>JAABUN010004149.1_pt1 | contig 20442 bp, 17 predicted proteins | sample 5559311 | NCBI WGS metagenome assembly JAABUN01 (sample SAMN10711877, study PRJNA513370) | rock metagenome | isolation source: Antarctica rocks | place: Antarctica: Victoria Land, Siegfried Peak sud
TCGACCGGCGGGAGGGCTGGGCGCAGTGGGGGTTGCGGTCCTGCGCGCACTGGCTGTCGTGGAAGTGCGGACTCGCGCCGGGAGCGGCGCGGGAGCACGTCCCGGTGGCCCACGACCTGGAAGCTCTGCCGCTCGTCGCCGCCGCGTACGGCGAAGGCCGGCTGAGCTACTCCAAGGTGCGCGCGCTGACCCGCGTGGCGACGCCGGACCTCGAGTCAGAGCTGCCGGCATCGCCCTGGCCGGCACGGCATCCCACCTCGAGCGGATTGCGCGTGGCTACCGGCGGGTGCAGCGCTGCCAGCAGACCGGCGAAGACCGCCGGCATGCGGACCGGTACCTCCGCTGGCACTGGGACGACGAGGGCGCACTGGTGCTGCGAGCGCGGCTGGCGCCGGAGGAGGGCGCGCTGGTACTGGCGGCACTTGCTGCGGTGCGAGAGCGCCGGCCCGAGCCGGGGGAGCCGACGGAGCCGGCCGGGGCGGAGCCTGCGGGAGACGCTGCCGCGGAAGACGTTCCCGTGCGAAACGTTCCCGCGGGAACGTTTCGCCGCCGCCGCCGCCTCTCCCCACCCTGACCGCTTCGTCGCCGAGCGACTCCGCGACCGAGGCGTGGCTCACCCGACCGGAACCGCAGGGGACCTCCCGATGTCGAGCTTCCGCCGCCGCCGCCGCCGGCACCCCCCTCGACGTAGGTCGCAAGAGCCGCAGCGTGCCCGCCGGTATCCGCCGGGCTTTGCGGGCTCTACGCCACCAACCGTGGTAGCCGGCCTCTGATCGGGGTGGCGGTAGGAGTCTGCCACTCGACTCCGCAGTGCAGCAGCAGGCGCAGCCGGTAGTTTGTCGAAGTTGCGGAATCCGAAGCCGACGCGCTTGATGCGCTTGATGAGCAGGTTGACCGCCTCGGTCGGTCCGTTGCTGACGCCCCCGGTGGTGAAGTAGGCCAGCAGCTCCGGCCGCCAGGAGTCCAGAGTGGGGCCAGCCGGAGCAGCTCAGGGATGTCAGAGAACACACAGCGGGCCAGCACGTCGTGCAACCGACGGCGGGCGTCCGCCAGATCGTGAGAACGCCGGTAGAGGAAGCGCAGCTCGTGGGCGGCCATCCAGGCCTGGGTCACCTCGCCGTCTGGGTCGCCGAGCGCCAGCCCGGTCTCCAGCCGGGCCCAGGCGGACGGGCTCAGCGACTCTGGTGCCCGGCGCAGCAGCCGCCGGACCCGGTAGAGCGGGTCGTCGCGGTGACCGCGGTGGCCGAGGGTCTGCTGCTGCACCCGGCGGCGAACGTCGTCGAGGGCGGCCAGCCCGAGCTGGGTGACGTGGAACGCGTCGAGCACCCGGACGGCGTCCGGCAGGCTGGCCGACAGCGCGCTGGCATAGCCGCGGAAGGGATCGAGGGCGGCCACCCGCACCTGCTCTCGCCAGCCGGGTTCTCGGGCGGAGAGCCAGCTGGCCAGCGCCTTGCCGGTCCGCGCCGGCACCACGTCGAGCAGCCGGGGCTTCGACGTCAGGTCGACCAGGCCGGTGACGAAGATGGTGTGGTGGCTGGCGGTGGCCGCCAGGAACGCGGTCTCGTCCACCCCCAACGCCGCCACCCCCTTGACCCGAGCCGGGTCCTCGACGAGCGGACGGCCGTAATCGCGGACGGCCCGCATCACCGTGGCCCAGCCGACGCCGTACTCGGCGGCGACGCTGGCCACGTCGTGGCCGTCCTCGCCGACCCGTCGGCAGGCCTCCGCGCGGGCCCGCTCGGTCATCGTCATCCGTGGCCGAATCGCCGCCGAGGTCTCGGTCCACGTGCGGCTGGCACAGGTCGGCTCCGGGCAGCGCCAGATCCGCTTCACCCAGATGAGCGTCACCGGCCGGCCGCCGCTGAGCAGGTCGCGCAGGCGCACTACCCGCCGGTCGTGCAGCTGGGCCACGACGCCACAGCCGCAGCAGAAGTCCTCGGCCGCGGTGGTCTCGATCGCCTGCTCGAGCTCGCCGTCGCGCTCCGACACGGCCAACAGCCGGAAGCCGGGCAAGCCCAGCATCGCCGTCGCCGCAGTAACCTCGATTTGCACCTGGGGCCTCCTGATGTCCGTGTCTGCACACCACGGATCGTGAGGCCCCAGGCTGTTTCTCAGGCCCAGGCGGAGCGCCGTGTCGTCATGCGGTCACCACGCTTGATGGCGAAGAGCCGCTTTGCGCTGCCGGGACGGCGGGTGTCGCTTTCCCGGCTGTACGGAGCGCCGGCACGTCGACGCTCACCACATCTAGCGTTGGGCCCGCGGCGCCCCACCAGCCTGGCCAACCTGGCCTTGCTGTGTGAGTTCCACCACCGTCAGGTGCACGAATGTGGCTTCGAGATCGTCGTGCTCGGGCAGGGCTGCTTTCGGTTCCTGCGCCCGGACGGACAATGGGTCCCCGAGAATCCGCCGTCGGGGCCGGCCGCCGGCTGGCTGGAGGACGCTCTTGGTGACCTCGAGATCACCGCCGAGACCATCCTTTCCAGCTGGGGCGGTGAGCGTCTCGATCTCGACGCTGCGCTGTTCTCTCTGCTCAACCGCCCGGAACCCTCGTCAACGGTCCAGCCCGAGCTGCCCGACCCGTAGCAGGCGCTGTAGCCCGAATTCTAGCCGAGCGCGGTGATCGGCTCAGGTCAGAGGTCGCTGCGGTAGGCGGCGTCCAGCACACCGGAGTCGTAGAGGACGGTCATGCCGACCCGACCCGACCCGACCCGGTCCGACCGGCCGAGTTGAGCACTCACCCGACGACGGGCGGCGGCCAGATCAACGTCGGTGAACGGACCGTGCTCCTGCGCCCATTCGGCGACCGGCTTGAGTCCATCCCGCACCAGCAAGGCCTTGCGAGCAGCCTGCGTCATCCCCGCGGAAACGCTCACGCGGTCTTCGACGGCTGCGGCAAACACCCGCGAATAGACCTGGGGGTCGACGGTGATGCCGAGCTTGGGTCGGACGTCCACGCGGCATGGCGAAAGTCTACTACCCCTGCAGCGGAGGCAACCCGCGCAGCCGACTCGCCTGCGATCTAATCAAAGGGAGGTCAGTCCTCGAAGAACTCCTCGTCTATCTGCTTGAGGTCGAAGGTCTCGCGAATGGAAACGCCGACGTTGTACCGCACCATCAGGCGAGTGAGCTCGACACCTTCGATGAGCACGAGGCGCATAGACACTCCCTCCGAGAACTGTCGGGCACCGGCGCTGAAGCGCCCAGTAGTCACGAATACACCGCGGCTTGTTTGCGCGCCTTGCAGGGCGCCAACGAAGGCTTGGAGCTCTGGCCTGCCGACGCTTAGGTCTTTGTCGTAACGCTTGGCCTGCACTCCAACGAGCTCCAGGCCGAGTGCATCCTGTCGGACCAGGCCGTCCAAGCCGGCGTCACCGCTCTTGCCGGTGTGCTCCAGCAGGGACTCCCGGCCGCCATAACCCATTGCTTTGAGAAGCCGGAGGGCGACGCGCTCAAGGAATGCGGGCGGTTGGGCCAGCACTCGATCCAGCAGGTCGCTCGCCACAGCCGCATCCGCGGCCTGAACGAGACTCCCTACGGCTTCGCTGGGTGACAATTCGTCGACGATGGGCGTGATGCCAGCCGCGTCTACCGTCTTGTTCGAGACCTTGTGTCTCCTGAACTCCTGGTACTCGGCGAATCTGGCCAGCACATTCATGTCGACACGCTCGGGGTGCTGTGCCAAGACGTCTTGCCCACGCTGTGTCAGCGCGTACTGGCCGCGCGCCGGCCGGGCGACCAGGCCTGCCTTGCCCATGTGCGTCAGGGCCCAGGCAACACGGTTTGAGTAGGTCGTCTGCTTGCCACTCGACAGTAGTTGCTGCTGGTCCTCCTCGGTGACGCCAAGGGCGACGGCGACCGCCTCCCGGATCTGCTGAAGTGTGTGCGCTTGACCGTCTGCGAGCGCGAAGAGGGTCGGGCGCATCACGGTCTGAAAGTCGGGAACCGCCACGCGACGCAGGGTAGGGTACGGCGCGGACCGAAGAGCACGCCGCCGCCGAGGCCCGGAGCGACGTCAAGGGGCGGCCGACAGTCACGATGGAGCGCCGTACTCGCCGTCGATGACGACCACCTCACGGCCGGCGCGGTCGAGCAGGCTGGCGGCGATCGATGCCCGGTATCCGGTGGCGCAGTGCACCCACAACCGGCCTTCGGGCAACTCGTCGAGCCGGGACAGCAGAGAGTGCAGCGGCAGGTGTGCAGAGCCGGGGATTGACCCCTCGGCGCGTTCGTCCTCCCGCCGTACGTCGACCACAACACCCCGCCCGGCCCTGAGCTCTTCGCTGCCGGCCAAGTCGGTGAAACCCACCCGCCGGTACGAGCGACGCTCGCCGGCATCGGCGAAGCCCACCGCACCCCAGATGGCCGCACCCGCAGGCCGGTCGATCCCGATCCGGGCCAGCTGCCGCTGCGCGCCGGTCACCTGCTCGGGCGCGACGCCGATGAACGTGACCGGGCTTCCCCAGGGGATCAGCCAGCCGAGGTAGGTGGCGAACTGCTGGCCGAGCTCGATGCCGATGCTCCCGGCCAGGTGGTCTGATGCAAAGGCGGCCCGGTCGCGCAGGTCGACGACCCACTGGCCGGCGGCGATGCGTTGGCGCAGGTCAGCGGCGCTGGCGGGTTCCGGTCGGGACAGGTCCGCGGGGCCCGGGCCGCGGCGGTTGATCGGCCCCATCCATGCGTAGTAGGCCGGATAGGCGGCGAGCCCGGAGGTGAGTTTCTCCACGAAGCTGTCCTCGTCGGCCTCGGAGAGCGCATCGTTGCGGGCACGCTCCGCCGCGATGCTGCTCCGCGCACCGCCGATGGCCGAACCGGCGGAACAGAAGCTGCCGAAACCGTGGGTCGGGAAGACGGCCGAATCACCGGGCAGCTCGTCGGCAAGGCGACGGGCCGAGCGGTACTGCGCCCGGGTCAGCTCCAAAGTGCGTTCCGTGCTGACAAGGTCGGTGCGCCCGACGCTGCCGTAGAGGAGCGAACCACCGGTGAACACAGCGGCCGGCCCGTCCTCGGCCGAGACGACGTAGGCCAGGTGAGAGTCGGTGTGCCCGGGTGTGGCCACCACGCGCACGGTCATCCGGCCGAGACTTACCTCGTCGCCGTCGCGCACGCCGTACCGATCAAAGTCGACCTGCTCGGCCGCCGCGAGCAGGTAGCGGGCGGCGGTACGGCGCGCCAGTGCGTAGCCGCCGGTGACGTAGTCGTTGTGCACGTGCGTCTCGGCGACCAGGACACAGACCAGGTCTCGTTCGGCGAGCACCCGTTCCACCCGGTCGAGGTCACGCTGCGGATCCACCACCATGGCCTTCGCCCCGTCGTGCACGACGTAGCTGCGGTCTCCGAGCTCCTCGGTGGGAATGACCTCGACCTGCACCAACGCGTCTCCTACTCCTCCTCGTGGCGGCGTTGTCCGGGCAAGCAGCGGTGTCGCCGAGCAAGCGGCGGCGTGGCCGGGCAGGCGAAAGGGGTCGGACGGGCGCTCGCGAATGCGCCCGCCCCGACCCCTTCACGCTGCTGGGTTACTGCTTGGCTGCCAGCTCCCCGCGGACGATCGCGGCACCATCGGCGAGCGCCCGCAGCTTGCCGGCTGCGATCATCCTGGGCAGGTTGATCAGACCGCAGTCGGTCGACAGGCCGGCCCGCTCGGCCGGTACGTACTCCAGGACCTGGCGGATCCGGTCAGCGACCTCCTCGGAGGTTTCGGTGATCGTGCTCTTGACGTCGATGACACCGGCGACGAAGTCCTTCGTGAACTCGTTGTCCACCAGCGGCTTCAGGTCGTCGGGACCCATCCGGCCGACCTCGTAGTTGAGCGCGGCGATGTTGGCGTCGTTCACCTGCGGGAACAGCGCGTGCGCCCGCTCAGGGGCTGGCGCGGAGGACGGCCGGTGGTCGAGCACCCAGGCACCGAACTCCCGCTCCTCCTCGTCGGGGAAGTAACCGGGTGTTCCCGAGTAGTTGCCCCAGCAGGTGTGCACCCAGAACTGGCAGTTCACGCCTTCGACCGCCGCGTTGACGGCCTCGACCTCCCAGTCACCCATGCCGTACGGCCAGACGAACTCGTCGAGCTGGATGATGTCGCAGCCGTTGTCGGCGAGTTCCTTGAAGTCCTCGTTGAAGGCCTTGGCGATCGCCATGGCCAGCTCCTTGGTCTCCGTGTAGTACTCGTTGGTGGTGGCGGCGGCGAGCACCTGGATACCGGTGTAGGAGATCTTCACCGGCTTCTTGGTGGCCTTGCGGACGGCGCGCAGAGTGGCCAGGTGAATGGGGTGCTCCCGGTGGACCTCGCCGACGCAGGTCGGGGAGAACAACGTCGAGTAGATCGGCAGGCCGATCGGCGGACCAGACAGCTTGTAGCCGGTCATCCGCTCCACGTAGTGATAGAGGATCGTGCCGTAGGGCGAGTCGCCGCCGTACACCCGGCCGTCGCTGATGATGTCGATCCCCGCGGCCTCCTGGTCATGGACGATCGCCCCGACCGCGTCTTCGAGCGCTTCGCGGCTGATCGCGTCGTAGACGAACTCCCCCTTGGGATAGATGGCGAAGGCCTGTCCGTCGTACCAACGGGGGTTGGGATAGTTGCCCACCATCGTGGTCGGCAGTAGGACTTCCTCTGATCCGATTCGCATACCGAACCCTCTCGTCGGGAGGCCGCAGCCTCGCTGCCCTTCCGTAACCCTCGAAACCTACGGATCTTGGGATGGCATTTCTTCCCCGTGGGGAGGCGAATCCGCCCGGCCCGCCTTGTCCTGGCCGGGTGAAGATTCGACCCGAACCCGCCAGTCCACGACCAGGCAACCATTCGCCGCTGCGAGCACCGGGTTGAGATCTAGCTCGGCGATCTCGGGCATCGACACGAGCAGGTCCCCGGTCGCCCGGACCACGGCGGCGATGGCATCGAGGTCGACCGGGCTCCTGCCGCGTACGCCGGCCAGCAGGGCATGTCCGCGCAACCGGTCGAGAAGGCGGCGAGCGGCTGCATGTTCCAGCGGTGCAAGCCCGAAAACGACGTCGTCCATGACCTCGACGAGGACCCCGCCGAGACCGACCATGACCACCGGACCGAAGGCAGGATCGCGCAGTCCGCCGACGACGACCTCCACCCCGGAAACCCGTGGCTGGATCAGCACCCGGGCGCCGGGTGCCAGCCCGAGCAGGCCTGCCGAGGCCGCCCGCACGGCGTCCGCTCCGGCCAGCCCAACCCGCACACCACCTAGGTCGCTCTTGTGAACCAGGTTGGGATGGATGACCTTGGCCACCACCGGATGGCCGAGACGGTCGGCGGCAGCGACAGCTTCCTCCGGGTCGGTGCAGAGCACCGACTCGACTACGGCGATGCCGGCCTCGGCCAGCAACCGCGCCCCCGCCCCGGGCTCCAGGAAACCGGCCGGGAGGGCGGCCCGGGCGCCCGGTGACGCCGCCACCGGCGCCGGTGGCGGCCTACGGATCGCGGCCCGGGAGCGGCCGTACCGCACCGCGTGCCCGACGGCCCGGGCCGTCCGCTCCGGCCAGTCGAAGCAGGGAACGCCGGCCTCTTGGAGCAGGTCTGCATGGCAGCGGTCTGAGCGGGCCGTCACCCAGCAGACGTAGACCGGCACCCGCACCCGGTCCGCGCGGAGCCGGACAGCCGCGTCGCGAACCCCGCGGACCGCCGCCTCGTCCGTGGCGGAGCGCTGCAGGAGTACCGGAACCACCACGTCCACCTCGCCGGAGCGGGCCAGCCGGTCCACCAGCACCGGGTACAGCTCGGCGTAGCGGCTCCAGACCGGGGTCATGTCGACCGGGTTGCGTGAGCTGCCGTGAGCCGGCAGCAGCGCCCGCAGCTCCTCCTGCAGGCCGGCCGGCAGCTCCGGCACCTCGACGCCCTCGTCGGTGAGGAGGTCGGCCAGCTCGACGCCGGTGCCGCCGGAGTTGGTGATCACCGCCACCCGTGGTCCGGCCGGAATCGGCTGGGTGTCCAGCGCGCGGGCCGCATCGAGCATCTCCAGGCCGGACCGAGCCAGGACCGCGCCCGCGTGTTCGAGGGCAGCACGCCAGATCCGCTCGTTGCCGGCCAGCGCCGCCGTGTGCGACTCCGCGGCGCGGGACCCGGCCACCGACCGGCCGGTCCTGGCCACGATCACCGGCTTGCGCGGCGCCAGCTCGGCGGCCGCCTCGACGAAGGCCCGCCCGTCGGGCATCGACTCGCAGAAGAAGCACAACGTGCGGGTTGCCGGGTCGGCTGCCAGGTAGCGCAGGAGCTCGGCGTCGCCGATGTCTGCCTTGTTTCCGGCGGCGTACACCTTGGCGAACCGGGTCCGCTCATCCCGGCCCACGGCGTAGATCGCCATGCCGTAGGCCCCGGACTGGGTCACCAGACTGATGCCGCCCCCGCCGGCGGGCAGGCCCTGGGCCATCGAGGCATTCAGCGGCAGGTCGCAGTTCTGCACGCCGAGGCAGTTGGGGCCGACGATGCGTACCCCACCGGACCGCCCGGCCGCTAGGACCTCCGCCTGCAGCCGGGCGCCGTCCGGTCCGGCCTCCGCGAAGCCTCCGCTGATCACGATGGCCGTCCGCACTCCCTTGACGCCGGCGTCCCGAATCACGACGGGTACGGCGGCGGCAGGCACGACCACGACCGCAAGGTCTACAACGCCGTCGACGTCTGCCAACGTGCGATGCGCCCGGTGTCCGAACACCGTCTCGGCGTCCGGCGAGACAGGCACCACCTCGCCGGGAAAGCTGGTCAGGTTCCGCCAGAACAGCTCTCCCATCCGGCCGGGTTGTTCGGAGGCGCCGACGAGGGCGATGCGGCGGGGCTCGAAGAGGGCCGAGAGGCTTTCCGTTCGCGGGTCGGTCAGCATGCGCAGGCGGCGCCGCTGCCTGCGTGGAAGGTGCGCTCCAACTCCGCAGGAGCGAACTCTGAGCGCCGCACGCCCAGCGGGTCGATGCCGCGCAGAACTGCCAGCTCGGCGGCGCCGGGTAGCGGAACCGGGCGCAGGTCACCGGCCACCCGCAGCTCGAAACCGGTCTTCGCCTCGACCTCGCGAACGGACACGTCCGGGAACAGCTGGCGCAGCCGGGCGTGGCCTTCCGGGTCGAAGTCGAACACGCCGAGCTCGGTGACCAGCCACTGCGGACCACCGCCGGTGAAGCCGAGATCGACCCGGCTGCCCTCCCCGGTCACGTGTCCCATGTCCGTCACGAAGTCGCACTTCTCGACGAGGGCGCGTCCCGACCGGTGCCGGGTGGTCCACAGGGTCAGCCGGCCCACGGTGGCGGCCAGGTTGCAGCCGCCCCCACCTCCGCCGAGCTTCACCTTCGGCTGCTCGACCGGCCCCACACCGGTCACGTTGGTGTTGCCGTAAGCGTCGATCTGCACGCCGGAGAGGAACATCCGCTCCACGTCCCCCCGTACGGCGGCGTCGAAGAACTCCTCGAACCGCATCCGGTACGACGCGCCTTGCTGCAGCGCCAGGTCGTTGCCGGTCGGCGGAATGAACGGCGGGTCCGGGTTGATCGCGTAGGTGGCACCCTCGACGAGCAGCATGTCCCGGGCATGGGTGCGCCGGGCCACGTGCATGGCGACCTGGGCGCAGGGGCTGCCGAAGCCGTGGAAGACGGTCTCGCGGTCGCGGATCGTGCGGGCCAGGGCGACCACGAACCACTCGTCGATCGAGAAGGTCACCTGAACAGCTCCTTCCACGCCGCCGTCGTCTGCGACCAGGTCCCGAGCGCTGCCAAGCGCTCCTCGCCGATGACCGTGCGGTACGCCTCCTCGTCCGGGATGCCGGTGACGTACGTGTCGAGGTAGTCACCCAGCGCGCCGTCGCCGGCGGCCGCCGCCTTGACGTAGGCGGCCAGGTGTTGGCGGTCGTAGGCGTACCCGGGGTAACACGACGTCGGGTGCGCGCCGTAGGGCACCTCCGCGACGGCGGCGACCAGGTGGGCGGGAACCGTGATGCCCGCCCGCTCCACTTCCTCCGACCCGACGATCCGGTCGACGGTCGCGACCACGTTGCGTGAGGCGGCGGCGAACCGCTCGTCGAGGACGTAGGGCTGGTCCAGGTGCAGGTTGCCCCGTCGGTCGCCCAGCGGGGCGTGGATGAGGGCCGCCTCCGGGCGCAACGGCGGCACGGCCACCAGCGTTTCGCCGGTGAACGGGCAGGTGACCTCGCCGTACTCGGGATGCAGCCGGCGGATGTCGGAGCCCTTGACGCCGCGCACCGGAAGGAACGGCAGGCCGAACTCGGCGGCCCGCAGCTGGCTGAGAATGGTCGCGCAGCAGCTCTCGCGGACTTCGATCGCGCCGCTCTCCGCGGCCCGCCGGTAGGCCGGCGCCAGGCCCAGGTCCTGCTCGAAGCCGACGTAGCTCTCCTCGCACACGGCCAACGCGCCGGCGGCCACCAGCAGGTCGACGTCGATGCCGTGAGCGGACCCGATGACGTGCAGTCCACTGCGGCCCTGCCGGATCAGCTCGCGCACCAGCGCCATCGGCAACCGGGCCGACAGCCCGCCGCCGAGCGCGATCATGGTGCCATTGCTCACTCGCGCAGCGGCGCGAGGCAGCGGTACGAGCTTGTCGGCGCCGGCGTGGAAGGGCATCGAGATCCCTACTGGGCCGTCATGCCACCGTCGGCGGTGAAGGTCGCGCCGGTGACGAAAGCAGCGTCGTCGCTGGCCAGGAACAGCGCGACCTTGGCGATCTCCTCCGGTGTGCCCAGCCGGCCGATCGGATACTTCGCCTCGGTCATGGCCAGGCCCTTCGCCATGTCACCGTCGCCCCGCGCGGTCAGCATCGGCTCCATGAGCGGCGTGAACACCGTGCCGGGACAGATCACGTTGACCCGGATGCCGCGGGGCGCGAGGTCGACCGCCATGGACCGGGTCACGGCCACCACGGCGCCCTTGGCAGCGCAGTAGGCAGCGAAGTTCGCGACGCCCACAAGCGCGGCCACCGAGCCCTGGTTCACGATCGCGCCTCCGCCGTTCGCCGCCAGATGAGGCACCGCGGCCCGTGAGGTGAGGAACGTGCCCTTGGCGTTGACGGCGAGGCAGAAGTCCCAGTCCTCCTCGGTGGCATCGGCGACCGAACCCTTGCTGCCGACCCCGGCGTTGTTGTAGAGGATGTCCAGCCGGCCCAGCTCGTCGACGGTCCGCTTGACGGCTGCTGCGATCGCCGCGCCATCGGTGACGTCGGCGGCGACGGCCACCGCCCCCCCGCCGGCCGCGATGATCTTGTCGACGGTCTCCTTGGCCGCGTCCTCCTGCAGATCAATCACAGCCACTGCGGCGCCCTCGATCGCGAACAACTCGGCCGTGGCCCGGCCGATCCCGGACCCGGCCCCCGTGATGAGAGCCACCTTTCCTGCCAGCTTTCCGCTCATCAGATCTCCTTCACAGGGCGGTCCAGCCGCCGTCCACCAGCAGGGCATGACCGGTCATGTACCGGAGCCGGTCGGAGGCGAGCACCGAGATGGCGTCCGCGATCTCGCCAGGTTGAGCCACCCGGCCCATCGGGATATGGGCCTCGACCTTGGCCTTCAGCTGGGGTACGTCGAGGCGCCACTGCGTCATCGGGGTCTGAACGAAGCCGGGACAGACCGCGTTCGAGCGGATCCCGAACTCGGCGTAGTCGACGGCCACCGACTTGGCCAGCATCAGCGCGCCGCCCTTGGAGGCGGTGTAGGCGCAGCGCCCGGGAAAGGCCACCAGTCCTGCCGAAGACGCCACCGTGATCACGTGTCCCGAGCCAGCGAGCAGCATTGCCGGCAGCACCGCCCGGGTGCAGAGAAAGGCGCCGCGCACGTTTACGGCGAAGACCCGGTCCCACTCGTCCACCGGCGTCTGGTGGCAGATCGTCGCCGCCTGCGACCCGGTGATGCCCGCGTTGTTGACCAGAACGTCGATGCGCCCGAAGGCGTCGAGCACTGCCGCGATCGCCGCGTCCACCTGGTCGACATCGGCGATGTCCACCTCGGCGGCGAGGTCGGCCCCGTCCGGCCCGGGTGCAACGTCCAGGGAGGCGACCCGAAACCCCTCCTCGGCCAGAGCCGCCACCGTGGCCAGGCCGATGCCGGAGGCCCCGCCGGTGACGACCGCCGCCCGTTCGTCCGTTGTGGACATGGCTCAGACCGCGACCGGGCTCGGCTGGGATCGGCGACTCCCGGCCTGGGCCGCGAGCAGCACCGCTTCGTAGACCGGCGCGTACGGCGGGGCGTAGGACAGGTCGAGTGCGGCGAGATCGTCCAGGTCGAAGCCGGCCTGCAGGGCCGCGGCCACCACGTCGATCCGCTTGGCCACCCCGCCGGTCCCGACCATCTGCGCGCCCAGGAGTCGCTTGCCCGCACCGTGTACGAGGCGCACGGTGATCGGCTCGGACCCCGGGTAGTACTTGGCCCGCGTCTTGCCGACCACGTCGGTAGCCGTCGCGGCTACCCCTTCGGCCTGCGCCTCGGCCAGCGTCAGCCCGGTGCGCGCCGCGGCCAGGTCGAAGACCTTCACCACGGCGGTGCCGACGATGCCTCGGAAGCGCGCCTCGCCGCCGGCGGCCACGGTGCCGGCCACTCGCCCGGTCTTGTTGGCGGCCGGCCCCAGCGGGACGAATGCCGGCCGCCCCAGAACCAGGTGCTGGGGCGCGATGCAGTCACCGCAGGCGAAGACATGCGGGAGGCTCGTGCGCATCTCGTCGTCGACCAGCAGAGCACCGCCCGGGCCGATCGCGGCTCCGGCCACGGCCGCCACGCCGGCCCCGGCTCGGACGCCGACGGCGAGGATCACCGCGTCCACCGCAAGCGCCTCGCCGCTCACGATCGCCGCCAGACCCTCCGGCCCGCGGCGCAGCTCCTCCAGCCGGGCGCCCAGCCGCAAATCGACGCCGTGGCGGCGGACCTCCGCCTCGACGAGAGCCGCCAGCGGCTCGTCGAAGTTGGGCATCACCTGGGGCAGCATCTCGGCCACGGTGACCGCCACTCCCCGGTGGTGCAGCGCCTCCGCCATCTCCATTCCGATGTAGCCGCCGCCGACGACCAGGGCCCGGCCGATCCGACCGGCGTCGAGCAGGCTTCTGAGGGTGATCGCGTGGGCGAGGGTTCGTACCGTGAACACCAGGTCGTCGTCGACCCCCGGCAGGGGTGGAACGATCGGCGCCCCACCCGTGGCGATGATCAGCCGGTGGTAGCGCAGCGAGGTCTGCTGGCCGGCGCGCCGGTAGCGCAGGAGTCGTCGCTGGGGATCGAGCCCGGTGACGCGTGAGTTCAGGCGGAGGTCGATGCGCCGCTGCTCGCGGAAGAACTCCGGGGGGTAGGCAAGCAGGTCGTCGGCGCGCCCCACCTGATCGGCAAGGTAGTACGGCAGCCCGCACACTCCGTACGCCGCGTGCCGGCCGGCCTCCAAGACCACGATCTCCAGTCCCGGGTCGATCCGGCGCGCTGCCGACGCCGCCGACATCCCGGCTGCCCCGCCCCCGATCACCACGAGTCGTACGCTCACGCCGGGGCCTCCTGACACCTGACCGCGACGCTAGGAACTGGCCGAGCGAGTCTCCACGCCCCAGCAGGGTGAGGAAACGGTGATCGTTGGTCCTCGGGAAGCACAGACACCGCCGGTGGGGGGTCATACGCTCGGAGACGACGAGGATCCGAGGAGCGAACCTGCATGTGGGATTGTCCCAGCTTCCTCGACCTCCCGGTGCGCGGCGGCAAGCCCCGTCTGCGCGGCCTGACCCACGTGCTTGACCGCGGCATGGGTGTCGCGGCTTTGGAGTCCGTGCTCGGCCAGGTCGCCGATCTCGTCGACGTGCTCAAGATCGGCTGGGGCATCTCCTACATCGACCCGGCCGCCAAGGACCGGGTGGCGCTGTGTGACGCGGCCGCCATCACCGTCTGCCTCGGGGGCACGCTGCTGGAGGTGGCGATGGCACAGGGTCGCGTCGAGGATCTGCGGCGGTGGGCCGGCGACCTCGGCGTGCACGCCGTCGAGGTGTCCAACGGCTTGGAGTGGCTGAGCCCGGAACGCAAGTCCGACCTGATCCGCAGCCTGTCGAGCGAGTTCATCGTCCTCGCCGAGACCGGCGCCAAGGACGGCGGAACGGCGGTCGTCGCGGACAAGTGGATAGCCGAGATGGCGGCCGATCTGGACGCGGGTGCCCGTTGGGTCATCGCCGAGGGTCGAGAGAGCGGCACCGTCGGGCTCTACGACGACGACGGTCGCGTCCGGGAGGCGCTGGTCGAGGCGATTGCCGATCGAGTCCCGTTGGATCGGGTGATCTTCGAGGCGCCCCGGAAGGCACAGCAGGTGTGGTTCATCGAGAACCTGGGGTTCGAGGTCAACCTCGGAAACGTGCCAGTCACCGAGGTGCTCCCCCTGGAAACCCTCCGGCTTGGCCTGCGTGCCGATACCGCGACCGCCAACGTCGCCTTCCGTCGATGATCTCCGATCCGGCCCCCAACACGATCACCCGGCCCTACCGGGGCCTGTCGATGCAGGAGACCGAGGTCCCGTTGACCGAGGTGGATCTGATCCCGTACCTGCTCGGTCGTGAGGTCTACCGGCGCACCGACTACCTGGTGCTGCGTAACGGCAGCGACACGGCGCTGGTGGCGTTGCGCAAGGAGTCCCTGGAGCCGCTGTTCTCACCCGTGGTCGAGGCGCGCCTCCTCGCCGGGCCGGACCAGGTGGTCTGGATCGAGTCCCCCGACACCGACGTCGGTAACGCCAGTGCCCTGGCCCGGGTCGCGCTCGAGCACGCCCGGCCGGACGCGCTCGGCTACGTCGTGCAGGGCCGCTACGAGCACGTCAATTTCATCTGGCGCCCCGCGCCTCTCCGGATCCGGGTCACCGAGGTGGTGCCGCCGGAGCCGCCGAAGCTGCTGAAGATGGCCGAGCAGGTGGTGGCGTTCGACGAGGACATGCCACCGGTGGAGCTGGTCCTCGATGCCGTCGACATCCGTGACCTGGCCGGTGCCAACCCGGCCGACGAGTACCTGCTGCCCTGCCGCGGCTCCGGGCTGGAGCTGCCGGGCGAGGTCGCGTTCCTCGACACCCGGCCGGCCGACCGCCACGACTGGACGATGATCGGGTGCGAGCGGTCCTTGCAGTTCCACCGGCACTTCTACGGTGACGAACCGACGCAGGTCGACATCTGCCCGCGCCGGCGACGGGCGCAGCCCGACGACAGCCTGGCGCTGACCAAGTGCTGCCTGCTGGAGCGGGGAGTCGAGATCGAGCCTACGCAGGCGGTCGTCCCGTGGGGGGCCAGCCTCGACGAGGTGCGTAGTGCGCTGCGCTGCCTCACCGGGGTGGAGCGGCCGGTCCAGGCCGGCGTCACCTAGGCGAACGCCGGCATGGGTGCCCACCTCGTCGATTCCGTCGTCTACGGCCACCTGTGGGCCACCTCGGAGTTGCACGAGGTCTTCGACGACCCGGGCCGGTTCCAGTCGTGGCTCGAGGTACTGGCCACGCTGGCTGAGGCGCAGGCCGAGGTGGGACTGGTGCCTCCGGACGCCGCCGAAGCGATCCGCGAGCATGCCGACGTCGGGCTGCTCGACCTCGACCGGGTCGCGGAGCAGACCCGGGCCACCGGGCACTCCACGCTCGGACTGATCCGCTGCCTCCAGGAAGTGCTGCCCGAGCAGGCCCGGGAGTGGGTCTACTACGGCGCGACCGTGCAGGATCTCGCCGATACCTGGGCCAGCCTGGTCATGCGCCGGGTCGGCGACGTCGTGGAGCGTGACCTGCACCGCGCCGAAGCCGCTGCCCTGGCACTGGCCGGACGCCATCGCGACACCGTCATGTGCGGGCGCACCCACGGGCAGCCGGGGCTACCCATCACGTTCGGTTTCAAGGCGGCGATATGGGCGTCGGAGCTGCGCCGCCACCGCGACCGGTTGGCGGAAGGCCGGCGGCGCTGGGAGGTCGTCCAGCTCGGTGGTGCGCTCGGCACCATGCAGTTCTGGGGCGCTGCCGCCGTACCGCTGTTGGACGCCTTCGCCGAGCGGCTCGGGCTGGCCGCACCGGACATCGCCTGGATCACCGCCCGCGACCGGGTCGCCGAGTTCCTGACCCTGCTCGCGATGGTGACCGCCACGCTGGGCAAGGTCGGCAACGAGGTCTACCAGCTGCAGCGGCCGGAGATCGGCGAGGTCTCCGAGCCGTTTCCGCCGGGCCAGGTCGGCAGCATCACCATGCCGCACAAGCGCAACCCCGAGCTGTCTGAGCACCTCGGCACACTGGCCCGGATCGTGCGTACGAATGCCGCCGTGGCGATCGAGGGGATGGTCCACGAGCACGAACGCGACGGCCGAGCCTGGAAGGCGGAGTGGGTGGTGTTCCCCGAGGCCTGCCTGCTCACGGCGACCTCCCTGGACCTGGGCTGCCGTTTGCTGGAAGGCCTGGAGGTGCATCCCGACCGGATGCGCGCCAACATCGACGCCCGTGCGGGCTACGTGTTCTCCGAGCCGCTGCTGCGCAAGCTCACGGAGCGGATGGGCAAGCACGCCGCCCACCAGGCGGTCTACCGGATGACCATGGCAGGGATCGAACGCGGTGTCGACCTGCGCATGGCCCTGCACAGTGATCCGGCGGTTGCCGCCCTACTCGACGAGACCCAGCTGACCGGATGCCTCGACCCGTACGCAGCGCTCGGCGCGACCGGTGCGTTCATCGAACGCGTCATGCGGGCGGCCGAGCAGCGGTGACCGGCCTGCTCTCCCTGGCCCGCGTCGAGCTGGCGCGGACTCCGACACCTCTGCACCCGGCGCCCCGGCTGTCCGTGGCACTCGGTACCGAGGTGTGGTTCAAGCGCGACGACCTCACCGGCATGGGGCTGGGCGGCAACAAGGTCCGGGCGCTGGAGTTCCTGATGGGCGACGCACTGGCTCAGGGCTGCGACTGCGTCGTCACCGGGGCCGGTCCTCAGTCCAACTGGGCCATGCTGGCGGCCCTCGCCGCACGCCGCGTGGCGCTCGACCCCTTCCTGCTCTTCTACGGCTACGCCGGTCCCGCAGCGGGCAACCGGATGCTCGCGGAGATGATCGGGGCCGAGGTCAGCTTCACCGGAGATCCGGAGCGGTCGTCGGTCGACGGCGCGATCGAGACGACTGCCGCCAAGCTGCGCTCCGCGGGGCGACGCCCGTACGTCCTGCCGCGTGGGGGCGCCACCGCGCTGGGGGCGGTCGGATATGCCCGCGCCAGCCTCGAACTGTCCGAGCAACTGCTGCAGGCCGGTCTGCGCCCCGCCCAGCTGTGGCTGGCCACCGGCTCATGCGCCACCCAGGCCGGCCTGGTGGCGGGGGCCCGCTGGCTGGGTCTGCCGTACCACGTGATCGGGGTGACCGTCAGCCGGCCGATCGAAGAATGCCTTCAGCGGGTACGCGACCTGGCCGCCGGGGCCGCGGAGCTGATTGGGGCACCGCGGGCCGCGCCGGAGGAGGTCGTCGTGCTGGGCGAGCACATCGGTCCCGGGTACGGGCTGCGGTCGGTAGCAGGCGACCGGGCCGCCGGCATGGTGGCCCGCAGCGAGGGCGTCTTCCTCGACCCGGTGTTCGCCGCCAAGGCGATGGCTGCGCTGATCGCCGCTGAGCGCCCGGCCGGGCCGGTGATCTTCCTGGTGTCCGGCGGTGCACCGACGCTGTTCACCGTGCCATGACCCGTGCGGTGCCGGAGGGCTATCTCGGGGCCGACGCCCGCATTCGCAGCGGTCCGGCACCGGAGCTGGTCGAGGCCGGCTACGCCCTGGAAGTCGGCGACGCACCGCTTCTGCATCGCGGGCTCGGGCTGGCCGACCTGGCGCATCTGATCATGCTGTCCAAAGTCGGCGTGGTACCGGTTCACGATGCCGGCGTATTGCTGGCAACCGTGCTGGAGTGGCTGGACGTTCCGGCCGAGGCGTTCCCCTACGACCCCCGGTACGGCGATGCGTACAACAGCCGGGAGCGGGAGCTGGAGCGACGACACGGCGCGACGGCCGGCTGGCTGCACACCGGCCGCACCCGGCGCGAAGCCGGCCGGATCGCCTTCCGGCTGGCGCTGCGCGACCGCCTGTTGGGCCTGCACGAGGCGGTCGACCGGCTCGCGACGGCGCTGGCCGACCAGGCCGACGCGCACGCCGCGACGCCGTGGGCCGAGACCACCTACCTGCAGCCCGCGCAGCCCTCGACGTTCGGGCACTATCTAGGCGGGTTCGGCGAGGAGGCCGGCCGCCATCTGGGCCGGCTGGAGTCGGCCTACGCATGGGTGGACCAGTCGCCGGCCGGCGCCGGCGGCGTGGGCGGGACGCGGGTGCCGCTCGACCGGGAGCGGCTGGCCGGGTTGCTCGGCTTCGCCGCACCGGGCGCGCACACCCGCGATGCCATGTGGGCGACCGACGGGCTGGCGGACGTGGTGTTCGCTGCGACCCAAGCCGCCACCACCGTCGACCGGCTGGCCGAGGATCTGGAGATCTTCGCCAGCACCGGCTTCGGCTACGTCACCCTCGATGCCTCGCTGTGCCGGGCCTCGGTGCTGATGCCGCAGAAGCGCAACCCGTACGCGCTGGCGGTGATTCGAGCCGGTGCCGGGACGCTGGTCGGACGGGTCACCGGCCTGCTGGTCACCCAGCGCACGCCCTCGGCGCGTACGGACAACTGGCTGCATGCGTACGGCGAGGTGGCGACGTCGGTGGAGCTGGCCCGCCGTATCGTCGCGCTCGGGGCGGCGGTCGTCGCCACCCTGACAGTGGATCGCGAGGCGCTTGGGTCGGCTGCCGGTGCGCACTTCACCGGCGCCGCCGACTTGACGGAGGAACTCGTGCTGCAGACCGGGCTCGACTACCGGTCGGCGTACCGGGTTGTCGGTCGAGCCGTCGCGGAGGCGGTGGCGGCCGGACGGCCGGCTATCGTGGCGGCCGACCTGATCCGGGCGGCGGAGCAGGTGCTGAGCCGGGGAATCGACATCGACGACGACCTCGTGACGAACGCCCTGGATCCCGCACAGATCATCGCGACCCGGACCGCGCCCGGCGGGGCCGCTCCGGTCCGGGTCCGCGACCACGCCGCCGGGCTGCGCAGGCGGCTCGACGCCGGGACCGCGTGGCGGGAGGAGCAGCGCCGACGGACCGGCACAGCCGAGAAGGCGCTGATAGCCGCGGCGCGCGAACTCGCCGAGGTGCGACGCGGGTGAGCCCGGATGTCATGGCCGCGGGGGACTGCATCCTCGGTGCGGTGCCGACATGAAGGCTGTCGTCTACACCGAGCCCGGCGACCCCGGCGTGCTCATGATGATGGAGCGACCGCTGCCCGAGCCCGGCGCGGGCGAGGTGCGGAGCCAGGTGTCCGAGTCCGGCGTGCACCCGACCCAGGTGGATCCGATCTCCGCCGAGGGAAGGCCGTCCGGCAGGAGGCAGCGAGCTAGAGACCGCCCCTCAGAGGTCGCGGAGTTCGGTGGAACCGGCGCGGAGCCGGCAGAGCTGGATGAAGTGCTCTGGGTTGAGGAACAGCTCGCTCATCTCGGCCATCTCGTCGATCGTCAGGCCTCCGGGGCGTCGCAGCAGGAAGTCGAGGTACTGGAAGGCGTCCTTGGCCCCGAACCCCACATGGTGGAAGCCGACGACCCGCCGGCTCGCGGAGTCGATCACGCATTTCTGGAATCCGGTCAGCTCCGGCCGCGTGAACGCGTACAGCATCGAGCCTTCCGAGCAGGGCAACGGGACCTCCTCCAGTCCCATCCCGGCCGGCGGCATCTGAATCACGGTCACATCCGGGTAGCGCTCGCGCGCCTCGGCCTCGGTCAGGCCCACCCAGGTGACTTCGTAGGTGGAATGCAGGAAGTCGGGGTACTCCGAGAAGTCGAACTCGTACGGCTCGCCCATGATGTTGCGGGCCGCAGTCATGCCGCACTTGCGAGCCTTGAACATCTCCATCGGCGGGCCGATCAGGTCGCCGATGGCGTACACGCCGGGCACGGAAGTCCGCATCCGTGCGTCGACGAGCACCGAACCCCGCTCGTCGACCGCCACCCCGAGGCTCTCGACGAACGGAGCGGAGCAGGCCCGCTCGCCAGTGCCCAGGAACACGAAGTCGGTCTCGATCGTCTCGGTGCTGCCGTCCGCGAGCTGCACGGTCACCCCGGTGACCCGGCCGTTCCCGAGGACCTCGATCGGGTGGCCGCCTTCGAGGATGGTCATCCCCCGCTTGCGCATGCCGTCGACGACGTACCGCCGGATGTCCTCGTCGATGTGGTGCAGGCTCGCGGTGCGCATCAGCGGGCTGCGGGTGACAATCGTGGTCGGGCAGCCGGCGGCCTGGTAGAACGAGCCGTACTCGACGGCCACCTTGGAACCGCCGATGATCACGCAGCGGTTGGGCTCGTAGTTCATGTCCTCGACCAGGCTGGCGAAGTCGAACACGCCGGGCAGGTCGATCCCCGGGATGTCCGGTGTCTCGGTCCGCGCCCCGGTGCCCAGCACCAGGTTGCGGGCCTGGAACCGCTCCC
>JAABUN010004150.1_pt1 | contig 20440 bp, 16 predicted proteins | sample 5559311 | NCBI WGS metagenome assembly JAABUN01 (sample SAMN10711877, study PRJNA513370) | rock metagenome | isolation source: Antarctica rocks | place: Antarctica: Victoria Land, Siegfried Peak sud
GGGAGGCCGACGACTTTTTGTTGGCGCCGGTGCGCGTTCTTGGCACTCACTGCCATAATAAGAGTCAAGTTGGGATCGCCCGCGCTCGACGGGTTGGGGGCTAGGCGGGCCGAGGGGCTACATCTGGTCCTCTAATCGCACCAGACTGGGATTGAAACAACTGCTCGGCAAGGCGCAGCGCGAGGGCTTCGGACGGCCTCTAATCGCACCAGACTGGGATTGAAACACACGCATCGGAACAGTAGCGGGTGCGGTTGTGTGGGGCCTCTAATCGCACCAGACTGGGATTGAAACCCGGTATCTCCAGCCCGTCCGGTATCTCCAGCACCCCTCTAATCGCACCAGACTGGGATTGAAACGACGTAGTGACGGGCACCGGCGTACGCGGGCGCGACCTCTAATCGCACCAGACTGGGATTGAAACACGCGCCCGTCACGGTGGAAACGACGCGGCAGGTCCCTCTAATCGCACCAGACTGGGATTGAAACAACACTCAGGGCGGCGGGAGACAATTTCTCAATGGCCCCTCTAATCGCACCAGACTGGGATTGAAACAGTCAACACGGGCGGCGCGGCCGTGATCGGTTCGCCCTCTAATCGCACCAGACTGGGATTGAAACGAACAGTGGGAAGCGTTGTGCGCGAAGTACGCTTATAAGCCTCTAATCGCACCAGACTGGGATTGAAACCCTTGATCTTGCGGTACTCATCACCGGTTACATTTTCCCTCTAATCGCACCAGACTGGGATTGAAACACGGCTTCGCCGTCTCAGCGCAGGCGGCCGAGAAGCCTCTAATCGCACCAGACTGGGATTGAAACATGGCGAAGGGTGCTTGCTCCAGCGTTACGGTAGCCCTCTAATCGCACCAGACTGGGATTGAAACTTTTTGTCCTGCGCCTGTGGACCCGCTTTAGTCGCCCTCTAATCGCACCAGACTGGGATTGAAACGGGTGTAACTTCCACCGGACTGCTTGAGTAGAGAGCGGCGTCCTCTAATCGCACCAGACTGGGATTGAAACCCTCCTGATGGGCGATCTGCTTGATCCGTGCCTCAGTCCTCTAATCGCACCAGACTGGGATTGAAACTTGTGCCCAGCCCTAAACTCGGCAAGGGCGGCGATGCCTCTAATCGCACCAGACTGGGATTGAAACTGTCAATAGATAAATGGCCCATGTAAGACATTTATTTCCTCTAATCGCACCAGACTGGGATTGAAACTTGACAGCGGCAGGGACGGCAGAAGGTTCCGCGCCTACACCTCTAATCGCACCAGACTGGGATTGAAACCATTTCTCTCGCCGCCGCTTTCCAGCAGGGAATCGAACCCTCTAATCGCACCAGACTGGGATTGAAACAAGTGCTGGTCCGGCTAACCGAACTCCTGAAAACCAACCCTCTAATCGCACCAGACTGGGATTGAAACCCCTTAAAGCCAGGAGGTTTCCAGGCCGTTGCAGGCGTCCTCTAATCGCACCAGACTGGGATTGAAACCCGAACTCGCCCGCCAGTTGGGAGAGGATTACAACTACGCCTCTAATCGCACCAGACTGGGATTGAAACAAGGAGCCTCGGCCGGCGCGTACCAGGGCGCGTTTGACCTCTAATCGCACCAGACTGGGATTGAAACACAGGAACGCGGCGAATTGGCGCAGCGGTTTGATGTCCTCTAATCGCACCAGACTGGGATTGAAACATCACCAACCGCTCGACGCGCCGCGCCAAAACGCGCATACCTCTAATCGCACCAGACTGGGATTGAAACTAGGCCATATTGACGGTTATGACGCCCGCGCCATCTTCCTCTAATCGCACCAGACTGGGATTGAAACTCTTTTGCACGGTCCGAGACCGGGGCGCGTTCGGCCCCTCTAATCGCACCAGACTGGGATTGAAACTTGACCTTGCCGCCCATTCGTTCGCCGTGTTGGCAGGCCTCTAATCGCACCAGACTGGGATTGAAACCTGTCAGGTTTTCGCCTGTATCGGCCCGCCAGATATGCCTCTAATCGCACCAGACTGGGATTGAAACGATGGACGGCGCGCTTCCCAGCCATGACGGGTACACCTCTAATCGCACCAGACTGGGATTGAAACAAGTGCGTCACCGTTGCGGCGGGCATGTTGACGAACCCTCTAATCGCACCAGACTGGGATTGAAACTTGACAAGGCAAGGCGGCAGGCGGCCAAGTTCGGCCCCTCTAATCGCACCAGACTGGGATTGAAACCAGGAGCGCGAGCTCGCCGGTAAGGTCGCCGGGGTCGCCCTCTAATCGCACCAGACTGGGATTGAAACATGGAAAAGCCGCCCGCTCATGCGGGGTAATCCCATGCAACCTCTAATCGCACCAGACTGGGATTGAAACGGGTGCTGTCTTTGTGCGTGCAGTTTGCGTGCAGCAGCCCTCTAATCGCACCAGACTGGGATTGAAACCGCCCTGGGCACGGCGATGGCGTCGCACTACTTCAGCCTCTAATCGCACCAGACTGGGATTGAAACTCTTCACGAACAGCAGCCCCGACGCCCGCGAAATCGAAACCTCTAATCGCACCAGACTGGGATTGAAACCCGCCTGTTTTGCGGCTTGGGGAGCCTTATTGCAATGTTTCCCTCTAATCGCACCAGACTGGGATTGAAACAGGACTACGCCTTCGACCCCAAGAACGCGATGAGCAACCTCTAATCGCACCAGACTGGGATTGAAACTAATGTATGGCATCTATGGCGGCTACGGCCAACCGGCCTCTAATCGCACCAGACTGGGATTGAAACCCGCCCTGCGCGCCGGCTTCCGCATCGAACTCGTGCCGACCTCTAATCGCACCAGACTGGGATTGAAACATCATCAAAGTCGGGTCGTCGGCCTTCGCTTCCAACCCTCTAATCGCACCAGACTGGGATTGAAACATGGCAAGCAGGGCGGCCCGCTCCGCTGCCGAGAGCCTCTAATCGCACCAGACTGGGATTGAAACGCCAAAACGAGTGTAAAGGGCACTCGCTGCGATGTCTACCTCTAATCGCACCAGACTGGGATTGAAACTATCGCCGCCCGCCGAACCTACGCGGGCGAAAACTACCTCTAATCGCACCAGACTGGGATTGAAACTCCCAGTTCACGGGCACGTTCGGCGCATCCCAGTTGGCCCCTCTAATCGCACCAGACTGGGATTGAAACCGCTCTTAGACCGCTGGGCGCAACTCTCCAAGCAGCCTCTAATCGCACCAGACTGGGATTGAAACCAGGGGCAGCGCTGCGAAGGCGTTGGCGAGTTTCTAAAACCTCTAATCGCACCAGACTGGGATTGAAACAACGTAGCCGAGCAGATAGCCGAGCGTTTCGCCGTCGCAGCCTCTAATCGCACCAGACTGGGATTGAAACGAAAATTTGCGCGTCGTTCGTGTTGAGCCGTCTTTGCGCCCTCTAATCGCACCAGACTGGGATTGAAACTGGCGAAAGGATCGTCTGAGCGCCTTGCCTGTCTGCCTCCTCTAATCGCACCAGACTGGGATTGAAACTCGAAAAACGTTGCTGTCGTCATTGGCCTGCCTCCACGCCTCTAATCGCACCAGACTGGGATTGAAACTGAGGAATGGTGGGACGGGCGGCAGGGCGTGTTTATCTCCCTCTAATCGCACCAGACTGGGATTGAAACTTCACACGGGGCTGGTAGAAGCCGTGCATACCGGGGCGCCTCTAATCGCACCAGACTGGGATTGAAACTTGCAAACGCCCTGGCCGCTCTGCCCGCTGGAGGCATCCCTCTAATCGCACCAGACTGGGATTGAAACTATGACTGCACCTGATTAATAGTTACCGCCGCCGCACCTCTAATCGCACCAGACTGGGATTGAAACTTCTTTTTGAACGGCAAGCATCGAAGCGTTTTCCGCCTCTAATCGCACCAGACTGGGATTGAAACAGGATACCGACCGCCCGGATCATCATCAGCGGCGCGTCCTCTAATCGCACCAGACTGGGATTGAAACGAGCGACAAAGGGCATCATTGATTCGCTACTGTGAAACCTCTAATCGCACCAGACTGGGATTGAAACGCGTCCGACGCTGCCCGGCACGCCAAAAAGTAGCCGAACCTCTAATCGCACCAGACTGGGATTGAAACATGGTTGAGGACGAGCGGCCAACTCAAGTTCGGCCCCTCTAATCGCACCAGACTGGGATTGAAACATGGGCGAGTTGATCCATGTGTCGATGCCTACGTCACACCCTCTAATCGCACCAGACTGGGATTGAAACTACGCCAGGTTGACCGTGATGACGCCCGCGCCATCTTCCTCTAATCGCACCAGACTGGGATTGAAACTAAACAAACCGGATGACGCGGCGCAGCAAGCCGCTGCGACCTCTAATCGCACCAGACTGGGATTGAAACTTGTCCATATAGTCGCCTTCGGGCGTCTGCGGTTCCTCGCCTCTAATCGCACCAGACTGGGATTGAAACACGAACACGCACACACGGTTTGGCTGCACCGGCCGACCCTCTAATCGCACCAGACTGGGATTGAAACGAGTATGGGCAAAGACGGCTTTTTCGCCATGATGATGCCCTCTAATCGCACCAGACTGGGATTGAAACGATTAGTCTCGCCAGCGAAACGGCTGACAAGTGGATGCCTCTAATCGCACCAGACTGGGATTGAAACAACCAGCCGCGCGCTCAGGCCACGCCGACCGCGTACCCCCTCTAATCGCACCAGACTGGGATTGAAACCGTGATGACCGAAAAGGGATTTCGCTGGCCCTCTTTTCCTCTAATCGCACCAGACTGGGATTGAAACCAGTATCGGCCAACGACCTATCCGAGCGTGACGGCGGCCCTCTAATCGCACCAGACTGGGATTGAAACTTTCGTTTTCTCGCCGGACGGCATTACCTACCCCCAGCCCTCTAATCGCACCAGACTGGGATTGAAACAGGCGAGATGCCGGTGAAGTGCAACCATCGCCGCGCTTCCTCTAATCGCACCAGACTGGGATTGAAACAGGAAGAAATTCACGGCGTCGGGCTGCAAGGGCAGGCGCCTCTAATCGCACCAGACTGGGATTGAAACCGAGGTGATCGGGCGCGACGTGCAACTTTTTACCCATCCTCTAATCGCACCAGACTGGGATTGAAACTGCCCGCCTTCGCGGGCAATGTGACGGACTACGACACCTCTAATCGCACCAGACTGGGATTGAAACACGAAAAGCGGTTGCCCGGTCACGTTGCGGACGACGCCTCTAATCGCACCAGACTGGGATTGAAACAACGTTAACGCCTCGATCCGTTCGCCCTTTTTGCCGCCTCTAATCGCACCAGACTGGGATTGAAACAACTGCTTGGCAAGGCGCAGTGCGAGCGCCTCGGACGCCTCTAATCGCACCAGACTGGGATTGAAACTATGACCTCGAAACGACGCTCGTACACGAGATGCTTCACCTCTAATCGCACCAGACTGGGATTGAAACAACGCACGACGAAGAAGGTGGCGACGTTCGGCTCATTCCTCTAATCGCACCAGACTGGGATTGAAACTCGTGAAGCAGATGCAGCGCGCCTGTCTGATGGACCTGCCTCTAATCGCACCAGACTGGGATTGAAACAAACTTGACCACCGTGACCCGCGCGTCCTCGTCTTGGCCTCTAATCGCACCAGACTGGGATTGAAACTGCCGCCGAGCAGTGGTCCGCCCTCGCCTTCACAGCCCCCTCTAATCGCACCAGACTGGGATTGAAACAGGCGTTCGCCCAGCGTTAGCCGTGGCAGGCCGGGCCTCTAATCGCACCAGACTGGGATTGAAACAAGAGCACCACCGCGCCGCCAGGCTTTAGGAGCCGCTTCCTCTAATCGCACCAGACTGGGATTGAAACTATAGGAGCGAAAGACGCCCAGCCGTGCCGGGTTCCACCCTCTAATCGCACCAGACTGGGATTGAAACATTTCACAAAGTCGGGCGGCGTCTACATCTTGTGTCACACCTCTAATCGCACCAGACTGGGATTGAAACAGGATTTCGCCACCGTGCGCGCCCTCGATGTGGAGGCGGCCTCTAATCGCACCAGACTGGGATTGAAACACGTGCCCGCGCCCGTGGAGCAGTTTCACTACGCCCCCTCTAATCGCACCAGACTGGGATTGAAACATCTCCAGGTGAAAATAGTCCTTGTGCTTTTCCACGCTGCCTCTAATCGCACCAGACTGGGATTGAAACTGGAGAAACTGTGCGGGCCGGCGGCGAAGTTCGCGGCCTCTAATCGCACCAGACTGGGATTGAAACCAGCAAAGAGCGTTAAACCGCCTCGCTTCCCGTATCCCTCTAATCGCACCAGACTGGGATTGAAACCGCTGCTTGCAACAGCCGGGAGGCGTGGCCGTAACCCCTCTAATCGCACCAGACTGGGATTGAAACCAGTAATCGTGACGACGCCCGCCGCGCCGCCAACCCCAAACCTCTAATCGCACCAGACTGGGATTGAAACTGGCGCGGTCCCGGACGGCTGGGTTCTTCGAGCCAGTACCTCTAATCGCACCAGACTGGGATTGAAACCGCTTAACGGATGCGGGTTCCCGGTTTGTTTGCGTTTGCCTCTAATCGCACCAGACTGGGATTGAAACAAGCCGAGAGCCACAAGGTACCTACATCACCGTCGACACCTCTAATCGCACCAGACTGGGATTGAAACACCGTATTGGACCCGTCCCACTCGCTGTCGTAGCCGCCTCTAATCGCACCAGACTGGGATTGAAACACCGCGTCGCCGCTGGCCTGCGCCTGCTTGACATCCTCCCTCTAATCGCACCAGACTGGGATTGAAACTCGCCGTTGCCCGTGCAAAACCAGTAGGTCCGCACGTCCTCTAATCGCACCAGACTGGGATTGAAACCTGGAACGGCAAAAGGCGTTTGGGATAACGTCAAGGTCCTCTAATCGCACCAGACTGGGATTGAAACATTGGCCCGTGAACGAACTGGACTTGCACGCGCGGCACCCTCTAATCGCACCAGACTGGGATTGAAACACTCGTCGGGAAACGGGGTCAGCGTCCACGTCGCGCTACCTCTAATCGCACCAGACTGGGATTGAAACTTGAAGCCGAACGTGCTTGCCGCCCATGCCGCCGGCCTCTAATCGCACCAGACTGGGATTGAAACTTTAGCCAGGTCGCCGGGTAGGGCGCGTAACCCCGGCCCTCTAATCGCACCAGACTGGGATTGAAACTAGTGAATACAATAACTGACCCGGTGCGCGTAGTAATGCCTCTAATCGCACCAGACTGGGATTGAAACACTTTCAGGGACGCGCCGGTGATAAGGACGGTGCCGACCCTCTAATCGCACCAGACTGGGATTGAAACGAGCGTGACCGGCACGGAGAGGCCGAGCAGTCTTTGACCTCTAATCGCACCAGACTGGGATTGAAACTTGTTTGCCCTGCCACGGTGGGTGTTATATGGCGCGTCCTCTAATCGCACCAGACTGGGATTGAAACAGGAGTTATAGTGTTCAGCAGTGTCGTAAGGAACGGCCTCTAATCGCACCAGACTGGGATTGAAACTTGCCTCTCCTGAGGATCGTCTGTGCGTCATGCCCGGCCTCTAATCGCACCAGACTGGGATTGAAACTTGGAATTGACGTAGGACTGAACCAGTTCGCCGCCTTCCTCTAATCGCACCAGACTGGGATTGAAACTGGCTAAAACACGAACGAAGACAGCGCCCTGGAGCATCCTCTAATCGCACCAGACTGGGATTGAAACTTATCTGCAAAACGTCAATGTAGTGAAACAAGCCCCCTCTAATCGCACCAGACTGGGATTGAAACCGATGATAGCCCTTGACCTGCTGCAAGGATTGGACACCCTCTAATCGCACCAGACTGGGATTGAAACTGGCAAACCTGCCCAGCCCGACCGAACCGCCGACACGCCCTCTAATCGCACCAGACTGGGATTGAAACAAGTGAGCGCAGGCCGCGCGTTCGGTGCAGAAAAACCCCTCTAATCGCACCAGACTGGGATTGAAACCGAAACATTGGATGATGGCCGCGCCGGTTATTCAAACGCCTCTAATCGCACCAGACTGGGATTGAAACACGCAACATCCGGTCGCACCTTGATCGAGCGGCCTCCTCTAATCGCACCAGACTGGGATTGAAACACGTTCGCGGCGGGATTGTTTGGCACAGCACCAGGGGCCCTCTAATCGCACCAGACTGGGATTGAAACCAGGGACTCCTGACCCCATCCCGGCTTGGCGGGAGTCCTCTAATCGCACCAGACTGGGATTGAAACCGAAGCAGCGCCCATTCAACGATGGCGGACTGGAACGCCTCTAATCGCACCAGACTGGGATTGAAACTCCTTTCGTCTAACCAGTCGGCAACCACCTACACAGCCTCTAATCGCACCAGACTGGGATTGAAACACCCGCTTCGCGGTTGCCTTCGTAGACGTTTCTCAGCCCTCTAATCGCACCAGACTGGGATTGAAACAACCCGGTTGCGTGCGTTTCGTTGTAGCAGGCCAGACCCTCTAATCGCACCAGACTGGGATTGAAACCTGTGCCCGCCGTACTTGCTGCTACGCCCCGGAATCCTCTAATCGCACCAGACTGGGATTGAAACGAACAGGGCACGGGGTCAGCCCGCGCTTTCGGTCAGGCCTCTAATCGCACCAGACTGGGATTGAAACAGCAAGGCAGGCGGCGTAACGTGGCTACTCTCGCGCGCCTCTAATCGCACCAGACTGGGATTGAAACGAAGGAAAACCCTTCCGGCTTCGGCCTCTACCCTGGCCCCTCTAATCGCACCAGACTGGGATTGAAACCGTCCTATCTTGCCGTATCCTTTGCGGTTTAATGCGCCCCCTCTAATCGCACCAGACTGGGATTGAAACTGCCCAGACTGCCGGGCCGCTCTCGCCATCAACGCAGCGGCCTCTAATCGCACCAGACTGGGATTGAAACTGATGTTGCCCAACACAGCCGTGTCGGTGTTGACGTCCGTCACTGGACGCCTGGAACGCCCTCCCCTGCGGCCGCTACGTTCCCCTGACGGATTCGGCACTGCGAATCGCGTCTAACCTGTGGGCGCAGGCCCGGAACGCGGAAACGCCGACCGCCGACCCGAAGGAGTTAGACTGCGACGTTCTGATAGCGGCGCGCAGGCCCTCGATTACCAAAGCGTTCATGGTCTTGCCTCCGGCGAGATGGTCAGGGCGACCCTGAACGTGGGGCACCGGGGCACCTGTCGCGGTTCTTCACGGCCGTCCTTTGGCAAGACATCAAGCCGTAAGTCCTGCCCTTCAGCGGTCACAGTTTGAGGTCACAGCGCGCATCCCGCTAACCATGAGTCGCGCGGTTTTTTGTGTGGACAATGTCCATACAAAAATGTATCCTCTAAGTCAGGAGAGGCAATCCCATGTTCACGACCACCACAGACACTATAGACACCAGAGACACCAAGGAAGAAAACCTGCACATCCGCGCGTCCGCCCAGGAGAAAGCCGCGCTCGCGGAGGCGGCCCGCATCAAAGACCAGAAACTCAGTCAGTTCGTCCTGACCACCTCGCTTGCCGCCGCGCGCGAGGTGCTGGCCGAGCGCCAGATGCTCCTGCTTGCGCCGGAAGCCTATGACGCTTTCGTGAAGCGCCTGGACGAGGCCCCCCAGGAAGTTCCCGCCCTCCGAGCGCGGTTCGAGAAGGTGACGCCGTTCCGTGACTGAAGGAGAGCCACAAGAGACGGCGGGAGCGTTCACGCGCCCGGTCCCGTTGAATCGCGCCCACGCGGTGGCTGATTTCGACTGCGGCAAGCCCGCCCTCAACGACTTCCTCATCCGGTACGCGCTCCAAAACCAGGCGGGCGGAAGCGCCCGGACGTATGTTGTCCTGGCGGCCGGCGCGAACCCGGTCGTCGCGGCGTATTACAGCCTGGCCCCGGGCGCGGTCGCAGTCGAGGACGCCCCGGACCGGGTGACGAAGGGGCAGCCGCGCCACCCGGTTCCGGTGATCCTGATGGCGCGCTTCGCGGTAGACCAGGCGTTTCAGGGCAAGGGGCTGGGGCGCACGCTTTTCTTCGACGCCCTGACCCGCGCGCTGCACGGGGCCGAGGAGATCGGGGGGCGGGCCTTCTTTGTCGAGGCGAAGGACGCGCAGGCGGAAGCGTTTTACCGCAAGTTCGGCATGGAGCCGTCCCCGACCAATCCGCGCCACCTGTTCCTTCTGTTCAAGGACGTGCGCAAAACACTCGGAAGCGTGTAGGCGGAAGCGTGCAGGCGGCAGGGGGACTCGGACGAACGCGATTGGCTTTTGATTCTAAATTGATGTATGTTTGATATCATCTAAATATCTTGAGGATATCGTTATGATAGTCACGGTCGGCGGAACGAAGGGTGGAACGGGAAAGTCCACCGTGGCAACCAACTTGGCCGTCATCCGCAGCCAGGAGGGTCACGATGTGTTGCTCGTCGACGCGGACGACCAGCAGTCGTCGGTCGACTTCACGATCCAGCGCAACCGCCAGTTCCCCGAAGGAGCCGGCTACACCAGCGTCAAGCTCACCGGTCCCGCAGTCCGCACGGAGACCCTGCGCCTCAAGGAGAAGTACGAGGACATCCTGATTGACGTGGGCGGGCGCGACACGACCAGCCAGCGCGCCGCCCTCGCCGTCTCCGACTGCCTCGTCGTTCCTTTCGTCCCCCGCTCCTTTGATATGTGGACCATCGAGCAGATTGCCGAAATCGTCGGCGAGATGCAGGCGGCCAATCCGGAGATGAAAGCCTTCACCTTTATCAACAAGGCAGATGCCCGCGGCCAGGACAACGAGGATGCGGCGGAGATGCTGCGGGAGAACGAGACCTTCATCTTTTCCAACATCTTCATCGGCTACCGCAAGGCCTTTGGCAACGCGGCCGGGTCTGGACTGGCGGTCACCGAAGTGAAGCCGCAGGATGCTAAGGCCATCGAAGAAATTTTGATACTGTATCGATATATATTTGATATCAACGTAAAATAATTTTGGTGTCTTTTTGATTTCAAACAGATATCAGGAGTTCGTTCATGCCGATTTCGCGCCGCCCCAAAGACGCCAGCCCTCCCCCCGCCGCAGCCGTAGACGTAGACGCGCTCATTCTGAAGGGCGGCAGCGTGGCCGGGCAGGGCGCCCCCGATCGGGAACCATCTCGCCCGCAGGCGGCGGCGCCCGTCAAGGACCCTACTCCCGTCGTGCTGCGGGTCCCGGCCGCCCTGCTCGGGCGCGTTGACGAGGTTCTGGACGCTCGGGCAGTCAAGATCCCCCGGCACACCTGGCTTCTGGAGGCCGTGGTCGAGAAGCTGGAGCGGGAGGACGGAGGGGCGGGATGAGCGGCCTCGCGCGCCCGCCCGCCCCTTATTTTGGGAGACCCAGCCCCTTATTTTGGGAGACCCAGCCCCTTATTTTGGGAGACCCAGCCCCTTATTTTGGGAGACGATCCCCCTTAAATCGGGAGACGCGTCCGGTCGCTGAAAACGCCCCATCCCTTCGTAAAAACACGGGTTTTCCGCCCTCCGTTTTTCGCTCTACTCTTTTCGACTTATTTCGACACACACTCGACTGGCGCGCTTGGCGCGCGCGGGGCAGGGGATTGTGTGTGTATTTTTGGAGAGCCGCAAGGGAGTGCCGCCCATGACAAGCCCCCGGCCTGAGACCAGTACGTCGCCCCTGGCGGAGGAAGCGGACACCCTGAGCGGCAGCGTCGCGGGCCCGCTCGACATCATCCGCAACGAGACTGCCCTGCGCTATCCGGTCCACAGCCTCACGACCGGGGAGAGCGTACGCATCGAGATCCGGCGGCGCGATGAGAAGGGGGTGGTCGCCTTTTTGTGGGAGGTAAGCCACAACAGCAAGTACGGGCCGCCGGGGCACTTGGCCTACAAGCTCGACACCCTGATCGTCAACCGGCGCATCGACGAGGCCATGCGCGGCGGCAAGCACGTCCCCAAGCTCCTCAAACTGGGCAGCCTTTCCGAGATTGCGCGTGAGGTCGGGGCGGGCGAGAAAAACACCGGTGCCGTGAAGCGCGCGCTCTATCAGAACGCCTTTGCTGCGCTCACGGTCAAGGGCCTGCGCTACCGGGCAGGAGACAAAAGCGAGCAGACGTTCGAGTTCGGCGACACCCGCTACGGCGTGGTTTTCACCGGGGAGCGCCTGCCGGACGGCCGCAAGTCCGATGGCGTGTACGTGGTGTTCCACGACCTGTACCTGCAGCTCCTGAACACTGCGCAGCGGCGTCCGCTCGACTACGACTACCTGCGCGATCTGCCCCCCACCGCGCAGCGTTTCTACGAGATTGTCAGCTATGAAATGCTGCCGGCCCTGCGCTATGGGCAGCGGGCCCGGCTGTCCTACGCGCGCTTCTGCCTGCTCTCCACCATGACCCGCTACACGGACTTCGAGCGGGTCAAAAAGCAGATGTACAAGATCCACCGGCCCCACCTGGAAAAGGGCTATCTGGCCAAGGTGGAGTTCGAGCCTACCCTCGACCCGGAGGGAAACTCGGACTGGAACATGTTCTACATCCCGGGCGAGCGGGCGCGTTACCAGCAGCAGGTTTTCGCGTTCGATCCGGGGGATCGGCGGCAGCAGCAGCGCCGATTCCCCGCGGCGGCAGTGGGCACCGCCCGCAGCGCCGCTGCCGGAACGACCTCCCACCGGTCCGGTGGGCATGCTGCTTTGGAGGCAACGGGGAGCGCGTCTTCGCCTTCCGGGCCGAGCGCAGAGCAGCAGGCCCTGCCCCTGGTGGAGAATCCCGGCCCCGCGCAGGAACTGGTCCGGCAGTTCCACGAGGCCTTCGGCCGCCGGCTGGAAGCTGTCCCGACCGGCGACCCGGACCTGCGGGTGGCGGCGGAGCTGCTCCGGACGGAGGGGGCGGAGCGGGCGCGGTTCCTGGTGGACTTCGCCCGGCGGGAAGCGCCCAAAACGAAGTACCGGCCGCGCACCTTCCGGGGGATCCTCCAGTATCGGGGCGAAGCGTTCGCCGAGTGGAACGCGCAGCAGGAGGCGCAGCGGCGTCGGGAGGAGGAGACCGCCCGCGAAAACGCGCGCAAGGGCCTTCAGGAGGCCCGCAGACGGGCCGAAGAGGCCCGGCATATCCAAACCCTTCAGGAACTTGCTCAGGCCCGTCCTGAGGCGCTGGAAGCCTTCAAAGGCTATGTGGAAATCAAACGCCGTTCCGACGTGGAGTGGAAGCGACGGCAGGGGATGCTGGAGTCTATTCTTGCCAGGGTGGCCGAGGACTACGACACCGTTGCCCGGCAGCGGGAACTCTACGCGGAGTGGGTGCGCGAGTACGAGGAGGAAGCCCCAGCAGGCGCTCCGGGCAATGGTACCAGCGATCCCACAGACATGGCGGACATGGAGGAGCGGGCGGATGTGGCCGCCGCCATCGCTGCGTCCCTATGCCTGCCCGTTCGAGAGGCTGGTTCAGAGTAACCAGTGACTCAGACTGGCGTTAAATCAAATTGATATCATGAAGATATAAATTATATATTGCCATGATATTGAATTAATACTGTTGGGTAGGCGGCTGACGAGGTGGCCCGTCCAAGACGAGGCTCCTTTTCCAACCGCCCCCCGCCGAACCGGACGGGACACTTTCGCCTCATCCGGCTCTCCGGCAACTCCTGCCCCAAAACCGAGGTCTCGGGTGACACAAAGAGCGGTTTCGGCTCTGTGCATTACGCATACCTCCCCGTCCCCTCTGTCGAGTCACCTGTCCCCCTTCGCCTCCGGATGTGCTGGCACATCCGATGTGGACGGCTTTCCCGTCCTCGGACTACTATGGGAACTCCGTAGCCGGGACACGGCAAGCCGTGTCCGTACGTGTCATCCCTTAACATGCAGCAATTCTGTACGTAAACCGTCACCTCAACAATAACCGGTGACGAAAAATCGGTATCTACACACCCGGCTACCTACAGAACCAGCAGAAGCCACTGGAACTCGAAACCGAGCGTGAACCGCCGTTGCCATCGGAGTGACAGATAAACGCTCCGGGCTTTAGCCCGGGGAAATTTACCGAACGCGAAAGCCGCCCCTGAAACAAGGCCCGGCGGGAACACTCCCGCCGGGCCTTTCTGCTTTTAGTTCGTGCCGCTGCGCGCTGTGTCTCTGTCACTCGTCGTCGGTGGTGCCAGCGTCCTTTCCAAAGCGCACGCTGAAGTGCTCGCGCTCGCCTTCCCGCACGCAGCCGGGCAGGACCTCGCCTGTGGTCTTCAGCGCCTCCAGCGCATGGCGGCGGTAAGCGTCGGCATCAACGCGCACGGCTCCGACTTCCACGGCCGTGTTCAGGGCGGCGGCCAAGTCGTCAACGCGGAGGGTCGCGGGCACGGCGCGGAAGGCGAACGTTCCCTGAAGCAGCGCGAGCGAGCGGCGGCGGTTCCCGCGTTTGGCGAGTTCGGCCCGTGCCCATTCGCGCGCGTCGGCTTCGTGGCGGTTCTTGAGGCTTTCTTCCTCGCTGTCGAGTTGGGCCACGATCTTCGCGGCTTGCGCTTTCACGCGGGTGCGCTCGGCTTCGATGGTGGCGAGTTTTCGCGCGTACCAGTTCGCGCCGGCTTCGTCGGTGATGTGGAAGGCTTCGGCCGGCGCGCTGTTTCCGCTGTTCTCGGTGACGGTGAGCATGGTGTCGGGTGTCCTTTCCTTCGCGGGCAGGCAGGGCAGGCAGGGCAGGCAGGGCAGGCAGGGCAGGCAGGGCAGGCAGGGCAGGCAGGGCAGGCAGGGCAGGCAGGGCAGGCAGGGCAGGCAGGGCGGGCAGGGAGTATTACGCACTCCCTGCCCGGCTTGGCTACAGGCTGCGCTCAATGCGGTCCAGTTCGGCGGCGGCCTCGTCCAACTCGCCGCGTAGCCGGTCAATGTCGAGGCGCAGGGTGCGTACTTCACGCCGGCCGCCTGGGTCGCCTTTCTGGTCGAGGAAACGCTGCGCCCACTGCTGGACCGGATCGAGGCGAGCGCGCCGGTCCAGGCTGGCGTGCCCGACAGTTTCGCCCAGGCCGTGCTCGCGCTCAACGTGTGCGACCCGGCGATGGGCAGCGGTCACTTTCTGGTGGAGGCAACCTCGGTGCTTGCCGAAACGGTCGCCGCCCACCCGACGACCGCGCCGCGCCCCTTGCTTGGCGTGGAGGGCGTGCCGGTTTTGTCCCCGGACACGGGTTTGTCGCCCGACACGGGCGAGCCGCTTTACACGCAGGAGGCCAAACTTGCCTACTGGAAGCGGCGCGTGGTCGAGGCGTGCATCTACGGCGTGGACCTGAACCCGCTCGCGGTCGAGTTGGCGAAACTGTCGTTGTGGCTCAAGACCGTGGACCGCGTGCCGCTGAACTTTTTGGACCACCATCTGCGCTGCGGCAACTCGCTGCTGGGCACGAGCCTCGCCGCCCTGGCGCACTTCCCCGACCCGGCCCGAAAAGCCAAAGCGGCAAAGAAGGGTGCCGTCGTGCAACTGCCGCTCACGTTCGCGGCGGATCTGACCGAGGCGGTCGGCGCGGCCATCGCCGAGATCGGGGCTATCGAGGCGGTAGCGACCGACACGCACCGGGCGGCGAAGGAGAAAGAAGAAAGGTGGCGCAAGATCGCCGCCGAGATCATGCCGCGCTTCCAGGCCGCCGCCGATCTGTGGATGGCTCCGTACTTCGGCGGCGGCGCGCTTTCCTGGGTCCTTTACCAGAGCCTGTTAGACGACGCCGACGCGACCGGCGCGGCGCGCAGCGACCTGGACGCTCTGCTCGGCCCGCTGCGCTTTTTCCACTGGCAATTGGAGTTCCCCGACATCTTCTTTGACGAGAAGGGCAACCCGAAGGCTACCGCCGGCTTCGACGCCCTGGTCGGCAACCCGCCGTGGGAGCGCATCAAGTTGGCGGAAAACGAGTTCTTTGGGGCGCGCAGCGCGGCCATCGCGCTCGCGCCGCGCGCCTCGGACCGCAAGCGCCTGATCGCCGCCCTGCCCACGAGCGACCTGGATTTGTGGACGGACTACCTGCGGGCGCGCACACACACGGAGCGCGTGCTCGCATTCGCGCATCGGTCCGGCTTTTATCCCTTGATGGGGCGCGGCGACACGAACCTGTACGCCCTGTTCGCGGAAAAGGCGCTCGGTTTGGTCAACCCTGGCGGGCGCGTGGGGCTACTGGTCCCGTCCGGGATCGCCACCGACGACACGACCAAAGCGTTCTTTCAGCACCTGGTCACGGGCCGCCGCCTGTCCCAACTCTTCGACTTCGAGAACAAGCGCCGGGTGTTCGAGGACGTACATCAGGAATTCAAGTTCAGCGCCGTTCTGATGTCCGGCGAAAACAATCCGCAAGACACCGTGCGCTGCGGCTTCTACCTGCACGGGATTGAAGATTTGGCCGACGAGTCGCGCACTTTCACGCTGTCGCCGGCCGACTTCGCCACGTTCAACCCGAACACGCTAACCTGCCCGATCTTTCGGCGCAAGCGCGACGTGGAACTGACGCGCAAGATTTACAAAGCCGTGCCCGTGCTGATCGAGCACTCCAAAGGCGCGGCCGGCAATCCGTGGGAGGTCCGGCTATCCGCGATGTTCCACATGACGAACGATTCGGGCCTGTTCCAAACGGCGGCCGAACTGGACGCGGCCGGCTTCTGGCTGGGGGCGGGCAACGTGTACACGAAGGGAGACGCAAAGTACCTGCCATTGTACGAAGGCAAGATGATTCACTTGTACGATCATCGTTTTGCCAACGCTCTCACTTCTGAGGAACTAAGCAAGAGTGCTCAAGCATCCGAGCTGGTCGAACTCGCGCAGAAGTCCGACCCGGATTTCAGCGCAACTCCGCGCTACTGGGTTGCCGAAGAAAACTGTAAATCTACCCTCGGTGATGGTGCGGGAACTTGGGAGCTCGGTTTTCGGGACATCGTAAATCCAAACAACGTGCGAACCTTTATCGCGGCCATCGTCCCTCGTGCAGGTTTCGGAAATAAGTTGCCGCTCATGCGAGTCCCGTTACGCTATCGCCCTTTGATGCCTTGCTTGGCAGCGAACGTATCTTCGTTTGTGCTGGATTACGTGGCAAGGCAAAAAATAGGCAGTAGGACCGCTAACTTTTTTCATGTCGAGCAGTTCCCCGTGCTGCCGCCGGAGCGGTACGCCCATGACTTTCACGGCGTCCGGCTCGCCGACTTCATCACCGCGCGCGTGCTCGAACTGTGCTACACGGCCCACGACCTGAAGGGCCTGGCCGACGACCTGGGCCATGCCGGGCCGCCGTTCGCCTGGGACGAGGAGCGCCGCCTGCACCGGCGCTGCCAGTTGGACGCGCTGTTCTTCCTGCTGTACGGCCTGAGCGAAGGCGAGGCGGGCGAGATCCTGGACACGTTTCCCATCGTTCGGCGTCAGGACGAGGCGCGCTGGGGCGGTCGTTTTCGCACCCGTGATCTGATCCTGGGCTACCTGCGCGCCTACGCCGCCGGCAACCTGGAGGCGTGGGTGAAAGCGTAACGCAGTGGAACGCTACGCACGCAGCGCAGTGGAACGCTTTCTTGTCGTGCCTGCGATAGCGCGCGCGTGGTACCTGCGCCGGCCCGCCGCGCATCCGCGCTGTCGGTGTGGCCGTATTCACGGCGAGACGAGGCAAAGCCCGATGAGCGGACAAATACGCACGATGAGCGCGGACACGGGGTTGAATTTCGCGGCGAGGGGGCCTGCGCGCTGTGGTCAGTGACGGGGATCAGGGACGCGCAGCGGGCAAGCAGCGATTGCTTTTCGGCGGCAACGCGTCGCGCGGCAATGCGTCGCGCGGTATCTGGTGCGGGGCCTGACGCTGCGCCAGGTCCAGGCGAGGTCCAAGCCAAGATCGCCAACCTGACGCTTGCCGGGCCGGGCGCAGCGCCGGCAGGAGTGCCGGGCGGAGCGAAGGTGCCCGCGTGCCGCAACCCGGACACGGGCAACCGGAAACGGGCAAGGCAACGGGCAAGGCGTGGAGCCCGTGGAGCGCCTGACGACCATTGGCGAGGACGCCCGGTTCCTGCGCGCGGGTTGGAAGGAAGCGCACCGGCTGCCGCCCAGTGCCAGTGCCCAGTGCCAGTGCCCCGAATGTGGCTGCACGTTCACCAACCCGGTGCCTGCGCGCGCACGCGGTCCCCAAGCCGGGACGCGCGGGCGCGTCTGCGAAGCGCGCCGGTGCCTGCGCAGCACGCGGTAAGGGGGGAAAGCCCCGATGATTAGAAAATCAAGCGTGATGCTTGGAAAAATGGAGCGTGCAGCGTGGTGAGCGAGGAGCAGCAGCGGGCGATAGACGTGCGGCGTCACTACGTCGGGCGCTTCTTCCTGCGCGGCATGAACATCCGGGAGATACACGCTGGGCTGGCGTCCATGACCGCGACGGACCCGGCCACGGGCGGCAAGCATGGCGGCAAGCATCCTGTGTGCGTGAACCCGGACACGGGGCAGCCCTGGTGCATGGCGACCATCGGCTTGGACGTGCAGGCCGTGCAGGGCCAGTGGGATGCGGGCGTTGCGCACGAGATTGAGGCACGCCGGGCCAGGCTGGACGCCCACTTCGCCGAAATGCGCCGGATCGCCTACGCCACGAACGATATGGTCGCTCTGGACAAGGCACTGCGGCAGGAGCGCGAAATGTTCGGCCTGGACGCGCCCAAGCGCAGCGAGGTTACGCATGAGGAGAAAACGGCCGCCGTCGTGCCCAACAAGGACAACCGCTTCCTCGACGTGGCACTGGACTTGCGCGCCCGGTTTGTGGGGCCGCCCAAATGAAACTCGCCCCCAGCCAACAGGACGCGCGCGCGCGCCGCGTTGGAGGAGATACTCGCCGAGTGTCCGCCGGAGCGTCGCGCCGAGTTCCTGGACGAGATCAGGCGTGGGCCTTGCCGGGATACGAACCCGACGGCCAAGACCACGACGGCCAAGACCACGACGATCCGAGACGATGAAGCGGCGCAAACGCGATAGGGTTGCACAAAAACGCATGGCCTGGGAAACACGCGGCGGGAGCGGGCGCTACTACTACCGGGCGCGGGCTGGAGGGAGGCGCACCGGCAGCGGCCCAGTGCCAGTACCCAGTGCCATTGCCCGGAATGCGGCTGCACGTTTACCAACCCGGTGCCTGCGCACGCGGTCCCCAAGAAGCGCGCCCGTAAGGGGGGAAAGCCCTGATGCCTGGAAAATCCCTCGTGATGCCTGGAAAAATGGAGAGTTCAGCGTGGTGAGCGAGGAGCAGCAGCGCGCGATTGACGTGCGGTACGAGCGATCAAAATGACGTTTTTTCGGGTGACGCAGCGCCCGCGACTTACTGCCGCCTGAGCGAAAAGCAACGCGCGGCAATCGCGTTTGGGCGGATGTACGTGGCGATGTACGTGGCGATGTACGTGGGCCGGTTCCTGGCCTGTTTCCTCGCCTGTGGCCTGACGTTGCGCCCGGTCCCGGCGCGCGCGCAGATCGCCGCTATGGACGTGGTGGACCCGGACAGGGGCGTGAAGGTACCCGTGTGCCGCCACCCGGAGGCGGTGTGCCCGTGGAGCGCCTGGGTGTGTGTTCACCCTCCATGCCCAAGCACAAGGCAGGTGGCGCTGGGAAGGGGCTGGGAAGAGGCCGAAACGCCCATGACGCAGGACGTTGCAGAGGACCCGGAAACGTCTACAAGCGCACACTCACGAGGGTACAAGCGCACAAAAAGTGAAAACGTGCGGCTCTGCCAGTGCTGTGCCTGTGCCGCCTTCGGCGGCTGCGTTTTCCCCCATCCGGTGCCTGCGCACGCGGTGCCCAAAAAGAAGGGCGGGCGTAAGGGGGCCAAAGGGCTATGAGTAGACGTTCCCTCGTGATGAATAGACGCTGGAGAAAAAACAGTGGTTAGCGAGGAGCGCAGCGCAGCGCGCGATTGACGTGCGCCGGCCCCCTCCCATGGCGGCTCCCACACCGGCTGCATGGCGGCTTGAGCACGGGTTCGACTTGGGCCGATGCGCGGGCACAGGCGCGGGCCGATTCTGATCGCCCCCTGTACCCGGAATCGTTCGATTTCAGTGACAGTCCCCCGTTTTTGGCACAAGCGCCTGGGTTGCGCGGCCTTGCTGTCCCCACATGGTTTCCGAAACTCGTAACCGAAATCTATGTGCCACTCGGTTGACTTTCGGTAACACCGGGGCGTGGCATGCACGGACGGGTCGAGAATGGTCGAGAACACGACAGCGCGGCCACAGGCCAAAACAGAGTGACGGCCTGATAGCCCCCGCAGCAATTGCTTGCTGCAACAGAATTACCTAGTTACCGCTGGCGAACTCCAAAAACGCACAATATATAGGCGATGTCCTAAGAACCTGTGTAGAAACCGGCGCCAAGGGCGCCGGGGACGTGGCACCCGCCGTACAGACACGAAGGCGCCCTCGTAAAACCGGAGCCTAGCCCCGTTATCGTAGGGCAGGGACCCACGCT
>JAABUN010004151.1_pt1 | contig 20437 bp, 19 predicted proteins | sample 5559311 | NCBI WGS metagenome assembly JAABUN01 (sample SAMN10711877, study PRJNA513370) | rock metagenome | isolation source: Antarctica rocks | place: Antarctica: Victoria Land, Siegfried Peak sud
GTTGACGGCTACGGGTATGAATGTCTTACGCATCGTGAACTGGCTTGAGGGTAAACCACGAACTAAGACACGCATCTCTCGCTTCGCAGCTTTGGCTACTCTCTGAATTCGCCGACAGTATCTAGGTGATGTCGCTGGCCCAAAGCGCGTTGGCAGCTGCCACCTCGAAGTTTTGCTGGACGAGATTCTCGGCTTTGGGGCGCTGATGCTGAGAGGTTGTCGTCGCCTTGAACTTCCGTTTCGTTTTGCCCCGCAAACCCGCGTCCCTCATCAGGCGCAACACGCGCTTACGTCCTACTTTGTACCCGGCAACTCGGAGGTCTTGATGAATGCGCGGCGAGCCGTAAGTAAAGCGACTGCCGCAGTGAAACTCGATGATCTTTTCGGTCAGCTTTTCGTCTTCCTCGGCTCGCTTACTTTTTCCCCGCCTCAGCCAGTCGTAAAAGCCGCTAACCGAGACTTGCAAGACCTGGGCCATCAAACTGACCGTCCAGAAACTGCGATTCCCCTTGATAAAGGCGTACCTCATCGGCTTTCCCTGGCGAAGAACCCGACAGCCTTTTTTAGGATGTCACGCTCCTGCTTGACTCGCTCGAGTTCCTTCTTCAAGCGCACGTTCTCCTGCTGCTCAGCTGTTAAAGCGACCTTGCCGTTCCCAGGAAAAGCCAGTTCTCCGCCTTCCCTCGCTTGTTTCCGCCATTTATACAAGCTGTAGTCGGACATGCCCAGTTCCTGGGCTATCTGCGCTACGCTCACACCCGCTTGTTCGCTCAGCCTTACCGCTTCGCACTTGAACTCTGCTGTATATACCTTGCGCTCGTTCATCATGCCTCCATAGTCGCATTAGAGGCTTAACTCCGTCTCCGTTTTAACGGGTCAATATCAAGTTATAGCGAGCTGTTCACCGTTGCCATCGTGGGCGAGCTGGTAGCGCAGCCAATCGGTGTGGTACTGGCTGGTAGTTCAAAGCTGCCGGAAGCTGTTCCCAAGGCTGCCTGAATATAGCCGCTACCATCGGATTGTGCGCAACGCTGAGAAGCTATGGGCAGCTTTGGCACTCGAGCTGGTCAGAAGTTTACCGGGAGCCGAACTCAAAATCGTTGATGCTAAACCGCTGCCAATTGCCAAAGGTAAACGGGCTAGTTGGGCCAAGTGCCTCGAAGCAAGTAAAGGTTTCTCAACGATGGGGATGGTCCACGGTTTCAAACTTCACGCTTTGGTTAATGAGCAAGGTCTTTTTGAACGGTGGAGCTTCGTTAGTGCTCAGCACCATGAGGCCGCGGTAGCTCCCGATCTGGCCGACGCGCTCAGAGCACATCAACTTGCAGGGCAAATACTTTTTCAACCTCGACCCACCCAGCGACTTAGGCGGCCTCAGGCCTTTGCGAAAACCTAGCGACTTTATTCCTTAGCGTTGGATTTTTCCTGGGTTCTATCAAAACCCCTGGTTGCTAAGCCTAACCTAAAGGCATTTCAAGGTCGCGATGACAACGTCGTAGGTAGAGACCTGGTGTTCGCGAGCGGCCGCTCGGCACGCCTCGTACTCCGGTTTGTGACGGAGCTTGCCTGAAGGCAAAACAGCCGTTTTGACGCTGATCTTCCCGAAAGGCGTCGACACCGAGGTTATTTTTCGTGCCAGCTCCTTACGAGTGCAGAAAAGAAAGCGCACGCCTAGTGTCGTCGTACGTTCAAGCACCAGGTCGGCGAGACGGTCGGCGTCGGTTCGGTGGCAGAGCACCTCAAGCTTTAGCCCCGGACGAGACTTTTTCATTGCGGTCGGGGTTAGATAGACGTCGAGCGCCCCACTTTGCAACAAGAGCTGTTGGAATTCCGCGCCGAGCTGCTCAGCAGGCATATCGTCGATGTTGGTCTGAATCAGGGTATGGGTATTGCTATGGGCGTCGCCTGTTGCAGTTTCTTCTTGGCCGAGGCTGATTCGCACGCAGTTGGGGTGCTCGAAGTCTTTAGAGCCTGCGCCGTAGGCACTCTGTTGCAACGACAAAACAGGGTCGTCAAAGTCAGGGTTTAAATACCGTAAAATCGCAGCCCCCGTTGGGGTGATCAGCTCCGAAGCGGTCTGACCCTTGTAGCTCGGCATCCCCTGCAACAATCTTTGCGTCGCGGGCGCTGGCACGGGCAGCCTGCCGTGGTCGGTTTTGACGAAGCCGTAGCCGGTGCAGATAGGGTCACAGTAAACCTGCCCAAACTCGAGCCCATCTAACAGCAGCGCCACACCTACGATGTCAACAATCGAGTCCACCGCACCTACCTCGTGAAAGTGGACGCGCTCCAAGTCAACCCCGTGAACAGCGGCTTCAGCCTCTGCTAAAAGCTGAAAGATGTATTTGGCTTTCTCTTTGACCTGGTCAGACAAGCTCGAGGCGTCAATCAGCTGATGAATATCTTTGAGATGGCGGTGCGAACGCTCAGCTGCGGGCGAACGGTCGGTCACAGTGACTTTAAGGCAGTCGATACTGCATTTTGAAACGCGCCGGACATCAATTTCGGCTTCAGGTAGATTGAGCTGCTCGGGGAGTGCCCGTAACTCGTCTGCACTGCCGGTCAGCTCAACCAACGCCCCCAAAAACATGTCACCACTAAGGCCGGAAAAAGGTTCGATTTTGAGGACAGCTTGTTTTTTTACGTTGTTTATACCCACTATTCAGACATCCTTTGCAACATTCTGAACGCAGCAAGGGCCGCGCCGTAACCGTTGTCAATATTGACCACCGTAATCCCGTTGGCGCAGCTGGCGAGCATGGCGTTGAGGGCTGTGTGACCTCCTTCAGCAACACCGTAACCGACGCTGGTTGGTACGGCGATAAGGGGTTGTGGCAGCAAACCGCCCAGTACCGAAGCAAGTGCCCCCTCAAACCCGGCAGCGCAGATCACGACGTCGCACACTCTAAGCTGTGGCAAGACGCCGAAAAGACGTTGGATACCCGCGACCCCAACATCTTTATAACTCTCGGTATGGATGCCCAAAAACGTCAGCGTCTCCTCGATTTCGCCCACAACCGGCATATCCGAGGTTCCGGCGCAAACGATTGCCACCTTACCCCGTAACATTGCAGGTGGCTTAAAAACCATAGTCAGCGTTTGCGCTTCGTCATGGTAGCGGGCATCAGGCGCGGCGGCGAGTAGCGGCGGCACTTTTTCGGCTTGCAAACGGGTGATGAGCAGATTTTTTTGCAGCTCGAGGTGTGTCGCTAAAATGCGTTCTAGTTGCGCCAGCGTTTTGTGCTGTCCATAAACGACTTCAGGAAACCCCAGCCGCGACTCGCGGGCAAGATCGAGGGTGACGTCACTGCTTTTATCCGCACTCTCAGTCGTAATGTTATCTATAGCATCGCCTGAAGACTGGTCTGCACCGTCGTTCACAAAAGAGCGCGGTTGAGTTTTCCAGAGACGAACCCTTCACGGTCAATCTCCACCGCCTGAAACCCGAGTCCCAAGAGATGTTCGCTTACGGTGTCGGCAACGCGCCCCAGGTCAGCTAACCGCTCCCCCGGCACCTCCACAACAGCCCGGTCATCGTTGTGCCGGACTCGCGCGACCGGGAACCCCAGCTCATTCAAAAACTGCTCTCCCGCTTCGATCTGCCGCAGTTTTTGCTCGGTCACGCGTTGACCGTAGGGGATACGCGAGCTGAGACACGGGCTGGCAGGTTTGTCCCAGCACTCGAGACTCAGCGCCGAGGCCAAAGCTCGAACAGCAGGTTTTTGGAAACCGCATTCAGCGAGTGGGCTACGCACCTCAAATTCACGACCAGCCCGAATTCCAGGGCGGTAATCGCCCAGGTCGTCTTGGTTGGTTCCGTTTAGAATCCACCAGCCCGAAAATTCTTGGCCGTAAGCGTCTAGGTCGCTATAGAGCGTGTGCTTACAGAAGTAGCAGCGGTTCGCCGGGTTGGTGTAGTAGTCGGGATTACCGAGTTCAGCGGTGCGAATCACCCGGAGCGGAATATCGTGGGTTAGGCAAAAGGCTTTTGCCGTATCGAGGTCGCTGAGTTTCAAGCTGGGCGAGGCAGAAATGACCGCGAGAACGCGTTCAGGACCGAGCAAAGCCCGCGCCAAAAAAGTTACCAGCGAGCTGTCTACGCCACCTGAAAACGCCACCAGCGCCCCAGGGCAATCGGCAAACCACGTCTGAAAAGGGGTCAGGTCTGCAGGTTGGGTTTGGTTCACTTGGTCATATCCTTTGGCACAAAAAGTAGCTCGGCTCAAGTAAAGAGCGGGGACATCTGCTGTTTTTCTACCACGGCCTGCATCTGAGCGTCAGTCGGTCGCGTGTCGAAGCGGCTGGCGGCGTCTAGCACTTTAGGTAAAAGATGAATATCCCCTACCGTGTTGAGGAAAAACCCGTCCCGGCCGAGAACCCAGTGAACGGTGGTATCAATGTCGGTTTGTTCCTCTAGAGGTTCATACCAAGTCGCGCGTGTTTGCGCCTGGTCGCCCCACGGTGCCCGGGTCACGGCCTTGATCGTCTGCACAGCAACGTTACGCTCGTGACACAGCGCAATCAGGGCTTCAAAGTCGGCAGCATACTGCGGGTTTTGCATCATAATGTAGCTGTAAGGTAGCAACACCGAATCGAAATCGAAGCGCTCGAGACTAGCCTTGTGCCGCGCGGCGACCTCGACCCCGTGACCGGTGACGCCGATAAAGCGGACCAAGCCTTCATCGCGCGCTTGGACGCACGCCTCGAGCGCACCCCCGGAGCTGAGCGCCGTTTCCCACTCCGACAGGTCTACAAGGTTATGGAGCTGGATCAGGTCAACTTGATCAACTTGCAGGCGCTCGAGCGAGCGCCTGATTTGGTCATAGGCCGCTTTTTGCGTGCGTTCACCTGTTTTCGTCGCTAAAAATACATCTTTGCGGTTCTGCTTTAACCAGGGAGCCAAGCGCAGCTCAGCGTCACCATAAGAAGCGGCAACGTCGATGTGGTTCAGGCCATACTGTGAAAAGAGTTCCATGGTTTTGTCAGCTTCGCCTTGCGTCACCTGACCCAAGGCGGCAGCCCCAAAGATCGTACGGATGCTTTTATGTCCGGTGCGACCAAAAATATGCGTTGGAATCATGGGCTCCGCCCTCCTAAGATGAAATTAGACTTAAACGAATCGTACCGCAGCGTGAGCCTTTGAACAAGTTTTCTAAGTAGCCTCGAGTTCTAGGGGGTTGGTAGGTAAGAAACCATACAAGGTTATAAGCGGCAACTTTGCGCAGACAAGTGGGTGTACAGTCCCAAGGTGTGATGGCGCGGGTTTTGTCTAAATCAGTGTGGTTCTTTTCGCCAGCTCATACAGACAAACTCGTAAGAGCTAGACTGATCTTTACCCGTTTTTCCGGAGTCAAAGTTAAGCAGCTTTAACAAAGTGTACCCTCTTAAAGTCGTTGGGAGATAGATAGCCTAGCGACGAATGCCACTGCTTAGGGTTGTAAAAGCTCTCCAGATAGCTGAAGATGCTGGATGCTGGTCTTAGCAGCGCGTCAGCGAAAACTACACCTTATATATCGTGCTCTTAGGCGCGCACGCTGGTTTGCGGGTATCGGAGATGACCGCGCTGCGGTGGGAGAGCGTCAACCTTAGCGAAGGGGTGCTGCGAGTGGTGGCAGGTAAGGGCGGCAAAACGGCGCGGGTTTATCTCACGCCGACGCTCATCCAAGCACTCGAGGCTACCCCGCTCGAGCAAAGAACGGGGTACGTGCTGCCGTGTCGCTCACGGCAAGCGGTCTATGAACGGCTCGAGGCTGCGTGTAGACAAGCTAGGATCAAGTTCAAAGGGGTTCACGCCCTCCGGCACGCCTCCGGAACCCGCTTAAGAGACGAGACGGGCGACCTGGCGCTGGTGGCTGATCATTTGCGGCACTCGAGCTTAGATACAGCTCGTGGCTACGCCAAAGCCAACAATGTGCAGCTCAAACGGGCGCTCGAGGCGTGGTAGTAAAGCTGATCTTGACGGTTTGGGTATCCTGCGCTAACCTGATCGGTGTAACGAACAGTTGGGCTTGATAGAAACGAGCTTTATGCGTAGTCCGACGTGTAGACGGACGGCGTACACACCTTCCACGACGCGCTCGCTCAGTTCGTCGCGTCATCTGTAGTCGTTATAACGTCACATCACTGCTAAAGGAGAGACATGGTTACCCTAGAAGATGCCCGTAGAGTCATCGCCGCCGCCGAGAAGAAAGCTGATGAGATCGGTCAGCCGATGAACATCGCCGTCGCCGATGAGGGTGGCAATATCGTAGCCCACGTGCGTATGGACAACGCCTGGATTGGGAGCATCGACATCTCGATGAAAAAGGCCTATACCTCCCGGGCTTTTGATATCACGACCAAAGATTTGGCCGACAACAGTCAGTCCGGTCAACAGTTCTTTGGTATTCACGCCTCGAACGACGGCAAGATCATGATTTTCGCGGGCGGCGTTCCCCTAAAGCGGGACGGCAAAGTCGTCGGCGCAGTTGGCGTAAGTGGCGGCGCAGGCGACCAAGATCACGCGGTCGCTGAAGCTGGAGCCGAGGCATTTTGACGCACCGGCCAAATCGTCGTCGGAGAAGTGATAGGTAAAGGGGAACATCATGGCTGACAACTGTTGTGTCGTTTATAAAGGAACTGGCGAGGTCGCTGTCGAAGACATCGGTTATCCGGGGCTCGAGCTTCCTAACGACGTCGAAGGGTTTCACGGACAGAAGAAAAAGGCTGAACACGGCGTTATTTTGAAGATCGTCTCGACCAATATCTGCGGCAGCGACCAGCATATGGTGCGGGGGCGTACGACTGCACCTGTAGGACAGACGTTGGGCCATGAGATCACCGGCGAAGTGATCGAAGTCGGGCGTGACGTTCAGTTTATCCAAAAGGGCGACCTCTGTTCGGTACCCTTTAATATCGCCTGCGGCCGCTGCCGCAACTGTAAAGAACGTAAAACGGGCGTCTGCTTAAACGTCAACCCGGCGCGGCCCGGTGCAGCGTATGGCTATGTCGACATGGGCGGCTGGAAGGGCGGGCAGGCCGAGTACGTGATGGTGCCTTACGCCGACTTCAACCTTTTGAAGTTCCCCGACCGCGACCAGGCAATGGAAAAGATTCTCGACCTGACGATGCTCTCGGATATCTTCCCGACCGGGTTTCACGGCGCGTATACCGCTGGCGTTGGGCCGGGGTCAACGGTGTATGTGGCCGGTGCGGGGCCGGTCGGTCTGGCGTGCGCGGCCTCGGCGCAACTCCTTGGCGCGGCGGCGGTCATCGTCGGCGATATGATTCCGGAGCGGCTCGAGCAGGCCAAAAGTTTCGGTTGCGAAACCATCGACCTTAGGAAAGACGCGACGCTGGCGCAGCAGATCGAGCAACTTATGGGCGAACCTCTGGTTGATTCCGCTGTCGATTGTGTCGGCTTCGAAGCTAGGGGCCACGGAGAGAACGCGCAAGAGGCTCCGGCAACCGTTCTCAACGACGCCATGACCGTGACGCGAGCCGGTGGCAAGATCGGTATCCCCGGTCTTTATGTAACCGGCGACCCCGGCGCTGCCGATGAAGCAGCCAAAGAGGGTCAGCTCGGCATCCGGATCGGCTTGGGTTGGGCTAAGTCACATATGTTTATGACCGGTCAGTGCCCCGTAATGAACTACAACCGCGAGCTGATGATGGCGATCTTAAACAACCGCGTTCAGATTGCGAAGGCCGTCAACGCAACAGTTATTCGCCTGAGCGATGCGCCGCAAGGCTACCGCGATTTCGATCAAGGGGCTGCGAAAAAGTTCGTGTTAGACCCGCATGGGCTGATCGGCGCAACTTAGTAGCAACGCTAAACCTGCGGTAGCGCTTCAACAACTGCTATGCCGGTCAAGTTGCGTAACGTATGAGAGTGTGTTCTCGGGTAAGGCTAGTGTTTACCTCTATCACCAACCTCAAGCGCCTTTTACTGCACCCATTGCGGTTAATTGTTATAGCCTTGCTCAAGGTCAGCCCCAACCCTATCAACAAACGGTGGTTTTTGGGACGCTCAAGAACTATGCTTACGGATGCCTATTCTCCAAAATATAGCCTGAAATACCTATAAGTTATGGGCACTTCTACTCACTTGGTTCACCCTCTGCGTCTACGCATTGGCGTGACGCTCAGGTGTGAGAATAGACGCAGTGACCTTGCTGATTCACTTGTCACTCGGATGAGGACGATCTTCTGACGGGATTCTTTGAAGGAGGCAATGATGCAGGCATCAAATATTCCGCGTGCGGTGGCTGCCGCTAGGTCGATCTCCTCAGCGCTTGATTTGAGAGTCGATGACGCGGTCGTTCTTCAAGACTCGAACCGCCTAGCTGTGCGGCTACTACCTTGTGACGTTCTCGCTCGGGTCGCGTATGTGGCGCATCAGGCAGGCGCAGCGTTCGAAGTTGAGGTCGCTCGGCGGCTCGCCGAAACCGATAGCCCGGTAGCTGCGCTTGAGCCTCGAGTGGAGCCGCGCGTCTACGTGCGTGACGGCTTCGTGATTACGCTGTGGACCTACTACGAGCCTGTATCGCCCCAAGACGTCGCGCCAGCCGAGTACGCGCAGGCACTCGAGCGGCTACATACTGGCATGAGGCAGATCGACGCGACTGCGCCGCACTTCATGGACCGAGTTGCGGAGGCGCAGCGACTGATAGGCAACCGCGCCCACACTCCGGAACTCGAGGGCGCGGACCGAGAGCTTCTCAGCAACACGCTGCAAAGTCTGGGGCGCACGATTGGCGACCGCAGCGCCGCCGAGCAGCTGCTGCACGGCGAGCCGCACCCTGGCAACTTGCTCAGGACGAAGAACGGGTTGCTGTTCATAGACCTTGAGACATGTTGCCGTGGACCTGTCGAGTTCGACATCGCCCATGCGCCCGACGAAGTCGGTGAGCACTATTCGGACGCTGATCAAGACCTGCTTCGTAAATGCCGGGTTTTGATGCTCGCAATAATCGTGACGTGGCGTTGGGATCGAGACGACCAACTCCCGAACGGGCGCGAACTGGGTATAGAGTGGCTCAGCCAGATGCGCCGAGCGTTGGACCGCGATGGGCGGATACTACAAGAGTAGCTACAAGTCTTGCACTCAGACGAGTCACGGTTCTCCAAAATAGATGGTCATAATCTGTTTTATATGGGGATGCTTGTACGTTTAGGCACAGCTTTTTTAGCCGATACCTCGACTTTAGATAAACAGTTCGGTGCTCACGCCGAAATAGGCGGCCAATTTCTTGGCGACATCTTTGCTGATCTCGCGGCGCTGGGCGAGAATAGCGCTCAGCGTGGGCTGGGGAATACCCGTGTCTTTGGCGACCCGGTAGGCGCTCACACCGCGCTGCTCGAGGTAGTAAGCGAGCATCCGGTAGGGCCGCACCTCGCCCTCTAAGATGTCGGCGTAATGCACCTTCTCCCACTCACCGATGTAAAAAGCCACGAGGTCGTAAAGCGGCGCGTGTTCAGGATCGTTGCAGTTGTAGGTACTGGTCAGTTTGTCGGCAAAAGCGACCAGCGCCTCGTACTGCGCCTCGGTCTGGGGCATCTCGAGCACGAGGTCGTCTTGGGTAGCCTGGGTAAACGTTTCCCAGGCGGTTACGACTTGGTTGACATTCATAACGGCCTCCCTTGGCGGTTCCAGCGGTCATACTGGGCGTGCGTCATCACGCGTTTGATAAAGACCGATTGAGCACGGTAACGGACAAAGGTGACGACGCGGTATTTGTTACCGCCGATGTCGAAGATGGTGATCTCAAAACCGCGCTCGCTGAAAAAGTCGGCGCGGGGGTGGTCGGCGCGGAGTTCGTTGAGATTCTGGTAACTCGCTTTCTGAACGTCTTTGAACCACTCACGTAACGGCGTCTCGGCTTGATCGTGTTCAGTCCAGAAAGCGCGCAACGTTCTGAGAGCGAGGACGTTCATAGACTATTATATTGTATAGCATAGCGTTATACTTATCAATGTGATAACTAAAAATATAGACACGCTTCCGGAGGTCTCAGCGTCCTCTCGGAAGGCCGTCTTGAGCAGGGTATCGGCAGCTCTTAAAACCGTTAGGTCTCGCTCTGCATCTGGATACAAATGTCGTCACCTGTCCTCGGTTTGAGCCCCGCAAGGGACTTGAAATCTGCTGGGCGCAACCCTATACTTACGGGCATCTGACAGGCTGTGTCAAGGTCAGAAGAAAGTGCCAGGCATGATGGTATCTGCTGCCCTCCTTACCTTGTACTTGGGTACATTACTCTTTTACACCCGAAAAGATTTTAGAGAATACGAGGCGTTCAAAGCTGTTCCGAACACGGCTGGCAGACAACGCTATTACCGCCAGTGGCTCATGCAGTCACTGGCGCTGTTCGGTATCGGCTCGCTGGTAGGGTTGGCCCTTATTGGTCGCCTGCCTTTACTCGAGCAGCCGCTGCCCGCTTTTACAACCGCCGTAAGCCGCTGGCTCCCAAAAGTAGTCTTTAGTGAACTGAGCGGCTTTTTCTTCGGCATGCTCAGTAGTGCAGTCGTCTCCGGTCTTCTTTTGGGGCTGTTTTTAAGAAAACGGGGTAAGGCGCAGCAAACGACCCTTGTTGGCAACGTGGAGGCGCTGCTCCCAAGGAACAAGCCCGAAAAGTGGTGGGCGGTAGCGCTAGCGCTTAACGCCGGACTAAGCGAAGAGCTGTTTTTTCGCCTGCTCCTCCCAGTGCTCATTTACGGCGTATTCGGGCATGTACTTTTTGCGCTAGCAGCAGCAGTCGTTATTTTCGGGTTGGTGCATAGCTATCAAGGTTGGGTGGGTGTACTCTTCACCACCTCGATGGGCACAGTTTTTACGGGTCTCTACCTGGCAACAGGAAGTTTGTGGCTCGTTGTGGCTCTACACGCGCTCGTCGACCTCAACGGGCTTGTCATTCAACCATTTTTACGAACCCAGTGGGCAAAAGGGATTGATAGGGCGTAAACCCCGGTCGGAATGCTCGGCTCTGGCCTTGATAGAGCGACGAGTTACGGCTCAGAAAGGGGCTCGAGCTATGTAGGTCATCTGTGGCTGCACTCATTTCTTACCACCACCGTCTTGCTTGACCCGATACCACCCCACCCGGTTCGCCGCTGGCTCGAGCCCCTCTAGCAGCTCCAGCTTGACCAGCTTTTGCAACGCTTCCGTCGCATTGCGGTGCGAAATGTTTAGCAGCCCCTCGAGCTGCCTGACCGACACCTCAGCTAAATAGTCCCTCTACCCACCTCACCACCAGCGGCCCCAACCGCACGGTTCCCATAAGCAGCAACAAGGTATTAAAGCCTATTGTTAAGCTTCTCTTGCTATACGCGGTTAAGTGGCCCGCAGCTTAGTTCTCGATATGCGCCTCGAGCCACGCTACCAAATCCTCGAGCGGACGTTTCGCAATAGGCTGAAAATTGTCCGTAATCACGCTGCTGGTTTCGCCCAGTGAATGACCCAACTTCGGATACACCTCGAGCGTAGGGTCGGGGTTGCCCGCCTTTTCGAGTGCAGTATCCAGCATCTTCGCCCCGCTCGCCGGAACGTTAGCGTCGTTCGCACCTTGCAAGATGAGGACAGGTAACTTTAAGTTCGGCGCTTGCTGAGTTACGTCGGGCAGCGTGCGTTCCGGGGTATAGATAGCCGCGAAGCCTTGTGGCGTGAAGTATGTGTGTCCAAAAGGTTCCCGAACGCTTTGGGTGTCAGTTCGCTTTTTTCGAGTACCCTGTCCTTATCTGTATCGAGCGCCGGATTGACGGCTAGTTTCCCCCGTTGGAATTTTACGGGGTCGCCGAGGTAGTTGAGGATACCTTTAGCAACCAGACCGCCGTCGCCTGTCTGCAGCGCTTTTAAGGTGTCCACTGATACCCGCTCGTCGGAAGAGACTTGACGTACATAAGGTAAGCCGACAGAAAGGATTTGGTAGAGGAACAGCCCACGCCAGGATTCGCTGACCGGCCCCTGAACGATGAGCCCGGCGAGTTCGGGATGCTTGGCTGCCAAAGCCGCCGCTACCGCGCTTCCTTCGCTCCAACCGTAGAGAAATATCTGCCCTTTTTTCACTTTGGGATTGGCTTCCGCCTTTGCCAAGACTTTGCCTGCGTCGGCGAGCATTTGCTGCATATCGAGCTGCGTATAAAACTTTTCAAAGTCCGCCTGCCCCGGCCCCGTAACGTAGTGCTTGTTGTAACGCAGCACCGCGAAGCCGTTTTCGCTCAGGTGGCTCGAGACCTGCTTGAAAATACTTGAGAGAAAAATCGGTTTGCCGTCGGCACCAAAAGAGAAAATCGAAGCGTTCATGTCTTCCGGGCCGGAACCCGGAATCAAAATGACCGCAGGAAAGGGTCCTTTGCCTTGTGCGGGATGGGTCAGTTCAGCCTTAGTCTGAAAGTCGCCGAAGTCGATAGTGAGCGGTTCTCGGGCAATCTTTCCCTGGGCAAACGCCAGTGAAACCAAGATAGTAATAACTAGCGTCCCTAAGCTTCTTAAAAATAAACCTCTTAAAAATTTGTACTGCATGATTTCCTCCTTCCGAAAGCTCGAGCCACCTCTAGCCCTATAGTCTAATCAGGAGTAGTTCCTGACTAGACAAAAAGTAGCGGTAAGCAAAAGGGTTGCGTCCTGAATACGCCTAATTACTTTAGAATGAACTGTCCCATCTTTGCCTCTTCTCTGGATTGTTTCAAAAAAGCTGATATGAGATTTGTGTCCTTGACGCGGTTTAGAAATTTGCGCCAAAAACCATAAACGGGACAGTCTACCTTAGCGTAAGTATTTCTCTGATCAGGGGATATGGTCAAGCTGGCGTTCTTCAACGCGTTCCTGATCGTCTCTTGCGAACTCTCGGACATGCTCCAGCTCCCGTTCTATATTTTGAATCTCGTGCTGGATTTCTTGATGTCTCAAGTAGCGTTCGGGTTCTTGGCCTTTCTCTAAAGCGGCGTAAATACCTGGCCCTAAGTGCATTCCAGGTGCTCGGTCTATGCCCTGGTCTTGGTACGAGCGGTGATCCACCCATTCCGGTTCGGGTTGGTCTAGGCTGTTATCGCGGTCGGGTTCGTGGGTGTAGTCGTGGGTGTGTTCATGCGCTCGTTCGTACTCGCGTTCATACGTTACGCTCGAGTGCTCCATTGAGGTCGTCGGCCCAGCGCTCGCGCAACTCGTGGATATGTTCACGACCATGAAACTCTCTCGATTTGGGTACGCCGCCGAGTTCGGGTTCGTCCATGTTGCACGTCGCATTTAATGATCAAGTGTGCGGACGTTTTGATCATTATCGCCCCTGGTTAAAGACGAACGGGTAACCGTAGATAATGCGAATCTCCTGAAGATTCTTGAGATGCCCTAGAGTCGCCACTTTCGACCTGAGTTAGCTGCTGCTACCATAGGTCATGGCTCTACGACTCAGCGAGATTTTAGAACATGACGCCCCACATTTGTCGATCACCAACCGTAGGCAACTTCTAGCTTTCTACGATGAACTGAAAACTGCTTTGAAAGAAGGACGGTTGAAACCTGAGGGTGGTGCGCTGCCGACCAGTCTGAACGACCTCTTAGCTTTGCTACCTGGTGAGCAGCCGCTTGCCAAGCGTGACCGAGACCTCACCGACTGGTCGGTCGAAAACGATTTCGAATACGCGGCGTTCTTGAACACCTGGCGTGCCCACACGATGACCCCACCTAAAAGCTACAAACCGCGAGCGGTAGCAGCACCGCTACATCAGGCTGTGACACGCCTTCAGGTCTTACGCTCGGATGGGGGTAAGAAAGCGGAACTCGAGGCGGCAGTAGATACTTTCCTCGACGTCTACGTGCTGTCGCAGCACGTCCTGCGGCTACCTCGTCTCGACCGGGAACTGCTCATCAGCCTCCCCGAAGGATTCGCGCTCGACGCGCAGAAAGTCGGTTTGGGAAACGATCCCAAAGGCACCTATGTGGGTCTGGTGCAGCGGCGTAAGGGGAAAGAAAAACAGGTTTCGGATTCCCCTTAAGGCCCTACGCTGCGCCATAGGTAGTCAGATAACACTCAATGTGATAAGTGCATTCGGCTCCTAGCAATGCTTTATAAGACCTCGAGAACCTTATCGAGAAGCTGCATCGCTTTTTCCTTACCCAGTATGGAAACCAGCATGTCTTTGTCAAAGGTCTCAAGCTTGTTTGGAGACGAAAGCCCTTGCCGGTAAAGGTCGAGAACCTCACCACGTGACAATTCAACAGGAAGCTCAAGCAGTTCAAGCATCGCTGGTGAAAGACCTTCTTCCAACTGAATGAGCAGTTTATCAAGGCGCTCGGCATCGAAATTCGCGTCCATCACGAGTACCTGAAGAATCTCAGCGGCTGAACGCAGGTGATACCGGGTCAGGTTGGCAAATCCGGTGATGTGACCGTAGCGTATGACCCCTGCTCTTGTTGTAGGTGAGTAGTGGGCTTCGATTTCTGCAACCTCTACACCGTTGACCCAGTCCCACAAAATCGCCGCACGTTTGCACCGGGCAAGCCAGTGAGCGTTGTCTTTGGCTCCCCAGCTCAGTAACCGCGCTACTCCTATGCCATAACGACTATCGACATCGTGGGTTCGGGCGTTCTCGCGGGTTCCTCGTTTGAAAACGGGTGTATAGACACTGTCCGCTTCCGGCAATACCTGAAGGAGCGCCAGCAACCGTTCTGGCGTCAACGTTCCTGGGCTTTCTTGCGTTAAGAGTTCGACCAACACCATCGCCGAGTCGAACGAGAAGCTCGAGCGTCCACAGACTCTGCCCAGCAAACTTAGCCGAAGGTTGTCCCCGGTAACTTCGACGAGTTCGAGTACGCCCATGCGCTCGAGTACCCCGGCGACTTCGTGACGCATGGTTGCCAGCCAATCGGGATTGCGGCGCACATTGAGAAAGCCGCCGTAGGTCGTGGCTAGAAGGTTTGTAACGTCGGCGCGCGCAACCATATCGACCTGGGTCAGGAGCTTGAGGATCCAGGTCGACAGATCACTATCATCGAAAGACGACGTGATCGGTTCCAAGTCGCCAACGACGTAAGAGGCGAAGAGCCGCTCCCGTTCGGCTGACGTGTTTGCCAGAATGATCGACTTCCCCTGACTGTTGAAGCCTTTGCGCCCGGCTCTGCCTGCCATGTTCTTATACTCGGCGACGGTAAAAGGGCGACTGTCTTCACCCAGAAATTCCTGCTCGGCGATAATCACAGTCGAGGCGGGTGTGTTGATTCCGGCTGCGACACCCGTTGTCGCCGCGAGAACACGTACCGGGCTCGTGGGATCGCGGTAGACCCGTTCCACGACCTGTTTTTCGTCTCGAGTCAGGTTGGTGGTGTGAAACGCTGTGCCCCCGGCTAACGCGGTGCGTAAACCCTGGGACGCCTCCGACGGGTCTCGACTGGAAAGCTCTGCCAACATAGCCACCGCTCCCGGAAGCCCGAGGTCTGCTGCCAGATAGTTGGCGCACCCCTGCGCTGCGCCTCGCTGATTCCGAAAAATCAACACTTTCTCGTTGGGATCATCCGCAAGTAGCTTCTGAACGAGGGGCACGATTACATCTTGGGAGCTCGGCTTGCTTCGGCGCTGGACGATACGACCTAGGGGTAGCAACTGCGTTTTTGTAACCGTACCGTCAGACTCGAGCCGTTGCCAGATACCGTCACGATCCAATACCCCTTCAGCAAGGGGGACAGGTCGCTCGTGGGTCGATAACGTCTTACAGCCGAGCCATTCATCAAAGGCGTTGACCCCACCGATAACCGCCGATAGGGCGATGATCTGGGGTTGTATCCCTTGCGCCTGTGACGCAAGCAAGAAGGTCAGCAGGAGCTCGACCGAGATCCCGCGGTTCGGGTCGGTAATGAACTGCGCTTCGTCGACCACGACTAGACCCACAGACCGCAGCAGGTGTGCGTTACTGATAACCAGGTTTAGAAACATCTCGTAGGTCAAGAGGGCCAGATCGTACTTACCCCGGATGAACTGGGGGACGGTATCGGTTCGGTCGCCGGTGCAGCGAATCACCCGTAGTCCTAGCTGCTCACCATAAAGCTGGCTGAACTCGTCGAACTTCTCGTTGGTCAGCGCCTTATACGGCAGCAGCATCACGGCCTTCCGACCATCCAAAACACCTTTTAGGGCGGCCGCCTCACCGATAAAGGTCTTGCCCGAGCTGGTCGGCGCAACGACCAGAAGCGAGTGACCGTCGAGTACCCGTTCTTCATTGATCGCCTGAAGCTGTAAGCCGTTAAGCTGTTCGCCCAGAAACCGCTCATCCCACGCGGCAGTTACGGAAGTGGGGATGCCGAAGTCTGTGAGTGAGGCGATCGTACCGTCTGTTTTCACCCTGCTGAGGTCGGGGAAGTGCTGCAAGTAGGTTTGACCTTTGATAAAGTTCGAGAAGACGAGGCCGCCCTCTACCTGCCCCAGGACAACCGGGGTTTGCGTCACGCCCATTCTGGCTGCATTAGCCCGGACGCGTTGGGCAAGCACTGCGGCGATGGTCAGGATTTCAGTAGGTTTGGCGAGAGACTGGAGCGCCTCGAGTAGAGCTTTCGTAAAGATGCCGTGGGCCGAGCGCGGATCTTCGTAAGCCGATTCGTCCAAGGTACACGCAGCTAGGAGGACGCGGCCCTTGCCGGCGATAGTCGCGTAAACATTCTTGTACGTGCGTGACGAAGGCCGCCCCGGGAAAACACGTGCGGGCGCGCCGCCACTAAAGCAGCAGTCGAGGACACAGATAACGGCCTTGGCCCGGGACATAGAAAAAAGATCGGCCAACTCCGACATGGCAATCGTGGAGTCCAGAAAGGTTTCTGGGTCGGTCGCCGTATCGAAGGCAACGAGCCGGTGATCCTCGCTCCCGTGTCCGGCAAAAGAGATAAAAACAACATCTTCTTCAGAAGCGTTTCGAAGCGTCTCTGAGAGCGCACGTTTGACGCTGGCACAGGTGGCTTGCTCGTCGACGAGTAGCGTCGTTTGAATACCTTCTAAATTGTCGGTGAATAAAGACCACAGCGCAAGCGCGTCACGTTTAGCACCTGCCAGGTCGTTAATTAGTGGATCCTGATGCTTACCTATCCCGACAAATAAACCTTTATATGCCATACCTCGCCCCAATCAGTCGTCACTCCCCCAAGCGGTATTTAATAAGCTACCACAGGTTGCGTTATCTAATGGCGTAGGTACTGTATGTAGATATTATGCTCGAAATTTATATAGTTTAACTAAAGGCCCATATGCTGCGCGTCAGTACAGACCGTCAGAATTGGTGCGGTTTCTCTCTACGCCAGATCATCTGTATTGTGCCTATCCACAATCCTTTTTGCTTCGCGCACGTAGCTTTCGGCGAGCTGCCTCAGCATTGCGGCTAGACGAGGAAAGCCGGCGTTTTCCAAACTGTCCGCCTTTTGACGGTAATTTTCTGCTAAAGACAATTCAGGCGCTCCAGTGGGATCAACGAAATGAACTCCCCGCGCGTTACGAAAGCCTGTATACAGACCCTTGCGCATCTCCTCGGCATCTCTTGCATTCAGGGCGCTAGCGATTGTCTCATGGAGCCATAGCCCGTTAGGGTCGCTCGGGGAATAGACAAGTACCTGCCCTATCTCCCGTAGCGCCACTTCTAGATGACCGGACGCACCGCAGACCTCTCTTATTCTACTGAGCCAGCTCTCGAAGTTAGTCGCAGAGAACGAGCCGTCTGGTTGTGTCCCGGGCAACACTTTCCATTCGTTCAGGAGCCTGTAGGCGTTTAGCGCCATGTCTGCCGCACTGTCATCAGCTCGTTTGGTTTCCCCACTTTCAAGAGTCGAGCGGTAGCTAAGCTGGATGACCTCGCAGAAAAAATCTGGATCCGTAGCTAGACGTGCCTCGAGGGTTTTCGGTTTGGCACCGTTGTAACTGTTTAAGAGTGCGAGGTAAACCCACTCAATCTTGAAGAGGGCCGTTTGATCAACTCCTTGATCCTGTTGCAGAGCCTTTATCAGACCCACGATCTCAGTAGAACTAACCCTGTGGGACGGCTCTGAAGACCGAGCGCCCTCCAAGAGGGCTTGGAACGTCCGTACAGGATCAATGTTTTCAGTCTTCTTGTATTGTCTATAAAGGCAGTCAAGGGCGGCCAGTGGACGCCCGTACTCGAGCAGCTTGTCAACGGCCGCCTCGATGCCATCGTCGGTTGCGTAGGGGTTCACCTCCACGGCACGCCAGTACAGTTCCTCGTTCTCGCCGAGCGCGTCCGCTACGCGTTGCCACGTTTCAGGAAAGAAGCGGTGATAGGTGTAGAGTCGCGCGACCTCTTCAGGGAGCCAGTCGTTCAAGGACAGTTCATCGAGCCAGCCCCAACCTTCACTAAAGAACCTTCCCCATACAAACCCCGCGATGAACTGTTGAACGGGCTGGTCAACGCTTGACAGGAGGCTAGGCAAAAAAGAGGCTTCGGCACTATCCCTGCTGAGTTTGCCAAACGCGGTTCCGACCGTAAAGGAATTCTCGACCTGCCCCGCAAACGCCACGACTGCGTCTACGTCATAAACATTCAAGATTTCTTCGATGGCTCCGAGTTGCCGCGCGACAAGCTCCTGTTCCTGTCTCTGATAATCTACTTGTTCATCGAACAAGTAGAAAGGCTGGTTGCTAAACAACCTGCGGTGGTGAAGCGTAGGGTCGGCGGGCTCGAGCCTTCTCGCTACGCCCGCCGCCGCCTCGACTATTTCCGGTGGCAGTGCCCAGGCAGCATCACGGAATCCTTTGTGCTTGCGCACGAGCAGGTCTAGCTCGAACCATACCGGATATCGTTTGGCTTCTGAAAGCTCGACAACCGCATCAGAAGTGAGGAAGGCCAACAGGTCGTTGATGGCCTCGAGTCGGATAACATTTTGCAGGTCTCTTAATAAGTCGACGAGCCAAGCCATGTTCGTCTTTGCCAGCTCAACCGCCAGACCGATGTAATAATCGACCTGCCGCCAGTATTCTTCCGGGTCAACTTTTGTATCCAATTCCCTAACAGAAACGTCACGCCATTTCGGTTTGTAGCTACCTGACGACATCTGGTGCTGGTTCGGCAACAAGCTTTTGAGCAGAGACCAAGCCACGCCCGGAACGTCGTGGCGCAACGCGGTCAGGGCGGCCTGCCGCCGCTCGACGGAGGCCGACGTCTGCGGAAGCCAGGGCAGGAAGATGGTGACGAGCGAGCTGAGCGGGCGGTTCGCCCAGTTGCCACCGGGGTCGATCTCAGCCAGCTCGCCGAGGATAACCGTTACGCGGGATAGGTACGTCTCGCTCCACGCCAGTCCTTCTAGTGCCCACAAGAGTCCCGTCATGTAGTTGTCGCCACCGAACGCGCCTGAGCCCTCCTGAGAAAAAACTGCTGAGAATGGCTTTGAAGGATTTACAAGCGCTTGCCCTACGAGATCGAGAAACTCGTTAGGCGCAGCTTCGGCGAGGAGCGGCAAGAGGTCGTTGAGGCTCGCCCACGTAAGCCAGTCTGCGGCGGTCAGAAGGTCACGTACAACCATAAGTGCGGTCTCCTCGGCCTTTTCCGGTGAGCAATTGCTGAGGTTACTGGGGTGGCTGCCGAGCAGTGCTAGGGTCTCGGCTATTCCCCTCCGCAGCGCCCGCGAATGAGCCATATCTTTACCTAAGATGCTCGCCTGGAACCGCTGTTCCGTCGGCAGCTCGAATTTTGGATCCCGCTCCGCGAGGGCGTGGGTCGCGCTTTCGCGAAAGCGCGCGAGGTCGTCGTCAAAAACTCTCGAACCCAGCGCCTGCCAAATTTCCAGCCGTGTGTTAACACTCCAAATGCCATTGCTTAGCTTTAAGGGTGGCTCGGCAGCGTGTAACGCTTCGCGGACTCTGCTGATCCAGCTGCCGTAAGCTTCGCCGGTTATCCTCTCGACAACCGAGCGGTCACTAAACGTCTGCTCGTTCCACACGCCGATGAGGTTCGCTCGGGCGACTTCAGTGGGTAGCGAAGCTTGCCAATCTGATCCTGCGACCGCTGGAAGGGTTGCAGCTATCTCCTCGGGAATAAGGCGCGTGCCTTGCCTGATGAAGGCCTTACGGATCGACTCTGGAAGCACGGCAGTCGTCACAGTTCCGGCGTTCTGATTGATCGACAGAACCTCCTGTGCAACCTGCGCCCAGATCGCTTCGGCTTGATCTGGAGACCAAGAGGCGATCAAGGCGTGGAGCAGCGAGAGGCTTACGCCCGACCTAATATCAAGGTCGTACCCGAGCAGGTGGAAGCTCTTCATGAAGCGCCACAATTCATCGTCGGACACATCCGAACCTTTAGCTTCAGACACCTTCGCCCTAAAGACACGCAACTTGGTTCTTTTGGCGTTGCTGTTGACATACTCCCCACGGATAAATCCGGGGGATTCTGATGCGTCAAGCAGCGACCGCAGGCTGGGCCTGTCTTACGTCGCCTCCGCAAAATGCGCGAATGCCCTCACGCAAAATGTTTAGTGCTG
>JAABUN010004152.1_pt1 | contig 20435 bp, 22 predicted proteins | sample 5559311 | NCBI WGS metagenome assembly JAABUN01 (sample SAMN10711877, study PRJNA513370) | rock metagenome | isolation source: Antarctica rocks | place: Antarctica: Victoria Land, Siegfried Peak sud
CGTGTGACGGGTGGCGACGGCATCCATGCGGGTCTGTGCGACTCCTTCTCCGCCGCCCAGAGGACCACCGCCGGCTGCCCGCGTCAACCGCACTTGGGACGACGCTACGGCAAGCGCCATTCGCTCACCGACGCTTGCCGAACCCCCACAAAACGCATAGCTTTTCGCCGGCAGGGACAGGGTGCCGGAGCGCCCGCCGAGGCAAGAGGATGCGAGCGATGGCCGAACTGGACGACTTCCGCGAAGAGACCCGCGACTGGCTGGAGGCGAACTGCCCGTCCGAGATTCGTGCACCCATCCGATCGGAGGACGACGTCTATTGGGGCGGCCGCAACGCCAGCTTCGCGTCGGACGCGCAACGGACGTGGTTCGAGGCGTGCCGGGACAAGGGCTACACCGTGCCCGACTGGCCGGAGGCGTATGGCGGCGCGGGACTGTCGGTGGCGCAGGCCAAGGTGCTGAAGCAGGAAATGGCGCGGATCGGCGCGCGCTCGCCCTTGAACAGCTTCGGCATCTGGATGCTCGGGCCGGCGCTGTTGAAGTTTGGGACCGAGGAGCAGAAGGTCCATTATCTGGGCCAGGTCGCGCGTGGCGAGATCCGCTGGTGCCAGGGCTATTCGGAGCCGGGCTCGGGCTCGGACCTCGTTTCACTCCAGACCTATGGCGAGGACAAGGGCGACCATTGGGAGGTGTCGGGCCAGAAGGTCTGGACCAGCTACGCCGACAAGTGCGACTGGATCTTCTGCCTGGTGCGCACCGACAAGACGAACAAGTATCAGGGCATCACCTTCATGCTGTTCGACATGGAGACGCCCGGCGTCTCGACCAAGCCGATCAAGCTGATCAGCGGCAACTCGCCCTTCTGCGAAACCTTCATGGACAAGGTGGCGGTGCCCAAGGAGCAGCGCGTCGGCGAGCTCAATCGCGGCTGGGATGTTGCCAAGTATCTGCTGGGTCACGAGCGCGAGATGATCTCGGGCTCCGGCGGGGCGATGGACATGCTGTCGGTGGGCGGCACCTATGCCAAGGTCATCGGCAAGAACGCGGCCGGTGAGTTGGACGACCCGATCCTGCGGGCCGAGATCGCGGAGCTGGACGTGGACGTCTTCGCCTACCGCGCGATGGGCGAGCGGTTCATGGACCAGTGGAAGACGGGCACGGGTCACCCCGCGTCGTCGAACATGATGAAATATGTCGGCACCGAGCTCAACAAGCGCCGGCACGAGATGGTGATGGCGGGCAGCGGCTCGGCGGCGCTGGAGTGGGAGTCCGAGGAGAGTGGCAAGGGGGCCAAGGCGCGCACCTGGCTGCGGACGAAGGCCAACTCGATCGAGGGCGGCACGAGCGAGATCATGTTAAATGTGATCGCCAAGCGCATCCTGGAGCTGCCGGGAGGTTAACCCCGCTTTGTACGTCTTCCACGTCCTTTGCCGCCAACAGAAAGCCCGCCGATGCCGCTGACCCTCACCGAAGACCAGACCATGCTGAAGGACTCGGTCGCGCCGTTCATGGCGGACGCCGCCCCGGTCAAGCACCTGCGCGAGCTGCGTGATCAGAGCGACGCCACCGGCTTCTCGCGCGACGTGTGGAAGCAGTTCGCCGAGATGGGCCTTCCCGGCATCCTGGTGCCGGAGGCGCATGGCGGACTCGGGCTCGGCCATGCGGAGGCGGGCGTGGTGCTGGAGGAGATCGGGCGCAACCTGACGCCCTCCCCCTTCCTGACCACGGCCGTCGGCGCGGCGAGCGCGCTGGCAGCGGCGGGCGGCGCTCAGGCGGACGAGTGGCTGCCGAAGATCGCGTCGGGCGATGCGGTGGTGGCGCTCGCGATCGACGAGGGCCCCAAGCACCGGCCGGAGCGGATCGAGTTCAAGGCGGAGCGCTCGGGCAACGGCTTCAAGCTGACGGGCACCAAGACGTTCGTGCTGTGGGGCGGGACGGCCGACGTGGTGCTGGTGGTGGCCAGGACGGGCGATGCGCTGACCGTGTTCGCGGTGCGGCCCGACGCCGACCGGCTGACCAACGACAGCCGCCGTCTGCTCGACGTGTCGATGGCCTCCACCCTCACGTTCGACGGGGTGGAGGTCGATGCCGACGCGGTGGTTGGCGAGGTCGACGGCGGCCAGGCCGTGCTCGACGCCATGCTGCGCGCCGGGCGGACGGGGGCCGCGGCCGAGAGCGTGGGCGTGGCGCAGGGGGCGATGGACATGACCGTCGACTACCTCAAGCAGCGCAAGCAATTCGGCACCTTAATCGGCGAGTTCCAGGCGCTCCAGCATCGCGCGTCCCATCTCTACAGCGAGCTGGAGGTCGCGCGCGCCACGGTGATGAAGGCGCAGCAGCTGCTCGACGAAGGCAATGCCGGCGCGGAGCTGATGGTGTCGGTCGCCAAGGCCAAGGCCGCGCGCGCCGCCAACCTCGCCGTGCGTGAGGGCGTGCAGATGCACGGCGGCATCGGCATGACCGACGAATACGACATCGGCTTCTACATGAAACGCGAACGCGCGCTGACCGAGTTCCTCGGCGACGCGCACTACCACACCGACCGGGTCGCACGGCTGAACGGGTATTAGACGTTAATCGTCCTTCCCAAGCTCGCTTGGGGAGGGGGACCATGCGAAGCATGGTGGAGGGGCATGGTACCGGTCCCTCCACCACTCGGCGCTCGCCGAGCGGTCCCCCTCCCCGAGACAAGCTCGGGGAGGAGCAGGAGAGAAGTATGGGCGCGCCCACGACCAATCCCACCATCGTGCCCCACACCGGCATGGACGCCGACGACTTCGAGATGCTCCTCGACACCGTCCGCCGCTTCGTCGCCGAACGTCTGCGCCCACGCGAGGACGAGGTGGCGGTGGCCGACGAAGTCCCCGCCGACCTGATCCAGCAGATGCGCGATCTGGGCCTGTTCGGCCTGTCGATCGCGCCGGAATATGGCGGCCTTGGCCTCATTATGGAGGAGGAGATCCGGGTCGCGTTCGAGCTCGGCCGCACCTCGCCCGCGATGCGCTCCACCTTCGGCACCAATGTGGGCATCGGGTCGCAGGGGTTGGCGATGGCCGGCACCGATGAGCAAAAGGCGGAGTGGCTGCCCAGGATCGCGAGTGGCGAGATCATCACCAGCTTCGCGCTCACCGAACCGGGTGCGGGGTCGGACGCCGCGTCAGTCGACACGAAAGCCGTACGTGTCGGCGATGTTTACAAGCTGACCGGCTCCAAGCGCTACATCACCAACGCCGACAAGGCGCAGCTGTTCACCGTCATGGCGCGCACCGGCGGCAAGGGTGCGCGCGGGGTGTCGAGCTTCCTCGTCCCCGCCGACAGCCCCGGCCTGACCGTCGGCACGCCCGAGCGCAAGATGGGCCAGCAGGGCGCGCACGTCTGCGACGTCTATTTCGAGGACGTCGAGGTGCCCGTCGCCAACCGCATCGGCAAGGAGGGCGAGGGCTTCACCATCGCCATGCGCGTTCTCGATCGCGGGCGGCTGCACATCGCGGCGGTGTGCGTCGGCGCGGCCGAGCGATTGATCGCCGACATCGTCGCCTACACCACCGAGAGGAAGCAGTTCGGCGAGACGCTGTCCTCGTTCCAGCTGATCCAGGCGCAGATCGCCGACTCCAAGGCGGAGTGCATGGCGGCCAGGGCGCTGGTGCTGGAGACGGCGAGGAAGCGCGACGCCGGCCGGCCGGTGGTGCTCGACTGCGCGGCGGCCAAGCTGTTCGCCTCCGAGATGGTTGGCCGCGTCGCCGACCGGGCGGTGCAATGCTTCGGCGGCGCGGGCTACATCGCCGACTATGGCGTCGAACGCTTCTACCGCGACGTGCGCCTGTTCCGCATCTACGAGGGCACCAGCGAGATCCAGCGGGTCATCATTGCGCGCGAGACGGTGAAAGCGGGGGGATGAGGCCATATCTTCCCCTCCCTTTAAGGGAGGGGATTGAGGGGTGGGTGGCGAGCGAAGCGAGCCTGCCCCGCGTGACGAACAGCGCCGGCCGACGCCGGCGCACCGACCCCCAGCCCCTCCCTTGCGGGGAGGGGAGCAGATAAGGAGCAGCACCTCATGGACCTGAACAGCCTCTTCACCCTCTCCGGCCGCACGGCGCTCGTCACCGGCGGGTCGCGCGGGATCGGCAAGATGATCGTCGAGGGCTACCTCGCCGCCGGCTGCGAGCGCGTCTTCATCACCGCGCGCAAGATGGATCAGGTGCAGGCGACCGTCGACGAGCTCGGCGACAAGGTTGTCGGCATGCAGTCCGATCTCGCCACCGTCGCGGGTGTGCGCGCGTTCGCCGAGGAGCTGAAGGGGCACACCGACCGGCTCGACATCCTGGTCAACAACGCGGGCGCGGCCTGGGGCGCGCCGTTCGAGGAGTTCCCGGAGGCCGGGTGGGACCGGGCGATGGACCTGAACGTGAAGTCGCCCTTCTTCCTCACCCAGTCGCTGCACGGGATGCTGAAGGCGGCGGCGACCGAAGAGCGCCCGGCCAAGGTCATCAACATCGGCTCCATCGACGGCCAGCGGCTGAACCCGTGGGAGACCTACAGCTATCACGCGTCCAAGGCGGCGATCCTGTGGCTGACCAAGCGACTGGCCGCGCGCCTGATCGAGGACAACATCGTCATGACCGCGATCGCGCCGGGTGCCTTCGCGTCCGACATGAACAAGGCCGCGCGCGACCACGGCGACGCGGTGGGACAGGGCATTCCGTCCGGGCGCATCGGGGTCACCGAGGATATGGCGGCCGCCGCGATCTACCTGGCGAGCCGCGCGGGCGACTATGTCGTGGGCGAGACGCTGACCGTCGACGGGGGCCTGGTAAGCGCCAGCCTGAAGACGAGTATCGACGGGTGAAGTGGCGTCGGCATCGTGTTGGAGGGACTCTGATCCGGTCGATTGAGGAGGCGCTGCCATGTTGTCGCTGATCCTGGCTGCCCTTCAGCTCGCGCCGGCTGAAGTGCGAAACGTCAACGTGTTCATGGCCGACTACCCATCCAATGCCTTTCATGCTCGTGAGCAGGGTTCTGTGCGCCTGTCCGTTGTAATCACTCCCTCGGCCAAGGTGGAGCAGTGCCGTGTCCTGATCAGCTCGGGCTCCAAGAGCCTGGATCAGGCGAGCTGCAATCTCGTGTTCAAGAAGGCGGTGTTCCGAGCTGCCCGAGATGAGAAGGGGCGTCCCGCTTACGGGTTGGTCGAGGTGAACATTGGTTGGCGCCTGCCCGCGATCGCGCCGCCGCTGGAGGCGGAGCCGGTCGCGCCGCTGGCGGAACTGACGGTCGACCGACTGCCGAACAGTGTGGCCGGACCGATCGACGTGAAGGTGACCCTCCTGATCAACGACGCGGGAGGCATCGAACGCTGCGCCGTCCCGGAGGACGCTGATCATGCGGACCAGTCGTCAGCAGCCTGCGAAGCTTTGCCGCGGATGTGGCCCGAATCGATTTTGCGGACCAAGGCCGGGCTTTCCGCACGCTACGTGCGCGTGCTGGACGTGCGGTTCAACGCGGCGGCGTCGAACGGCTTTCCACCGGTGGGCTCCTGACCGCGCGCATTGTTGCGATCGGGCGAGCGGAGTGGTTCCATTCCACAGCGCCGCGCACTCCGTCCGATCTACCCACGTCAGTGCCACCGCAATAGAAAAGGGGCGGGGCGGACCTCTCGATCCGCCCCGCCCCCTTCGGCTCACTTCAGTAGAGCCTTACGTCATGCGAGCTTGCGTCGAGGAGTGGCCGCCGGCGCGGTAGAGGATGTCGCGCACCTCGCTCGCCGCCGGGCCGCCGCGCTGGGCGTCGACCGACACGAACACGCTGCCATCGTCCATGCGGTCGCGATAATAGCCCGCGTCCTGGCTGGACACGCCGTGGTCCTCCAACGCGCCCGCCAGGCCACCGGCCGCCGCTCCGACCGCCGTGCCGGTCAAGGCCGCGCCGCCGATCGCCGCCTGGGCGATGGCACCGGCCGCGACGAACGGACCAACGCCGGGGATCGCGAGCGCGGCCACGCCGAGCAGCGCGCCGACGCCGGCACCCGCTGCCGCCTTGCCGATCACGTCCTTGGCCGCTTCCTCGCCCTCACCGTCATGGACGGTGGTGTCGCCGTCGTGGCGAGCGATGACCGAGATGGCCTCGCTGTCGACGCCGGCCGAGCGCAGGCTGTCGACGGCGTGCTGCGCCTCGGCGTGCGAGTCGAACAGGGCGGACGCGACGTGTTCGTTGTAAGCCATGGATGGAAGTCCTCTTTCTTGGAATGGTGAGCTTCGGTAACCGATTGCGCCCGCGTCTGGTTCCGGCCGTCAATCCGAGCGCGGATAGCTGCCCAGCACCTTGACCGACGCGCCTGAGGCCGCCTCGAGCGAGGCCAGCGCGGCGGCGACCGTGGGATCGGTCCGGTGCCCGGCCAGGTCGATGAAGAAGACATAATCGCGCCCCGAGTCCCGCGCCTGACGCGACTGGAAGCGCAGCATATTCACCTCCTCCGCCTTCAGCGACGTCAGCAGGTCGTGCAGCGCGCCCGGCCGATTCTGGATCGACACCGCCAGGCTGGTGCCGTCGCGGCCCGAGGCGACCGGTTGCGGCAACGTCTCCGGCAGGCAGATCACCGCGAACCGGGTGCGGTTCTGCGCGTCGTCCTGGATCGCGGGGGCCACCGTGTGCAGGCCCCACACCACGCCGGCGCGCTCGCTCCCGATCGCCGCCCAGTCGGGCCGCTCGCGCACCAGCCGCGCGCCCTCCGCGTTCGACGCCACCGCGCGCCGTTCCGCGTCCGGCAGATGGTCCGACAGCCAGCCGGCGCATTGGGCCAGCGCCTGGGGGTGGGCGAGGACGGCGGCGATCCCGTCGGTGCCGTCGGTGGCGCGCAGCAGCTGGTGGCGCACCATCAGCCCGGCCTCCGCCACGATGTGCGCCGGCGAAGCGTCGAGCAGGTCGAGCGTGCGGGTGACGAAGCCCTCGACCGAGTTCTCGATCGGCACGACGGCGAAGTCGGCGGACGCGCCCTCGACCGCGCGGAACACCTCCTCAAGCGACCGGCCCGGCACCTCGGCGACGCTGGTGCCGAAGATCGCGTGGGCGGCCTGCTGGGAAAAGGTGCCGGCGGGCCCGAGGAACGCCACTCGCTGCGCCCCCTCCAGCACGCGGCAGGCCGACATGACCTCGCGCCAGATGTGGGCGATGCTGGTCGCGCGCAGAGCGCCGCCGCGCGTCTGCAGCCGGTTGATGACCGCCGCCTCGCGGTCGGGGCGGAAGACGGTGGCGCCCTGGCGCTGCTTGAGCTCGCCGACCTCGCGCGCCAGTTCCGCGCGCTCGTTCAACAGGTCGAGCAGCCGCTCGTCGACCGCATCGATCGCGTCGCGCAGCCGACCCAGATCGGCCTCAGTCATCGTCGCGGACCAGCAGGTAGTTCATGCGCGCGCCCGCCACCGGTCGCTCGCGGTCCTCCTGCCAGGCGAACGCCTCCACATTGGCGACCCGGCGGCCGACCTTGGTGACCCGGCCCTCCGCGTGCGTGTCGATCAGCTTGCCGCCGCGCAGGAAGTCGACGGTGACGTTGACCGGCTTGATCCGCACGCCCTCGACCTCGGCACTGAGCGCCACGATGGCGGCGACCTCCAGCAGGCCGGCGAGCGCGCCGCCGTGCAGGTAATCGGGCCGGCCCGTCACCACGTCCCCGCCCGGCATGGTCAGGCGGATGCCGTCGACGGTGAGCCCGAGGAGCTCGGCATAGGGCGGCAGCGTCATCGGGGGGTCACCATGCCAGCCGATGCTGGCATCGGACCCGTTACCATAAACGTGCCGGCCGCGTGGCCGATCGGATCGTCCGGGTCGCCGTCGTGGACGAAGCCGCGCACGAAGCCGATCGAGCGGGTCAGGCGATAGCACTCGCCGCGCCCGACCACGTCGCACCCAGGCTTCGCGGGCCGCAGATAGTCGAGCCGGAAGTCGAGCGTCGCCTGCGGGATCCACACGCCGCGCTTGAGCGCGGTGGCGAGCGAGGTCGCCATGTCCATCAACGCCAGGATGGGCCCGGACGCCAGCACGCCGGTGGCCGGATCGCCCACGAGGCGGTCGGCGTAGGGCAGCACCAGCTCGCACCAGTCGTCGCCGTGCGCCCGATAGTGCACGCCGAGCGCCGCGCCATGCCCCCACTTGCCCATCATCTTGAGGAACACGGCGGGGTCCACCACGGTGCCGTGCGGGCTGGCGGAGCGGGGATCGGTCATCGCGCCGCCTAAAGCACGCGCGGTGGCGGGCGACAACCGGGCGGGCCAGGCTTGGGGTGGAGGCGAACGCGATGACCGACCGGCTGCCTGAACGGTTGAGCGTGACGATCGAGGGCGGGGTGGCCGATGTGCGGTTGAACCGGCCGGACAAGCTGAACGCGCTCGACCCGGCCATGTTCGCCGGCATCGCGGAGGTGGCGGCGCGGAGGGAGATGGGTGGCGAGGTTCGGCTGATTGGTCCTCCCCAAGGCAAGCTTGGGGAGGAATGATCACTCCCCCGCCATCGTCCTCTCCAACGCCTCCCGGAACACATTCGGCAACCCCCGCGACCCCTCCGCGCCGGTAAACACCAGCGTCGCGTCGCACAGTGCCACGCACGCCCCCTCCTGGAACGCGCCGGAGAAGATCGTCCAGCTCGATCGGCCCACCCGCCCGACGCCGTTGGCCACCGTGATCGGTGCGGGAAAGTGCGCCTCCGCCAGATAGCTGATGTCGGCGCGCGCGATCAGCACCCGGGTGCCGTCCCCGCGCGGCCAGTCGAAGCGGCGGTTGAACGCCACCCGCCCACTCTCGAAGATCGCCGCCATCGCCACGTTGTTGACGTGGCCCAAGGGATCGAGGTCCTGGAACCGAGTGGGCACCTCGACGGAGTGGGGATAGCGGGCGGCGTCCGTGCGCCAGGCGGGGGGTCGGCTCATGAGCGAGGCTGGTGACGGGTGGCCGCTGCGATGGCAAGCGATGGGGAGCGGTCGAAGGCTAAGTTGACAAAGTTGACGATACTGCACCGTTTTTCACCGGTGGCCCGACACACGTCGCGAGCCGTCAGGCGCACGTCAGCGAACTAGATAAGTTAATGCCATCTCGACGGAAAGTCAAGTCTGCGCCCGGCTGTTTTCGTGCCCGCCAGGGAACGCAGTCGGTTGCCTGGTGTTCGGGGAACGACCGAGGCCGGCACCGGCCAACTGGTTGAGCCCATAGGGAGAATCATGATGCCGAAACGTTTCGCCGCGACCGAGTCCGCGATCGAGAAGGTCTTGGAGAACGCCTCACCAAAGGCTGGCGCGAGCCTGGTCGAGGGCTGGCTGACCGAGATCGAAAAGGACGACATCTCCGGCTCGCAGGGCCTGCAGCACGATCTTGAGCGCCTGCACAAGGAGCTGTCGAACGACACGCCGGACGCCGACAAGGTCCAGAAGATCCTGGGCAAGCTCGGCCCCGCGACGCTCAAGCTGGCCGACAAGGCCGACGGCGCGATCGCCGACAAGGTCCGCCACCTGGGGGAGTCGCTCCAGAGCGCCGGCACGGAAGGCGACGACGGGAAGTAAGTGGATTGGGGCGGGCCGCGTCGGTCCGCACCCACTTTGGGAAAACCACTCAGTTTCGGTTGAGGCCCATCTCCTGACTTTGCAGCTTCTGTTTCCAAAGTCTTTCCAGCGCCAGAATATCCTCCAAACTCGCCGATGAGCCAACCGTCTCCAGAACGGCCACTTGATAGTCGCTCGGCTCGCGCCCCTTCAAAGCGACGCTACCGCCGTGCCCGGTCACGGCATATTCCTTCCACCGACCCAGGAAACCGGATGAGCCGGATGCTGAGCCGACATATTGCTCCTTGGTGCGGGGGCAGGTGAGCACATAGATGCCGCGTGTGGACGTCAGGGTCGAGGTCCAGCCTCTGGGGCTGTTGTCGATGTCCGACAAACGCATCGTCAGCTCTGAAAAGCCCGGAAATGCAGGTTCTTGGAAGGCTCGGCGCAACTCGACGATTGGCTTGAGCTGTTTGTCAGCACGTTGAATCCAAGCTCGTGCTCCCGGTCCCCAGTCAATCAAAAGCCGACCTCCATAATCCCCCAGCTTCTCGCTCAGATCTACTTTGTAGAGATTTCCGCTTCCCGCATGGATGGGTAGTGTCTCAGTTTGAAATTTGACGTCCCACTCGCATCCGGCCGCCGCTTCCTATATGCTTAGCGGAAAGCATGGAGGCAACATGGCTAACAACAACGACGCCCTTAGGATCATCACCGCTTCGCTGAATATGCAAGTGCGGATGGCTGATAATCGACTCACTATGGCGCAGAGCGATCATGACGTTGCCCTAGACATCTTACGGGCCCTTGATGCTGAAGGGTTCGAGATTGCGCGTAAAGGCCGCACCAATGCCTAAAGGCCCTAACGGAGAGAAGCGCCCCGCAGACGCGATCGGCCGGGCTGTCCACATTGGCAGGATCGCCACTGGAGAGATTGAGGACGAGCGCGAGGAGCTGGCAAGCGCCGCCGCTGAGATGGGGCGCAAGGGTGGCAAGGCACGGGCGGCGAGCATGACGCCGGAGCGGCGGGTTCAAATCGCACGAAAAGCCGCAACCGCTAGATGGCAAGCGAACGCTGACGACGCGCTACAAACTTTACAAAAGTCGGACGACTGAGTTTGTGATTTTGTAACGCACGTATGATTACGTAAGGCTGCATCATCGCGTCAGTGAAGGCGTATCTATACGCGCGCGGCTCACCGTCACGTTGGAGAATTGACTTACGCTTGGGCTCGCAAAATTCATTCATATGAAGTGCGAATGTTGATGCCCTGTAGTTTTTCTCCCGATTTACAATTTCGGCGAGAGGGGCTTCAACGCCAGCTTGCTGGAATTTTCCGAGATCATCTGGATCGGCTAATGCGCAGGCGATCAGCACCGGCTCAAATAGGGTTTCTTCATCCCGTTGGCTTCTGACTGCGTTTAGGTAAGTCTCTGTAATCGTCTGATCCACCTCCTTCACAGCCTCTGAAAGGCCGGCAAACACGTCATCATCTTGAACCGTTGTTCTCTTGTCATTCAAAGCGGCGAGCGCCGCATGACGGCCAACTAAGTGGGAGTAATAAGGAAGGCCTCTTGAAAGAAAAGCTATCTGGAACAAAGCTTCATCTTCTATTTTCAGTCCGCACCGACTATATCGGACAGAAACCAGTTGCTCTAGCTCCGGCAAGCTAAGTCTTGGCATAGAGACCTGCTTCAATGCACGACTGATGCTCAGGTGATGCGTCAACAGCTCGCCAGCATCTTCGGCAATCCCAACCAAAATAATCTTTGCTGGCAAATCGCGATCAGAGAGTGACTTTATCAATTCAGTTATCTGTGCTTTGGCACGTGCGTCTGTGACTCGGTCGAACTCATAGCGTGCTCTCCCGCACTCAATACAATCCTTCGGAGGCGCGCAGCCTGCTCCTGTCTGCCCGATAGATCCTCTTTCAGCTTAATAGGAGCACCGGGGCTGAACGCCCCATAGGCCTCTTCTTTCAAGCTTTCCCAATCGGCCGCGCTCGTCATTCGGTCTCCAATCCTCGCCCGCGCTTGCCATCTGGCTAAATTGGCGACGGTGCGCAAGCGATTCTCTACGGAGCGCACGCAAACCACTTGACCCTAAGCACAAAGTTTCATATACAATGTCTATGAACAAGCTTCCCCTCGCCAAGCGTACTCAGATACTCGCCATGCTGTGTGAGGGGTCGTCTATGCGCTCCATCAGCCGCGTTGCCGACGTGTCGATCAACACGGTGTCGAAGCTGCTGGTGGACGCTGGCGAGGCTTGCTTGGCCCTTCACGACGAAATGGTGCGCGACGTGAAGGCGAGCCGTATCCAGTGCGATGAAATCTGGTCGTTCTGCCATGCCAAGCAGAAGAACGTCGCCACCGCAAAGGCCGCACCGGACGGGGCAGGCGACGTGTGGACGTGGACGGCGATCGACGCCGACACGAAGCTCATTGTCTCCTACTTCGTGGGCGATCGGTCGGGCGAGAGTGCCATCAACCTCATGGACGATCTGCGCGGTCGCCTCGCCAATCGTGTCCAGCTCACCACGGACGGCCACCGCGCCTACCTAGATGCCGTTGAAGGCGCGTTCGGGGCGGACGTGGACTATGCCCAGCTCGTGAAGCTCTACGGCAACACGGTGGGCGCGCCGGGCCGCTACAGCCCGGCGGAGTGTGTCGGCGCAAAGAAGGTCCGGCGCGAAGGCAAGCCCGATCAGGCGCACATCTCCACGTCCTACGTCGAGCGCCAGAACCTCACCATGCGTATGTCCATGCGGCGCTTCACGCGATTGACGAACGCCTTCTCAAAGAAGCTCGACAATCACGTTCACGCGCTGGCGCTCTACTTCGTCTTCTACAATTTCTGCCGTATCCATAAGACGCTGCGCGTTAGCCCGGCGATGGCCGCTGGCGTGACGGACCGGCTTTGGTCGCTAGAGGACGTGCTGGCCCGGATCGACGCGGACGCTCCGGCTCCCAAGGCACGCGGACCCTATAAGAAGCGGGAGATTTCAAACTGAGACACTACCCATGGATGATATCGCTTGCGTCCTGCGGGTGAGGTCGGTCGCTCGGAATCGGTCCAACCAGTTCAGTTTCGTAGAGGCCGACGAACAGTGTTTCGCCCGCGGGAGTGCCTACGAATGAAGCCCAGAAGCGTCCTCTCAGCTTGCCTTCGCTTTCGTGGCTTTGGGTGGACTGATACTCCTCGAACCTGTTCCGATGATCTCGCCAGAGAACGTAGGGTGAAGGAAACCCGGTCTTGCGGCTGTCCTGATGCCGCAACAGCCGCACATCTTTGAGCGGCAGGCCGGCAATCCCGAGCAGGTGTTGGAAGGTCAGCATCCCCTCACAACCCCCGCCCGATCAGCTCCTTCATGATCTCGCTCGTGCCCCCGAAAATCCGCGTCACCCGCGCGCCCTTCCACATTCGCGCGATCGGATATTCGTTCATGTAGCCCGCGCCGCCGTGCAGCTGGAGGCATTTGTCCATGACCTCCCATTGCAGTTCCGTGTGCCACAGCTTGGCCGCCGCGCCCTCGTCAGGGGTTAACTCGCCCGCCACCAGCCGCGCCAGCGCCCAGTCGAGATGCGCCCAGCCGACCTGCAGCTTGGTCTTCAGGTCGGCGAGCGTGAAGCGGGTGTTCTGGAAATCGAACACGGATTTTCCGAACGCCTTGCGATCCTTCACGAACGCCACCGTGTCGTCGAACGCCTTTTGCGCGCTCGCCTGCGCCGACACGGCGATCGACAGGCGCTCTTGGGGCAATTCGCTCATCAGATAGACGAAGCCCTTGCCCTCTTCGCCCAGACAATTGGTGATCGGCACGCGCACGTCGTTGAAGAACATCTCGGACGTGTCCGCCGCGTCCTGGCCGATCTTGTCGAGGTTCTTGCCGCGCGCGAAGCCCTCGCGGTCCGCCTCCACCAGGATGATCGACACGCCTTTCCAGCCCGGCGTCGCGTGCGGGTCGGTCTTGGCGCAGACCAGCACCAGGTCGGCGTTCTGGCCGTTGGTGATGTAGGTCTTGGACCCGTTGACGACATAGTGGTTGCCGTCGCGGATCGCGGTGGTGGTGATCGACTGGAGGTCGGAGCCCACGCCCGGCTCCGTCATGGCGATGGCGGTGATGACCTCGCCCGACACCATGCGGGGCAGCCAGTGCTCCTTCTGCTCCTTCGATCCATAGGCGATCAGATAGTTGCACACGATGTCGGATTGCAGCGAGAAGCCGAGTGGTGCTCCGCCGTGATAGGCCGCCTCCTCGTCGACGATGGCGTTGTAGCGAAAGTCGAGGCCGAGCCCGCCATATTCTTCGGGCACGGTGGGGCACAGCAGGCCGAGCTCGCCGGCCTTGGGCCAGACCTCGCGCGGCACGATCTTGTCCTTGTCCCACTGCGCCGCGTTGGGCGCGATCTCGTCTTCCATGAAGCGCCGGACGGTGGCGCGGAACGCCTCCTGATCCTCGTTGTACACGGTGCGGCCGCCGATGTCGGGCATTGGGTTCTCCTTTGGGCGCAGTGTGGAGGAGTGGGCGCGGGGGTCAAGCTTTCACCCTCTCCCGCTGGCGGGAGATGCGCCCGCTCGCGGGAGAGGGCTCAGACGGAAAGGGCTCCGACTTCGACTCCCCTCTCCCGCTGGCGGGAGAGGAGGGAGCTGCGGAGCAGCGTAAGGTGAGGGTGGGCCTTCTTCCGGGCGATCGGGGAAGCAAGAAGCACCCTCACCCAACCCTCTCCCGCGTGCGGGAGAGGGCTTAGAAGGGAAGGGCTAGAACGGGAGGACCGCACCTCGATCCAGCCCGGCCTCACACATGGAACACGCCAGTTCCGTCATCCCCGCGAAGGCGGGGATCCATGCGCCGAACTTGGGCGTGAGCACACAAGCGGCCAACCTTGCGCTCGACCCGTCCACCGGCGCGTGGATCCCCGCCTTCGCGGGGATGACGAGCGAGGCGCGGTGAGGCCCTACTCGATCCGCCCCCGCACCAGCGCGTCCACCACCTCCGGGTCGGCCAGCGTGGAGGTGTCGCCGAGCGCGCCCACATCCCCCTCCGCCACCTTCCTCAAAATCCGGCGCATGATCTTGCCCGAGCGCGTCTTGGGCAGCGCGGGGGTGAAGTGGATCGCGTCGGGCGTCGCCAGCGGGCCGATCTCGGCGCGCACGGTGGCGACCAAGGCGGCGCGCAACGTCTCGTCCGTCTCTACGCCGACATTGACCGTCACGAACGCATAGATTGCCTGGCCCTTCACGTCGTGCGGGCGGCCGACCACCGCGGCTTCGGCGACGTGCCGATGAGACGCCAGCGCCGCCTCGACCTCCGCCGTGCCGAGCCGGTGACCGGACACGTTGATGACGTCGTCCACCCGGCCGGTGATCCAATAGTACCCGTCGGCGTCGCGGCGGCAGCCGTCGCCGGTGAAGTAGCGGCCGGGGTAGGTCGAGAAGTAGGTCTGTTCGAAGCGCGCGTGGTCGGCCCAGATGGTGCGCGCCTGGCCGGGCCAACTCTCCGTCAGGCAGAGATTGCCGGTCGCCTCGCCCTCCAATTCACGCCCCTCGGCATCGACCAGCAGCGGCTGGACGCCGGGCAGCGGCAGGGTGGCGGAGCCGGGCTTGAGCGCCACCGCGCCCGGCAGGGGCGCGATCAGGACGCCGCCGGTCTCCGTCTGCCACCACGTGTCGACCACCGGGCAGCGGCCCTCGCCGACGACACGCGAATACCACTCCCAGGCCTCCGGGTTGATCGGCTCGCCGACCGAGCCGAGCAGGCGCAGCGAGGCGCGGTCGGTGCGCGTCACGGGCTCGTCGCCCTGGGCCATCAGCGCGCGCAGCGCGGTCGGCGCGGTGTAGAGCGTGGTCACCCGATGGCGGTCGACCACCTCCCACATCCGCGACGCCGAGGGCCAGGTCGGCACGCCTTCGAACATGACCGTCGTGGTCCCGTTGGCGAGCGGGCCATAGACGACGTAGCTGTGACCGGTGACCCAGCCGACGTCGGCGGTGCACCAGAACACGTCGTCGGGGCGTGCGTCGAACACCAGCTCTTGGGTCCAGGCGACCCAGGCGAGGTAGCCGGCGCTCGTGTGCAGCACGCCCTTGGGAGCGCCCGTCGAGCCCGAGGTGTAGAGGATGAACAGCGGGTCCTCCGCGTCCATCGCCACCGGATCGTGATGGGGGGAGGCGGCCGCGCAGGCTTCGTGCCAGTCGATGTCGCGGCCCGCCACGCGCGGCACGTCGGCGCCGGTGCGCCTGAGCACGAACACGGTGTCGACGTCGGGGCAGCTCTCCAGCGCGGCGTCGACATTGGCCTTGAGCGCGATCGGCTTGCCCGCGCGCAGGCCCTCGTCGGCGGTGACCACGACCCGGCTGGCGCAATCGCGGATGCGGCCCGCCAGCGCCTCCGGCGAGAAGCCGCCGAACACCACCGAATGCACAGCCCCAATGCGCGCGCAGGCGAGCATGGCGACGGCGGCTTCGGGCACCATCGGCATGTAGAGCGTCACCCGGTCGCCCTTGGCGACTCCCCGCGCGCGCAGTGCGTTGGCGAAGCGGCAGGCGTCTTCGTGGAGCTCGCGGAAGGTCAATGTGCGCGGGGCCTCGGCCGGATCGTCCGGCTCCCACACGATGGCGGGGTGGTCGCCGCGCGAGGCGAGGTGGCGGTCGAGGCAGTTGGCCGCGACGTTCAGCCGCCCGCCCTCATACCAGCGGATGCGGACCGGGTGCTCGAACGAGCAATCGCTGACGGTCGCGTAGGGCACCATCCAGTCGAGCCGGTCGGCGATGGCGCGCCAGTGCGCGTCGGGATCGGTGCGCGCGCGCTCGACCATGGCGGAGCGCTCGGCGGCGGTGACGGCGGTGTCGGACCAGCCGGCGGGGACGGGGTGGATGTGGCGCACGGGTGCTCTCCTGTTTGGGGGGAGTGTAGCGAGAGTGAGGGTCGCGCGTCATCCCCTCTCCCCCCGGGAGAGGGGGGGAGCCGCGCAGCGGCGGAAGGGTGAGGGTGACACTTCGTGGGTCCGGTCACCCTCACCAACTGCGCCTAGGCGGCAAGCCGCCAAGGCTTCGTATCCTCTCCCAACGGGAGAGGAAGAGGGGCATGGCCTCCGCGCCGCGCCGCCGCTAACCACCGCGCCATGAACATCTACCTGCCGATCGCCAACCTGTCGGTGAACGCGCTGGTGATCGTGCTGCTCGGCGGCGGAGTGGGGCTGCTCTCCGGATTGTTCGGGGTCGGCGGCGGGTTCCTGACCACGCCGCTGCTGATCTTCTACGGCATCCCGCCGACCGTCGCGGCCGCGTCCGCCGCCTCGCAGGTGACCGGGGCCAGCGTGTCCGGCGTGTACGCGCATCTCGGGCGCGGCGGGGTCGACATGCGGATGGGCGGCGTGCTGATCGCCGGCGGCGCGGTCGGCTCGGTGCTGGGCGCGGAGGTGTTCCGGCTGTTGCAGGCGAGCGGCCAGATCGACACCGTCATCAACCTCCTCTACCTCATCCTGCTGGGTTCGATCGGCGGGCTGATGCTGCGCGACGTGATCGCCAGCGATCTGGCCGCGCGGGCCGGCCGGCCGCGCCCGGCGCGTCGCCGCCGGCACCATTGGCTGGTCGCCGTCCTCCCGTTCCGCTGGCGCTTCTACAAGTCGGGGCTCTACATCTCGCCGATCGCGCCCTTCGTCATCGGGCTGGCGGTCGGCGTGCTGACGGTCGTGCTGGGCGTCGGCGGCGGCTTCGTGATGGTGCCCGCCATGCTCTACATCCTGGGCATGAGCACGAGCGTGGTCGTCGGCACCAGCCTGTTCCAGATCCTGTTCGTGACCGCTGCGGCCACCCTGGTCCACGCGACCACCACCAAGGCGGTCGACATCGTGCTCGCCGCCTTGCTGCTGGTCGGGTCCGTCACCGGCGCTCAGCTGGGCGCGCGGCTGGCGGTGCGCGTGTCGCCGGAGCGGCTGCGGCTGTGGCTCGCAGCACTGGTGCTGATGGTCGCCGCCGTGATGGCGGTGCGGCTGGGCTGGCGGCCGGCGGCGATCTTTTCGGTCGAGCCGGCGTGAGGCGGCTGGTTCTTCTGGTCGCCGCCCCGCTGCTGATGGCTCAGCGAGCGCCCGTGCTGGTGCCCGACGTGTCGGAGCGCTCGGTGGAGATCGCCGCCTCCTTCACCGGGGCCGAGCTGCTGTTGTTCGGCGCGATCCTCTATCCCGGCGGCCGCCAGCCGGGGCGCGAGCCGGACATCGTGGTGACCCTGCGCGGGCCGACCGAGTCCGTCCGGGTGCGCGAGAAAGCGCGGGTGGCCGGCATCTGGGTCAACGCGCACTCCGCCCGCTTTCGCTCGGTGCCGGTCTATTACGCCGTCGCCTCGTCGCGCCCGGTGCGCGACATCGTCGACGAGCGCACGGCGTCGATCTACGAGCTCGGCGTCGACAACCTCCAGCTCTCGCCGATCGGTGGGCCGGCGGAGCAGGCGGGCTTCGCGCAAGGCCTGATCGAGCTGCGCCGCCGCTCCGGCCTGTTCGTCGAAGAGCCGGCCGCAGTCGAGATCACCGACGGCGTCCTCTATCGCGCCCGGCTCGCCATTCCGGCGCGCGTGCCGGTCGGCCGCTACTCGGCCGAGACGCTGTTGATCGACCGGGGCCGGGTGGTCGCGGCGGCGACGCGCGACATCACGATCCGCAAGTCGGGCTTCGAGCGCGCGGTGGCCTCGGCGGCCGAGCGGCGGCCCCTGACCTACGGCCTGCTGGCGGTATCCCTCTCGCTGGCGCTGGGCTGGCTCGCCGGGCTGGCCTTTCGCCGACGCTGAGGCGGGGTCGACAAGCCTCTGTTTACCTCGCGCTGCTAGCCCGTCGCTTTCCACACCAGGATCGCGCCCGCCCATGGATATGTTCGCTCGTCCGCTCGCCCCCCCCGACGACACGGCCAACTCGCTGGACGCCCTGTCCGAGGTGTTCTCCCGACCCAGGAGCGGCGAGGCGGCCCCGATCGCCATCGGCCGGGTGATGGCGATCGCGGGCTCCGACTCCAAGGTGGTGTTCGACCTCGAGCTGCTGCACCAGCTGGCCGAACACGCCGATCCCACGCTGCAGGCGGCCGGCCAGGTGGGCAGCCTGATCAAGATCAAGCTGGGGCGCAGCTGGCTGCTCGCGTCGGTCCGAACGGTCAAGCTGGAGTCCGGCGACACCGTGCTCGCCGCCGTCGACTATATGGGCGAGGGCAACGAGGAGCGCCTGTCGGGCAAGCTGTCCAACTTCCGCCGCGGCATCACGCGCTATCCGACGCCCGGCGCGGAGGTCTATCCGACGACCACCGCCGACATGCGCCAGATCTTCGCCGCCGACAGCCGGCCGCACATCGAGATCGGGACCGTCTATCCGACCACGGACATCCGCGGCGCGCTCTACATCGACGCCATGCTGGGCAAGCACTTCGCGCTGCTCGGCTCGACCGGCACCGGCAAGTCGACGACCGCGGCCCTGATCCTGCACCGCATCTGCGAGCTGGCGCCCGATGGCCACATCGTGATGATCGATCCGCACGGCGAGTATTCGGCGGCGTTCACGGGCAACGGCGCGCTGTTCGACTCCTCCAACCTGCAACTGCCCTATTGGCTGATGAACTTCGCCGAGCATTGCGAGGTCTTCGTGACGGTCGAGGGCACGGAGGGGCAGGCGGACCGCGACATCCTGGCCAAGTGCCTGCTGGCCGCGCGGTCCAAGAACCGGCTGGCCGAGGCGATCGGCAAGATCACGGTCGACAGCCCGATCCCCTATCTGCTCTCCGACCTCGTCTCGGCGCTGACGGCGGATCAGGGCAAGCTCGACAAGGCGACCGACACCGCGCCGTTCGCGCGCCTCAAGAACAAGATCGAGGAGGTAAAGGGCGACCCGCGCTACGCCTTCATGTTCTCCGGGATGCTGGTCGCCGACACCATGGCGACCTTCCTCGCCCGCATCTTCCGCCTGCCGGGCGAGGGCAAGCCGATCTCGATCATCGACGTGTCGGGCATTCCGTCGGAGATTACGTCGGTGGTCGTCGCACTGCTCAGCCGCCTGGTGTTCGACTTCGCGATCTGGTCGAAGGGCGAGACCCGCCGGCCGATCCTGCTGGTCTGCGAGGAGGCGCACCGCTACATCCCGAACGAGGCCAACGCCAAGGGCAGCGTGGTCGGCGACATCCTGGGCCGCATCGCCAAGGAGGGCCGCAAATACGGCGTCTCGCTCGGCCTCATCACCCAGCGGCCGAGCGACCTGGCCGAGGGCGTGCTGTCGCAGTGCGGCACCATCCTGGCGATGCGGCTGAACAACGAGCGCGACCAGAACTTCGTCCGCGCGGCGATGCCGGAGGGCGCGCGCGGCTTTCTCGACGCCATCCCCGCCTTGAGGAACCGCGAGGTCATCGTGTGCGGCGAGGGCGTGTCGATCCCGATCCGGGTCAGCCTGGACTCGCTGGAGGAGCGCAAGCGCCCGGCGTCCGAAGACCCGCTGTTCTCCGAACTGTGGAAGGGGTCGGAGGGCGACGAGGAGGCGCTCACGCGCACCATCCAGCGCTGGCGCAGCCAGGGGCGGTAGGGGGGGTATGTGGGGGGCGGTCGCCGGTCTGGGTGCCGATCGCTCTCCACAAACCGCTCGCCCTGAGCTTGTCGAAGGGCCGTCCTTCTACTGAGCCGCTCGAGCCGAAGGAAGGACGGGGCTTCGACAAGCTCAGCCCGAACGGTTCCAGGCTGACCCTCGCTTCTGCCCCCCCCCCTCACACCTTTTCCAGCGCCTGCTCGAAGTCCGCGATCAGGTCGTCCGCGTCTTCCACCCCGATCGAGATCCGCACCAATGAGTCCGTGATGCCCATCAAGGCCTTGCGCGGCGCGGGCACCGACAGGTGGGTCATCGACGCCGGGTGGCTCGCCAGCGTCTCGGTGCCGCCAAGGCTCACCGCCAGCTTGGCGAT
>JAABUN010004153.1_pt1 | contig 20432 bp, 20 predicted proteins | sample 5559311 | NCBI WGS metagenome assembly JAABUN01 (sample SAMN10711877, study PRJNA513370) | rock metagenome | isolation source: Antarctica rocks | place: Antarctica: Victoria Land, Siegfried Peak sud
GTTTCTTACAGAAACAATTTTTTTAAACTTAGGTCTTGACCTGAATTGCAATAAAATAAAAAAGCTATACAGCCAATGCTTAAATATTGGCTCTATGGCCGCTTAAAATATTACCGAACCATTGATTATTAATAAAGGTTTGCCGGATGGGGAGTTTAAGTAAGTTGGTTTTTTAATATAGATGTGCTAATTTTAAATTATGTATGCGAAAGATACTTTTGAATTAATACAGCAATATTTTTTTGATAAACCTGTAAAAAAGTACAGGCGTTTGGCTCAGTTGCGCGTAATGAACAAAAGAGTCACTCTGATATTGATTTACTTATAACAATGGAACATCCTGTTGGATCATTTAAGCTTGCCGGCTATCAGGCAGACCTTCAAGATATTCTAAAAAAGAAGGTAGATTTAATTACTGAACGATCAATCTCAGATAGCTTCGGCAACATAATTAAGGAAGACCTTACAGTTGTATATGAAAGAAACGGGTAGAGTGTACATAAAGCTAATAAATCTTACTCTTCAATTTTTTCATCAACCACATTCGAGAACAGCCGTGCACTTATTTTACGCAAAGGGTTCTTATGATTTTCGGCATAAACTGCCCGGCGGTTAATAATATCAATACATTCGAAAGTAGCGGCAACAAATGAAGATGCATCTGCAATACCTTTTCCGGCAATATCAAATGCAGTTCCATGATCGGGACTTGTGCGTACAACAGGCAGGCCGGCAGTAAAATTTACACCTTCGCCAATAGCAAGAGATTTAAAAGGTATCAGTCCCTGGTCGTGATACATTGCAAGTACAGCATCAAATTTTTCATGTTGAGCGCGGGCAAAAAATGCATCAGCACTATATGGGCCAAACACCATTATATTTGTTTGAGCTTCTTTAATAGCTGGTTTAATAATGGTTTGTTCTTCTTTGCCAATCAGTCCTTCATCGCCTGCATGCGGGTTTAAACCAAGTACTGCAATTTTAGGTTTGTCAATTCCAAAATCTTTAATAAGGCTGTCATTCATAATTCGCAGCTTACTTAAAAGTGCTGACGCAGAAATGTGGTTGCTAAGTTCAGTAACAGGTACATGCTCACTTAATAAACCTACCCGAATATTGCTGGCCACCATCAGCATTACCACATCATTCACTTCAAATGCATGCTTTAGATAAGGGGTATGACCACTGAAATTAAATTCGGGAGATTGAATATTTTTTTTGTGAATGGGTGCCGTAACCAATCCTCGTATGTGCTTATTTTTCAGAGCTTCTACGGCAGCTTTTAACGATTTCCAGGCATAGTTTCCGCCAGCCTCATTAAGTTGTCCTGGTGTTATGGCAACTTCTTCTTCCCAGCAATTATAAACATTCACCTGTTTAATATTCGGCCTTGTTACATCTTTAATAATTGCATAAGTGAAGTTGATATCGGGCAGCGACTTTCGATAAAAGTTGATGCTTTTATTACTTGCAAAAACGATGGGGGTGCAAAAATCGAGGATACGATTATCGCTGAGCGTTTTAATGATGAGTTCTGTTCCAATTCCATTAATGTCGCCGCAGGTAAATCCTATCACTGGCTTTGGCTGTTCGTTGCTCATGCTTCTTAATTTAGGGTTGTAAAAGTAAGTCAATAGGTCAATATAGTCAATAGGTCAATAGGTTAATGGGTCAATGGGTGAGTTTATTAAGATAATGAGTTACTATTTAAGTCGCAATCATAAAATCTATCTGGATTATCAAAAATGTCTTGTCTATTATTGCCGTAATATTTGGGAGGAGATTACTTTTGAATATTAATTACAGAATAATGACTCAAATGACCAATGATGCCATGACCCAATGACTAACATGGAATACAGTTTAAAAAAATCGCTGGGACAGCATTTTTTGAAAGATGAAAATGTGTGTATGAAAATAGTGAATGAGTTGAAACAACATACTTTCAATAACTTGTTAGAAGTAGGGCCCGGTGGGGGAGCACTTACAAAGTATTTGCTGAAGCTGCACGATATAAATTTTAAAGCTGTTGAACTCGACCTTGAAAAGGTAGCGTATCTCCAAAGCGCTTATCCTGCAATAAAAGGTAAGATCATTCATAAAAGCTTTTTGAATATTGATCCTCCTTTTGAAGAAGAATTTACTGTGGTGGGAAATTTTCCTTACAACATTTCAACTCAAATCCTGTTTAAGATTTTAGAATGGAAGAAACAAGTGCCGGTAACAATTGGTATGTTTCAAAAAGAAGTGGCTGAAAGAGCCTCATCAAAAGAAGGCAATAAAGTATATGGTGTTTTAAGTGTTTTGGTTCAGGCATTTTATATGGTTGAATATTTGTTTGATGTTGATCCGGCATGTTTTAATCCGCCTCCAAAAGTGATGAGTGGAGTGATAAGATTAACGAGGAGAAATGATGTGCCGGAAATGAAAAGTGAAAGAGCTTTTTTTAATCTTGTGAAAACTGCATTTAACCAGCGAAGAAAAACTTTGCGTAATGCCGTTCGCGGGTTATTTGATGGTGATGAGTTAAAAGATGAGTTGTTTGATAAAAGAGCCGAAGTGTTAGGGGTTGAAGATTTTGCAGCCCTAACCTTTCGAATGAAACAGTTTAATTAAATACATATTTTTAAAAAAAAACATTGAGCAGGAAAGTCATTATAACAGCACCGGCACATCAATATCTGGAGGAAACCCTTACAAAAAGCGGTTACGAAGTTGCCTATGAGCCTTCAATAACTTATGCGGGACTAAAAGAGAAGATCGCGCATTTTGAAGGGTTGGTAGTAACAACAAGAATAAGTATTGATAAATCAATTCTTGACGAAGCAATACAACTGAAATGGATAGGAAGACTTGGAAGCGGGATGGAAATTATTGATGTTGATTATGCCGTGAGCAAAGGAATTACTTGTGTGAGCAGCCCCGAAGGTAACAGCAATGCAGTTGGCGAACACGCATTAGGAATGTTGCTGAGTTTGATGAAATGCATTTCTAAAAGTTATAATGAAATAAAGCAGGGGCTTTATTTGCGAAACGAAAACAGGGGCACAGAGTTAACAGGTAAAACAGTTGGTATTATTGGCTTTGGCAATAACGGAAGCGCGTTTGCTAAACTGCTTCAGGCTTTTAATGTAACTGTTTTAGCTTACGATAAGTATAAGTTTGATTTTGCAAATGGTTATATAAAGGAAGCAAGTTTAGAACAGGTTTGCAGGTATAGCGATGTAATTAGTTTACACGTTCCGCTTACAAAAGAAACTTTTCATTTGGCGGATGAAGCTTTTTTTCAATCTCTTAAGCAGCAGCCCTGCTTTTTGAATTGCTGCCGTGGAAAAGTAATGGATACCAAAGCTCTTATCGCTGCGCTTAATGCAGGCCAAATTGAAGGTGCCGGGCTTGATGTTTTGGAAAACGAAAAACCTGATAGTTATACAAGCGAAGAGCGCGAACAACTAAATGATCTGTTGTCACGCCACAATGTAATTATCACACCTCACATTGCAGGTTACTCGCACGAAGCATTTTATAAAATGAGCAAGGTGATTTTAGATAAACTCGGCATTAAGTGAAGAAATATAACTTGTATTAGTTAACTTAAATTTAACTACCCATACTATCCGTCATAAAACCTATTTTTATTATCCTGCTCCATTTATGCTATCACAGCTTTTTGTTTTTCAAACTGCATGTTATGCAATTTAGCATAAAAACCGCCTTTTGCCAACAGTTCGGTGTGGGTTCCCATTTCTTTAATTTCGCCCTTATCTAATACAATAATTTTATCTGCCTTACGAATAGTTGACAACCGGTGCGCAATAACAATAGATGTTCGTCCTGCAATAAGTGTATCAATCGCATGTTGTATCAAAGCTTCACTTTCAGTATCTATCGAAGAGGTGGCTTCATCTAAAATAAGGATGGAAGGATTATATAACAGCGCCCTGATGAAACTTAATAATTGCCTCTGACCTAAGCTTAAAGTGCTGCCGCGCTCCATTACATCATAATCATAATTATCAGGCAGGGTCATTATAAAATCATGCACACCTATCATTTTTGCTGCCTCAACCACCTGCTGTTTTGTGATAGATGAATTGCGAAGCGTTATATTATCAAACACACTTCCCGAAAAAAGAAATACGTCCTGCAACACTACTCCAATCCTGCTTCGTAATGCGTCCAGTTTATAATCTTCTACCTTAACATCATCAATTTTTATTTCTCCTTTTTGTATGTGATAAAGCCTGTTAAGCAAACTGATGATTGAAGTTTTTCCGCTGCCTGTATGGCCGGCAAGTGCCACTGTTTGGCCGGGCTGAACAGTAAACGATATATTTTTTAAAACATACTGTTCATCTATATATGCGAACGATACATTATTAAATTCAACTTTTCCTTTTATGGTTTTTGGTGCATAAGTTCCTTCGGTTTTTATAACATCTGCATTATCCAATACCTTAAAAACCCTTTCGCTCGAAACCATTCCCATTTGTATAACATTAAACTTATCGGCAATAACCCTAAGCGGACGAAATATCTGGTTTAAATACAAAATAAAAGCTATCAACAAACCTGCATCAAGGCGGTTACCTGCTATCCACCAAACCAATAAACCCATGCTTACTGCAAGCACCACTTCAACAACCGGGAAGAAAACAGAATAAGCGAAAATGGCATGGATATTTGCGTTGCGATGCTCCTTGTTAATCTTCCTGAATTTATTATACTCCCTTTCTTCGGCAGCAAAAGCCTGAACGATCTGCATGCCTGTAATATGCTCCTGAACAAAAGCATTTAAGGCCGAAACTGCATTTCGCACTCTCATAAAAGAACGGTTAACACTTTCCTTAAAATAATATGTAGCAATAATTAATGCAGGAAAAGGAATAAGGCTGATGAGTGTAAGCCGCCAATTTATATAGAACATAATAGCTAAAGTGAAGATGATGGAAAGAAGGTCGGAAATGATTGGAATAAGTCCGTCAGAAAAAATATCGTTTATACTTTCTATATCGTTAATGGTTCGTGTAGTAAGGGTTCCGATTGGAGTTTTATCAAACTGCGAAAGATTTAAACTCATTACTTTTTTATACACCGTTACCCGCATATCTTTTACCACACTTTGCCCCAGCCACGAGGTTAAAAAAGAAAAAATAAATCTGAAAGCTGTTTCTATAAACAGAAAGACTAACTGGAAAATAGTTACAGCAATGATGAACCTGGTAGCATCAGAAACATCGGTTTTTAGTAAAGCGTATTTTAACCATACAGGCATGTGAACAGGTTTGCCGGTAGCAACATCCACAGTGAGATTTATTAAGTAAGGGCGTACAGGTGCAAACACCGCCAATACAATTGACAATACAACACTTATTATTAAATACTTACTGTATGGTTTTACAAATTGAAAAACCCTGTTCAACAAATTAAAATCGAAAACCTTTTTCTTTACTGCTTCGGCCATAAGTTGCAAAAGTATTATTAACCCCTAAACTCCTGAAAAATAAAAGAGAGCTGCAAGGCAACTCTCTAAATTCCCTATAATAAAATTGTTACTATCCTTCTGCCTGGTCCATTACTTTATTAAACGCCATTATAAAAATAGCTCCTAAGTTTTTGTGAGGAGGGATATAATCGTCGAACAATGCGTTTCCTTTAAACTGCTTTCCGAAAGTCTTCCACATCTCGGGCCAGTTCAGGTTTTTTCCCTGTCTTAAAGTTTCTGTTATGGTAACAATCATAGGTTGATTAATGGTGCCGCTACCCACCTGCTTACTGGCTATAATGTGTGCGTACGGACAAACTTCCAACACATCATTCAAATTGTGATAGCCACCGCAGCTTCCCAATAAAACTAACTTGGCAGTGGGAACTAATTGCTCAGTTGTTGACCTAACGTGATAACTATGCCCGCGATGTATTACTACTGTAGGGCTTATATTGTTTGTGTCGAGGTATTCGGCTAAGTTTGCCTGCGCCTCTGCATCTAAATTTTTTGTTTCGTCCAAAGGCTTATTGCTATAAATAATTACACGCGTTCCTTTTGTTGAGCTTACCTCTACCCATTCAGGTTTTCTTACAATCTTCCAGTTTGCATTACTGTAGGCTCCTATAAAATTATTGAATACCGTTATTCCATCCTTATCGCCATAAAAAAATTGCTGTATAACAATCTTTCCCGAACTATCCTTAAGAGCGCTGTTATTTAAATTATATATGGATGGTATTCCAAATTTTGTTGAAAGGTCAATTTTGCTTGCAGTATCCATGCTAACAAAAATGGTGTTCAGCAAATCGTAAATGGTTTGGCCTCTTTTGTTATCACTTGTAGATAATTGTGCAACATTTTTTTGCACCTCGTCTAAAATCAGTTTCCGTAAGTTTTCATCCGAAATACTTGCATAACTATCCGCCACATCAACTGCGTCTTCCAAACTGTTTGTACGGTCCAAACCGCTTGCAAATGCCTTCATTAAAATTTCGGCATTTTCTTTATCCATTCTTTTTAAGAAGTCGTTAAGCGTATTGAAGTTTGCAGCCATCTTAATAAACTTCTTAAAATGATCGAAGCTTACGCTCATTAATAAAGAGTCGCTGTTTGGGTTTTTCATGCGCTGAAAAATGCGGTCATATACTTTAATATAACTGCTGGTATAAATATCGGTTTCGCCCATTACGCATAAATAATACAGCTCCTGCGCGTTAAGAGGTTCAACCTTTTTCATCCGTATCCTGTCGTCCGAAACATCGTGCAGCCCATTGATCACATTAATAAAATCATTCACTGCTTTGGTCCGCAACATATTGGTTAAAGCATTCATCACCATCGGGGTATCTCTTTTGCGCAAACGTTCGGCGTAATCAATTTCGGTATTAACCAAAAGGCGGAAATACTTATATTCATTATCCATGCTCTTGCTAATCTCTTCCATAGTTGTTTTACCCGTTGAAAGATTATCAAGAAATGGAAAATATAACCGTCCCTGGCCGTTACTCATATTAGCCAGGCTGCTGATGGTTTTTACAAGCGGATCGTCTATTTTTTGTATCCGACGACCAATAGGGGTATTGCCTGCCTGCGCATAAGTATAAATATCTTCCTGCTCTGTATGGGCAACTATTTTTATAAGGCTGTCGGCGAAAGAAATGTTGGGATTATCTTTTAAAATAGGAAGTATGCGTGACGGGTTTTTTTCGCAGGCTTTCAACACCAGCAAATCTTTACTTTCATTTATACCCGCATTTTTTTGAAACGGAAAACATTTAACTAATATCTCACCCACCTCAAGGTCGTTTTCCTGGATAACCGGCAATATGGAAGAACCTTTATTCTCAAGGTCCATAGCAGTTTGAAAAGCGTTTATCAGATCAGGCAGGTGATACGCCTTTACCACTTTCTTTTTGTACGACCGTTCAAACGAAACCAAAGCTTCCTGTAAACCTCTTAAATATTTCACTTTTGCATTGGCATCCAAAGAAGCATTATCTTCTATATCCGTTTGAATATCATCAATTTTATTAAACAGCGTATAAGAAACCTGCAGGTTTACTTCATCATTTGTACTGGCTGTAAAAGAGCGGTCTTCTTTTTTATCAAGGCGGTCAATTGCTTTTTGCGCTTTATCAATATTCTCATGAAATATTTTACGTATTAAAGGTATCGCCGTTTTGGTTTGCCCCAACCCTTTCAGGCAAAACAGTACAGCAACCGTAAAAACAACTATTTTCGACATTTGCTTCATGTCCACAAAAATACTACCAAAAGCTGATGGAGAAAGGATGTCTGCAGGCTTTTAAGAATTTATTGGTTTATGGTGGGGTCATTAGTCATGAAGTCATCAAGTCATTTGGTAATTTGGTCATTGGGTCATTAGTCTTCGATTGTTGAAATAGGTAACTTAAACCTGAGAGGCTTATAGGTTTTGCCTCATAACTTGCGCCTGCGAGGGCAGACTTAACAATTTGATAATAAAGGTTCACGGGCAGTTGAAACATGAAAATTACTTTTGTGTAAACTTTTTAAGATGGAAGCAAAGGCTAAAAAAGTGTTGATTGCAGATGATGAGCCAGATATAGTTGAAATAATTTCGTACAATCTTACAAAAGAAGGATATGAAATTTCTTCTGCTAAAAATGGCGTTGAAGCTTTAGACAAAACAAACTCTTTTAAGCCCGACCTTTTAATTTTAGATATTATGATGCCTAAAATGAACGGCATAGAGGTTTGTAAAACTTTACGCTCGCAGCCAGAATTTAACAACACCCTCATCATACTGCTTACTGCTCTTAGCGACGAAACCTCTCAAATAAACGGGCTGCAAACCGGCGCGGATGATTATATAAATAAACCAATTAGTCCTAAAGTTTTGGTTAGCCGGGTTAATGCTATTTTCCGCCGCTTAAATCAGGAAGATGGGAAAACCCTTACCATCGGCAACATTGTAATTGACCCCGTCAGGTTTATGGTTACTTTAAATGGAAAGGATATTGTGCTGCCTAAAAAAGAATTTGAACTCCTGTACCTGCTGGCATCAAAACCGGGAAGAGTATTTTTACGAAATGAAATTTTAAGCCGAGTTTGGGGCACCGATGTAATTGTTGGCGACAGAACCATTGATGTTCATGTTAGAAAAATCAGGTCGAAACTGGGGATTGATTGTGTTATTACCGTTAAAGGAGTTGGTTATAAATTTGAAATGTAAAGGGGTGGTTAGTTGAATGATTGATAAGTTGAATAGTTGACTGGTTAAGTGGTTGGATTGTAAATACCTTTTTTTGATCAAGTTAATTATTCAATACTAAAACACGACCCAATCGCTGTAGGTAATCACTATCAAATCAACCAGTCAACCAGCCGACCTTTCAACTAATCAACCAGTCAACCAAGTCAACCATTCACCCGCCATGTTCAATACAAAAAACCTTTCGCCGCAACAAATTTCATTTTATACGGCCGGCCTGTTTTCAATACCTATAGGTTTTGGTTTTTATATTGTTCGCCCTGTATGGTGGATTGCCCTTATTGCTTTTGCAATAACTTTTGCAGGCAGCTACCTGTTAATACAATTTACCCTCGAACGTTTCATTTACCGTAAAATAAAACTTATTTACAAATTCATTTATCAAACAAAAGCTACCAAACGCGAAGAGACCTATTACAAATACATTCTTCCGCAAAAAAGTATTGATGATGTAAGAGAAGATGTTGAAAAATGGGCAACTCAAAAAAAAGAGGAAATTGAAACATTAAAAAGCACAGAGGCATACCGAAAAGAATTTTTACAAAACCTTGCCCACGAATTTAAAACACCAATTTTTGCCATACAGGGATATGTAGATACACTGCTGGAAGGAGCGCTCGAAAACCCGGCGGTAAATAAACGATTTTTAGAAAATGCAGCCCGTAATGTTGATCGCATGGTTATGCTCGTAAGCGACCTTGATGAGATCACAAAACTTGAAAGCGGCGAACAGCCGCTTAATAAAAAACCCTTTATCATACAGGATTTGCTAAAAGAGATATATGAATCATTATCAATAAAAACTTCCTTACGAAATATAAAATGCAGTATAAAAAAAGGTTGTGAACAACCCCTTACCGTATATGCAGATAAAGAAAAAATTAAGCAGGTAATTACAAACCTTGTAAGTAATTCAATCAAATATGGTAAGGAGAATGGCCATATTGTGGCCAGCATTTATAATACCGATGGAAAACATGTGTTGGTTGAAATAAGTGATGACGGAATTGGTATCTCGGAAGAACATTTACCAAGAATATTTGAAAGGTTTTATCGTACTGATAGCGGCAGAAGCAGGAACTTAGGCGGAACAGGTTTGGGTTTGGCTATATGCAAACATATTATTGAAGCCCACGGGCAAACCATTCATGTTCGCAGCAAACCCGACATTGGAACTACCATCGGATTTACCCTTGATGCAAGGAAAGAGTAAATTCACTTCAACCTTTTGTTTCTAATCCTTATTCAATACGGTATAAGGATTGGGCAAAGTCCCCTTCTCATCTTCGTCATCCTCTTTATCCTCTTTATCCTTTTTATCATCTTCCTTGTCTTTATTAAAACTATTCTGTTCTGCATTATCACTCGTTGAAGGAATGACCGGTGTATGATCTACTTCATACAGATTCTCCAGATCTTCTTCAACATTTCCTGTCAGTTCAAGTTTGGCATTTCTTAATTCCTCATCACTCGTGGTATGAGTTTCATCTTTTAGATAACGATGGGCTAACTCAGTAATAGTTTCAGTTTTACCATTTTTTTTGTTACGTTTTTTTGATTTATTTGCTGACAATATTGTTTATGCTCTTTTTGCTTTTCCTGCAGGTATAATCGCGGATAAGCTTGGCTTAAAGATGGTTTTCGTTACAGGGCTTTTATTATTTGCACTTGTGTATTCGGGAATGGCTTTTAATAATACTTGGGTAAATGGCATCGGCTAAGTGCTCCATATAAAATTTTTGTAAACTTAAAATTTCTTAAATTTGCTCAGCTGCTAAACTATAGCACATGAAAAAATCACCCTTCACCTTTCTTGCCAGCGCTGTTCTGGAGTAAAATTTGTTTATTACACGATTTCGCCTGCCAAAGATGTAGACCAAGGTGGTTTTGTTTGGGAGGATGCGTGCCTTCCAGTTGTAGCGGAAATACTATAGAATGGTTTTGGTTTGCACTCTAATGATATATCGAACGGTTAGCAATTGTTTTCCTTAATCTAACAAAAACACTAAACACGTGAATAAATACTTACAAACAATGTTTTTCAAAATACTTGTGTTGCTTTCTTTAATTCCTGTTTTGGCTGTGTGCTGCAATAAGCAATGCACATACAAGATATTTGATGAGATTCCGAATAGTAAAAGAAATTACAGGATTGTAAAATTTTATAATTGGTGCGGGTACACGACTAGCAATAACATCAATCTGTCGGTGTTGAAGAACGGGGAAAGTGTGGAAAATAGAGAAAGAATTATTTTTATTGCGGCATCGAAAGTAGGGGCAAATTTAGATCGCGACACAAGCGTAAAGGCCTCTTGGTTAAATGACTTCACGGTGCTCATCAAACACGATAAGGATATCGAAATTTTCAAAAAAGATACGACTTTAGAGGAGATTATAATCAAATACGAGATAAAGTAATTCCCACATTTACACCTCCCGTAAACATTATGATGCCTAAAATCACTGGTATTGAAGTTTGTAAAATCCTTAGATCGAGACCGGAATTTAATGATACGCTGATTATTTTTTTAACTGCCCTCAACGATGAAACTTCGCAAATAAACGGACTTAAAACGGGTGCGGATGATTATGCAGGCGGCACAGGTTTGGGTTAGGCCATATGCAAACATATTATTGAAGCCCATGGGCAAACCATTCATGTTCGCAGCAAACCCGACATTGGAGCTACCATCGGATTTACCCTTGATGCAAGGAAAGAGTAAATAAATTTGGCTTGATAATCCCGGTTCGCTTATCGCTTCATCAAATTTCAAAGTTGATAAACTTAACACCATCTCAAAATTGTCTTTCTTATATTTGAGTATGAGCAAAGACAAAATCATTCCACGCGATATTAGCTGGTTAAGCTTTAATGCAAGAGTTCTACAGGAGGCTAATGATCCATCAGTACCCTTAAAATTAAGAATTAAGTTTTTAGGAATTTTCTCAAATAATCTCGATGAATTTTTTAGAGTGCGGGTGGCTACACTAAAACGAATGATGGCCGTTGGCAATAAGAACATGCACCTCGAAGAAAACCCGCAACAAATTATAGATGAGATACAATTGATAGTGCTGAAGCAGCAAAACGAATTTCACCGGATATGGGAAGGAATTTTGACAGAGCTGAAAAATGAAAAAATATTTCTGGTAAACGAAACACAATTAAATAATGAACAGCAGCATTATGTAAAAAAGTTTTTTGAGGAAGAAGTGCGCAGTAATGTTATCCCGCTTTTAATTGAAAGCATTTCGCAATTTCCTTACCTGCGCGAAAAGTCGCTGTATTTAGGTGTTGTTATCAGCAAAGAGGAAACGGCGTACGATCAAAAATATGCCTTAATAGAAGTGCCTTCAAAGGTTGTAGGAAGGTTTGTGCAATTGCCGTCGCCACCAGGCGAGCACCACATTATTTTATTGGAAGATGTTATCCGCTTTAACCTGCCTTCTATCTTCTCTTACTTTGGTTACAACCAGTTTTCTGCGCACATTTTTAAGGTAACGAAAGATGCGGAAATTGATATGGACAGCGATCTGTCAACTTCGTTGATTCAAAAGATAGAAAAGGGACTTAAGAACCGCAGAAAAGGAAAAACAGTTCGTTTTGTTTATGATAAAGAAATGGATGCTACTTTACTGGAGTACCTTATCCGCAAATTAAATTTATCGAGAAGCGATAATATTATTCCTGGCGGACGGATACATAACTTCAGGCATTTTATTGACTTTCCTGATGTGTTCAGGCATAAAAAACATAGTCGTAATCCAATTCCACATCCTGATTTTGTTCATTCGTTAAGAGTGGCTGATGTGGTTATGGAAAAAGATGTAATGCTGCATTTTCCTTATCATTCTTTCAATCCTGTAATAGATCTTTTACGCGAAGCAGCAATGGACCCGGATGTAACGCTTATCAAAATTACTGCCTACAGGCTGGCTTCAAATTCAAAAATTATAAACGCACTTTTAAATGCAGTGCGCAATGGCAAAGAAGTAGTGGTAATGTTAGAGCTTAAAGCACGTTTTGATGAAGAAGCCAATCTTGAATGGAAAGAAAGGCTTGAAGAAGAAGGTGTAAAAGTTTTGATTGGTACAGATAATTTAAAAATACACGCGAAGCTTTGCCTTATAAGAAAGCGCATTGGTAATCGTGTTGTTCAGTATGGCTTTATAAGTACAGGAAATTTGAATGAGCAAACAGCCCGGGTTTATGCAGACCATTGCCTGCTTACCAGTAAGCGCGAAGTGATGGCCGACATTAACCGTGTTTTCAAATTTCTTGAAAATCCAAAAACAGGACTTACAGCATTGCAAAATTGCCAAACGCTTATGGTTTGCCCTGCAAACATGCGAAGTGAAATAACAACACTTATAAATAAAGAAATAAAATTTGCAAAAGCAAAAAAACCGGCCTCTATCATTGTAAAGCTAAACTCACTAAGCGACGTTGCGTTAATTGAAAAATTATATGAAGCCGCACATGCAGGTGTTGAAATAAAAATGATCATCAGGGGTATTTTTTGTGCAGTAGTGGTAAACCCTAAATTTAAGAAACCTATTACCGCAATTAGTATAGTTGATGAATACCTGGAACATGCAAGGGTGATGATCTTTAATAACGGAGGTAAACCAAAAGTATATATTTCTTCTGCCGATTGGATGGTAAGAAATTTAGATCATCGGGTGGAGGCCGCAGTACCCGTTACTGATAAAAACATTATTAAGGAGTTGATAGATATTATTCAAATTCAATTACAGGATAATGTAAAGGCACGATGGCTCGATAACCGGTTACTTAATAATTATGTGACTTCGCATGAGGAAAAGAAAATAAGATCGCAAATTGAAACTTACAGATACTTATGCGATAAATTGAATGAAAAGATTAAAGCAGGCGCTGTAACTAAACCGGTAATTGAAGAAGAGCTTGTTCATTAACTTTAAGATATGCAATCCATAAATGAGCAGAACATAAAGTAAGACCGCCGTAGAAACAGCGGCCTTACGATTGCTTGTTATGCTATTACTTGCCCCCAAATAATACCACAAAACTATTTAGTGCATGTTTACTTAATGTTTCCCTTTTGTTTCTTTAATGTTATTTCTTACAAATTCTGCCGGTTCTACAACTGAAAAAAAAGGTAAGATGAGAGGTAGTTTTTAGCTCTAATCTTATCAGGTATTTTACTTAACCTTTTGATAATCCAAAAAATTATGACTGCTTAAATTTTCATAGTAGTATAGCAGCAAATTATTTGGTATGAGAAAAAAAGCATTTAATATAGAGTTTGTAACAGATGAAATTCGCACTAAAAATTTCAAGAATTCAGAAGCATACAAATACGAGGCAGTAATAACTACGTTATCAAAAAGCTTTAAATTATTTAAAGTAAGTAAAATTCAAAGAATAACTAAAGATGGCGCAGTAAATCTTTTGGGCAGCTATTATCTTACCTCTTACCCTTTAGCCAATAAAAAGGACGATACATGGAAAGACCCTATAACACTTTGTTCAAATAATTTTTTGCAGTTACTCGGAAAAACGATTGAAAGCTATCTTACCAGTTCTATGCAAGAGAATGCTGGTACTCATTAAAAAGTAATCCCTGCAACAATTTACTATACCAATAACCTGAAGATTTTATGGTACGCTTTTGTGTTTTGTAATCAATAAAAACCAATCCAAATCTGGGTTGATATCCCTCTGCCCATTCAAAGTTGTCTGTAAAACTCCATGCGAAATATCCATTTATATTAACGCCTTCCTGCTTTGCACGAAGTACCTGGTTTATATGTTGCTGCAAATAATCCTTTCTTTTTTCATCATTAATTTCACCATCTATTATAGTGTCATGAAATGCTGCGCCATTTTCTGTTACAATCAGCTCTTTAAGGTTTTTATAATTATTAAACTTATGCAGCATTTCATAAATACATTCGGGATACACTTCCCAATTCATTAAAGTGGTTACAACATTTCTTTTACTTGCTTTAATAATTCTTGCGCTAATTAATGGGATAAAATACGAGTGCGCTACTAATTCTCTTGTATAATTTTGAACACCTATAAAATCCATATCAAACACAAGTCTGCTTTCATCTCCATCTTTAATAAAAGCCTCCAACCGCTGCAGCAGTTTTAAATCATCTACAGGGTAGCCTTTTCCAAGCAGTGGTTCTATAAACATCCGGTTAAGTAATGCATCTACCCTTATGGCTGCGTAACTATCCAATGTATTAACAGTAAGCGCTTGTATATACGAACATGAAAATGTTGTTCCTACCTTACTGTCGGGCAGTAGCGATTTTACTATCCTTCCGCCTTCTGCCTGGCATAATGCGGCGTGGTGCGCTGCAGCTAAAAAACTATTTAATCCTCTTCTTCCCGGCGCATGAACACCTAAAAAATAACCGGCGCCTGTAAATACCATTGGCTCGTTTAAAATCATCCAATGCTTAACCCTGTCTCCAAAAGTTTTAATACATAGTTGCACATAATCGCTAAACCAATTAATGATCTGCCTGTTGGTCCATCCGCCTTTCTTTTCAAGTTCGTATGGAAGGTCCCAGTGATAAAGAGTGATCCAGGGTTCAATGCCAAGGTCGAGGCAAAAGTCTATAACCTTATTATAAAATTCTACACCTTTAGGATTAACAGCACCGGTGCCGTTTGGTATTAAGCGACTCCACGATAATGAGAAACGAAAGTTTGGAATATTAAGTTCACTCATTAATGCGATATCCTTTGCATAACGATGATAAAAATCACCTGCTATGTTGCCTGTCTCACCATTGTTAGTCTTGCCCTTTGTGTTTGCAAAAACATCCCATATTGATAAACCTTTACCGTCAATATTAAATGCCCCTTCAATTTGATAGGCAGCAGTTGATACGCCCCATTTAAAATCTGGTCCAAATTCTTGTTTCATAGAATTGGTGGTTGCTTATAACTGAGCTACAATTTTCTTTAGTGTAACCTGCTTAAACTTCTTTAATGAATATACCTTTTTGCCAGGCTGAATCGTTTCCCGATCATTTGCAGGTGACGGGGCATGTTCGGTTAATATTTTCTTTACAATATCTTCTGTAATGTCAGGATAATCTACTCTAATTACTTTCCCCAACTTTATCCAGTCTTTTATTTTAGAAAGATGCTTTTTCTTAAGACTTTTTATAACAGGCACACCCATTTCCTTTAATGCGGCTGCATTACACTGTTGCTCAAACTGGCCTTTCATCGGTATTACCATCAGCTTTTTTTTCAAAAACAAAGCTTCTGCCGGCGCCTCAAATCCTGCACCGCACAAAACTCCTTCAGATGAAGCCATACTTTTAACAAAGGCATCGTTATTAATAGGGCGAACAGTTATGTTCTTTTCTGTAAGAACTTTCTTATTATGCTTCGAAAAAACTTCCCATTTGGTATTTTTACATTCCCTTAATATTTCTATTATCCGCTTATCATCATATGCAGGAAGGTAAACTGTGTAATGACCTTTATTCTCCGCTTTTTGTTCTCTTATTTGCCTGCGTATAACCGGTGTATAAATATGTTGGTTATAGGCTTTAAAATGAAAGCCGTATTGCGCTGTAGTTGGAGCGTATTTTTTTAAAATGGCCTTGCCAATAAAATCGGCGTTTTTACATTGCGGCGCTTTTTTATCGAGCACTGCGGCCTGGTGACTAAGTGAAATACACTTCTTATTTTTCTGATAACAAGCCCATGCAGATACCGGTTCAAAATCGTTTATAACCAAATCGTAAAGCTGAACAGGAAGGCAATTAATTTCCATAAACAACACTTTTATATTGCTCTTCTTATAGGTTTCAAAAAGATCAATACCACCATTTTTTCCAAACACAAAGCTTAACCCCTGGTAAGTGTACTTTACTGCAAACGGAAGAGACATATCTACCTGGCAGCCACTAATTAAAATATCTACTTCATGCTCTTTCTGTAAGATCGGAATTATATCTCTTGCCCTGCTGATATGCCCGTTGCCCGTGCCTTGTATGGCGTATAGTATCTTCATTATTTCATCAGGTTAAACTCCTGCAGCATTTGGTTAAACAATTGTTGATGATTTAAGTCCGCCTCATCATCTTCATGTACCACAGTTAGAAGCATTTCATCTTCATAATATCTGTAAATGCGCCATTCGCCATTTACACATTCAAGCGCTGATAAATTTTCAATCCAATCGCCTGAATTAAGATAAGTGATACTGCCATGCTGGTTAGTTATAACCTTCATTTCGGGATGATGTATATGACCGCATACTACATAATCATACTTATTACTTATACCAATATCAGCGCTGGTTTGCTCGAAGTTGTTGATGAATTTAATGGCTGATTTAACACTGTTCTTTATCTTTTTTGATAAAGAAAGCTTACCCTTCTTAAAGATCTTTTCGGAAATGAAATTCGCAAAGCGGTTAATTAATATTAATGTATCATACCCTGCCGCTCCAAGTTTGGCGAGCCATTTAGAATGCTGCATAGTCACATCAAACACATCGCCATGAAATATCCATGCTTTTTTATTCTCCGGAAGATCAATAATGATTTTATTTACAAGCCTGAAAGATCCCATTCTCAAACCGGTAAACTTTCGCAGCATTTCATCGTGATTGCCGGTGATATAATAGGTTTTTACGCCCTTACCAATCCAGCCCAATAAGTACTTTACAACCTTTAAATGACTTTTAGGAAAATAACTTTTACTAAACTGCCATATATCAATTATATCACCATTTAATACTACCACTTTAGGCTTAATACTTTTTAAATAGTGAAGCAGTTCTTTCGCATGACAACCATACGTTCCTAAATGCACATCTGAAATAACAACGATATCTACTTGCCGCTTTAATTTTTTCATGTTATGGATGGATTTCGCAAAGGGGAATTAAAATCGGAAAGTAAATAAACAACAACTTTTGAAATTTGATTTGCGATAAAGTTGCTGACAGGTTTAAAGAAGCTATTCAGAAGATAAACAACTTTGAAGGATTTGTAAGAAGGCACATTATCGGTTCTCTTAATCATGCTCGTGCATAATGTTTATGCAAGCTACCTTCTTGATATGAAGAGAATATTAAATTGATATTACTATTGTGTTAACAACATGGGCAAGTTGTTCTTCTTTAACAGTGTGTTGGTTGGTTATGTAAAAAACTTTTCATCAACTTTCAAATAAAGCTGTTATTACATTTTAAATAAAGGAGATGAAGGCCAATACTTCACAAAAAAAAGCCACCTTGAGAACAAGGCGGCCTCTAACGATTGCTTGCCATATGAAAGAGTTGTAATATTCTGATGCAAACATACAGGTGGTTTTTCTATCAGCGGCAGAACGAAGGTTAAGATAATATTACTAAATGATCCCTATTGAAAGTATTAAGGTTAATACAGAGAGTATAAATCAAAATGTCCGCTTAATCTTAACTTGTAAAAATCAAGATTATGCTTATCCTTTTTCTTGGCCAGTTCTTCAATTACAGGTGCATAATTTACAACATTGAGCGCCTTAATTGTTTCAACTGCTTTAGCATAATCTCGAGGAGCTATGCCGTACCCTTCCAGGAAATACTGCTTATCATCTACAGAAAGGTCATGCAAAGCAATTGAAAGCTCCCAGAACGGGGCAATATTTGAGCAGCTTTCTTCCCAGTCTATTATGGCAACTATTTCAGCCTTATCATTCACTATTACATTCTTTCGCCGCATGTCCCCATGATTTAAAACAGGTTGCAAATTTAAATCTTCAATACTTTCAAGTTGATGTTTTAGCTTTTTTGCATTTTCTTTTGTCATCATCCTGTTCCTTACTAATATCTCAATACTTTTATTTAATTCAAGTTCATTGTCAAGAAAGTCTTCCCATGAGCTGTTTTTTGACAACCTGTTTTCAGACCAGTCAAAAACTTTTCCGTAATCAGTAGTTGCTATTGTATTGATGATGGAAGTATATTCTCCCATTTGATGCAATACTTTCTTCTTATTTGGATGGTATAATGCTTCCTGTCCATCAAGTTTTTTTTGCACCATGTAAGGCAATCGGATCACATCATTTCCTACTTCCAGAATTTCAGCTACAGGCACTCCTTTTTCACGAACCCTTGCAATAGCCCATTGTTCTTTAGTGAAATCTTTAATCTTACCGGCAGACCTGGATATACGAACAATATATTCGCCGCCAGTTACCTGTGCCTCAAATACAAAATTAGTTTGACCCGCAGGCTTGTAGTTTAATTTATGCGGCTTCTTACCAAACAGGTGTTTGATTACTAACCTCGCTAATTCAGTATTTTCAGCAATTTCTTTATCTGAACGTTTTTTAATCATTTACTTAACGGTTGTCTTTTGCATGGCTGCCAGTTCAAAGAGCAATTCTCCTAATTCAGATGAACCTGCCACATGTATCGAACAAAAATTACCCTGATAAGGCAGAATGTTATTTCCAACATGTACTGCCATGCCCACCCCTTTTAAAAAAATATCCATCTCCGTATCTCCGGCTCCTATTGAATGCTCAAGATCAAACATGAGGTGCTTTGCTATTTGCTTAGCTCCCGATAATTTATCAATCCCCTTATGCGTAAAAAAATTACTTTTCTTCGTATGCTGATAAGCCATCAGTTTATCCTGGGGTATTTCTATCAGCAGAAATATCATACATATATCTTCGGCTTTAAGAGCTTCACCCAATTTCTCTACCTCCGATGAATATACTGTTGAAGCACTAAGATATTTTTTTTGTACAGCCGGCACTTTTTCAGGCACAGGTGTCCATATAATCTCTCCCTTTATCCATTGCCGTGGATAATAAAAAACAAGAAGATCTTTAAGACCATTCGACAGTAAGTCCTTTACATTTTCAATCACATCATCAATCTCTGCCTGTTTCAATGGAAAGGCTGTTATCTCTTCATATCCAAGCGTTCCTTTTTTGGTTTCAACCATATAACCAAGCTGGCTGCCATTCATAAGAACTGTTGGTACAGGTGCATTTGAAATGCTGTACCATTCTTTGCCAAAAGTTCTGATAACAGATAAAGGAAACCTTAGGGTATTAATTACAACAGGACGGCCGAGGTCATGAATTTTTTTAAGACCTAACTCCACAGATTTGGGAACAGTATATCTTCCCTGAAATTCGTGTATAGCAGTACCATCAAGATCGGTAATAACACCCCCTTGTTCGGAAAACTTAGTTTTGTCGAAAAACTCCTGCAATTCTTTGTATTGTTGTTCGGTTAATTTCATAATTCATTGAGCACAAAAAATATACAAGAGGATTTCTAAGCAAAGTTCTTTAGCCAATATTTGTTAGTGCTTCGAATGTGTTAAGGTCGGTTTCTTAAGGAACTTACAGAAATTACGGAGATTAAATAATTGTAAACAATGATATTGGGTCGGATAAAAAGAATTAGCTATAAGAAACAGAAATCTTTTTGTTCTGATCGCTGATAGCTTACATCATGATAGTTAATCTCCTGTCTTTAATTTAATTCCGTACAGGTTTTGACTATTGGCATAATTTATTGCTCAAATTTGCTGCTAAGAGGCTGTCTAAAATTAGTTTAAATTACTATTTGATGTGGATAAGAGTATAAGAAAGTCATACTTATAAAGAAGCTATCACTTACTAAGGAAGAAGTTGTACTAATTGTGAATTATCACAAA
>JAABUN010004154.1_pt1 | contig 20431 bp, 20 predicted proteins | sample 5559311 | NCBI WGS metagenome assembly JAABUN01 (sample SAMN10711877, study PRJNA513370) | rock metagenome | isolation source: Antarctica rocks | place: Antarctica: Victoria Land, Siegfried Peak sud
AGGCCAAGGTGCTGGCCTTCATCGCCTACTACAACCGCACCATGGCCAAGCCCTTCAAATGGACCTACCAGGGCAAGGCGCTCGTCGCCTAAACCACCGGGCTATCTCGGCCCGCGTGTACTAGCAGAAGCAGCATCCCCAGAAGTGCGACGTGGTAAATCGACCATCGTTTAGGAGCCATCAGCACCATCCCCTTCTATAGCACGGCGCAACGGATACCGGCGTGTGCGTACCGCCTGCTATCACGACTGTAGAGCAATCGTGCCGTGTGATGAGCAATGCGTCATGACGCAGAAAGTTCTACGAAGTGTCGCTGTGGTAAGAGAATCTGCCGCCAAATACGCGCTCCTCGCCACCTGTCCGAGAGTACAGGCAACGGCCCTGCCTGCGTTCGGTGCGCGCGGGCCGCAAGCCTGCCACAATAGGGGCCGCTTTCAGCACGCCGGGAACAATATCCAGCGAAGATGACCATGAGCGAGGTCGCGCAGACGCGCGCCAGGGAGGAGCGGCATGGCCCAGGAGATCGCCGTCGGTTTCGACTTCGGGACATCGAACTCGGCGATCGCCGTGCGGGAACCGGGCGCGGATGCGCCGCGCCTCCTGCATCTCGATACCTCGCGCCCCGAATCAACCCTGGTGCCCACGCTCCTCTACATCGAGCGCGACGGCACGACCCACCTCGGGCAGGGGGCGATCAACGCCTTCGTGCGCCTGGAGGCGGGACGCGAGATCGTGCGGCAGCAGGTGGCGGTGGAGCGCGAGATCGATACGGTCTTCGGGCGCGAGACGGTCCGCTTCAACATCGATGTCGGGCAGCCGGGGCGTTTCTTCCAGTCGCTGAAGAGCGTTTTAGCCAGCAGCAGCTATCAGGGGACCGACACCTTCGGGCAGTTCCGCACGATCGAGGAATTGATCGCCCTCTTCCTGCGCGCGATGCGTGAGCGCGCCGAGGAGCAGATCGGCGGGCCGATCGGGCGCGCGACGATCGGGCGTCCGGTCCACTGGGCTGAGAACGACCCGGAGGGCGACGCGCTCGCCCTCGAACGGATGCAGACGGCGCTGACGATGGCCGGGTTCACCGAGGTCGATTTCGTCCCAGAGCCGATCGCCGCCGGGCTGCACTTCGGCTCCATCCTCGACGAGCCGAAGCACGTCATCGTCTTCGACTTCGGCGGCGGGACGCTCGACGTGACGGTGATGCGGATCGGCGGCGGCGCGCGCGAGGTGCTCTCGACGGCGGGGATCCCGCTCGGCGGCAACACTCTCGACGAGGACATCATGGACCGCCGCCTGATCAAATACTTCGGGGAGGATCTGCGCTGGGGCGAGCAGCGCTTGCCGATGCCGCGCCACATCATGGAGGCGGTACGGCGCTGGTACACGATCCCGATCCTCAACGATGTCCGCGTTCTCACCTTCCTCGATGGGCTGACCCATCAGACCGACCGTGCGGCCCAGCGTCAGGTGCGCGCGCTGGTCGCGCTGGTGCGCGGCAATCACGGCTGGCCGCTCTTCCGCGAGGTGGAACGCGCCAAGATCGGCCTCTCCCGTCACGAGCGCGATCAGATCGCCTTCTTCGAGGAGGCGATCGCGATCCACGAGCCGATCACGCGCAAGGAGTTCGACGCCCTGATCGGCGCGCGCGTCCGGCAGGCGGAGCGCTGCCTCGACGGTGCCCTGAACGCCGCCGGGCTGACGGCGGCGCAGATCGACGCCGTCCTCCGCACGGGCGGCTCCTCCACGATCCCCCGCTTCCAGCGACTGCTGATCGAGAAGTTCGGCGAGGAGAAGTTGCGCTTCCAGGATGCGTTCACCTCCGTCGCTACCGGCCTCGCCCTCAGCGCGGCGGGCTGACGCGCCGCATACGCCACGCCCCTTGACGCGCGTGGTTACAGCCCCTTTACTACCGGTGCGTGGCGTACGAGCGCCGTACATGGGGGGGTCGGTGGCCGAGCACGAGGACCGAGAGCGGGAGAATGAGCAGCGCGAGGACCGGGAGCAGCAGGACGAGCAACGGGTTCAGCGCGCTGTGGAGGATGCGCCCGCTTCGGTCGCGGTCGCCACGGCGCGGGAAGAGGACGCCACACCAAGTACGCCGCGACAGCGACGAATCGTCGCCTGGCTCGAACCGATCTTCGACAATGTCAGCCTCGGGCTCTATGTCCTGGTCGCGATCCTGCTGCTGCTGCTGACCATCGCCGCGCTGATCTATGCGCTCAGCAGCATACCGGCGAATCTCCAGCAGGGCGGGGCAAAGGCGCTGACCGCGCTCCTCAGCGAATTGCTGCTGCTGCTAATCCTGGTGGAGTTGATCCGCACGATCGGGTCGTTCATCACCACGCGCAGCACGTCCATAGAAAACCTCCGTAGGGGACTCCCGTATTCATACGGGAGGGGAATACGGAGCACTGCCCCGCGACGATAGACAACGTGCCGTTTTTGGCGTCAGTACTGGGGAAAATGGTATACTTACCCCAGGTCGGACGCTCCGGCGTTGCGGCTCCCTCTGGCGGGCAACCGACCAGAACGCACCTTGACAACGGATACGTTCAGGTGGGTTCCACCGCCGAATCGCTCGCGGTGGGTAAAGCGTATCGAGCGTCCACAGCTGGTGCAAACGTACCTCCTTCGTGGGGTACACCGGCCCGGACGGGGCCGTCGGGCGTCAAGCAGGACCATGGTCTTGCTGGTCCGAGAAGCCTCCGGATTCATCCGGGGGAGTCGTCACCCGCCCCTTCCTGACGATCGCGATCATCTCTTCGGTACGCCGCATCCTCTCGGTCAGCGCCCAATTCTCTCTGGAAGAGCTCTCGAATGAACAGTTCAACCATGCGATCATCGAACTCGGCGCGGAGGGAAGCCTGATCCTGATCGTCGCGATCGCCCTCTTCCTGGTCAGTCGCCGCGAAGGGGGCTGACGAGAGACGTGGGCCTCAGAGACGCAGAGACACAGAGCGACGAAAAGAGGGAGGAACGGACTAAGGGAACAGGCGCACAAGCTTGCTCGCCGCTCGCTCATCTCCGCTATTTTGTACTATAAGAGTGCATCCATGTGTTTGCATCGCGACTCATGGGACAGCATCTTCTGGTAGAGTTGCCCCGAAAAGTGTGCAGGCCCACATAATTAATCGCGATGGTAAGGCCTTCGATGAGTATGACCATACGGCACGTTGCGGTCGGCTTCCTCTACCACACCGACTCGGGCAAGGTACTGCTCCACCTCTGGGATGACGACAAGCCACCGAGTCCCGGGGGAGTGGGCCTTCTTCGGCGGGCGCAGCGAGCCGGAGGACGGGGATGATCTCCTCACGACGTGGCAGCGCGAGATGCGCGAGGAACTCGGGGTCGTGCTCGATCGTTCGCGCATCGTGTCGCTCCGCCACGGCACCTACGCCGATGGCACCCGGTGGCACGACTTTTACTCCCTATGGCCGTTGCTCGATCGGGACTTCGTCCTGACCGAGGGCCAGCGCTACGCCTGGTTCACGCTCGACGAAGCGTTCGCGCTGCCGAATCTCGCCGACTACGTGCGGGAGGGTCTGCGCTTCTTCCGGCAGCGTCTCATGCACGACCGCTGAGCCGACAAGGAGATTTCGATGCTCGGACATTCCGAAGACGGCGGACTGCCACCATCGCAGCAATTGATCGATGTGGGGACAGTGGGCGCACCATTGCGGATCCACGTCGCGACCTGGTCGGGGCCACCGGACGCCGCGCCACTCCTGCTGTTGCACGGCATCTGGGACACCTGGCGCATCTTCGCGCGGGTCGGGGCGGCGCTCGCCGCCGAGCGCACGGTCCACGCGGTCGATCTGCGCGGGCACGGCGACAGCGACAAGCCGGAAACCGACTATGGGCACGAGGATTACGCCGCCGACGTGCGCGGCGTGCTGGATGCGCTGGGCGTGACGCGCGTCGATCTCCTCGGCTTCTCGCTCGGCGCGCTGGTGGCGGCCCGGCTCGCCGCCGACACGCCGGAGCGGGTGGCAAGGCTGCTCCTCGAAGACCCGCCGCACAGCCCCGACGCCGACCCGCGCGGGCGGGCAGCATGGCTCCGCACCCTGCTCGATCTGAAAGAGCAGCCATTCGAGGAGGTGGTCGAGGGCATGGGGGATATGTACCCCATGCGCGACCGCGCGGTCAACGAGCGTAGCGCCCGCGCCCTGCTCGGCACCGCCGACGGCCCCTTCCGCGCCCTCCTCGACGCCGACCCGACTGCGAACGATCTCCCCGCGCGCCTCGCCGCCGCCGCCCGCCCGACCCTGATCCTCCGCGCCGATCCCGACTTCGGCGGCGCGCTCACCGCGCGCGGGCGCGACGAACTCCTCGCCGCGCTCCCCGCCGCGCAACTCGTCGAGTTCCCCGACACCGGCCACTTGATCCACGCCGAGCGCGAGGCTGATTTCCTGGTGCCAGTGGAGGGGTTTTTGCGACGAGCGGGATAACAAACCAGTCTGCGTAGGCAGACTTCGTGGCGGCGCGTGCTGCCTTCGGACAAAGGTTTTAATCCCGCCGCTGCCAGAGGGCATTCGCTGCTTCGGGGGAGAGTTTCGTGGCGAGGCCGGAGAGATCAGAGCAGGGAGAGACGATGCCCGGCGGGCATGTGGTCTTCGGGATCGACGGCGCGGAAGCGGGCGAGGGTCGCGTCATCGAACGGGGCGTCCGGGGCGACGGCGGCACGCCAGCGGAGAAAGGGCGCGATGCGGAGGCGCGCGGTGGCGAACTCCTCCACCACCAGCGCCCCGATCAGGCCGCACTCCTCGATAAAACCGAGGCGCGCGAATTCGGCGAAGAGCGGGGCTTTGTCGTAGGGCACGCGCCGCAATTCGCCGCGCCAGCCCGCCGCGTTCCCTTCCAGGATCAGGTAGCTGGTCCGATGATCGTTATCGAGCATCATGCCGACCGAGCCGGGATTGAGGACATGCCATCGCCCGATCCGCCGGTCCATCGGGCGATGCGTGTGCCCGGCGACGAGTGTCGTCTCCGCGATCCCGGTGAGCATCGGGGCTAGCATCTCCTCGGTGATCTCAGGATAGATCGGATCGGCATGATCGCGCGGCGAGCCGTGGACGATACGCAACGGTGGCGCGTCGGGCGGGCGGACGATGAGCGTGTCGGGCCAGAGGGCGATCGCCAACGTGAGCGCGTGCGGGATCTGTCGCTGCAACCAGTGCGGCACCGGGAAAGCGGCGCGATCGGCCCAGGCAACAGGCTCGCGCGGGGTGCCGTAATCGAGCAGGATCAGCTCGTGGTTCCCGCGAATCGTCGCCCAGCCCGCCTCGCGAACGCGCGCCACGACCTGCGCGGAGAACGGCCCCCAATTGATCAGGTCGCCCGCAACGATGACCTGCTCGACCCGCTGCCACTCCAAATCCGCCACGACCGCTTCAAGGGCGGGCAGATTGCCGTGAATGTCGGCGAGGATCGCCAGGCGCGTCATCATATACCCCTGTCGCTCACGGGATGGCCTGTCAATGCCTGCCGGTACAACGCGCAAGCCCCGGTAGAGATGTAGGGGCGAAGAGCGCGATCAGCCACCCTTGCGCGCCACCACGCGCGTGAAGCCGAGGTTGCGCCCGGCGTCGAGTCGCACCATCGCCGCCTCGTCGGCGGAACTGCGGTGACCCTGCCGTCGGGCCACCTCCAGCCAACGCAGCCAATGCTCCCAGCCGCGCGGCACCAGATCGGCGGTCGTCACCGTCGCCAGCCCGGTCCGCTCCCAGTGCGCGCGCCACCACGCCGGACTATGAAAACTCCAGAAGTCGGGGTCCCAGTACGGCACAAGATATTCGGGCAACCCGGCGACGAGTTCTTCGCGCAGGCCAGGGACAACGATGCCGATTTGACCGCCCGGCTTCACGAAGCGCGCGTAATAGCTGAAATAGAGGTCGGCGGTGCCGAAGTAATGGTAGGCATCGACGCTGACCGCCGCGTCGAAGAAACCTTCGGCGAAGGGGAGGGCATGCGCCTCGGCGTGGGTCGGGAAGATTCGCTCGTCCATCCCCGCCTCGCGGATCCGCGCCAGGTTGTCGGTCGCGCCGATCCACAGATCGGTCGCCCAGACTTGCACCCCGAACTCGCGCGCCAGGAAGACCGAACTCAGCGCCTTGCCGCAGCCCATATCGAGGACGCGCATCCCTGGTTGAAGATCGAGCATGTCGGTCAGCGCCTCGGTCAGCCAGACCGCGTTCGGCCCCATCAGATTCGCCAGCATCCAGTCGGGTTCGTAGGCAGCGGCACGCGGGAACTCCGGCCAATGGAGCACTGCCCGCAACTCCTCGGGCGTGTACGGCACCGCAACCGGGTTGTCGGTCATGGTCACCCTCCACCCGACCGAATCGCGGGTCAGCGTATCGAAGAACACCCGCCGACCGAGCCGCGCCGTGACTCAGCCGAGCGTCGAATGCGCCACGCCGAGATCTCGCGCGACCGTCGCGATCGCGGCCCAGGTGGCGTCCGCGAGCGGGATGCCATCGCGCTCGCGCTCGCGGCGACTGATGGCTTCGGGATCGCCGGGCAGCAAGACTCCCTCGCTCCCCGCTGCGGGCGGCTGCTCGGTCAGCCGATTGGCGATCCGCTCGATGCTCTCAGCGAAGCGATCGGCGGGGCCGAAGGCGGCGGGGGCAAAGCAGGCGACGAAGAGGCAGTTGTTCGGCTCGTCGGGCGGGGTCGTCTGACCGCCACCGAGGCCGACCGCCAGCATCTCGGCGATCACCGCCATCGCGTAGCCCTTATGCCCCGCGAAGGGCAGGAGTACGCCGCCGGCGAAGAAATCTTCCACGTCGGTCGATGGCTGCCCATCGCGGTCGAGGATCCAGCCCTCCGGGCTCGGTTTCCCCGCCGCACGCGCCACCAGCAACTTGCCGCGCGCCACCGTGCTCGTCGCATAATCGAGGAGGATTGGGGGCTCGCCGCCCGCGCGCGGGATCGCCCAGGCGAACGGGTTGGTCCCCAGCGCCGCCTGCGCGCCACCGAACGGCGCGACAATCATCGGGCCGTGGGCGGTCGAGGCCGCCGCGAAGGTGATGAAGCCTTCGCGCGCCCCGACTTCGGCCCACTCGCCGATCCGCCCGGTGTGCGCCCCGCCGAAGGTCGCCGCCGCGCCGAGGCCGAGGTCGCGCGCCTTCCGCGCCGCCAGGGTAGCGCCGAGCCGTGCGCCGATTTGGCCGAAGGTGGCCGCGCCATCGATGGTCGCCGTGGCGGGCGTCTCGTGGGTGACGGTCGGCACGGCGGCGGGGCGCAACGTCCCGGCGCGGATCTCCTCGACGTAGCTGGGGATCCGCAACACGCCGTGCGACGGATGCCCGGCGAGATCCGCACCGACCAGCGATTCCATCACCCCGGCGGCGTTCTCCGGGGTCGCCCCCAACGCCGCGAAGATCGCCGCGCCCAGTGTCCGCAATTCCTCGGCGCGCAGTGTCGGCATCGGCACCCCTCCCTCACAATGAGCAAGGGGCGCGCGGGCGATCCTGCCCGCGCGCCCCGCGACACAACGACCTACCACCACCGCCGTTCGGCGGCACCATCGAAGCGCGGGGCCGGGGGCGGCATCTCGCCGACCGTGACGTCGATCAGGACCGGGCCATCGGTCGCCAGCGCCTCGCGCAGCACGCCCTGGAACTCGTCCGGCGAACTCGCGCGCAGGCCGGGGATGCCGTACAACTCGGCCATCTTCGCGAAGTCGGGGTTGAGCAGGTCGGAGGCGATGGTACGCCGCCCGAATTGCATCTGCTGGATCCGCTTCACGTTGCCGAACGCGCCATCGCTGAAGACCACTGCGACGAGCGGGATGTTGTGCCGCTTCATCGTCGAGAGTTCCTGGACGTTGAACATGAAGCCGCCATCGCCGTTGATCGACACGACCTTGCGGTCGGGCAGCCCCACCTGTGCGCCGAGCGCGATCGGGAAGCCGCAGCCGAGCGTCCCCTGATAGCCGGGGTTGATCTGCGTACGCGGCCCGTAGGTCGGGTAGGCATTACGCGCGAAGTAGCCGACCTGCGTCATCTCGCCGACGAGGATGCCATCCTCCGGGATCTCGGCGCGCAGCGCGGCGTTGTAGGCGGCCTGCGGCTGGATCTCGAAGAGCTGGTCCTCGACGTACGCCTTGAGCGTCGCCAGCTCGGCGGCGCGCGAGGCGCGATTGCGGACACCCTTCGCGCCGTCCACCTCGGCCAGCAGATCGGCGAGGCAGCGCTTCGCGTCGCCGACGATGCCGATCGTCGGCTTCCCGTTGCGCCCGACCTCCTCGGCGTCGATGTCGATCTGGATCGTCGGCACCCCGGCGGGGATACCGCCCCAGGCGGTCAGCGGCTCCACGAAGCGCGTCCCCACGGCGAGTACCGCGTCGGCGGTCGGCAGCAATAGCCGACCGGCGTGGCCGTTCAACGCCAGCGGGTGCCGATCGGAGAGCGCACCGCGCCCATTGCCGGACATCACCACGGGGGCCTGCAATTTCTCCGCCAACTCGCGCAACTCGTCCCACGCCTCGGCGGTGAAGATGCCGCTGCCGACGAAGATCAGCGGGCGCTCGGCCCCGGCCAGGATCTCCGCCGCGCGGCGCAGCAGCTCGGGGTCGCCCGCCTGCCGCTCCGGCGTCGCGGGGTCGAGCAGCTCCACCTCGCCGCGCAGCGCCAGGATGTCGGGCGGGATCTCCAGCGAGACGGGGCGCGGGCGTCCGGTACGCAGCTGCGTGAACGCCTCGCGGACGAGGCCGGGGATCTCGGCGGGACTCATCGCCCGCCGCGCCCACTTCGTCACCGCCGCCATCATCTCCAACTGGTGGGGGATCTCATGCAGCAGGCCGGTGCCGACCCCGATCTTGTCGGATTGGATCTGCCCGGTGAGGCAGAGGACCGGCGAGTTACAGGCATAGGCGGTCGAGAGGCCGGCCATCGCGTTCAGCAAGCCCGGACCCGGCACCACCAGATTCGTCCCGACCTTACCGGTGGCGCGAGCGTAGCCATCGGCCATGTAGGAGGTCGCCTGCTCGTGGCGCGTGTGAATCACGCGGATGCTGTCTCGCTCCTCGTAGAGGGCATCGAACGCCCAGTCGAGCTGGATGCCGGGGAGGCCGAAGATCGTATCGACCCCCTCCCGTTTCAGCGATTGGACCAGAGCCTGCCCGCCGGTCAGCATCACCATACGCCCACTCCCATTTCCGGCGCGTCCCACGACACGCCCGTCTATTACGCGCGACGTTGTCCCCGCTCCCCACTCGCAATGCGCCGGAATGATACCATCATCGGGGGACCGGGGGGAAAGCGGCAGGGCGTATGACAAATCGCAGAGCGCGATCAGGCGATGGACTGCGCCTCCGGCAGGGCGAACAGGGCGGCCAGCGGCGTGCGGATCGGCAGGGTGGCGGACACCAGTTCGTCATCCGCCGCGAAGCGCTGCACGCGGAGGAATTGCCCGCCCGTCGGCTCCGGCTCGCTATGGAGGAGGAGATCGCGCTCCTGCAGACGGATGGTCCAGTATTCCGGCACCCCCGCGCGCGCATACGCCTGGCGCTTCGTGAGGAGATCGTGCTGCGGGTTCGAGGGCGAGAGGATTTCCACGAGTAAGAGGGGGATCGTCTCGATTCGGCGTTCGAGGATCAGGGCTTGATCATCCGGGCGCAGCACAAGGAGATCAGGCTGCACGGGATCGCAGCCGGGCATGAACAGGCCGATGGGCGCATCGAAGGTAATCCCGAGTCCGAGGTCATCGAGTTGGCGATAGAGCAAGCGCTGTGTCTGCCGACTGATCCATTGATGGAAGGGACTCGGCGCGGTTGACATATACAGCACCCCGTCGATGATCTCGTAGCGGTTGCCATCATCGGGCAACTCGTCCCAACGCTCGCGATCCCAATTCGCCTCGGCGGAGTGGAGCACCAGTTCGATCGTCGTGACCGTCGCTGCCATCCCACCCTCCTTCGTACATCGCTCACCGTTGCCGAAAAGTATAGCAGCACCCGCTACACCAACAATAAATACACCGACCCGCCGCACGGTTGTTGCCGTGCGGCGGGTCGGATGACAAATTGCTCGTGGCTGGAGTCAGTCGTGGCGCGCGGCCAGCTCCAGCGCGGCGGGCGCGGGACGACCGAGCAGGATTCGCGCGTGCTCGACGATCTTCGCGGTCGTCAGGCCGCACCACTCGCGCTGCTGCGCCGCCGAGCCGTGCGGGATCATCTCGTCCGGCACGCCCATCAGGTGCGCCGGGATGACCACCCCCTCACGCGCGAGGAGTTCGAGGACCGCCGCGCCGAAGCCGCCCTTGACGACGTTCTCTTCCAGCGTCAGCACATGGCCACAGCGCCGCGCCGCACCGAGGATCAACGCCTCGTCGAGCGGCTTAACCGAGCGCGCATTGATGATCGTCGCCTCGACCCCTTCGGCGGCGAGCAGCGTCGCGGCCTCGCGGGCGAGTTCGAGGATCGGCCCCACGCCGATCAGGGCGATATCATCGCCCTCGCGGAGGGTCACCCCCTCCCCGACCGGGATCGGCTCGGGGAGGTCGGCCAGCGCCACGCCGGTCCCGTTGCCGCGCGGGAAGCGCACCGCGATCGGGCCGCTTTCGTGCCGCACTGCCGTCACCAGCATCCGCTGCAACTCGGACTCGTCCATCGGGGCGAGGATCGTCATGTTCGGCAGGCAGCGCAGATACGTCAGGTCGAAGACTCCCTGATGGGTCTTGCCGTCGTCGCCGACGAGCCCGGCGCGGTCGAGGGTGAAGACGACCGGCAGCTTCTGGATGCAGACGTCGTGGCAGATCTGATCGAACGCACGCTGCAAGAAGGTGGAGTAGATCGCCACGACCGGGCGCATGCCGCTGCACGCCAGCCCCGCCGCGAAGGTGACGCCGTGCTCCTCGGCGATCCCGACGTCGAAGAAGCGCTTCGGATGCGCCTTCTGGAACTTGTCGAGGCTGGTGCCGGGGGCCATCGCGGCGGTGATCGCCACGATCCGCTCGTCGCGTCGCGCCAACTCGATCAACGTCTGCGCGAAGACATCCTGATACTTCGGCGCGCTCGGCTTGGAGCCGCCCGCCGCGCTCAATTGGTGCCAATTCAGCTTCAGCGGGTCGGCGGAGAGGTCGAGCCCGCGCCCCTTCGTCGTCACGACGTGGACGAAGACCGGTTTGTGCGACTCGTTCAGCACGCGCCGCGCCTGCGCGAACGTCTCTTCCAGGGTGGCGATGTCGTGCCCATCGATCGGGCCGAGGTAGGTGAAGCCCAACTCCTCCCAGATCATCGAGTGGACGACAAACTCCTTGAACGAGTCCTTCATCCGCCGCCCGATCTCCACCAGCATGTCGCCAGCCGGGAGATGTTGCAACACGTCCTCGGTGATCCCTTTCAACTGGTTGTACTGGGCATTGGTGCGGACCCGATTGAGGTACTTCGTCATCCCACCGACGTTCGGTGAGATCGACATCTCGTTGTCGTTCAGCACCACGATCAGCGGCGCGGACATCTGCCCGGCGTTGTTCAGCGCCTCGTAGGACATGCCACCGGTCAGCGCGCCATCGCCGATCACCGCCACCACCGGCCAGCGCCGCCCCTGGATCTCGTTGGCGGCGGCCATGCCGAGCGCCGCCGAGATCGCGGTGGAGGCGTGGCCCGCGCCGAATGCATCGTGCTCGCTCTCGTCGCGTGAGAGGAAGGGAGCGAGGCCGCCCGCCTTGCGGATCGTCGCAAACTCGTCGCGGCGTCCGGTGATCAGCTTGTGGGGATAGCCCTGATGGCCGACATCCCAGACGATCTTCTCCTGCGGCGAATCGAAGGTCCGGTGCAGGGCCAAGGTCAGCTCGACCACGCCCAGTCCCGCGCCGAGGTGCCCGCCGTTCTGGTTGACCACCCGCCACATCTCGCTGCGGATTTCAGCCGCCAGAACGTCCAATTGCTCGACCGAGAGATCGCGCAGATCAGCCGGGCTGTCGATCGTCTCTAAAATCATGAGGTATTTCCCTAACTCTGCCATGCCGTCGGCGGGTGGTATCATTTCACCTGAGCGGCGGGCGGCAGGCACCCTCTGCATTGCTCCCACCATCCGCGATACTAGCAAATGGAACGCGCGCACGTCAAACATGGTCACGGTCCGACCCTCTGACGGACAAGCGTAACACGCGGCGGCGGGGTCGGCTACCATAGTGTCAGGGCTATTTAGTACCCCCCCTGCGGCAAGGGTCGACAACTATCGCCATCGTTACATAAGGATATACGCATGGGATGGGCCAGAAGGGTCGAGCCGGGGCCGGGCCAGGAGTCGGTGTGGGATTACCCCCGCCCACCGCGCCTCGAAGCGACGAACAAACGGATCCAGATCGTGCTCAACGGCATCCAGATCGCCGACACGACGCGCGCCCAGCGGGTGGTGGAGACGAGCCACCCGCCCGTCTACTATCTGCCGCCGGACGATGTGGCGCGCGAATGGTTGCGCCCGGCGCGCGGCTCGTCGTTCTGCGAGTGGAAGGGCGAGGCGAGCTATTACGACATCGTGGTCGGTGATCGCGTCGTGGCTCAGGCGGCGTGGACGTACCATCGCCCCTCCCCTGCTTTCGCCGCGATCACCGACTACATCGCCATCTATCCTGGCAAGATGGACGAATGTTATGTCGATGGGGAGCGGGTGCAGGCGCAGCCGGGCGACTTTTACGGCGGCTGGATCACCAGGGACATCGTCGGGCCGTTCAAGGGCGATCCGGGGACGTGGGGCTGGTAGACCCTATCAACCCTCTGCACGCTGACATGCACCGTAGGGGACGCCTAGCGTCGGAAATGCGAAACGAGCATCGCTCCACCGGCCATTCCGAAGACGATCCCGAAGGTGGCGGCAAGGGGAAGGAGCGCATCGCCCCGGAGGCCGAATACGTCCGCGACCGTGAAGGCCAGATAGAGGGGCAACAGCAACAGGATTTGCAGCACCCCGCCGACATCGCGTGCCGGCGGTGCGACATTCCAGGAACCAGAGCCAACAGTCGGCAACCAGCCCTGTAATGCCGCCAGGAGACCGACGAACATCCACAATAGGCCGAGACCGGCACCGAGCGCGAGGAGCATGACTTCCCCGCCATCCAAATGCCAGAACGGTTCATCCATGCAGGGCCACCCTCGCGACCGATCCGCTATGCCTCGCCCTATCGTACCATTTTGCCCCCATCGCTCCCGCCTCAGACGATCCGCCGCGCGAGCCAGCCGCCCGTCCACGCCGCGCCATAGCCTCCGACGATGCTCAGCGCGACATAGAGCGCGGCGACCGCGACCCGCCCGCCTTCGAGCAGAGCGACCGTCTCCGCGCTGAACGAGGAGAAGGTGGTGTACGCGCCGAGGAAACCGGTGGCGAAGAAGAGCCGCACGAATGGCGGCTCGCGGAAGCGGCGACCGAGCGCGCCCAGGAAGCAGCCGATCACAAAGCTCCCGGTCAGGTTGATCAGCAACGTCCCGAGTGGCAGCGCCCCCACCCACCGCGCGGCGACCCAGAGCCCGAGTAAGGAGCGCAGATTCGCCCCGAGCGCCGCGCCCGCGCTGATCGCCAGATAGGGTAGGAGCGACTCCGCACGACCGCCAGTGGGGCGATCCGCCGCCGCGCGCCCTAACTCCGCCTCGGCGATCGCCTCCGGCATCGCAGGTGCCGTAGTATCCACCGAGCAGTCGCCTTGCCGACCCGGCCCTTCGCCCTCACCCATCGCCTCACCGCCCCACGAGCGCGCGACCGATCAGCCCGCCGAGCGCCGCCGCCCCGACGCAGAGGATGATGCTCCCCGCCGCATTGGCGAGCGCGCTGCGCCGTTGGGAGTGCTCCGCCACCGCCAGCGCCACCGTCTCGAAGGCGAAGGTGGAGAAGGTGGTGTAGCCGCCGCAGAAGCCGGTCGCCAGGATCGCTCGCCAGCCGCCCGCGTCGAGGGGTAGGGCGACGAGCAGGAAGCCGAGCAACGCGCTCCCGCTGATGTTGATCAGCAGCGTCCCGTATGGGAAGGCGACGCCCCAGCGCGCCGCCGCCAGATTCGAGACGGCGTAGCGCGCGTTGGCCCCGACGATGCCGCCGAGTGCGACCAGTAAGTATGTCTGCATCGGCCCTTTCCCTACTGCTCTCGTCTTCGCATGGCGGTGGCAAACAGAACTGCCCCGCTCCTGTCCGCGCAGACGAACTTTTTGACCGCAATCTTCAGCCAGAACTTTCGTCCGCCGACAGCCCACACCAGGTCGGAGCAATGCCCACGGCAAAGAAAAAGCTTCTACCCGCGCGCGATCACGCGCGGGTAGAAGCTATCAGCCGGTATCCGGCGGGCCGCCCGACGGGCGGCCTACGAGCCTCATCGCAGCGGCCACGTCGCACGGCGCGACGCGACCACAGCGGGATTGTACGCCGCGCGATCGGGCGGGGCAAGCTTTGGCGCGCTCAGCGCAGGCGGCGGCTCGCCATCGCACCGGGCAACGGCTCGGTCGCGGTGCGGCAGGGCGTGTCCACGCCGAGTTTGCGGCAGATGAGATCGCTCGTCACCTCGGCCACCCGGCGCGAGGTCGTCACCTTGCCGCCGATGATCGTCACCAGCCCGCCGAGCGCGTCGCGCTCCTCGTGGTCGATCAACAGGAAGTCACGACTGAGGCCACGCCCTTGCTGGTCGGCGTCTCCTGCCCGCGCCTCGGTGGCCGCGAGGGGGCGCACGGCGGCCCAGGCGCGCACCTGCGCGACCTCGCGCAGGACCGGCACCATGCGGATCGCCTCCTCGATCAGCCGTTCCGGCTCGCCCTCGGGCACCGTACGGTCGTCCGGCGCGGCGGCGGGGACGGCGGTGGTGCCGAGGACGACGCCGGTGCCGTTCGGCACGATGATATCCCCATCGGCGGGGGGGCGACCGTAGCTGATGACGTAACTTGTCGGGCGCTGCGCCATCAGCACCATCGTCCCCTTGTTGGGCACGAGGGCTACCTCGACGCCGGCCAGCGCGGCGATGGTGCCGGCCCACGGCCCGGCGGCGTTGATCACGCACTCGGCGTGCACGGTATAGAACTGCCCGGTGATGCTGTTGCGCCCGCTCGCCCCGACCACGCGATCCCCATCGCGGATCAGGCGATCGACCGCCACGCCGCGAAAGGCCCAGCAGTCGTGCTCGGTGGCGGAGAGGACGTTGGCGACCGAGAAACGCCAGGAATCGAGCGTGGCGTCCGGCACGCGGAAGGAGCGGAGCACGGTCGGCGCGACCAGCGGCTCCTCGGCCAGCGTCTCGGCGTGGCTCAATTCTTCGATCGGGATCCCCGCCGCCCGGCAGCCCTCGACGAAGGGGCGTTGGAAGAGGAGTTCGGCGCGGCCATCGAGGATCAGGAAGAGTCCCCCGGTATCCTCGATGCAGTGCGGGGCGATCCGCCGCAGGATCGCGCTCTCCTCGATGCACTCCCGCGCCGTGGCAAGATCGTTGGTGACGTAGCGCGCGCCGGAGTGGAGGAGGCCGTGATAGCTGCCGGTGGTGCCGGAGGCGAGGTCGCCACGCTCCAGCAGGCAGACGCTGACGCCGCGCAACGCCAGATCGCGCGCGATGGCGGTGCCTGTCGCACCGCCGCCGATGATAAGCGCCTGTACGGTGAGGTCCATGCGGGGTGTTCCCTCCCGGTCGTGAGTCGTGAGTCGTGGGTCGTGAGAAGGACGGCAGTCGGCAGGGCGATGGAACGTCAGGCGTTGGCGAGCGGGTGGGGCGGTGAGCGCGACGCGCTGCACCGCCGCCCCGATCATCGCGCACAGGACACCGCTACATGGCTCGCGTCCACCGCGCTCAACTGGTTGCGGGCAGCGCGGTCGCCCCGCCAATTTCCGCGTCCGCCGCCTCGCGCCCGGCCTCGCGGATCGCGCGGTCGGTGTCGGTGAGGGCAAGGGCCACCATCCCGGCCAGGAAGAGGACGATCAGCGAGAGGAGCGCGAGGCGGTACGAACCGGTGTAGCCGACGATCAGGCCGAAGAGGAACGGCCCGATCCAGGAGGTGCCGCGCTCGGAGATCTCGTAGAAGCTGAAGAAGGAGGTCTCGCGACCCGGCGGGATCATCCGCGCGAAAAGGCTGCGGGAAAGCGCCTGCGAGCCGCCGAGGACGGTGGCGATCACGGCGGACATGATCAGCGCCTGCGTGGTCGTCTGGAGGAGCGCGTAAGCGTAGATGATCACGCCGGACCAGAGGACGAGGGAGACGAGGATCGCCAGCTTGGTGCCGATCCGTTCCGCGAGCCGCCCGAAGCCGAGCGCCCCGAAAAAGGCGACGAACTGCACCAACAGGAAGACGACGATCACGAACGACTGCGCCTCGCCCTCGTCGCGCCCGCGCGCGATGAACAGCTCCTGCGTCAGGAAGACAGCGGCGAGGCCGATCACCGTCTGGATGCCGTCGTTGTAGAGGAGGTAGCCGATCAGGTAGCGCAGGGTGTACGGGTGGCGGCGGAACTCGCGAAAGGTGGTGCCCACCTCGTGGAAGCCGAGCGTCAGCAACCCCTGCCCGGTGGGTGGGCGACGTGCAGGCTGGCGGACCCGCAGGCGGGTGAAGGTGATCAGGGCGAAGCCGCCCCACCAGAGCCCCGCCGAGAGGAGCGAGAGGCGGATCGACAATCCGGTGGTGAGGCCGAGCGGCTTGAGGAGCACGAGGACAAGGTTGAAGGCCAGCAGCAGACCCCCGCCGAGATAGCCGAGCGCGAAGCCCCGACTCGACACCGCGTCGGCGCGATCGGGGCTGGCGATCTCCGGGAGATAGGCGTTGTACATCACGAAGGCCGCGCCGAAGCAAATGTTGATCAGGATGAAGAGCGCCGAGCCGAGCAGATAGGTGTCCGAGGTGACGAAAAAGAGCAGACAGGTCGCGATCACGGCGATATAGGTGAGGACGATCAGGAGGCGCTTCTTCAGCGCCGTGTAATCGGCGACCGCGCCGAGGATCGGCAGCAGGAAGACTTGCAGGAAGACCGACGCGGAGATGGTGTAGGGCCAGAGGGACTTGGCGGTTACCAGCACGGCGGAGCCGATCTGGATCACCGGGCCATTCTCCCCCACCGCCCCCTGCGCCAGCGAGGTCACATACGGCCCGAGCAGGACCCCGGCGACGGTGGTGCTGAAGACCGAACTGGCCCAATCGTACATCGTCCAACCGAAGATCTCGCGCCGATCGTTCCGCACCGCCGGCTCGGAACTCGCCCCGGATCGCTCCGCACCCTCGCGCATCATGGGTCCTTTCGGCACGATCCCGCCCAGCGATCACGCTCATCGATCACGCGCATGCGCGGAGTATCGCACGACGCACCCGGTCCTTCCACACCGTCGCGCCATGCCAACAAGGCAAGAGGAACGCTCTTTCATTGCGGTGAGACAAGCGGGAGCGGCTGCGTGAACCAGATATACGTGCCGTAGACGATCTGTACCAGGATGAGCAGCAAGAGCAGCGCGCAGATCACGAGCGGATTCACGCCACCCCCGAGCACCCCGATTACCACCACGCCGCAGCCGCCGAGCAGTTTCAGACCGATGCTCGTCCGCGACACCCCCGGCTCGTCGGGGGCGTCGCGCAGGGTCCCCTCCAGCGCCCCGATCGCCAGCAAGGCGACGGCCAGCGACCCACACAGCAGGCCGATCGCACCGCTGAAGGCATCCCCATCATGCGGCGTGAGCACATTCTGGATGGCGGCGCTGGTTGCCGCGATCGCCATCACCAGCGGCAAGTGGAGATAGTTCCAGGCCAGCGACCACCAGATACCGGGTCGAACGGAGCGTCGTGCCACGAAATCGAAATAGACCCACCACAGGCCGAAGACGAGCGCTAAGCCCAGGATGCCGGTGAGCCCGATCGCGAAGGTGAAATCCTCGCGCCCGGCGACTCCCTGGATCACCCCCACCATCGCCTCGCCGAGGACGATGATCACGAAGAGGCCGAAGCGCTCCGGGATTTTGGACGCGCCGACGCGCGGCAAGCGCGACTGGGCGGGCAAGGTCGTGATCGGTGCCACGAGATCGCTCGTCAGGGCGATCCCCCAGAGGAGGAACCGCCACGGCGAGGGGACGAACGCGGAGACGACGAAGAGGACGATCGACAGAGCGAAGCCGATTCCGTAGCGGCGCGCCACCGGCCAGAAGGGGGGCGCATACCAGCCGCCACGCACCCACATGAGCGTGATCAGCACGCGCGCCGCTGCGTAGGCGAGCGCATAGCGGGCCGATGTCGCCCCGAGCCCGTCATGCGCGAAGATCGCCAGGGCGGCCACCGGGATGATCTCGGCGAAGACGAAGAGCCGATAGCTGAGATCGTAGGTCTCGAAGCGCTCGTTGTAGAACGTCCCGCCGATCCAGGCCCACCACGCCGGCACGAAGAGCAACACATACCCGACGACACCTCCCCAGGAGATGTGCCCGGCCAGGTAATGGGCGAGTTCGGCGATGACCACCACGAAGACGAGATCCGAGAAAAGTTCGAGCCAGGAGACCCGCCGCTCCGTAACCTCGCCATCGGGCACCTTTTCCTGCCAGAGTCGAGGCTGCTCCCACCAGCGCCGCGTCGTCATCTCTCCTCCGCAAGACCGCGTCGCACTCGCGGTGCTTCGCAAAACAGCGACATCCACCATCGCGCGAACGCCTACGGGCACTCAGAGGAAGTAGACCAACTCCGGCTCGATCGTCGCGGCGACGCGCAGGAGGCCGAACGAGTAGTAGGGCGCGCGGCGCTTGTCGGTCGGGGAGCCAGGGTTGAAGAGGATTAGCTCGTCTTCGAGGCGGCTCGATGCCTGATGGCTGTGGCCGAAGACGACGCAGCGCACGTAGGGATTGTCCGCGAAGGTGCCGCGCGCACGGGCCGGGGTGGTGCGACCCGTCCCCTCGTGCCCGTGGACGAGGCCGATGTGGTGCCCGCCGACGATCACGACGCGCGAGCGCGGCAAGCGCGCGCGCATGTCGGCGGCGTCGCCGTTGCCGATCACCGCCAGGACCGGGGCGATCTCGCCGAGCTGGTCGAGGACGCGCGGCGCGAAGATATCGCCCGCATGGAGGATCAGCTCGACGTTGGCCTTGGCGAGCTCGTCCAACAGGACACGCGGCAGGCTGCGCTCGTACGGCTCGGGGTAGATATGCGTATCGGAGACGACGCCGATCGTCAGCGGCGTCGTCCAGAGTTCGGAGGTCTGCGACCAGTCGCGCGCCATGCGCGTCCCTTCTTCACATGTGAAGCCCGCCAGTGGCGCGCTATCGGCGCCGCTGCGCGCGCTCCGACGTCATCATTCCGAAGAGGCCGCTCAGCACCCCGGCAGCCAGGGCGGTGATCATCGCGCCGAGGAAGGTCGCGTCCACGCCGACGTTCGCGCGCGCCGCCAGCCAGAACATCAGCCCGTTGATGACGATGCTGAACAAGCCGAGCGTCAGACAGCCGATCGGCGCGGTCAGGAAGCGCACGATCGGACGCAGAAAGGCGTTGAGCAGGCCGACGATGACCGCGAAGATCACCACCGCCGTGCCATTCGCAAAGGTGAGTTGAGTCGGCAGCAGCGCCGCGACCACGACGACCGCGAGCGCATTCGCCAGAAGCGCCAGGATAGCACCGAACATCGATCCCCCCAGTCCCAGCATACGAGGCACACGCCTCCAGGCACCTACAACGGCCCCATAGTGTACCAAACGACAGACACCACTTTTGTGTCCCCTACCCACTCCACGGCGCGCACCCTACCCGAATAGGCGAGGCGGGCCTGCACCATTCCCGCTATGCTTAGCAGTGCAGAATGGGTGGCGCAGAAGACGCGCTGATCTACGCTCGGACACGGCGTGCGTTGCACGACGGCGGCGCACGCCGAGGCGATGAGAACAACGACAACAGGGAGCAAACAACGAGTATGATGGGATTCGATCCGTCCGGGCGGGGCGGGCGGGGCGGGCGGGGCGGCGGACGTCCCGGCGAGGGGCTGGGCCTGAACGCGCGCGAAGAAAGTCGCGCGCGGCGCGGCGCGGCACCGACGAAACAAAGCACACCGACCGGAGACAATGACGATAACGAAAGAGGACCGGGCTTGGGGACGGTCCTGCGCGAGGCGGCCAGAAATACGCGCGCCTCGCTGGTGGGCGTGCCGCGCGTCCTGAAGCTGGTCTGGCAGACGCACCGGGGCTTCACCCTGGCGCTCGGCCTGATCACGCTGCTGCAGAGCGCCACCCCGGCGGCGCAGGTCTGGCTGGCCGGGCAACTCCTCCAGGCGGTGGTCGACGGGGTCCAGCGCGGCGGCGACGCGACGGCGGTCCGCCGCATCGTGATCCTGGCGGCGGTGCAGTTCGCACTGCTGACGCTGAACAGTCTGCTCCAGACATTGCAGAACGTCACGCAGCAACTCCTCCAGGATCGCACCGCCAACCGGGTCCAGTTGCTGATCATGGAGCACGCCAACGGCCTCGATCTGCGCTTCTTCGAGGACGCGACCTTCTACGATCAGTTGCAGCAGGCCCAGCG
>JAABUN010004155.1_pt1 | contig 20424 bp, 13 predicted proteins | sample 5559311 | NCBI WGS metagenome assembly JAABUN01 (sample SAMN10711877, study PRJNA513370) | rock metagenome | isolation source: Antarctica rocks | place: Antarctica: Victoria Land, Siegfried Peak sud
TTATCAGCGCCATCACGAACCTGGCGAATGTCGTCACCGATGGGCTAGTCCCCGCCGACGAGGAACGCGAGCAACGGCGCGGGCTGGGCGGACTCTTCCGGCGCGGCGGGCGCGCCAAGACTGTACCGACGCTGGCGGGGGCTGAAGAATGAACCTTACCAGCGTAATTGCCCTGTGACCGCAAGGTCACCGCGTGCGCATTATGCCGGTAATTGCGCGCGAACCTGGTGTTCTGGCGAAGGAGGACGATCCCGATGTCCTTGATGCGACGGCTCAACAACAACACTCCCGCCACCGGCGCTCCAGCGCCCACCACTGCGGGGGGTGGGAACGGTTTCGGGGGTGGCACCCCGCCGCCCGCCCCCGATGCAAACCCGAACGGCAGCGGTCCGCTCGGTGGCCTCAGTACCGGTAACCTCAAACGTCCGGCGATGATGGGGAAGGAAGTCACCGCCGCGCAGGCTGTGCGCGAGCGTAACGATACCTTCACCGAACTGAAGACCCGCGTCCAGAACCGGCTGATCGCCGAGCTCGATCCGCGGATGGACCTGAGCAACGCCGAAGAGGTCCGGCGTACCGTCGAGGATACCTTCAATCGCGTTCTCGAGCAGGAACAGATCGTCCTCACCCGCGTCGAACGCCTGCGACTCTTCGAGGCGATCGCCGCCGAAATCCTCGGTTTCGGGCCGATCGAGCCGTTGCTGAAAGACGACACCATCTCCGAAGTCATGGTCAACGGGCCGCGCCAGGTCTACATCGAGCGGCGCGGGAAGCTGATCCTCTCCGATGTGCAGTTTCAGGACGATGATCACGTCATGCGCGTGATCGACCGGATCGTCTCGCCGCTCGGTCGCCGTATCGATGAGAGCTCCCCGACCGTCGATGCGCGTCTCCCTGATGGCTCCCGTATCAACGCCGTCATCCCGCCGATCTCCCTGGTCGGCCCGGTGCTGACGATCCGGAAGTTCTCCAAGGATCCGCTGACGATCGATGATCTCGTCCGTTTCGGGACGGTGACCCCCGAGATGGTTTCTTTCATCAAAGCCTGCGTCGAATCGCGGCTGAATATCGTCGTCGCCGGTGGTACCGGTTCCGGTAAGACCACCACGCTCAATGTGCTCTCCTCGTTCATCCCCGAGGACGAGCGGATCATCACGATCGAGAACGCCGCCGAACTCCAGCTGCGTCAGGAGCATGTTGTGACGCTGGAATCGCGCCCGCCAAATATCGAAGGCAAGGGCGAGGTGACGATCCGTGATCTGGTGATCAACTCCCTCCGTATGCGCCCCGAGCGGATTGTCGTCGGGGAGTGCCGTGGCGGCGAGGCGCTGGACATGCTCCAGGCGATGAATACCGGCCACGACGGCTCAATGACGACGGCCCATGCCAACACCCCGCGCGATACCCTCTCCCGCCTGGAGACGATGTGTCTGATGGCCGGGATCGATCTCCCGGTGCGCGCGATCCGCGAACAGATCGCCGCCGCAGTTGACGTGATCGTGCAGCAATCGCGTATGAAAGATGGCTCGCGGCGGATCACGGCGATCACCGAAGTCCAGGGGATGGAGGGCGATGTGATCGTCATGCAGGACATCTTCGTCTTCGAGCAGACGGGGATCGAGAACGGCAAGATCATCGGACGGATGAAGCCGACCGGCATCCGCCCGAAGTTCATCGAGAAGTTCGAAGTCGCCAATATCTACCTGCCACCGAATATCTTTGGTGCGATGGATCGGTTCTTTTAGAGTCGTGGGTCGTGGGTCGTGGGTCGTGAGAATGAGCCTGGGAAAGCCACCGCCGCTTGTGCTTTCGATAGCGCGCTCTCACGACTCACGACCCACGACTCACGACTATCGCAGAGGCAATGATGCTACTCCCGTTCATTACCGTCGCTGTGGCCGTGGCTGCGGCGATCGCCTTCATCGGCTTTGGCCTCACCGTTTCCCGGCAGGGCACGTCGGAGGAGCTGGAAGAGCGCCTGGAACGCTATGGTGGGCGCGATTGGACGCCGACCAAAGATGGCGGCTCGGATCGTCGCGCGCCCGGTCGCCTCTCGAAGGTGGTCGATAAGGCCGTTTCCGAGAAGAGCTTCAGCGGGAATATCCGCATCGATCTCGCGCGGGCCGATCTGCGCCTGACCGTCGGTGAGTGGTTGATCCTGCGGCTCGGTGCCCTACTGATCGGCTTCGCTATCGGTGTCCTGATTGGCAGCCTCACGAACAAAGATCTGACGTTCCTGGTCGGACTCGTCGGTGTGGTCGTCGGCTTCTTTGCTCCGGGTATCTACATCAAGATGCGGATCCGTAAACGTGTGAAAGCGTTCGTCAATCAGCTCGGTGACACGATCTCGCTGATGGCGAACTCGCTCCGTGCAGGCTACAGCCTCTTGCAGACGATGGAGATGGTCTCGCGGGAGCAACCCGCCCCGATCTCCGACGAGTTCCGCCGCGTCGTGCATGAAGTTGGCCTGGGAATCAATAACCAGGATGCGATGTCGCACTTGCTGCGGCGTATCCCGAGCGATGATCTCGACCTCCTGATCTCGGCGATCAATATTCAGCACGAGGTCGGCGGTAACCTGGCCCAGATCCTCGATGTGATCGGGCACACCATCCGGGAGCGCGTCCGTATCAAAGGTGAGATCGGCGTTTTGACGGCGCAGCAGACGATCTCCGGTTACGTCATCACCGCCCTGCCGCTCATCCTGGGATTTGTCCTCTTCCTGGTCAGCCCCGGCTATATCATGAAGATGTTTGTCTTTCCCTGGATTTGTATGCCGATCGGGAGCTTGATCATGATCATCGCCGGGTACTTTGTGATGAAGAAGATTACCGCCATCGAGGTGTGATCTCGATGGGAAAGCACACCGCTATCGAGATGTGAGCGCTACCGGGGCGCATACGCGGTTTGGATTGTCGATGTGGCGGGTTGTTCTGGAGGATGGCGATGCTGATACCGTTACTGATCGTGTTGATTACCGGGGGGGCGCTGCTGTTAATCATCGTTGGCGTGCGGATGCCGGCGAAGGAGGTCTCGGTCGAGGACCGCTTGGCCGCCTATGCCGAGCGTCCGATCCCGCTGGAGCAGCTCGAATTGCAGCGCTCCTTCAGCGAACGGGTGCTGCGCCCGGTGTTGCTGATCTGGACACGGCGGATCGCGCGTTTCACCCCGAAGCAGAATGTCGAGCGTCTGCGGATCGCGCTGATGGAGGCGGGCAGCCCGCGCGGTCTCGGTGTGGTCGAATTCATGGGCCTGCGCGGTGTGATGGCGTTGCTCCTCGGCGGCACCTCGCTGTTTTTGGTGATCTTTACCGGCTCGACCTTCCGCCCGATTAGCGTGCTCGGATTGGGTATCCCTGGGATTCTGCTGTTCCCCGCCCCGCTGACGATGCTCGGATATACCATCCCGGGTATCTGGCTGAATCAGCGGATTCGGAAGCGCAAGAAGGATATTCAGAAGTCGCTGCCCGATGCGATCGACCTCTTGACGATCAGCGTGGAAGCGGGATTGGGTTTCGATCCGGCCCTCCAGCGCGTTGCGGAGAAGTGGGACAACGAACTGACCCGCGAGTTCCGGCACCTGTTGCAGGATATGCGGATCGGTAAGCAGCGCCGCGAAGCCCTGCGTGAGGTCTCGATCCGCTGTGGGGTGGACGACTTGCGGGTCTTCATCTCTTCGATCATCCAGGCTGATCAGCTCGGCGTCAGCATTACCCAGGTGTTACGCGTCCAGTCGCAGCAGATGCGTGTCAAACGCCGTCAGCGGGCGGAAGAGTTGGCGCATAAGGCCCCGATTAAGATGCTCTTCCCGATGGTCTTCCTGATCTTCCCGGCCATGTATGTCATCATCCTCGGCCCGGCGGTCCCGACAATCTTTGCCTCGTTCGGGGGCCAATAGGCGCATAATGTAGGATTTGAGCCTTTCACCAGGTTTTGCAACTGAGGCTCAATTCGCCCCGCCGGTGCAACTGAGGCTCACGCCATCGACGGACTCGCGCAACTGAGGCTCACAATTGCTCCGGAGCGGTGCCATCAGGCCCCTCCGGGGCGATTGTTTCGTGCAACTGGGGCTCAGCCCATGCAACTGGGGCTCATGGCGGCCACTTTCGCGCAACTGGGGCTCACGCCTTCGTGCAACTGGGACTCAGTATTTGCGCAACTGAGGCTCAGATTTCGTGCAACTGAGGCTCACCTCGGCGACGTGTTGATGGGTATACGATTGGCTACTTATTGGCGACGTCCGACGCCTATTGGCGGAGGAAGCGAATGGAGGGCCGCCCGGCGTACCGGGCGCCCTCCATACTTGCTCCTGGCCCCCTCACCGATGTTGGAGGAGAGCACTGCTCTCCTCCGTTTGTCCGATACGTATTGGCGATGACTGACGCGCATTGGCGGTGAGCCTTTGCGCCTTTCACTAGTGGTCTGTCAAGAACCGTCTGTAGGGTAAAGGCGCTTGAGTTTGATGCGGGCGTCGGCGGTGGTGAAGCGCCAGTCGATGGCCTGCCCGGCGGTGTTGCGCGCGGCCTCCCAGGCGGCGACCTCGCGCCGTAGGTCGGCGAGGTCGGGCAGCCGCTGGCCGAGGCATTGGCGTGCTAGCACGCTGAGCTCGATCTCCGCCATGTTCAGCCAGCTGCCGTGCTTCGGGGTGTAATGGATCTCGAGGCGGTCGGCGAGGCGCTTGGCCTCGGCGGGCGGGAACGCCTCATAGAAGGAAGCCGGGGTGTGCGTGTTGCGGTTATCCATGACCAGGACGATCTTCTCGGCGTCGGGGTAGCGTTCCTCGAGCAGATCCCGGACGACCCCGGCGAAGTCGACCTTGGTGCGGCGCTCGCTGGCGGTGACGTGGCGCTGCCCGAGGAGCGGCGCGTAGCAGAGGAAGAGGCTCGCCGTGCCATACCGCTGGTATTCGTAGTCCTCGCGCGCCGGGCGGTCGGGTGCCACCGGGAGTGGCGGGGCGACATCGGCCAGGAGCTGGGTGCTCGCCTCGTCCAGGCAGATCAGCGGGCGCTGCGGGTCGAGCGGGCGGGTGTAGACGTCGAGGACGTCTTCCATCCGCCAGGCGAACTCGGCGCTCCGCTCGGGCGGGATGCACCAGCGCTCCTTGCGCCAGGGCTTCAGAGCGTTTGCTTTACGGCCTGCCGCACCGTCTCGTAGGAGATGGTATCGACGATTTGTAACTCCACGGCCTTGTCGGCGAGCAGCCGCAGCGACCAGCGCTCGCGCCCCGGTGGCGGGATGGTGCAGGCGAGCGCCACCAGCTGCGCCTCCTGCTCGCCGTCGAGGCGGCGCGGCTTCGTCGCGGACGGCGGTCGATGCGCGAGCGCCGAGGCCACCCCCTCCACGGCATACCGCTGACGCACCCGCCCGACGGTGATCGGCGCGACGTCGAGCGCCTCGGCGATCCGCTTGTCGGGCCAGGCCGGGCCGTCCGGCCCCTCGTCGGCCTTGAGGAGGACCCGCGCGTGGGTCAGCTGGCGGGTCGGAGCCTGGCCCACCTTGAGCAGGTGCTGCAATTGCTGTCGCTCGTCAGCGGTCAGCCGCACGATCGCCGTCTTTTTCATCGCTCGCCCTCCTCGTGCCCGGCGCGCAGTGCGCCGCGAATCAGGCGGGTAGGATACCTCACACCATTGCTGACAGACCACTAGAAACCGTCTGAATAATGGTCAGGCGGTGCGCGAGGTGCTGTTGTGCCCCGGTGAGCGCGCCGCTAGAATGGTGGTGCGGTGGTCGTGACGCCGCCGCGTGGCAGGTGGGAGGGCAGGGATGGCGACCCCGACGGCGGACGAGTACGATCTGGTGGTGGTCGGCGCGCGCGTGGCGGGGAGCACGCTGGCCGCCCTCGTCGGCGAGGCGGGCTATCGCGTCCTGCTGGTCGATCGCGCGCCCTTCCCCAGCCCGACCCTCTCGACGCACTTCTTCCGCGGCGCGCGAGGGGTCGGCATGTTGCGGCGCCTCGGGGTCCTCGAGGCGGTCCTGGCGCTGGGGTGCCCGCGGCTGACCCGCGAATATCGCTACCTGGACGGGGCGGCCGCGCCCGCGATCGAGCCGCCCCAGGACCCGGGGGATCTCGGCTACTGCCTCTCGGTGCGCCGCGCGCCACTCGACCACATCCTCGCCACCCGGGCCGCCGCGGTGCCGACCGTGGACTTCCTCCCGCGGACCCGCGTCGCGGCGCTGACCTGGGACGACGGGCGCGTGAACGGGGTGCGACTGGCCGCGCCCGACGGCGCGCGGGCGGTGCGGGCGCGCTGCGTCGTCGGGGCCGACGGCCGGCACTCCTTTGTCGCCCGCGCCGTGGCCGCCCCGGTCGAGACGACCGAGGCGGGGCACCGGGGCATGTACTACCGCTACGTGCGCGGGCTGCCGGGGCCGGAGGGTGGCCCGCCGGACGGCCCGGAGTTCGCGCGGCTCGACGACGAGCTGGCCTATCTGTTCCCCAGCGACGCCGGCCTGGCCTGCCTCGTGCTCTCGCTCAACCTGCGCGACTACGCCCGGCTGCGGGCCGCACCGGAGGAGCATTTCCGCGCGCGGATCCTGGCGCGCCCCGGCTGGGCGGCCCGCGTCGCCGCCGCGACCCCGGACGGGCCGCTCCTGGGCTGCGGGCCGGAACCGAACTACGTGCGCGCGGCGGGCGGCCCGGGCTGGGCGCTGGTCGGGGATGCGGGGATGCACCAGGATCCCTGGAGCGGCGTCGGCATCGACAATGCCGCCGTCCAGGCCGGGTTCCTCGCCGAAGCGCTGGCGCGCTGGTTCGCGGGCGACGCCGCGGAGGAGGAGATGCTGGCGGCCTACCGCGCGCGGCGCGACGCGGACGGGCTGGCGCGCTACCACCTGACGGTGGAGCGCTCCCGTGACCTCCGGCCCACGCCCGCCGCCTGAGGCGCGCGCCCACACCGCAGACCGTCTGACGAGCTGTAGGTATCAATACTTATTGGGCTTTAGTCAGAGGATATTGGGCCTGGGGGACTACCAGACGTGAATCCGGTAGGTTAGGCCCAATAAGTAAGCATCGCATGTAGGTTTAGGCCCAATATTTTGAGCCTTTCACTACGCTATGCGACTGGGGCTCACCCCATCCGAAGTCTCGTGCGACTGAGGCGCAAAATTGCCCCCGAGCGGTGCCGCAAGGCCTGCCCGGGGGTATTCCTTCGTGCGACTGAGGCTCAGCCTTCGTGCGACTAGGGCTCAAATCTAGCGCGACTGAGGCGCACATCCTGATGCGACTGGGGCTTGTCCCTTTCAGTCTGGGATTGAACTGAGGCACATTTCGGGGGATAGTTGGAACCGAGGGACGTGACATAAATACCTTCATGCGACTGAGGCACCGAACTTCGTGCGACTGCGTGACATGGCGTGATGCGACGGGGGCGCCCGCATTGGGCGCCCCCGTCGCACGAACGCATCACCATAGCGGGTGTCACTCAATCGCACGAATAATCGGGCGTGCTCGACCAGGTGGTGTCGCAGTCGCATGAGATAGAGCGGGGTTGGGCCTGAGTTACACGAAGTGGACTACGCAGCTGGCCCTCAGTTGCATCTTGACCGGCGAAAATGGTGCCGCAATTCCATACCGTGCTGAAAGGGACAGCCGGTGCGCCAGACGCGACCCCCGACGCGCTCGCCCGCATCACGATGCCGCTCGTCGCCGCCCGCCCGCCAGGAGGGCGAGGATACCGAGGACAACCAGTCCCAACAGCGCCCCGCGCGGTGCCCGGATCGCGGTGGCCGCGTACCCCCCGCCCGTGTTCGGCAAGCCGGGCATCGCCGCCGCGGTGACGGTGAACTGGGCGATCACCAGCGGCAGGCCGATCGCCGGCCCGCCGGGGCCGAAGAGGATCAGGTCGTAGCCGTCCGGGTCGTAGCCCGCCGAGTCGATGGCGACGGCGACGCGCCCGTCCGCCGGGACCGTGAGGCGGGCGATCTCGCGGAAGTGCCCTTGCGGACCCTTGGCCGACTCGGTGGTGAAGAGCGCCACGGCCTGCCCCGGCGTCAGGCCCGTGCCGACCGCCGCGAAGCGCGTCCCCGCCGATCCGCTGCCCGGTGTGACCGCCAGCCGCTCCGTCGCGATCGAGGGCGCGTCGGTCACGGTGAGGGTGGCCTGCGCCAGGTCCACCCCGCCGCCGACGACGACCAGGGGGGTGGGGCCGGGCCGGATGGTGCCGACCAGGCGCACGGCCGCGGTGAAGCCGCCGTCGGCCCCGGCGACGAGGTCGGCCAGCTTCACCCGCGCCCCGCCGAATTGCGGGAGCACGATGAACAGCTCGAGCTTCGCGCCCGGCGCGAAGCCGGTCCCCGTCGCGGCGGTGGTGCCGCCGGGCGGGAGCGCGGCCGGCGCGAGGGCGAGGGCGGGCGCGGCGAGCGCGGTCGTCGGCATGAGGAACAGCCCGAGCAGCACTGCCGCTACCAGGGCCGCGATTGTGGCGCGCATGGTTTCGCTCCTTCCAGCGTCGGTTCGTCTCGCCGGGGCACCATGCCCCGGCCCTTATCGTGCGCGAGGTCGTCTTCCAGGCGCGCCCCGCGCGCCCCGCAGCGCCGCGTGGTCGCCGGGGACCCCTCGGGCGGGGGCGGGACCGCCCGAGAGCCTGGCGGCGAGGCGCACCCTCGCCCGCGTGTGCCGCCCTTGACGGGCACCGCCCCCGGCCCCTAGACCGCCGCGAGTTGCGGGCTGCGCGTGAGGCGGCTCAGCTCCTCCAGCACGTCGTAGTGGCGGATCCGGAAGTCGCCGAACGCCGGGTTGGCGGTCAGGCTGGCGGCCAGCGCGCCGTCGAGGTAATCGTCGGCCACCTGGCGGTCGGCGAAGAGGTGGAAGCCGCCGAGGGTCGCGCCGTCCCGCAGCCAGGTCTTGGCGACCAGCCCCGGCACCGCGCCGAGGGCGCGGGCGTGGTCGATGAACGGGGCGGCGAGGTCGTCGAGGCTGGCCGTCGAGTGGCAGGTGATCAGCACCGCGTGCATGGCCCGTCTCCTTGCGCTCCCGGCGCCCATCGTGGCCGCCGACAGCCCCACTCTACGCCGGGCGGGGCGCGCGCGCATCGCGCAATGTACGCAATCGCGCCCGCTCGCGCGCCTGCGTCATTGTACGCAGTCGCCCGGCGCGCTCAGGCGAGGCCGTGCGCGACGGCGACGCGCGCGGCGGCGGTGCGGGTGGGGACGGCGAGTTTGTTGTAGATCGAGCGCAGGTGCTGGCTCACCGTGCGTCGGCTGAGGCAGAGACGCGCGGCGACCTGGGCGTCGGTCAGCCCCTCGGCGACGAGGCGCAGCACCTCGACCTCGCGCGCGGTCAGGCCGAAGGGGACGGCCGGGGGTGGGGCGGGCGGCGCGGGCGCGGCGAGGCGAGCGGCGAGCGCGTCGGCGCGCGCGAGGGCGGGGCGGGCACCGAGTGCGGCGAGCGTGGCGCGCGCCTCGGCGAGGAGGCGCGCGGCCGCTGCTCCCCGCGCCTCGGCCGCGCGCAGTTCGGCCAGCGCCAGTAGGGTCAGGGCGCGCTCGTAGGGGGCGGCGCAGGCGTCGGCCAGGGCGAGGGCCGCGTCCAGGTGGGCCAAGGCGTCGGCGTGCTGCCCCGCCTCGGTGTCCAGTTCGCCGCTGAGGCGGTGGGCGGCGAGGAGGGCGAGCGGCTGGCGCGGCTCCGTGGCGTGCGCCAGGGCGCGCGCGGCGTGGTCGCGCGCCGCCGCGCGGTCGCCCACCGCGCGCTGGTAGGCCGCCCGCAGCAGCTGGCTGTCGGACCGCCCGGCGACCGCGCCGCTCCAGGCCAGCCAGCGGTCGTGGGCGTCGAGCCAGAGCGCGGCCAGTGGCAGGTCAGCCCCGTCGAGCGCCAGCGCGGCGGCGAGGCGCTGGAAGACCTGGGCCTCGACGAACCAGGCGTCCCCCGGGGCGGCGGCGGGGCCGGACGGCAGCCAGGTCCGCACCTGGGTCCACGCCAGGGTGGCATCCCCCTGGGCGCGGGCCAGCGGGCCGAGCCGACTGGTGATCAGCATCCGCGGGATCGGGCTGAGCGGGAGGTCGTCGAGCGCCGCGGTGAGCCGACGGACCTCGGCCCACTGCCCGTTGAGCACGAGCAGGGGCAGGCGCATGGTGTAGGGCGCGAGGAACGCCGCCCCGCCCGCCCGCGCGAAGCTTTGCACCGCCTCATCCGTCAGGTGCCGCAGGTCCGCCTGGCGGTCCGCCTGGTAGCGGAGGATGACTCCCAGCTCGCCTTCCGCGAGGGCCCCCACCTGTTGGTGATGGCCGATCGCGCGGTTGTATTCGCGCGCCTCGCTGTACGCGGCGCGCGCCGCCGCGGGCCGCCCGAGGCCCGCGTGGGCGAGCCCCAGGCCATAGAGCGCGTCGGAGGTGGCGCTGTCGTCGAACCAGTCGGTCGTCGGCGGGGCCGCCGCGTCGAGCGGCACGCGCCCGGCGGTCGCCAGCGCCTCGGCGTAGCGCCCGACGACCGCCAGCCAGGACACCACGGTGCCCCGGCGGCTCGCCGGGTCGAGCGGCACCGCCGCCCCCGGCGGCAGGCGTGCCGCTGCGGGGAGCGCGTCGAGGGCAGCCAGCCCGGCCTCCATCCGGGCGATGCCGCGGTCGACCGCCCCGAGGAGGCAGTGCAGCGACCCCGCCAGGAAGGTGGCGAGGGCCGCCAGGAGGGGGTCGCTCGCCGCCCCCGCCAGGTGCGCGGCGGTCTCGGCGTGGCCCAACGCCAGCGGCGCGTCGGCGTAGTAATGCAGCCGTGCCAGCCGCAGGGTCAGCCAGCCGCGCTCCCCGGCGGGGGCGCCCTGCGTCTCCAGCAGCGCCAGCGCCGCCGCGTAGCGCTCGGCGGCGGTCAGCCAGGCGTAGGCCCGCCGCGCCCGCTCCCCCGCCAACACCAGCCACGCGGCCGCGCGCGGGTCGCCCGCCCGCCGGAGGTGGTAGGCCACCGCGTCGGGGTCGGGGGCCGGCGTCGCGAGGAGGGTGTCGGCGATCCGGGCGTGCAGGCGTCCACGCCCCGGCAACGACAGGCCCTCGTAGAGCGCCTCGCGGATGAGGGCGTGGGCGAAGCGCACCCCGCGGCCATCGGGTGCCTCCTCCAGCACGCTCGCCCCCAGCGCCCGTTCGAGCGCCCCGGCCAGCGCCCCCTCGTCCGCGCCGCTCGCCGCCGCCCACAGCGGCAGGGACACCGTCTGCCCGATGACGGCGGCGACCGCCAAGAGGCCGTAGGCCTCCGCCCCCAGCCGTGCCAGCCGGCCGTCGAGGACCTGGCGCAGGAGCGTCGGCACGCGGGTGTGGGCGAGGGTGCCGAGCCGCCAGCGGGCCGCCTCCCGCCGCAGCATTCCGGCCGCCTCCAGCGCCCGCAGCAGTTCGCCCACGAAGAAGGGGTTGCCCTCCGAACGCTCGTGCAAGTAGGCGACGAGGCGCGCCTCTGCCCAGCCGTCGAGCGCGTAACGGCCCCGGACCAGGGCGCGCAGCCCGTCGTCGCCGAGCGGGCGCAGGTCGAGCCGCGCGGCGCGCGCCTCGCGCACCAGGGCGGGCAGCAGGGCGTACAGCGGGTGCGCCCGGCCGACCTCCTCGGCGCGGTAGGTGGCGAGCAGGAGGAGCGGGGCGCGGTCGAGCGCGCGGGCGAGGAAGCGCAGGAGGTCGAGGCTGGCCGGGTCGGCCCAGTGCAGGTCCTCCAGGAGGAGGAGGAGCGCCGTGCCGCGGCCCGCGTCGGGCCGCGCCAGCGCCAGCAGGAAGTCCCGCAAGCGGGCGAAGCGCGCCGCCTGACCGGCGGCCTCGCCGCCCGGCGCCCCGACCAGCAGCGGGAGGGGCGGCAAGCCGGGGCGCGGCGGCAGCCGATCGAGTAGGTCGGTCCACAACCCGTAGGGGGGCGCCTCGCGCAGGTCGTAGCAGTGGCCGACCAGCACCGTCGCGCCGTGCCGCGCGGCCTCGACCAGGAGATCCTCGGCGAGGGCGGTCTTCCCGATGCCCGCCTCCCCGCCGATCAGGACCAGGGCACCCCGACCGGTCAGCGCGGCGGCGAGGGCGGCGCGCAGGGTCGCCTGCTCGCGCTCGCGGCCGACGAGCGCCGGGGCGGGGGAAGCGGGCGGGGTCGTCGCTACGGTCGGGCATCGGCGGCCTCACGGCGTAACAGGCTGGTGTCGGTGCCGCCGAGTGTAGCACAGGCCGCCTGCCACGCCGCGCCCGTCGTGAGTGAGGCGTTCGCTAGTTTATGGGACTGGGGGCATTTTCGGCCTATAGATGGGACTCAGGCTCACCCCGCCAACGCATTCATGGGCCTCAGGCTGAGGTGAGTCCTCGTCGCACGACGAGCCGGGCGGTACGCTTCAGTCGCGCCGGACATGCCGGTGCGGTGGCCGCCAGTCGCAGCGGTCGCCACGGGCGGACCGCGGCCCCTGGGATGGCGCGGCGATCGGGTATCATCGGCGCACGGGCGGCGTGCTTCCGGGGCACCAGGTCGCCGGATCGGGGACGTGCCCGCGGGGGTACACCGCCGGGGAGGGGCCGGATGCGCGAGCGCCTGCACGAACTGGAGATCGCGCGCGCCGTCCTGCTGCGGGAGCGGGCGCGACTGGCTGCCGCCCTCGTCGACCCTTCCTGGGCACCGCCCCCGGAGACCTGCGACGCCCTGCGCGCCGGGGTGGCGCGCCTCGACGCCGACCTCGCCCGGCTCGCGCGCGAGGAGGCCGCGTTGCACTCCAGGGAGACCGAGGGACCGTGATCGCCCTGATGCGTTCGTCGGCCTATGGGACTGCGGCTCATCCCGGCAACTCGTTCGTGGGATTCCGACCCAACAGTGCCCCGGCGGCCGCTCCCGAGCCATGTCTTTCGTGGGACGCGGACTCACCATGCGTGCGACCGCGTTTCACGAAACGGTGCCGCTGTGCGGTATACTCGCCTTCTCAACGATGGTCACCTATCCACATCGGGAAGGAGAAGCGATGGCCGCGCGACAGGTGTACCATCCGGAAGACGGCGTGGGGTCGGTCGCCGCCGTCGACGCGGTCGTCGTCGGGGCCGGGCTGGCCGGACTGTACATGCTCCACCGCCTGCGCGCGCTCGGGCTGTCGGCGCGGGCCTACGAGGCGGGCGGCGACGTCGGGGGCACCTGGTACTGGAACCGCTACCCCGGCGCACGCTGCGACATCGAGAGCGTGGACTACTCCTACTCCTTCTCCGACGCGCTCCAGCAGGAGTGGCATTGGACCGAGCGCTACGCCGCGCAGCCGGAGATCCTGCGCTACATCGCGCACGTCGCGGACCGCTTCGACCTGCGCCGGGACATCCGGTTCGCGACGCGCGTGACCGACGTGATCTTCGACGAGGCGACGGGCCGCTGGGCGATCGCGACGGACCGCGGCGACCGGGTGTCGGCGCGGTTCTGCATCATGGCGACCGGTTGCCTCTCCACCGCGCAGGTGCCCGCCCTGCCGGGCCTCGAGACGTTCGCGGGCGCGTGGTATCACACCGGGCGCTGGCCGCACGACGGGGTCGACTTCACCGGGCAACGGGTCGGCGTGATCGGCACCGGCTCGTCCGCCATCCAGGCGATCCCGGCCATCGCGCGGCAGGCGGCGCGCCTCCACGTCTTCCAGCGGACCCCCAACTTCAGCGTCCCCGCGCGCAACGCCCCGCTCGATCCCGCATACGAGCGCGCCGTGAAGGCGGAGTACGACGCGCGACGGCGCGAGGCGCGCGCGTCGCGCGTCGGCTTCGTGGTCCCGCCCACGGAACACATGGAGCGCTCGGCGCTGGACGTGTCGGAGGAGGCGCGCCAGCGCGCCTACGCGACCCGCTGGCGGCGCGGCGGCCTCGGCTTCACCGGGGCGTTCGCGGATGTCAGTACCAACCAGGCCGCGAACGACACGGCCGCGGCGTTCGTCCGGGCGAAGATCCGCGAGACGGTCCACGACCCGGAGGTGGCCGAGCTGCTGCTCCCCAGGGACTATCCGATCGGCACGAAGCGCCTCTGCGCCGACACCGGGTATTACGAGACGTTCAACCGCGACAACGTCACGCTGGTGGACGTCCGGCGGTCGCCGATCGCGGCGGTCACCCCGACCGGCCTGCGGACGCAGGACGCCGAGTATGCGCTCGACAGCATCGTCTTCGCCAGCGGCTTCGACGCGCTGACGGGCGCCCTGCTCGGCATCGACATCCGGGGCCGGGGCGGCGAGTCCTTGCGCCGGACGTGGGCGGAGGGCCCGCGCACCTACCTCGGCCTGCTGGTCGCGGGCTTCCCGAATCTCTTCGCCATCACCGGCCCCGGCAGCCCCTCCGTCCTCAGCAACATGCTGACGTCGATCGAGCAGCACGTCGACTGGATCGCCGACTGCCTCGCCCACCTGCGCGCCCACGGGTTCGGGACGATCGAGGCGACGGCGGCGGCGCAGGAGGCGTGGGTGGCGCACGTCGGCGCGGTGGCGGAGATGACGCTCTACCCCCGGGCCAGCTCCTGGTACATGGGGGCGAACGTCCCCGGGAAGCCGCGCATCTTCATGCCCTATATCGGCGGTGTGGGGGCCTACCGGCAGAAGTGCGACGAGGTGGCGGCGCGGGGCTATGCGGGGTTCACCCTGACGGCGTGACGGGGGTCGGAGCAGTCGTCGCGGCGGGTCCGGCCCCCGCTCAGCATCGGTGGTCATCGCCCGAGGCGCGACTGGCCGCCGCCCCCGGCTCCGTGGCGGCAACGGTCGCCGCGCTCGCGGGCGTGCCGTCGCCCGCGCGGTAGCGCAGCACCACCGCGCTCACGTTGTCGGTCGCGCCCCGCCGCAGCGCCAAGTCCACCAGCGACCGGCTGGCCGCCTCGGGGTCGCCGCCTGCTAATGCGGCGAAGTCGGCGGGCGCGAGCTGGCCGTGGACCCCGTCGCTGCAGAGGATCACGCGGTCCTCGGGCTGCAGGGCGAGGACGAAGACGTCCGCCTCGGTCTCGCCCCCCGGCCCCAGCGCCTGGGTGAGGAGGTTGCGTTGGCCGCTGGTGTGCGCCTCGGCCGGGGTGAGCAGCCCCGCCGCCACCTGCGCGGCGACGAGCGAGTGGTCCCGGGTGAGCTGGAACGCCGTGCCGTCGCGGGCGAGATAGGCGCGGCTGTCGCCGACGTTGGCCACGAACAGGAGGTCGTCGCGGATCGCCGCGGCCACCAGGGTCGTCCCCGGCGCCCGGGCGTCGTCCGCCCCGGTCGCGGCGCGCACGGCGGCCTCGGCGTCGCGGATCCCCGCGCGCAGCAGGGCGGGGAGGTCGGCCACCGTCGCCGGGGGCTCGGCGTAGAAGCGCGCGTACAGCCCGTCGCTGGCCGCGTCGCTCGCGACCGCGCCCTGCCCGTGGCCGCCCATGCCGTCGGCGAGGAGCGCGAGGTAGCCGCAGGTGCGCACCCGCGGGGCGGCCGGGTCCACCAGCCGGTAGGTGTCCTCGTTGTGCGCGCGGACCGGCCCGGTCGCCCGCGCGGCCCCACCCTCGACCATCCCCATCGTCGTCCTCCTCCGCCCGCGCTCCGGTGCGGCCGCGCCCTCGTCGGTCCACGCGTGCCGACGCTAATGCCGTGCATCATACCCGCCAGCCTGGCCGTCGGCACAAGGGGTCCGCAGGACCCCCCTTGAGAAGGTTTCTCCTCCGCGTACTGACGGCCCGGTGCCAGTGGCCAGTCGGTTCGTGATCCGGCCTACAGGTACGCGGCGATGACGTTCCCGGCGCGCACCTCGCGCAGCGCATCGAGTTGGAAGAATGATCGCAGGTTGCGGTGGAGCGCGGCGAGGATGATCACGCCATCAGGCCGTAATCGAATGCGCTCGCAGATGCGACGGGTGATCCTCGCCGCGTGCTGATCCGTCGGCGCTTCACGCCAGATCGTGACGAGCAGGGGTCCCACGAGCAGGCAGGTACCCACCGTGGTGAGCACATTCGACCCGAGCCAGTCGAGCGCAGCCGAGAGCGGCAGTCGGTCGACGTCCCACGCGGCTTGCCGGAGCGCCAGCGTCACGTCGGCCGCCTCCAGCACGGTCCAGGTATAACCGCCGACCGCGAGTTGGAGTACGAGTTCCGAGTAACGGCCACGATCCAGCCGTTCGCGCGCGACGAAGCCGGTCAGCAGCGGCTGGGTCCAGGCTGCGGCAATGCCATATTCCTGCCGCCCGATCACGGTCATCGCCCAGTCATCCGTCCACAGTACGCGACCGGGCTGACGCGCCAAGGCGATCGATGCGGCACCGCTCTGCCCGAAGAGCGCGATCAGGTCGGCACGGCGTGACGCGGGGAGCGTTGCGAGCACGCTCCCGGATTCGATCGTCGTGTGCCGCGCTAATACCTCCGCCAACGCCCGCCAGCGCGCCCGTCGCTGGGCGATCAGGTCTTCATCGGCGTCGAGAGCCAGGGGGCCGAGCGGCGTGGCGACGATCGTGCCCACCTCGCCGCTGGTGCGTTCCTCTTGCTGAACGCGCTGCTGGACCAGTTCGAGCGTGCTGCGCGCCACGATCCAGGGTCCGGGGAGTGTGGCGAGCAGGTCGATCGCGTCGAGGGCAAAGAGCGTGCCGAGCGCGGAGAGGTCGAGCACGATCGCCTCGGGGTCCCGCGCCGCCGCGAATGCCTCTTGGATACCATTCCCATCGTCGGGCCAGCTACGCATGCGCAGTTCCGGTTGCGCCGCCAGACTGGCAACCGTCTCGATCACCGTCCTGCCGAGCCCTGCGGCGAGCGTATCCAATGACATTGGCCCGTGCTGATAGGCCTCGACGAAGCGCTCTCGGCGGGACCGGGCCTCGAAGAGCATGGCATTCAACTCGCCGAAATCGCCCGGTCCCGCCGGTTCCTCCGGCACCTCGACCATCCAGACATACGCCTTGTCGGGGAAGAATTCCTCGAAGTGGGCCAAGCACCAGCGCCACCGATATACGGCTTTTGGCATCACCTCCTGGATCGTGTAGGTGCGGAGTTGCCGCCGTTCGGTGATCGTCACCATATCGCCCACGCCATGTCCCATGAGCGCCTGGGCGATCGGATCATCGGGGGCAAGCTCGCGGTGGCTGCGACGCGGCTCTGCACTATCCTCGATGACCCACTCGCTCAGCTCACCGGTCTGCCCGTCGCGCAAGGCGATTGCCATCCCGGGAGCACCGACCCCCGGGCCGGCGAGTTCGACGGGTGGTCCGTCGGTGAGATTGAACGCGGCGATCAGGGCATCCCAGGATGTGTCGTCGTCGGGGAAGCGCCGCCAGAGATCGTAGGCATATCCGATGGCGATGTGCGGCACCGACCCAAGGCGAAGGGCTTCAACGGCCCGGCGCCCTATGTCTGCGTCGACCTCCTCGACCGACGGCAGGTGGGGCAGTTGCGCGTCCGCGAGGTCGGCGCGTCCAGCCTTGCGCGCGAGGAGCGCGAGATTGATCCTGAAATGCGCCAGCAAGGCGACATCCTCGGTGATCGCGAGCGCCTTCTCGAGCAGCGTCACCGCCTCATCCCAGTCGCGGTAGCCTGCCAATACCCCGACCTCCGCGTCCAGGCAGCGCGGATCCCAGAACCCCTCCTCGCGAAAGCGACGACACGTTTCGAGGATGATGTCGTCCGCACCGACTTTCTGTGCGCACGCGAGGAGGTGGTAGGCGGCGTCGCCAGGCGGGAGTCCGTTGGCGAGCACCCGCCAATGTGGGAGCGCGTCGCCCCACCAGCCGAAGGACTCTGCCAGTAAGCTCGCTCCCTGGCGATCGAAGGGTGTTATCGTATCGTCGACGGCGTCGAGCGCCGCGCGCGCCTCGGTCGCTGCCCCTTCTAGGTCGCCGACCTGTCGCAGTAACCGTGCGGTGAGGGTGTGGCGCGGTACCGGGGGAATCAGGTCGACACCGACTTCGCCGATAAGGTCTTGCGCATCGTCATACCGCCCGCGTTCGCCAAGCAGTCCGATGGAAAGTTCGAGCCAGCTAGCGCGCAACATCGTCGCCGCGCCGCCGAGCAGCGTCCGGCCAGCCCTCAATATCTCTGCGGCCTGGTCACGATCGCCGGGTGCGTCGCGCATCAGGCGGTACTGTGCCTGCAACACGAGATGATCAAGTGCGATGACCTCTTCCGGCAATTCGGCCAGCGCCGCGATCGCGGCGTCCAATTGCTCATGCTCCTCGCGCCAGTGCGCATACCGTAGCGCGATGTCCGGATCGTGCGGGAGGAGTTGGTACGCGGCCAGGATATGGAGATCCGCCTCGGCTGCGCGACCGAGGAGGGTTTCGGCTGTCGCCAGATTGATGTGATGTTGTGCGAGCGTCGCGGGAGCGGTGCCGGGGGGCAGTTGGGCAAGGACTGTATCCAGGAGATCGCGGGCCTCGCGCACCGGCTCACGCTGGCCGCCATCGAGCCTTTCACCGTTACTCGTTTGCCACGCGATGAGTGCCCGTTCCAGCAAGACGATAGCGAGATCATGCCGCGCGCCTTCCCATGTGGGCGCGGCGGCGAGTGCAACACGGCCCCACCGTAATGCGCTTGCCAGATCTCCCGCCTGTTTAGCTCGGCGGGACAGCGCGAGTGCGACCTCGGCCTGTTCGCGTAAGCTAACCGGGAGTGCCGTGATAAGCATATTCAGTGATGTGGGCTCGGGTGCGCTCGCGATCCAAAACGCGGCCAGTTGGGGGTGTTCTGGTGCCTCGCGTCGGAGCGTCCCTGCCAAGGCGTGGGCTTCCTCATAACGCCCACGATGCAACAGGGCGCGGGCGTGCAGCAGTTGGGCGTCGAAGTTCTCCGGCTGCTCGGCATATGCGGCCTCGTAGAGTTCGGCCGCGAGATCGGACTTGTGCTGTGCCGAGTAGGCATGGCCCAGGTTGGCTTGGATACGATAGCGGGCCCGTGGATCCAGTTCCCCGCGTCGTTCCCGACGAATCTGCTCCAGGAGCGTGATGGCGCGTTCCGGGTGCCCCGCGAGCGTATTGCTCGCGGCGTCGGTGATCGCACGATCCAACGTATATCCAGGCCCGGCAGGACCGCCTGGGGTGATCACCGGCTGCGCGGTTGGGGAATGGGCCGCGTTGTCGGACGGCGGAGGGCTGATGGTATCACGGATGGTTATGGCGATGTCGCGGCGGAATTCGTCCGATCGAAGGATATCTTGAATCGCCGCGACGCCGACACCTATGCTCATCACGCCGTCCTGCACAGCGGCAACGCGGGTGCTGATGTCGGTCAAATACGGACGTAGGCGGCCCAGTAGCTCCTGATCGGCGGGCGACGTCATCGCCCGTTCTAGCGTCGCACGCAGTCCGCCCTGATCGAGCCGCTTCGTGCCAGGCTGGCTCAGCAAGTGGAAGACGCTGACAAATAGTCGATCATAGAGTCGTTCGGCTTCGTCTTCGGTAGTGGCGTGACCGGACTCCATGAGGCGATGCCTCACCGTCACTCGCTGCTCTGGCGCGGACTCATTCCCCATGGAGAACTCGAAACGCGCGATGAGATCGGCTTTGAAGGACTCGTCATCCGCCGGAACCGGGGGGACGGCTGCGGATGGCGGCGTCGCGGCGTCGCCTTGCAGGATAGCGCGCAACCCCGCGAGCGCGGCTGGCAAATCCGTGCTCGCGATCGCATTGGTTCGGATCGCGTTCCAGGTATCGATACCGGTTGCACCGTCCGGGAGGCGCACCCCGCGCTCCTTGGCCGCCGTCGCATTGGTAAAGAAGCGGAACCGCAGATCCAGGCCCTGGTTTTGTCGCATGGTGGCGGCAAAGTTGGTCAGAGACTCCACAACCACTGGCGATCGGAGCGTCAGCGGCTCCACACGATATTTCACCTGCTCGAGGGTGCGCCATTGCTCCGCCGTCGAGTCTCCCTCAGCCAGGACCCGCCGAATCTCGTCTATATCCTCCCCGGCCTCGCACTCGAGAATGGCACCTTCGGGCAGGTCGAGCCAGGCGAGGAGCGTCCTATCCACCTGGAAGACGAAACCACGGATGGCGGGGTAGGCATCGCGGGCGGGCAGTTGTCTGAACTGATCCATGACAAGCCCTTACGAGAGCGATCTTGCACCCGGCCTAACGACATGGGGCACCCTATGCTGTACGTACATAGGATGATTGAAGTATACGTCGCCGCACAATCGGGTGACAATCTTTGCTCAGGCGACAAGGCAACCGGAGATAAGCCATCACATGAGGGACCCGACGATCTCGGTATGCTCGCTCTATGCTTGTCGCTCGAACGCGGGTCTGGGGTTGAGGCGGGGAAAGAAGTGATCGAAGTGCGCCGAGAGCGCGTGGCCGACCAATGTTTCCTCCTCGCGCGATGACGTCCATGGGTGGCATGAGTAGCCCATGCTCAATGATAGCGATCGTCCAACAGCGAACCGCAGGGAGGACCGGATCGGTCGAGAAGGGCCAGTGCCGATAGCCCCATGGCTTAGAAGCGGTTGCACAACCTCATTCGCGGCGTTGGAGGAAGCGGAAACAGATGAGGGCACAGCCGAGGTCGAGGAGGGCCTGATGGATATCTTCGCGCCGCTCGTAGCGGATGGCGAGGCGGCGG
>JAABUN010004156.1_pt1 | contig 20422 bp, 18 predicted proteins | sample 5559311 | NCBI WGS metagenome assembly JAABUN01 (sample SAMN10711877, study PRJNA513370) | rock metagenome | isolation source: Antarctica rocks | place: Antarctica: Victoria Land, Siegfried Peak sud
GCCCTGCTCGATGCTGATCCATCCGCCTCGGTCACCGTCGTCACCGGCGTGCGGGCGCGACCGGCGTGGCTGGAGGATGCGCGGATCTCCGTGGTGGCCGTCCCGCCATTGCTGAAGGACGCCAGCGGTACCTACCGCAACCCTGGAATGAGCTTCCAGGCAGCCATCGACGCCCGGGCCCGGCTGTTCTCGGCGACGGTGGACGCAGTGGCGCCTGATGTCGTAGTGGTCGATCGCCATCCCTTCGGGGTGGCCGGGGAGCTCCGACGCGGTCTCGACCGGGCCCGGGCGGGCGGGGCGATCACCGTTCTCGGCCTTCGCGACGTCCTCGACCAGCCCGAGGCGGTAGCCCAGGAGCTGAGCGGTCGTGGTTGGCTCGGAGTCGGGGACTCCTTCGACGAAGTGCTCGTCTACGGAGAACGGTGCCTTTGTGACCACCAAGCGGAGTACGGCCTGCCCATCGCCCCGCGGTACTGCGGGTGGGTCACCGAAGCGCCGGCGCGGTCGTTGGTCGATCCCGACGTGGTCATCGTCGCCGCGGGAGGTGGGGGTGACGGTCAACGGCTCTTTCACCTGGGCATCGACGTGTTGCGACAACGGCCCGGTCGCCGAGCGATCCTCGTCGCCGGCCCGTACGCCTCCTTCTTGAGGACCCGGGTCCTGACCGAGAGCCCGGATGTGCGCGCCCGGCTCCAGCTGTGGGATCAGGTCCCCAGCTGTGTCGGGCTGTTCGCCCAAGCTGGTGCCTCTGTGCAGATGGCCGGATACAACTCGACCTTCGAAGCTCTGGCTGCCGGGCTCCGGCCGATCTTGGTGCCCCGGCGCGCTCCTCGGCGCGAGCAGGCGATCAGGGCAACCCGCTTGGCCGCCCTGGGACTCGCTGACGTGGTGGACGAGGCGGTCGACCCGGCCGACGTGGCGTGGCTCCTCGACCGTGACCGACACCTGCCTGGCGGCGTGGTAGCGGGCGCCGGCATCCGCCTCGACGGCGCCGAGCGGGTGGCGCGCCACCTTGGCGCTCTGGCCACCCGTCGCGCCGCCCGAGTCTGATGATCTCGGCGTTTCGCAACTTCGGTCGTTTCGTCCTTCCGTACCGGGCCGTCCTGGTCTTCGGTGGCCTGCTCGCGGTGGTGGAGGTGGCGGTCAGCCTGGCCGAGCCGTGGCCCCTCAGCTGGGTGGTCGACCGGGTCCTGAGGGCTGAGCGCCCGCTGTCGATGTCCCATGCGAACTCCGTCCTGCTCCTTGCCGTCGGGGCGCTGCTCGTCCTCGTCGGCTTGGCTGCGGTGTTCGACTACTGGGCCACCCGCCTGCTGTCCTCGACCGGCCTGCGTCTGGCCAACGATCTGCGCGAGACGCTGTTCGCCCACCTGCAAGGGTTGTCGCTGCGGTTCCATGGCGAGCACCGGGTCGGCGACCTGGCCGCTCGGATCACCGGCGACATCGACCGCATCCAGGACATGCTCGTGTCCGCGTTAGCCGTGCTGTTGCCGAACGCGCTGCTGGTCCTCGGCATGTTCACCGTGATGGTCGTCCTTGATCCGATCTTCACCCTGTTGGCCCTGCTGGTCACCCCGGTGATGGCCCTGGTGATCTACCGAGCCACGGTGGCTCTCAAGGCGGCATCGCGCCGTGGTCGCAAAGCCGACGGCCAGGTGGCGGCGACGGCCACCGAGAGCCTGGCCGCTATCCACCTCGTGCAGGCGTTCGCCATGGAGGGCGCTCAGCAGGACCGCTTCGGCTCGGTCAACCGCCTCAGCCTGGAAGCCGGTTTGGAGACGGTTCGCCTGCAAGCCCGCTTCAGCCCTGTCGTGGAGGTGACCAGCGCGCTGTCGACCGGGTTGGTGCTGTGGTTCGGCGCTCACCGGGTGCTGCAAGGCCGCATCAGCCTCGGTGTGCTCCTCGTGTTCCTCAGCTACCTCGGCTCGCTGTACAAGCCGGTGAAGGCTCTGTCCAAGTTGAGCACCCTCGTCTCCAAGGGCTCCGCCGCCACCGAACGCGTCGTCGCCCTGCTGGACGAGGTTCCGCAGGTGACCAGCGCCCCCGGCGCCCGGAAACTGCCGGCCCTACGGGGCGCCATCACCCTCGACGACGTCTCGTTCGACTACGGCCGCGAGCCGGTGTTGCACGCCGTGCAACTGGCGATCGAACCCGGTGAGACGATGGCGCTGGTCGGGCCCACAGGCGCCGGCAAGAGCACGATCGCCTCCCTCGTGCCCCGGTTGGTGGACCCGGTCACCGGCCGAGTGCTGGTCGACGGGATCGATGTGCGCAGCGTGGTCCTGGCATCGCTGCGCTCGCAGGTGTCCATGGTCCTGCAGGACACCATCCTGTTGCACGGCACCCTGCGCGACAACATCGCCGCCGGCCGACCGGGGGCGAGCGCAGGTGACGTCGAACGCGCCGGGCGCTTGGCGCTGGTCGATGAGTTCGCAGGGCGCCTCCCGGACGGGCTCGACACGGTGATCGGCGAGCGAGGGGCGAACCTGTCCGGCGGTCAGCGCCAGAGGGTGGCCATCGCCCGAGCCGTCCTTCGGGATTGTCCCATCCTCGTGCTCGACGAACCCACCAGCGCCCTCGACGCCGCATCGGAGGAACTTCTGGTGGCCGCGCTCGACAACCTGCCCGCCGGTCGCACCACCCTGGTCATCGCCCACCGGTTGTCGACCGTGAGGCGCGCCGATCGCATCACGGTCCTGGAGGCCGGCCGGGTGGTGCAGCAGGGGTCGCATGGCGACCTGATGAAGGTGGAGGGCCTGTACCGGCGTCTGTCGACCATGCAGAGCGCAAACGTGGTGCCCCTCGCTTCGGCCGCACCTCCCCCTGAACTTCGCGACGAGCTCTTCGACCCGCTGCACAGACGTACCCGGCGGCGTGCCCACCAGGGGACGGCGGGATGACGTCTCGAGGGACCGGCACCGAAGGATTGACCGATGGGACCGCTCCGGTCCTGTACGTCTTGAAGCGCTACCCCCGGTTGAGCGAGACGTTCGTCGTGCGGGAGATCGCCGGCCTGGAGGGTGCCGGGCAGCGCGTGCTCATCGACTCCCTCATGCCCGCGGAGGCGGGTCCCCGCCATCCCGAGGCTGAGGCCGTCCGGGCGTCGGTCCGCTACGTACCACCCCATCCCAAGTTGCGACAGCCCGCCGTCCTGGCCGCCCACGGGCGGGTGGCCGTGCGTTCACCACGAGCTTGGCTCTCCGGTGCGGTGCGAGCCCGCCGCAGCCATGGGTGGCGCCGCTTCCTCCAGGCCGGCATGGTGGCTGATCGAGCCCACCGGGCCCGGGTCGAACACCTGCATGCCCACTTCGCCACCGCCGCTGCCGAGGTCGCCGGCGAGGCCTCCCGACTGAGCGGCTTGTCGTTCTCGGTGACGGCCCACGCCAAGGACATTTTCCACGCCCACAACGCACCGGTGCTGGCTGAGCGGCTCACGGGAGCGTCGACGGTGGTGACGGTGTCGCACCACAACGTGGCCCATCTGCAGCGCGTGGTTCCCGGGGTACCGGTGACCCTCGTGACCAACGGGGTAGAGGTGGCGGAACCGGTCGTCGCCGACCCGGCCGGCCCCGTCCTGTCCGTCGCCCGCCTCGTGTCGAAGAAGGGCCTTGACGTGCTCGTAGATGCCGTGGCGCTGGCGGCGACCGAAGGGCGGAAGGTCCCGGTGGAGGTGGTCGGTGGAGGAGAGCAGCTCGACGCCCTGGTCACCCGCTGCCGGGCGGCGGGGGTAGAGGCCGACGTCCGCTTCCTCGGTCCGCTCCCCTCACCGCAGGTGGAAGCTGCGTATCGGCGGTGCTCCATGGTGGTCCTGGCGTGCCGGGTCACCGCCGAAGGGGATCGTGACGGCATGCCCACCGTGTTGGTGGAGGCGATGGCTCACGGCCTTCCAGTGATCTCCACCGATGTGGCTGGCATCCCCGAGCTCGTGCGTGGCGGCGTCACCGGCTTGCTGGTACCGCCCGAGGATCCCGCTGCGTTGGCGTCCGCCATCTTACGACTGATCGACGATCCGGCGCTCGGGCGCAGGCTCGGCGCCGCCGGGCGCCAACTCGTGTCAGACGCGTTCGACCCTTGCGCTTCGACGGTGGCATTGCTCGACGTGTTCGCGCGAGGGACGGCCCATTGCGGCGCACGCCGAGCCGGGGCGCAAGGCGGCACCCCGGGTCCCGCACCGTCCCCGATCGTCCTCGGTTCATGAAGATCGCCGTGGTCTGCACCGATCTGGGGGTTCGGGTGCCCGGCGAGAAGGGGGCCTCGGTGCACCTCACGGCGATTGCCCAGGCGTTGAAGGGCGTGGGGCACGACGTGATGCTTATCGGAGTGGCAGGGCACGATGCTCCGCCAGCGGACCTACCTTCGGTGCTGTTCAGCCATCCGGGTCGGTCCCAGGGTCTCGAACGCGAGCGCCGCAAGCTGGCCTTCACCGACTGCGTGCGTCGTGCTGCGAGTCCGGCGCTGGACGCGTTCGCTCCCGACGTGGTCTATGAACGACTGGCCCTCTTCGGCACGGCGGGAGCCGCGCTGGCTGCTGAGCGAGGGGCACTTCACGTGGTCGAGGTCAACGCCCTCCTGGCTCGCGAGGACGCTGCGTGGCGAGGGCTGCACCTGCGGGTGGAGGCCGAGCGGCGCGAGGCCGAGGTCCTGCGCGGGGCGGGCCTCAGGGTCGCGGTCAGCGAAGAGGTGGCGGCCGCGGTCCGACAGGTCGCCCCAGGTCGGCCGACGGTCGTGGTCACCAACGGCGTCGAGACGGAACGCTTTGCCGACATGGCGCCGGCTCCGATGGCCCGCCGGGCGATGGGTTTTGCGCCCACCGGGCCGCTCGTGTGCTTCGTCGGGACGCTGCGACCCTGGCACGGGCTCGACGTCGCCATCACGGCGTTGGCCGCGATGGCCGACGACGTGACGCTCGCCGTCGCCGGGGACGGCCCCATCCGTCCAGCCCTCGAAGCGCTGGCCGGTGACCTGGGCGTCTCTGGTCAGGTTCGCTGGCTGGGCCATCTGGCGCACGACGACGTGCCGACCCTGCTCGCCGCCGCCGACGTCGCCGTCGCTCCCTACCCGGCGCTCACCGACTTCTCCTTCTCGCCGCTCAAGCTGTACGAGTACCTGGCGGCGGGGGTGCCGATCGTGGCCAGCGACGCTGGCCAGGTCCGTTCGATCCTGGCCGACGGTCGGTACGGCAGGCTCGTCGCGCCCGGTGATGCCGGGCGGCTGGCGAACGCCCTAACCCTGGTGCTCGACCACCCAGAGCCGGCTCGCGCCGCCGCTGCGGAAGGACGCCGTCACGCCCTCCTGGAGCACGGCTGGCAGCGGCGAGCAGGACTCATCACCACGCTTATCGAAGGTTTGCCGAGTCGTGCGCTGGCCCGCTGACCACCCGGCGGTCACCGACGAAGCCCTGGCTCCCTGGCGCGTCGGCGCTGAGGAGCTGTGTCCGGAGGGCACCGTGGTCCGGGTGCTACGCCACTTGGCTGGCCGGCGGGTGGCGACGTTGGTGGAGACCCGCCGTGGCCTGGCTGTCCTAAAGGTGTTCGCGAGCCCCCGGGCGCGCGGCAATGACCGGCGCCTGGCATCCCTCGGTCGGTCCACGGCGAGTCACCTGGTGCCGGCCAGCCTGGGTGTCGACCGGTCGGGTCACGTTGCCTTGATCGATTGGGTGCACGGGGAGGTCTTCGATCAGCTGCCCGATGACGGCTTCGTCGCCGCTGCCCCCGTGGTGGGTCGTGCGCTGGCGACGCTGCACGCTTGCGGCGCCGCCCTGGACCGCCGATGGACCTTCGAGGACGAAGTGGCCCAACTCCACCGCCGAGCCACCGACGCCACGTCGGCGATGGTCGAGGAGACCGTTGCCCGGGCTCTCCCGGTCGCCGGCGCCCCGCTGGTGAGCGCCCACCGGGACTGCCATCCCCGGCAGGTGGTCGCCACCGAAGGCGGTGTCCGCTGGATCGACCTCGACGACGCTGCCATGGCGCCGGCTGGACTCGATGTCGGAAACTTCACGGCGCACCTGCGCCGTGACCAGGTCTTTGGTGACCGCCGGTCTTTGGTGACCGCGGCTGCCGTCGAGGGGTTCCTCCGTGGCTACCAGGGCCATCCGCACCATCCGCCATCCGACGAGGTGGACACCGGGCGGCTGAGGCCCCCAACCGACATGGGAAACGGGACGGCCGACGCTGGCGACATCGAGGCCTGGGAGGAGCTGGCGCTCATCCGCCTAGCCGGGCTGGCCGAGACCCGCCATCAGCGGCCGGACCGGTCACGAGCGATCCTGGCCCTGCTCGCTGCCGGGCGTGGCCATGATGCCGAGCGTTCCGCGCAACCTGTCCAGCTCCGAGGAGAGCCTGGTGCCCCACGACGTGATCTTCCACTGACAGCTTCGGTGACAGGTGACGACGTTGATCGGTGATCACCTGGACCGCCCCGTTTGGAGCGCGGACCATCATGGTCGTGCGGTCGTCGTCAAGCGGTACCGGCCGTTCGTCGGCCAGCAGGTCTTCCACGACATGCGAGTGCTCTGGGCGTCTTCGTTCGGCGTGTCGCGCCGACCGCCAGGCATGCCCGAGCCGCTGACCTTCGACCCAACCACCGGCGAAGTGACGATGCAGCACATCGGCACGGCCACCGGCCCGGCCACGTGTTGGGACGCAGCGGCGATCCTGGCTGATCTTCATCGCAGTGGCGCGACGCCTCGGCGCCAGCGAGGGGCCGCCCGCCTGGCGCGCTCGTTGTCCCGCAAGGTCGCCGACCTCGCCGGCACGCCGGTGGGCGAGCAGGCGGTCGACGTCGTCGATCACCTCGCCAGTCGCCCGGTGGGTCGGGCTATGGCCGCCACCCATGGCGACTTCTCCCCCGCCAACGTGGTACCCACCTCCCTCGGTACGTTCATCATCGACTTCGACCGGCTGGCGTACTCGAGCCCGGTGCGAGATGTGGCCCATTGGGGGGCCTGGGTGTGGGCTCGGCGGGCAACAGCCGGCGAAAGACCGAACTGGGACGAGGGGGACGCGTTCGTCGATGCCTACCTCACCTGTGCTCCCGAGCTGAGCGACGAGGTTGAGGAGGGCTTGGCCTACCATCGCGCCTCGGCCCTCCTGCGCATCGCCCATGGCTGGTCGGCCATGCGGGCGGATCCTCACCTGTCAGGGATCGTTCTCACCGAGGCGAAATCGTTGCTCAGCTGAGGCGGTCCGGCCCCCGGCCCCCGGCCCCACGGCCAGGTACCACGGCAGGGTCAGGTTCCGTCGGCGAGGCCGTCGTCGTCCTCGGTGAAGGAGCCGAGGGAACCAGGGGCGATGGGTGTGGGCTGGGCCTCGGCGTCGTCGTGCTGGCGGGGGTCAAGGGTGTCGAGCAGGGCGCGCACCGCTGTGCCGAGCGGAGCGGTGACCGACGACGGGAAGCGAGCGACGTCGCGGTGGATGTCGTCGAGGGCGCGCCGCTCGGGCACGAACACCGGGCCGACGTAGGGATCGTCGTCGGTGGTGGCGCCGGTCAGGTCGGCGACGGTGCGGGCCAGCTCGGCGCGCTGGCGGGGACGGCGTGGCGCCCGGTTGAGGACGACCAGGGTGCGGGCACCGGGCAGGCCGGCGGCGCGCAGGTCGGTGAGGTGGTGGACGAGCCCCGCCAGGCCGGTGGTGGTGGGGGAGGCCACGACCACGACCACGGCGGCGTCGGCGACGGAGCGTCGGGCCATCAAGTTGCGGTCCTCGATGTCGAACGACCCGGTTTCGGCCTCGCCTTCGAGGTCGTGGTCGACGTCGGCCACCACCACCCGGGCGGCGCTGCGCAGGCCGTCCACGGCGGCGCCGAACGCCTCAGTCCGCAGCGTCACCCAGTCACGATGGCGGCGCAGGCCGAGCAGCAGTCGATACCCCCTGGGCGCGACGTCGAACGTCAGGCCGCGGATCTCCTGGGTGGTCGGGCGGCCGCTGCGGTGCGCCTCGACCAGCTCCTGGATGCCCGGCACCACGTCCCGGGCGTCGTGCAGGACGGCCTGGGCGGCGTGGCGGGCCAGGTCGGTCAGCACGACGTCGCCGGCGTGGCGGGGGTCGTCGGCAAGGGCCTGGGCGGTGGCGGCGGCGACGGTCGACACGCCGGTGCCGGGGCGGCCGGTGACGGCCACGAGCGGTCCCCGCCACGCCCGGGTGGTGCCGTCCGCCGTCGATGCCGGCATCGATCGCGCCACCGGGCTTACGGGACGACTGTGGGCGACCAGCGCGTCGAGGAGCGCGCCGCGCTCGAGGGGTGTGGTCAAGACGGCGGCGGCACCGAGGGACGACCAGTCCACCGTGCTCGGCCCGTCGGTCACCACCAGGGCGGCGGCGCCGTGGCCGTCGAGCAGGGCCAGCAGGTCACGGTCGACCGCGGGCAGGCGACCGTCGAGCAGGGCCGCCGAGAAGGGCCGGCCCGCAACCAGCCGGGCACGTAGCTCCTCCGGGGAGACGCACTTGACGAACTCGATCGGCAGCGAACCGACGGTGGCCCACCGCGACACCTCGACGAACCACGATGAGCGGACGTGGGCCAGTCCGGCCACCACGTAACGGTCGGCGCTCACCCGCCGCCACCTGCGCGCCGGCTGGTGGTCGGCGTCTTCGACTGCGCCCGGGTGGTCGTGGTGGTGGCCTTGCGCCGCCGGGTGGTCGTGGTGGTGGTGCCTGCGCCGTCGGCCGGATCGGCCTCGGCCGGGTCGGCCCGCTCGGCCCCTGGTCCTGAGCCAGCGGCCGGCCGGTATGGGGTGGTGCCGGCGCGGCCGGAGGTGGTCCCGGTGGCCCGGGTGATGGTGATCGAACCGGCCCGGGCGGCGTTGGTGACCGCCTTGACCGCTTCGGGGTCGTCCACGGCGATGGTGATGGTCTGGCTCCGGGTGCCGCCGAGGCCGCCGTCCTCGGCGGTGGTGACGCGCCGGACCGTGGTGGCGCCCAGCACCACATCGGTCTGCGACGCGGTCCCGTCGCCGTAGGTGACCAGGACGTCGATGCGGTCCCCCGCTCGCAGGGTGCCGCCGACGGCCCAGTCGGCGTCGACCACCAGCGACAGCTCCCGGCTGCTGCGCCCACCGGCGGTCCGGGCCAGGAGCGAGCTCTGGAGGAGCTCGCCGGCCTCGACCGGTCCGGTGACCACCACGTCGTCGAGCCCAGTGGTCTCGGTGAGGGCATGGCTGCGTAGGCCGGCAGGCAGGTCCACCGCCTCCAACCGCAGGTCTTCGGCCCGTAGCCGTTGCCCGGGTCCGAGCGTGCGAGCGGCCACCACGTAGCGGGTGGTCGGTCCGTGGCCGGCACCGCTGGCCGCCCACCAGGTGGCGATGAGGGCCACGGCCACCAGCAGGCCGCCGACGACCGCCCGGTTGGTGGGCAGGCCGCGTCGCGGTCCCAGCACCCGTTCTCGCACCGCGGTCCTGGGTGAGGGGGCCGGCGGAACCGGGACACCCGGTCGAGTCGAGGCGGTTCGGTCGTTGGGCAGGGTTCCGCCCTCCCCGGGGTGTCGGAACGGTCGTGGCCCGCCGCAGTGTGCCCCCGCGGCACCGACTCCAAACCAGCCGACGCCCGATGCCTCGCTGTGTGGTCCACCATGAAAGGACACGACGAGACTACGGTGTCGTCCATGCCTTCCTCACCGAACTGGCTCAGCACCGCCGAGGCCGCCACCTACCTCGGCATCACCCCTCGCACCCTCTACCGCTTCATCGACGAGGGCCAGATCACCGGCTATCGCTTCGGGCGGGTGATCCGGCTCCGGGTGGAGGACGTCGACGGGTTCATCGCCGCCAACCGCATCGCCCCGGGCACCCTCGAGCACCTGTACCCCGAGCTGGTCGGCGGCGGCAGCAACGCAGGCGTCGACAACCGCGGCGACGACCGCACCAGCGACGACGACGGCGGGGGCAACCGCGGCGGCGGAGGAGGCAAGGACCAAGCCGGCACCTGAGCCCGGCGGCCTTTCCGGCATCGCCGCTGCGCTCAGGGCAGGGCGATGTCGGCCACGTTGGCCAGCGGCACCGAGATGGCATCGCCGGTGGTGACCGAGACCACGGTGAGCAGGTCGACGCCGACGGCGCGCAGCTCTCCCGTCACCGCTTCGCCGGTGGCGGTGTGGACCGACACCGAGGGGCTCCCGGCGGCCAGCTCGGCCAGCTCGCCGGCCAGGCTGGCGGCGTGGTGGACCGTGCGGTCGCCGACGGGGTGGCCGGTTCCCGGCTCGGGACGGACGGTGCCGATGGCCGCCAAGGCCACCATGGCGCGCTCGCCGTTGGCGCACCGCAGTCCGCAGAAGTCCGTGCCGAGGGTGACGACCACCCCCCGCACCTGGCGCGCCGAACCGCTGGTGACGGCCACGAGCTGAGCCCGTTCGCCGAGATCGACCAGCAGTCCGGCCAGGGTGGCCCCCGCGGCCGCCTGGCGATCCAGCCAGTGCGCCCGCCGTCGCAGGTCCACGGCGTCGTCGCGCCGTGCGTGGTCGATCAGGTCCTGCAGCTCGCGATCGCTCGTCCCACCTGTCGCATCGTCGGCGTCGAGGGGGCCCACCATGGTCGCCGAGGGTAGCGAGCCTCCGACGCCGATCCCATCGGAGGTCTGCCCAACCGTGGTTACGCTGTGGCGACCCGTCCCCGAAAGTCGATCTTGACGTCCACGCCCCTGACCATCCATGTACCTGGCAACCACCTGATGGGGCCGCTGCTCGGTGAGCGGGATGAACTGCTCCGCCAGGTCGAGGACGCCTTTCCGGACACGTCGATACTGGTCCGGGGCAACGAGGTCGTGCTCGCAGGTGCCCAGGCCGATCTCGTCGGCCACCTGTTCGACGAGCTGGTCATCTTGTTGCAGGCCGGCCAGGACGTGGAGCCGGCGCTGCTGGCCCGGACCATCGACATGGTGAAGGCTGACGAGCGGCCCTCCGAGGTGTTCTCCACGGAGGTGCTCAAGACCACCAGGGGCCGCCGGGTCCGGCCTCGTACGAGCGGCCAGAAGCGCTACGTGGACGCCATCGCCGACAACATCGTGACCTTCGGGGTGGGTCCCGCCGGCACCGGGAAGAGCTGGCTGGCGGTGGCCATGGCCGTGCAGGCCCTGCAGGCCAAGGCGGTCGAGCGCATCATCCTCACCCGCCCGGCGGTGGAGGCGGGGGAGCGCCTCGGGTTCCTGCCCGGGGACCTCATGGCCAAGGTCGACCCGTACTTGCGCCCGCTCTATGACGCCCTCCACGACATGGTCGATGCCGAAGCTGCCCAGCGCCTCCTCGAACGGGGATCGGTGGAGGTGGCGCCGCTAGCGTTCATGCGTGGTCGAACCCTCAACGCCAGCTTCATCATCTTGGACGAGGCCCAGAACACCACGCCTGAGCAGATGAAGATGTTCCTGACCCGCATCGGGTTCGGGTCCAAGGCAGTCATCACCGGCGACACCACCCAGGTCGACGTGCCCGGCGGCCGCTCGGGCTTGGCCGACATGGAGCGGATCCTCGGCGGCATCGAGGGGCTGGCGTTCGTGCGCCTCACCGGGCGCGACGTGGTCCGCCACCGGATCGTGGCCGACATCGTCGACGCCTACGAGCGCCACGAGGTCGAGAGACCGACGTCGGCCCGACGGTGATGCGTCCCGGCCCCTCTGTGAGGTCCCGGCGAAGACGTCGAGGCGACGAGGGCCTCCTCGAGGTGTTCGTGGCCGATGAGCAGGCCGACGAACCCGTCGACGTGGACCGTTGGGAGGCGTTGGCCCGCCACGTCCTCGAGGCCGAAGGGGTGTCGGGCGAGGCGGAGCTGGCGCTGCTGTTCGTGGACGAGACGGCCATGGCCGAGCTCAACGGACGGTTCATGGAGGCCGAGGGCCCCACCGACGTGCTGGCCTTCCCGATCGACCCTGCCGATGGCGACGACGGAGGCGTGGGCCGCTCGCCCGACGGCTCCACCAACGGACCTGACCGAGAGCCCCCCGACGACGTGCCGCTCCTGCTCGGCGACGTCGTGATCTGCCCGGCCGTCGCCGCCCGCCACGCCCCCGCTCACGCCGGCACCTACCCGGACGAGCTGGCCTTGCTGGTGGTCCATGGCACCCTGCACGTCCTGGGCATGGACCACGCCGATGAGGGGGAGGCGGCCACCATGGCGGCTCGCGAGCAGGAGCTCCTGGACCGCTTCCACGGGAGCGCCCCTTGAGCGGCGCATCGGTGTTGGCGGTGGCGCTGACCACCACGGACATCTGGTTGATCGTGGCGGTGGCGGTCCTGATGACCATTGCCGCCATGTCGGCGTTGGCCGAGACGGCGATCGTGCGCATCACAAAGGCCAAGGCCAGTGGGCTGGCCGAGGACGGGACGGCGCGGTCGCGCGCCCTGCTGCGGCTGGTGGAGGCACCGGAGCGCTGGCTCAACGCCCTGTTGTTCGTCGTCCTGCTCTGCCAGATCGTCCAGGCGACCCTGACCGGCGTGGTGTCGGGCCGTCTCTTCGGCGGCCTCGGCATCCTCGTCGCCACAATCGTCAACGTCGGGGTCACCTTCGTGCTGGCCGAAGCCGCCCCCAAGACCTGGGCGCTGCAGCACACCGAGCGGGCCGCGCTGCTATCGGCGCGGCCGGTGCGGATGCTGGTGGACTTCGCGCCCCTGCGGTTGCTGTCTTCGGGGCTCATCGGCCTCACCAACGTGATCCTGCCGGGTAAGGGCCTCAAGCAGGGGCCGTTCATCTCCGAGGAGGAACTGCTGGCCCTGGCCGCCGAAGCCGCGGAAGCGAAGGTCATCGATCGCGAGGAACGTCAGCTGATCGAATCCATCATCGAGTTCGGCGACACCATCGTCCGTGAGGTCATGGTGCCCCGCCCGGACATGATCACCGTCGGCCACGACTTCCGGGTCGCCGATGTGATGGAGGTGGTCCTGCTCAACGGCTTCAGCCGGGTACCAGTGCTCGGCCAGGGCATCGACGACGTCGTCGGCCTGGTGTTCGCCAAGGACCTCATGCGCGCCGAGCGCGACGGGCTGGAAGACGAACCCGTGGTCAACCTGGTGCGCTCGGCGCGAGCCGTGCCCGAGACCAAGCCCGTGGCAGAGCTGCTCCGGGAGATGCAGGGCCAGCAGTTCCACATGTCCATCGTCATCGACGAGCACGGTGGCACCGCCGGACTGGTCACCCTGGAGGACCTCATCGAGGAGCTGGTGGGCGAGATCGTCGACGAGTTCGACACCGAAGACGCCCGCGTGGAACCGCTGCCCGGCGGTGCGGTCCGGGTGAGCGGTCGCCTCAGCATCGACGATGCCAACGACCTGCTCGACGTGACGCTCCCCGAAGGTGAGTTCGACACGGTGAGCGGGCTCATGTTGGCCGAGCTCGGCCGCATGGCCACCACCGGGGACGTGGTCGAGGTGGACGGCGCCCGGCTGCGAGCCGATCGGGTCCAGGGCCGGCGCATCATGCGGGTGCGCGTCGAACGGATCGAACCACCCCACGTCGACGACGCCGACGCCCAGGCCGGTGCCGCCGTGGGCGGCACCGACGGAGCCGTCCAGGGAGACACGGCGACGTGAGGTCCGGTTTCGTCACCCTGGTGGGGCGGCCCAACGTCGGCAAGTCCACCCTGCTCAACCAGATCCTCGGCCAGAAGGTCACGATCGTCTCCGACAAGCCCCAGACCACCCGCACCCAGGTCCGCGGGGTGCTCACCCGGCCCGACGCCCAGGTGGTCTTCGTCGACACACCTGGCATCCACCGGCCCCGCACCCTGTTGGGTGAGCGCCTCAACGACACCGCGACCGGCGCCATCGGCGGGGTCGACGTGGTCTGCCAGCTCATCGACGCCACCGCACCGGTGGGTCCGGGCGACCAGTGGGTGGGGGAGCGGATCCCTGCCGGTGCCATCGTGGTGGTCAACAAGACCGACCTGGCCGGGCCCGAGACGGTCTTGGCCCAGCTGGGCGCAGCCGCCGAGCGCCTCGCCGGCGGCGACGAGTACTTCCCGGTGTCAGCGCGCACCGGGGAGGGCGTCGCCGAGCTGGTGGACACCATTCTGGCTCGGTTGCCCGAGGGACCGGCGTTCTATCCCGACGACATGGTCACCGACGTGCCCGAGGCGTTCTGGGTGGCCGAGCTCGTCCGCGAGCAGCTCCTGGCCGTCACCCACGACGAGGTGCCCCACTCGGTGGCCACCCGGGTGACGGAGTGGGACTGGCCCCGGGTGCGCTGTGAGATCCTGGTGGAGCGGGACTCCCAGAAGGGGATCGTGATCGGCAAGAAGGGCGCCGTGCTCAAGTCGGTCGGCATCGCCGTGCGCGCCCAGCTTCCCCCGGGCGCCTTCCTCGAACTGTTCGTCAAGGTCGACAAGGACTGGCAGCGCCGCCCTCGCGCCCTCGAACGCCTCGGCTACTGACCGAGGGCGGCAGGCGGCCGTCGGCTCAGTCGCCGCCGCCACCGTCGTCCGGTCCAGTCGCCAACGTCGCCGGTTCAGTCGCCGTCGGGTGCCTTCGGGGCCCGCTCCTCGGGTCCGGCGCCCTGGTCGTCGTGGGCACCGACGGCATCGGGCGGCACCCCGTCGACCTCCCGGGGCGCAAGGGTGGCCTCGCCGGAGTCGCCCGGCTGGTGGACGTCGATCGAGGGCACGGACTGGTCCGCTTCGGTGGCGCTCTCCTGTGGGGTGGCATCGCTTCGGTGTCCGTGGTTATCCATGGGTGTCCTCGTGGTGGGGGTCCGCCGCCATCTGCCCACCGCGGGCGTAGCCGATGCGGTCCGGCTTCATCACCCGTCGGCGATGGCTCGGAGGAACGTCTCGGCTTCGGCGCGATCCTTGGTGCGCCGGAACGGGGGGAGTGCACCGAGCAGGTCCCAGCGGTAGCTCTTGGCGTTGGCCAGGCGGGGGTCGAGCACCGCCACCACGCCGCGGTCGGTGGTGGTGCGGATGAGGCGGCCGGCGCCCTGGGCCAACATGGTGGCGGCCCGGGGCAGGTCGATGCGGCGGAACGCCTCGGCCCGGGCCTCCTCTCTGCGGGCCTGCAGCAACGGGTCGTCTGGGCGCGGGAACGGCACCTTGTCGATCGTGACCAGCGACAGGGTCCGGCCCGGCACGTCGATCCCCTGCCAGAACCCCATGGTGGCGAACAAGCTGACGCTCTCGTCGGAGGTGAACGCGCTCACCAGCGCCGGCTTCGGCAGGTCCCGCTGGCCGAGGACGGGAGTGGCGAGGCGAGGCCGCAGGGCGCCGAGGGCCACCTCCATGGCCCGGTAGGACGTGAACAGGGCCAGGGCCCGGCCACCGGCGGCGGTGATGAGCGCCGCCAGCTCGTCGTGGAGGGCCGCCTCGTAGGCAGGTTCGCGAGGGTCGGGAAGGTGGGCGGCGCAGTAGAGCAGGGCGTGGGCGGCGTAGTCGAAGGGACTGCCGACGTCGAGGGCGTCGTGGTCCTCTGCGTCAATGCCGATCCGATCGGCCAGGCCGGCCGGCAGGGTCGCGCTGGTGAGCACCGATGGCGTCCGCTCCCACAGGCCGGTCCGCAACAGCTCGGCCACGTCGATCGGCGCCACCCGCAGCCTGGGGGCGTGCTCGGGTCCCTCCACCCAGGCGACCGAAGACGCCGGCACATCGGCGGCCGCGGCCACGTCGACCTGCAGGGCGGTCGTCAGTTGCACCGCCCGGGTCTTGCGGACCTTGAGGTCCTCGGGGGCGTCGTCGGGGAGGCCGCGCAAGGCGTTGGCCACCCGGTCGAGGCGGCCTCGGGTGAGGGCGAGGGCATCGGCGATGGCTGCGTCGAGGGTGCCTCGTAACCGTCGCCCGACGTGGTCGGCCAGCACGGCTGACAGCAGCGACGCCGACGTCTCCACGTCGTCCAGGGTCGCGGGGTCGTCCAGGATGGAACGCACCGAGCGGGCCAGGTTGGTGAACCGCCGCGCTGAGAGCTCGAAGCCGCACGTGTTCGAGACGATGTCTTCGAGCTGATGGGCCTCGTCAACCACCACGACGTCGTGGTCGGCCAGCACCGCGCCGCCGGTGGCCACGTCCAGACCGAGCAGGTGCAGGTTCACCACCACCACGTCGGCCTCCGCCGCGCGCCGGCGGGCGGCTTCGGCGAAGCAGGCGTCGCCCTTCGGGCACCGGGCTGCGCCGGGGCACTCCTCGGCCGACACGCTCACCGCCGTCCATGCCTGCGGAGACGGCTCGGCGGGGAGCTCGGCCCGGTCGCCGGTCGCAGTGGCAGCGGCCCACGTCTTCAGCGTCGCCAGCTCGGCGGGCGACGCCCGGCCGGCCAGCCCGTCGAGGGCCAGCTGGCCCTCACCGGAGATCTCGGCGATGCGCTGCACGCAGACGTAGTTGGACCGGCCCTTCAGCACCGCGAAGTCGAACGGCTTGTCCAGGTGTCGTTGCAGGAACGGCAGGTCCTTGCCGGCGAGCTGGTCCTGCAGGGCCTTGGTGGCGGTGGCCACCACCGTCCGCTTGTCCGAGAGGATGGCCGGCACCAGGTACGCCCAGCTCTTACCGGTTCCGGTGCCGGCCTGGACGAGCAGATGACGGCCCGTGGCGATGGCGTCGGCCACCGCCACCGTCATGTTGCGCTGCGGCTCCCGACGCTCACCGCCGGGCACCGCGGCGGTGAGCCGGGCCAGCGCCGCCACGGCAACTTCCCTCGCTGGCACCGGGCGAGGGTACCGCCGCGAGGTGCGGTCGTCGGGTCCTTGACGGCTCCTCGGTGGCCCGGTGATCCGGGAGGGGAACGGTAGGTTGGCCGGTCGTGGACCTGAGCGGCATCGATCTCGACCGGATGCCCCGCCACGTCGCCGCCGTCATGGACGGCAACGGTCGCTGGGCGACCCAACGTGGGCTCAAGCGGACCGACGGGCACGCGGCCGGCGAGGAGGCCCTCTTCGACGCCGTCGACGGCGCCATCGAGCTCGGCCTGAGCTGGTTCACCGTGTACGCCTTCAGCACCGAGAACTGGAAGCGGCCCGCCGATGAGGTCCGCTACCTCATGGGCTTCAACAAGGGCATCTTGGACCGCCACGCCGAGGACCTCCACGCCCGCAACGTGCGCATCCAGTTCCTCGGCCGCCGGGACTGGCGGGTGCCCCGCGGCGTGGCGGGGCGCATCGACTGGGCCACCGACCTCACCAAGGACAACACGGGGCTCACCTTCACCGTCGCCTTCAACTACGGCGGCCGCGCCGAGATCGTCGACGCCGTCAAGGCGCTGGTGGCCGACGGCGTGCCGGCCGCCAAGGTCGATGAGAGGGCCATCGCTTCTCGCCTCTACGACCCCGCCATGCCCGATCCGGATCTGATGGTCCGCACGTCGGGCGAGTTCCGCATCTCGAACTACCTGCTCTGGGAGCTGGCCTACAGCGAGCTCGTCTTCACCGACGTGTTGTGGCCCGACTTCCGCAAGCAGCACCTCGCCGAGGCCGTCCGGGAGTTCCAAGCCCGCGAGCGCCGCTTCGGCCAGGTGCGCTGACCCGGGGGTTCGCGTCGATGGCGCTGTACCGGGACCGCGGCATCGTGGTGCGAACCTACAAGCTGGGCGAGGCCGACCGGATCGTCTCGTTCGTGACCGAGAACCACGGCAAGGTGCGCGCCGTGGCCAAGGGCGTGCGCAAGACCAAGAGCAAGTTCGGCGCCCGCCTGGAACCCACCAGCCACGTCGCCCTGCAGCTCTATGAGGGTCGCGAGCTCGACATCGTGACCCAGGCCGAGTCGGTGGACCACTTCCGAGCCATTCGGGAAGACCTCGACCGCCTCACCCGGGCGGTGATCATGCTCGAAGCCACCGACCAGCTCTCCCTGGAGCGCGAACCCAATCCAGAGCTGTACCGGATGCTGCTCGGCGCCCTGCGCACCCTGGACCAACGCAACAGCGCTCTGGTGGTGGCCGGCTTCCACTGGAAGGCGTTGGCCCTCGAGGGGTTCCGGCCCGTCGTCGAGCACTGCGTCGCCTGCGAGGAACCCGAGGGGCTGGTGGCCTTCGACCCGATCGAGGGGGGCCTGTTGTGCAACGAGCACCGCCGGGGCACCCGCGTGTCACCCGAGGCGGTGGCGCTGCTCCAGGCCATCCTCGGTGGTCGCCTGGCCGTCGCCCTCGATGCCGAACCTTCATCCGCGACCCACGAGGTCGACCACCTGGCCACCCGCGTCATGGAGCACCACCTGGAACGCCGACTCCGCTCGGTCGGTTTACTGGAATGATCTCGGTCTCAGGAGACCTTGCTTCGCCATGGGGCACACGGGGGTGTGGGGGGCAGAGCTTGAGGAACCCCCCATCGTCGAACGATCGGCTCCGCCGGTCGTGAGACCGAGATGGGCGCCGTCAGGCGTTCCTCCTGCTCGGTTGACGGGAAGGAGTGCAGCGAAGTTCCCATAGACCGATGACCTATTGGTCGATCGGGCCCCAGGATTGGTGGGTGTCGCTCCACTGCATCCACGCTCCCTGGCTGCGGTCGTATTGGATGTAGGCGCTGCGAGCCTGGTCCCAGGTGGGCCCGTCGCCGTCGGAGGCAGGAGCGGTCACCGAAGGTGCCGGCGAAGTCGACGTCGCCGCTGCGCCGGGAGGCGACCAGGTCCCGCCGGGAGAAGGCGGTGCCGAAGTCGGCCAGCCTCCCGACGCGCCCGGTGCAGGCGGTGCGCCCCAGCCGGACCCGACCGCGCCCCCGGCGGCACCCGACGTGGGTGGTCGGCCCATCTGCTCCTTGGGGACGACGTAGGTGCCGGCCGCCAGGTCGCCGACGCGGCGGTGGCCCTTTGTGGTGAGGATCATGATGCCGCCGACGACCGGGAAACCGAAGGTGATGGCGTCGACGACCCACAGCACCGTCCGCACCGCCGAGCGGCCGAGACCCGCCTGGGTGCCGCGTTCGTCGACCACCCGCAACCCCACCGCCAGCTTGCCGAGGCTGCCGCCGGCCAGGCCCTGGATGACGATGTAGGCCAGCAGGTGGAGGCCCCACAGAAGGACGCTGCGCCAGGCGTCGCGGATCACGAACGCATTGAACTGCTCGCCGCTGCCGGTCACGAAGCAGGTGCCACTGCCGGCCTCCTTGATGCCGCTGCAGTAGGAGTCCGCCGCGCCCCGCGTGCTGGTCTCGTAGCTGGTGACCCTGGCTCCGCCGATGGTCTGGCCGAGGGCGAAGATGACCACCAGGTAGATGATCAGATCGATGAGCCAGGCACCGATGCGGCGCCCGGTGATGTCGGTGGGATCGGCCATCGGGGACACGTAGGCGGTCACGCCGAGACTCTAGCCAGCCCCCTTGCGGGAGAACCGGGACCTGCCCCAGCCCCGGCGGCGGCTGTCGGGCCGGGTCCGGTGCCAACCGTGCCGGGACCGCCTAGGGTGACGGGACCGGGAGGGAGTATCCCTCGTGGCCGCAACGTCAACACGGTGCCCCCGGGTGCCCGGGGCGGTCGGTTCCCGCACGGGAGCGGAGAGACTTCCGGCTGTCAACCGCCCGCGTCCGTTGATCAGCCGGAGATGCCGCCATGATGCCCACCCTTCTCGCCGAGAGCAGCCGAAGCGGGAACTTCGCCAGCTTCGTGGTCCATCCGTGGCAGTGGGGGCTGTTCGTGGCCGTCATCGTCGTGTTGTTGGTGGCGGACCTGTTGCTCATCCACCGGACCGCCCATGAGATCACGTTCAAAGAAGCGGCGGTGGAGTCGGCGATCTGGATCGCCATCGGCACGTCGTTCACCGGCGTCATGTTCTGGTGGCACGGCAGCCAGGCCGCGGGTGAGTACATCTCGGGGTATCTGATCGAGAAGTCCCTGTCGATCGACAACGTGTTCGTCTGGGCGGTCATCTTCAGCTACTTCGCGGTGCCGAAGAAGTACCAGTTCCGCACGTTGTTCTGGGGCATCTTCGGGGCGCTCGTGCTGCGGGCGGTCTTCATCTTCGCCGGCGTCGCCCTCATCAACCAGTTCGAGTGGACCCTCGCCGTGTTCGGCGCGGTGCTGTTGTACTCGGCCTGGAAGATCGCCTTCCACGACGAGACCGAGGTCCATCCCGAGAAGAACCCGGTGTTGCGGGCGGTCCGCAAGGTCATCCCCTCCAGTGACAGCTACGACGGCCAGAAGCTGTTCACCGTCGAGAACGGCAAGCGCCTGGCCACCCCGCTGCTGGCGGTGCTGGTCATGGTCGAGACCACCGATGTGGTCTTCGCCGTGGATTCCATCCCGGCGATCCTGGCGGTCTCCCACGAGCAGTTCATCGTGTTCAGCTCGAACGCCTTTGCCATCTTGGGGCTGCGGTCGCTGTACTTCCTCCTGAACGGGATGCAGGACAAGTTCCGCTACCTGAACCTTGGCCTCGGCGTGATCCTGGCGTTCGTCGGGATCAAGATGTTGACAGCGGTGTTCTTCGACCTCCACCCGCCTACGTGGCTGTCGTTGGTGGTGATCCTCGGGATCCTGACCGTCACCATGGTCGCCTCCTTGGCAGCCGACAAGCGCCAAGGCATCGACACCGGCGAGCGGGCCGA
>JAABUN010004157.1_pt1 | contig 20419 bp, 14 predicted proteins | sample 5559311 | NCBI WGS metagenome assembly JAABUN01 (sample SAMN10711877, study PRJNA513370) | rock metagenome | isolation source: Antarctica rocks | place: Antarctica: Victoria Land, Siegfried Peak sud
AGTTCGCTACCTGGCAGGCGAAGAATCCCACCCCGACCGCCACCGTCGCGCAGGTTGCCGACCACGTCGAACATGCCAGGGACATCGCCGGTGTGGCGCACATAGGGCTCGGCGGCGATTTCGACGGCGTCAAGGAGTTGCCGGAGGGGATTCCCGATGTGTCCGGTTACCCGAACCTGCTGGCCGAACTGGCCGGCCGAGGCTGGTCGAACGAAGACCTGACGGGGCTGACCAGCGGCAACATCCTGCGGGTGCTGGAGGATGCCGAGCGCATCGCGGATCCCGGCTTCGGCGGCTGACGGCGCTCGACGGTGAACAGCTGGCAGCCGGCGTTCAGAGCACCGATCGAACCGCGTACAGCTCGGGAAAGAAGCTCAGCCGCAACGCTTTCCGCAGGAAGTCCACGCCGCTGGATCCGCCGGTTCCCATCTTGTCGCCGATGATCCGCTCCACCACCCGCAGGTGCCGGAACCGCCAGAGTTGGAAGTTGTCCTCCAGGTCGACCAGCTCCTCGCAGGTTTCGTACACCCCCCAGTGCCGGGTCGGTTCCGCGTACACCGCTTCGAATGCCGTGACCAGATCGGTGTCGATCTCGTAGGGTTTCCGCACGTCCCGCTCCAGTACGGCTGTCGGGATCGGGTAACCGCGGCGTGCCAGGTAGCGCAGGAACTCGTCGTACAGGCTCGGCTCTTCGAGCAGTCCGCTGAGCAGCTGTTCGGCAGCCGGATCGTGCGCGAACATCTCCACCATGCCGGCATTCTTGTTGCCCAGCAGGAACTCCACCGCGCGGTACTGCCAGGACTGGAACCCGGAGCTGGTGGCCAGGAACGGCCGGATCAGCGCGTACTCACTGGGCGTCAGCGTCGCCAGCACCGACCACTGCTCCGACAGCTGGTTCTGGATGTGCTTCACCCTGGCCAGCCGTTTGAGGGTCTGCGGCAGATCGTCCGCGGCCAGCAGCGAGCGCGCCGAACGCAGCTCGTGGATCACGAGTTTGAGCCACAGTTCCGAGGTCTGGTGCTGGATGATGAACAGCAGTTCGTCGTGTTGCTGAGGCTGCGATCGCAAGTGTTGCGCAGACAGCAGCCGGTCCAGGTCGAGGTAGTCGCCGTAGGACATGTTGGTCGACAGGTCGCGCTGCACCCCTGGTTCGATGGCCCGAACGCTGCGGTCGTCCGAGGCCGCCGGCTGGCCGGCTTGCAACCCGGCATTGTCGGTGGAACCGTTGCTGGTCACGGCTTCTGCCCAAGATCCCAGCTGAACATGGCGACCTGCTCGACGTCCTGGGCGCCGGCCCGCCGATACGTGGCGTTTGCGGCGGCGTTGTCGTTCTCGGTGACGACCCACATCGCATAGCAGCCCCGCTGCCTCCCGAGCTCGGCCAGTGCGGTGATCAACTGGGTGGCCACTCCGCGGCCGCGGGCCCGCTCAGCGACCGCCAGCTCGTAGAGGAACAGCTCCGTTCCCTTGTCCGGGTGAGTGGTCTCGACGGCGGTGATCATTCCGATCGGAACGCTCGCCGCGTCATCGGCCGCCGCCGTTTCGAAGGCGAGCAACAGGTGATGGTCCGGTGAGTTCAGGAATCGTTCGGTCGCCTCGGGATTCGGCTCCGTGTCGAACAGCTGCGCCGCCGCATGAACATCTTCGGACGACATCGCCCGCTGGATCCTCGTCCCGGAGTTCTGGGCCGTCGGGAGCTGCATGTTCCCATTGTGCCCAATCGCCGGCCGTCTCCGACACCTGCGTTCGGGCACCTGCCGGCAGGGTTCGCGGTAGCGTCGGCGCCCTGAGGGCCAGCCGGTGGGGTGGGCGAGCCGGAAAGGATCACCGAACATGACCAAGCGCCGGGCCCGCCTGCCGGCTGTGCTGGTGCTCCTCGCTGTCGTCGCGACCGGGTGCACCCAGTCGGTGGCCGGGCAGGCACTGCGGATGGGGGCCGGCACCGGAACGGAATCCCAGGATCCGCCATCGGGTGGCCGCAGTGGGCTGAAGGACGGGGCGCCGACGCCTTCGCTCCAGGTGCAGGGCGCTGCATCCGGCAACAAGTACGACCTGCTGGCCGAAGCCACCATCGACGATCTGTACACCTATTACCGCGGAGTCTTCCCCAAAGACTTCGGCAAGGAGTTCACCGAAGCCAAGCAGCTGATCTCCTACGACTCGAACTCCACCACCGATCAGGTGTGCGGAGCCAAACTGGCCGGCCGGGTCAACGCCTCCTACGTCGGTAGTAGCTGCGACACCATCATCTGGGATCGCGGCGTACTGATGCCGATGATGGAGAAGCAGGTCGGTGAACTCAGCGCACCCACCATCCTGGCCCACGAGATGGGACACCTTGTCCAGGCCCGGCTCGGGGTGGCACGAACCTCCACGTTGCTGCTGGAGCAGCAGGCCGACTGCTACGCGGGTGCCTATTGGCGGTGGGTGGCCGACGGCAACTCCAGGTACTTCGATTTCTCTTCGGCGGACGGCATGCGCCAGGTGTTCACCGCGATGATGTGGGTCGGAGACCCGGTCGGCGTGGGCGCGGACAACGCCGGTGCCCACGGCAGTTCCTTCGACCGCAGCTTCGCCGCCGCCATCGGGTTCGCCAACGGGCCCGAGCGGTGCAACCAGATCAGTCAGCAGGAGGTCGACCAGCGCAGCCAGCAGACCGGGTTCAACCAGCTCCCGACCAACTTCGGCAACATCGAGGTGACGGACAAGCTGATCAACCAGGTCGCGACGACGCTCGATCTCTACTTCGGGCAAACCGTCCCGGGGTACTCGAAGCCGAAGCTGGAGAAGTACGACAGCGCGGCCCCGCCGGCCTGCCAGGGCAGCACCCCGAAGCCGCCCGTCGACTACTGCCCGGCGACCAGGAGCGTTCGATACAACCTGGCCGAGCTCAAGAAGATCGGCACACCGACCGCGACCTGGCGGTCCACCAACGGCGACTTCTCCGCGATCATCCTGGTGGCCAGCCGGTACGCGCTGGCGGCGCAGGCGACCGGCGGCGGGGTGCTGACCGGGGATCAGGCCGGTCTGCGCGGGCTCTGCTACGCCGGTACCTGGGCGAGGTGGATGCGTGATCCGCGGGGCCCGGACAAGCTCGAACTGTCACCGAACGATCTGAACAAGGCCGTCTACGAAGTGGTCAGTTCGCCGCTGGCAGCCGGCGATGTGAACTCGAGGTCCGGCAGCGCGGTCCTGGACCAGGTGCAGGCCCTGCACATCGGGGTCGTTTACGACATCCGCAGATGCTTCGACTTCTACGGCCAGCGACAATGACTACATGACCGACGACGACCGCGCCATCGCGGCGATCCGCCGCGCCGTCGCCACCGCACCGAAGGACCGCCCACTGCGGCTGCATCTCGCCCAGCTGCTGCTTCAGGCCGGCCGGCAGGATGAGGCCATCGGCGAACTCAGCGTCGTGCTCGGCGCCGATCCTCACGATCGCGGTGCGCGGGACTTGATGGCCGAGGCGCTGGGCTCACCTGTGTCCGCGCAGCGCCCCGCCCCGGCGGTGCCGCATCCCCCAGATGTGCAGAGTTCCCGGGACGCGAACGAGTCGCCGGGTCCCGACTCACCGGCCGTGCGCGATCCAGCCGCCGGCGAAGGCATCGCCGGGCCGCACGCGCCCGCCCGCAGCGCATTCGACTGGACGGCCGCCGAGGATCAGCTGGGCGACATCGCGGCACCGATGTTCACCGGGCCATCGGATGAGAACGCCTCGGAACCGGCCGCGTTCGATATCGAGCGTCCGGAGGTCCGGCTGGCCGACGTCGGCGGGATGCAGGCGGTCAAGGATCGGCTGAACGCGGCGTTCCTGGCCCCGCTGCGCAATCCTGAACTGCGGAAGTTGTTCGGCAAGAGCCTGCGCGGCGGCATGCTGCTCTACGGGCCACCTGGCTGCGGCAAGGCGTTCCTTGCCAAAGCCCTCGCCGGTGAACTCGGCGCAGCGTTCCTCTCCGCAGGCCTCTCCGAGATTCTCGACATGTGGGTCGGCTCGAGCGAGCGGAATCTGCACGAACTGTTCTCTCAGGCCCGTCGCAGTGCACCGTGCGTGCTGTTCCTGGACGAGGTCGACGCGTTGGGGCAGAAGCGATCACAGACGCATCACTCGGCGATCCGCGGCGCCGTCAATCAGCTGCTCACCGAGCTGGACGGGGTGAGCAGTCAGAACGAGGGGCTGTACGTGCTGGCGGCCACCAACCAGCCGTGGGACGTCGATCCGGCGCTGCGACGGCCAGGACGCCTGGACCGCACGCTGCTGGTGCTACCGCCGGATCGTCCGGCCAGGGAGTCGATCTTCCGCTATCACCTGGCACATCGACCGGTCGAGGGCATCGACCTCGTGGAGTTGGCCGCTGCCACCGAAGGTTTCTCGGGGGCTGACATCGCCTTCGTCTGCGAATCGGCCACCGAACATGCGCTGATGGACGGGGTCCGCACCGGTCACGCCAGGATGATCGGGATGCCGGATCTGCGGGCCGCGCTGGCAGGTATCCGCCCCTCCACCGGGCCGTGGCTGGAGACCGCACGCACGGTGGTGCAGTACGGCCAGGACGACGGCACCTTCGCCGAACTGAAGTCCTTCCTGAAGAAGTCCAAGCGCTGGTGAACCGATGACGGAGGTGCTCTCCCGTGCCGGGCTGCTGATCGCCGCGGATCGTCATCCGGAGGCGGCGCAGCTGCTGGGCACACATCTGGCGGCAGATCCCGGTGATTCCGAGGCGCGCCGGCTGCTCGGCTGGGCACAGTTGGGTGCCCAGGACACCGAAGGAGCCCTGGAATCGGTGCGCGCGCTGATGAGCCAGGTGCCTGATGACGTGGACACCCAGCTGCTGGCAGCCGTGGTGCATGCCGCGCGACGAGAGATCGCGCCGGCGCAGCAGGCGGCGCTCACGGCGATCCGGCTGGCACCGGCCCATCCGGCGCCGTACCGGGTGGCCGCCGGCGTGGACATCGACTGCGGGCTGGTCACCGACACGACGGTGGCGCGGGCACGGCAGGCCATCGAGCTGGATCCGCAGGACGCCGACGCGCACCGGCTGGCCGGAACAGCCCTGCTGGAACTGCGACGCCGCAAGGAGGCCGGCGAACATCTGCGACGGGCGGCCGCCCTCGACCCGGAGAACACCAGCACCGCAGCCGAGCTGGCCCGCTGGCAGGCGCACAGCGGTAGAGGCGCGGCAGCAGCCCGCGGTTTCGCCGCGGTGGTGCAGGCCGATCCGACGGATCGGCTGGCCCTGCAGAACCTGAATGCCGTTGTCTGGCACACCTTCTCGATCGCTCAGCTCGTGCTGTGGGCGGCCATGGCGGTGCTGGGCCGGGCGCGGCTGCTGGTTGACGGCGACCCGGCGGGGTGGGTGCACATGGTCGGGCCGATCACGGTATTACTCACTCTCGGCGCCTGGGCCTATCAGCTCCGCAGCGCCTGGCACCTCGGGCCGATGATGCGGGTGGTGCGCACGGATCGCACCCTGCAGATCGGGATGACGGCACATCTGTTGTGCCTTGTGGCATTGATCTGCGCGACGGCGCTGCCCGACGGGCCGGCTGAAATCGCGTTGCTGGTGGGCATCGGGTTGCTGATCACTGCAACGATCACCGTGTGGATCAGGCGGCTTCAGCAGAAGCGGGAAGAGGCGCCAGCCACCTCCCACCGATGAACAAGTCGTCAGCCCTCACGTCGTTGGCGTTCCCCGGCTGGGATTCCAGCTCGCGCCGGGACATGTCGCGCCCGAGTGGCCCGATGGAACGCCGCAGCAGATCCACCTCGACCTCTTCGTCGATGACGTGGAGGTCTGAAACCTGCGGATGACACCGACTCGGCCGAGGGTTTCCAGGTCTACGCGGATCCCGCCGGGCATCCGTTCTGCCTCTGCTGGGGCTGAATCGGGCTCCGGGAGCGCACCGGGTGATCGCGGCGCTCATCGCGGCCTCCACCTGGTCGGCCCGAGGCCGACGTTGCGCAGGGCACCAGGCCGCTGCGCCCCAGAACCCAATGGCGCCATGGGCCGGCCGGAATCGGTGGGTGCCGGGCCGGGCTGACAGGTCGGGCAGTAGAACGCCGGGCGCTCTGCGGGGGCCCTGCCCACCATCGCCACCCGAACGACGGTGCCGCAGCGCCGGCAGGGGCGGCCGGACCGGGAGTGGACGTACGACCGCTCCTTGGCCCTGGGGTCACCGGTGGTGTTCGGGACCACCATCGTCGCCCCGCGCAGCAGCTGCCTGCGGGCGGTGTCCAGCACCGCGCCCGGATCCACCTCGCCGGCCGGAACCCACGGTGAAATGCGGTGTGCGAACAGCGCTTCGGCCATGTAGAAGGTTCCGATCCCGGCGACCACCGTCTGGTCGAGCAACACCGCACCGATCGGATTCTCGCGCTGGGAAGTCAATCGGTCGATCGCCTCCGTCCGTCCCGATGCCGCCCAGTCGTCGGCCATGATGTCCGGACCCAGTGAGCCGATCAACTGATTCTCGGCATCGGTCGGCACCAGATCGAGCATGCCGAGCAGCACGCCGACCGTCGTCCACTCCGAGTTCTCCAGCACGGCCCGGATCTGGTGATCGGCCGGGCTCGGCCAGGCTCGGCTACCGGTGGCATGGACGCGCCAGCTGCCATCCATCCGCAGGTGCGAGTGCAGGGTGAGCGGCGCGGCGCACACCGCCCGGACATCGGACGCACTGCCGGCCCCGGCGGCGAACCTGGTGAGAAGGTGTTTGCCGTAGGCGGTCACCTCGATCACTTCCCGTCCGGCCAGATTCACCCCGCCCAGGTCGCCCCAGCGCAGTTCGGAGCGGGTGAGCACCCGCCCAGCCAGTGCCCGGTGCAGACCTCTCGCCGTCCGCAGAACGGTGTCGCCCTCCGGCATCAGCGAACTCCGGCACGCAGCCGCAGGCCCCGCGGTGTCGCGGCGAAACCGTTGGCAATCAAGGCGTCCACCGCTGGGCCGGCCGCGTCCGGACCGACGGCGTCGGCGCCGTCGATCCTGCTGACCGTCATGCCGCCGATCCGGCCCTGACGCACCAGCCCGGCCACCCCGGCTGCTGCGGCCCGCAACCGATCGCCGTCATCGGCGAAGGTCAGCAGCGAGCGGCCGCCCCGTTCGGCATACAGCACCAGGTCGCCGTCGAGCAGCGCGACGATGGCACCGGCGCGGCGGGCCGGCCGATGCGCATCGGACACCTCGCTGCGCTCCGGCCAGGGCAGCGCAGCGCCGTACGGGTTGGCCGGGTCGGCAGCAGCCAGCACCAGCCCGATCTGTTGACCGGTCGGCTCTGTCGACGTGATGGCCCGCAACCGATCCACCGCCCCGGCGGAGCCGAACTGAGCGGCGCCCAGGCCCTCTACGAAATAGCCGCGGCGTACCCGCCCGGACTCCTCGAACGCGGACAGCACTCGGTACATGGCGGCGAAACCTCCCGGGGTGTCCTCGGCCACCACACTCCCCCTGGTGACGATGCCGTGCCGGTCCAGCAGGATCTCGGCGGCCGCATGCGCCCGCACCGTCGGGTCCACCTCGACAGGCGGCAGCAGGGACCAGCGTCCGCCCACGATGGGCAAGGTACGGCTGGGACGACCGCCGGCGGCCAGCGCGACCAGGCCCGCCCGACCGCTCATCCGCGGTCTCGGCGGCTTCGGTCGCTGCCGGTGGGCCGTCTTACCCCCGGACAGTTTGGCGCGGACCGGCGCCAGTGTGTCTCCGGTGACGAAACCGGCGAACACCAAGTTCCACAGGGCTTCCGACAACTCTGAATCGGGCACCCGAGCGCCAGCGCCTCGGCCGTCGGTGGCGCCCTGCGCCACGGAGATCAGCGGTTCCGCGGCGAGCGCATCCGCCAGCGCACGGAAGAAGTACGCTCCACCGCCGCCGAGAACCTGCAGCAGTGCGCGATGGGCCTGGCCGTCCAGTTCGGCGTCCGGGATCGGCAGGGTGAGGGCAGCGGTGTCGGCGAGATGCAGGCTGATCCAGCCGTCGTCGCCCGACAGGGCGCCGTGCCCAGCCCACACCACCTCGCCGGCTGCCGTCAGCTCGTCCAACATCCCCGGCGAGTAGTCGGCCACCCTGGCCGGCAGTACCAGTGATTCGACGGCCGAAGCCGGCAGTATCGCGCCGGCCAGCTGCTCCACCGCGCGCAGCACCCCGTCCGCGCCGCGCAACCGGCCAGGACCCTGGGCGACCCCGATGCCGTTCCAGGTCGGCAGGAAACGCGCCAGCTGCGCCGGTTCCGCCGGTTCCACCTCGGCCCGCAGGGCGGCCAACGAGCGCCGGCGGAGCAGCCGGAGCACCTCGGCGTCGATGAACTCCCGGCCGCCCGCGGATGCTCCGGCGCTGGCCTCAGCATCCAGCGGGTCGACCGGGTCTGCTCCTGCCGGTCTGAGCTCACCTTCGGCCAGCCGACCGGACGACACCAGCCGGCGCACCGCATCGGCGACGACGGAGACGCCGAGCCCGTATCGACGGGCCGCCGCCGCCGGGACGAACGGGCCGCGGGTGCGGGCGTAGCGGGAGATCAGCCGGCCGATCGGGTCCTCGACCTGGTCCAGGAAGGCCTCGGCGACCCCGACCGGGAGGGCGACGCCCAGCCCGTCCCTGAGCAGGGCGGCGTCGGCGGGGTCGGCGAAGGTGTCCCGGCCACCCACCCGGACGGCGATGACGCGCCGGGTCGCCTGTAGCTCGGCCACGGCCCGCACCGGGTCGACGGTGCTGCGGGCGGCGATCTCCTCGACGGTGAGCGGACCCAGGATCCTGAGCAGGTCGGTGATCTCGTCCGCCGAGCGGGCCTTGCGGTCTTCGGCCAGTCGCTGCAGTTCGCTTTCGGTTCGGAGCACCGCCTGCGGATCGATGAGATCACGCAGTACCGGCGCATCCGGGCCGCCGAGCAGTTCGGCCAGCAACCCTGGGTCGAGGGTGAGGGCGGCCGCCCGGCGCTCGGCCAGCGGCGAATCGCCGTCGTAAATGAACTGGGCGACGTAGCCGAACAGCAGGGATGACGCGAACGGACTGGGCGTCGCCGTCTCCACCTCCAGCACCCGCACCTGCCTGGCGGCGATCCGACGCTGCAACTCGGCGAGCGCCGGCACATCGAAGACGTCCTGCAGACATTCCCGCACCGCCTCGGCAACGATCGGGAAGGACGGGTACTTGCTGGCCACCTCGAGCAACTGAGAGGCCCGCAACCGCTGCTGCCACAGCGGCTGCCTGGATCCGATCTGCCGGCGGGGCAACAACAATGCTCTGGCCGCGCATTCGCGGAACCTGGCGGCGAACACCGCGGAACCGCCGATCTCCGCGGCAACCTCCGCCTGCACCGTTGCCGGATCCAGCGTGAGCAGGTCCGTCAGATCGGGGAGACCACCGTCGTACTCCAGGTCGGGTAGCCGCAGCACTATCCCGTCGTCGGCATGCATCGCGGAGACGTCGACCCCGAACCGCTCGCGCATCCTGGCGGCTATCACCAGAGCCCACGGCGCGTGCACCCCGGCGCCGTACGGCGAATGCAGCACCAGACGCCAGTCGCCGAGTTCGTCCCGAAACCGTTCCAGCACCAGGGTTTTCTCGTCCGGCAGCACGCCGGTGGCTTGCTGCTGCTCGGCCAGGTAGCCGATCAAGTTGCTGGCGGCGTTGTCATCGAGCCCGATCGTCCTGAGCCTGTCGGCGGCGGCGGCACCAGAGCCACCGACTTCGCGGACGAACGCGCCGTGAGCGACACCGAGTTCGGCCGGCCGGCCGAGGGTGTCGCCCTTCCAGAACGGCAATCGACCGGGCAGTCCGGGAGCCGGCAGCACCAGCACCCGATCGTGGGTGATGTCGGCGATCCGCCAACTGCTGGAACCGAGCGCGAAGACGTCGCCCACCCGCGACTCGTAGACCATCTCCTCGTCCAGCTCACCCACCCGGCGGCCGGGGCCCTCACCTGAGGCCAGGAAGACGCCGAACAATCCGCGATCCGGGATGGTGCCACCCGAGGTGACCGCCAACCGCTGGGCGCCGGGCCTGGCGGTGAGCTGACCGGTCACCCGATCCCAGGTGAGCCGCGGGCGCAGCTCGGCGAACTCCTCGCTCGGGTACCGACCCGACAGCATGTCCAGCACAGCGTCCAGCGCGCCGCGGCCGAGGGTGGCGAACGGCGCGGATCGGCGCAGCATCGCCAGCAGATCGTCGACGGTGATCGAGTCCATCGCCACTGTGGCGACGATCTGCTGCGCCGCGACGTCCAACGGAAGGGCCGTCACCGCGAGGGACTCGATGCTGCCGGACCGCATGCGTTCGGCGACCACGGCCGACGACAGCAGGTCACCGCGGAACTTCGGGAACATCACCCCGTGGCTCGGGGCACCGACCTGGTGGCCGGCCCTGCCGATCCGTTGCAGGCCACCGGCTACGCTGGGCGGAGACTCCACCTGTACCACCAGATCGACGGCGCCCATATCGATCCCCAGCTCCAGACTGGAGGTCGCGACCACCGCCGGCAGCCGGCCGGTCTTGAGTTCGTTCTCGATGATCGCTCGCTGCTCGGCGGAGACGCTACCGTGGTGCGCCTTGGCCAGAACCGTTGCGGCGCCGAGAGACCGGCCGGACTGGGCCATCAGCTGGGCTGGTGGCGGCCCCTGTTCGTCTATCGGTTCGCCGATGCGGTCGGCGTGGATCTCGTTGATCCGGGCGGTGAGACGTTCGGCAAGCCGCCGGGAGTTGGCGAAGACGATGGTGGAGCGGTGGCTGCTGATTAGATCGACCACCCGCTCCTCGACGTGCGGCCAGATCGAGGTGCGCCGGACGTCCCCGGCCGCGGCGCCGGTCAGGTCGTCGGTCGGTGCGCCCAAGGCCGTCATGTCCTCGACCGGGACGACGACGTCGACGTCGATCACTTTGCTGCTGGGCGGCGCCACGATAGTCACCGGTCGGCCGCCGGTGAGGAACCTGCCGGCTTCCTCGACCGGTCGGACCGTTGCCGACAGGCCGATCCGCTGGGCCGGTGAGTCCAGCAGCCCGTCCAGCCGCTCCAACGAGACGGCAAGGTGGGCACCACGTTTGGAGCCGGCGATGGAATGCACCTCGTCGACGATCACCGTCTGGACCCCGGCGAGCATCTCCCGCGCCCGGCTGGTCAGGATGAGGAACAGCGACTCCGGCGTGGTGATCAGGATGTGCGCGCCGTACCGGGCGAACGACCGCCGGTCCGCCGAGGGGGTATCGCCAGAGCGCACCGCGACGCTGATCTCCGGCGGCTCCTCGCCACGGGCCCGGGCCAGCCCGGCGATGCCGGCGAGCGGGGAACGCAGGTTGCGTTCGACGTCGACGGCCAGCGCCTTGATCGGCGACAAATAGAGGACCTGGCAGCGTCGCTGCGGCGGGCCGCCGTCCGCCGGGTGGCGAGCGATACCGTCGATGGCGGACATGAAGGCCGCCAGCGTCTTGCCGGACCCGGTGGGTGCGACCACCAGGGTGTGGTCGCCGTTGCCGATCGCCTGCCAGGCCTGCGCCTGGGCCTGGGTGGGGGCAGCGAAGGCCTCTGCGAACCATTCTCGGATCAGCGGCGAGAACCGGGCGAGCGGCTCCGCGGGGTCGCTCGCGGGCGAGCCTTCGGATCGGTCTGCGCTCACCCCGCTATTGTGTCTCGCTCCGCCGACAACCCACTTTCCTCAGCGGCCTGTGGGCGCGTGGATCGTCCGCGCCGCCCCTGGGCCCCCGGATCGTCCGCCGGGCTCGGGCGCGTCGCTCTCACCGGGCAACCGACGGATCCCGTCCGATGGTCGATTCCCGTACCTGCAGCGTCCACGGGACCCTGACCGACTCCGCTTCGGTGCGGCCGGCGTCGATGCGGGAGATCACCAGCCGAAGCACCTCGCGGCTGAGCACGTCGAGGTCCGGGCTGATCGTCGTCACGGTCGGGTTGGAATACCTGGTCTCGGCGATGTCGTCGAAGCCGGCGACCGCGATGTCCTCCGGTATCGATACATCCACGTCGCGGCAGGCCCGCATCGCACCGATCGCCATCAGGTCGTTGAAGCAGAACACCGCGTCCGGCGGCTCGGGCAGTGCCAGCAACTGCTGCATGCCCCGGCGCCCGTCCTCCCTGGTGTAGGACGGCACCCCGATCACCAGTTCCGGTCGGAATTCCACGCCCGCCGTCCGCAACGCCTTCCGATAGCCGCTCAACCGCACCGAGGCGGTTCCCTGCGCCGACTCGCGGCCGATGGCGGCCACCCTTGTGCGTCCCAGTTCGAGCAGATGGGTGGTCATGGCGGTCGCCGCGGCAACCGAGTCGACGGCGACATGGTCGTATCCGGACGGCACGGCGCGCTCGCCGAGCAGCACCATCGGCAGTTCGTCGCGGCGGGCGGCGATGTGCGTGGCCGACAACGCGAGCGGCGAAAAGATCACCCCGTCGATGACGTGGGATCGCATCCCTTCCAGCACCAGCCTCTCGGCCCCGTCGCGACCCTCGGTGACGTCCAGCAAGAGGATGTAGCCGAGTTCGGCGGCACGGGCCGAAACGATCGCGGCCAACTCGGCGAAATACGGCTCGTCCAGTTGCGGCACCGCCAAAGCCAGGAAGCCGGCCCTGCCATGTTTGAGGCCGCGGGCGCTGAGATTGGGTCGATAGTGAAGTTCGTCAATTGCCGCCTGCACCTTCGCGCGGGTGGCCGGCCGGATGTGCGGATAGTCGTTGATCACATTGGACGCCGTTTTGACCGAAACGCCGGCTCGCGCCGCGACGTCCTTCAGCCGCACCGCCATCGTCGCTCCTCACACCCTCCGGGATGGGAAATCGCACGTCCGTCCGTTCCGCACGGTATCCCGGCAACGCTGCGGCAACGTTCCGGACCCAATCCGGCCAGGGTCTGGACAGCGCAGGTTAACCGTTGTAAAGATGGCGGGAGTCTCAAGTCAACCGTTGTACAAGGCCAAGCGACCGACGACCATCTGCTCGACGAGGAGCACGCGTGACGCCAGCGACCATCAGGGTCGACCCGGCCTTCGACGTCGGCGATCTGAACCGTCGACTTTTCGGCAGCTTCGTCGAACACATGGGCCGCTGCGTCTATACCGGCGTCTACGAGCCGGACCATCCGACGTCCGACGAGTACGGCTTCCGCGGGGACGTGGCGGCCCTGGTCCGCGAACTCGGCCCGACGATCATCCGCTATCCGGGCGGGAATTTCGTCTCCAACTACCGATGGGAGGACGGCACCGGGCCGAGGCAGGACCGGCCGACCGTGCTCGACCTCGCCTGGCGCTCCATCGAGTCCAACCAGGTCGGCACCGACGACTTCCTGGCCTGGTGCGCACGCATCGAGATCGAGCCGATGATGGCAGTGAACCTCGGTACCAGGGGCCTGGTCGAAGCGGTCGAGCTGCTGCAGTACTGCAACGCCCCGACCGGCACTCAACTCGCGGATCGGCGCGCCGGCAACGGCTTCGAGAAGCCGCATGACGTCCGCTACTGGTGTCTCGGCAACGAGATGGACGGGCCGTGGCAGATAGGCCACAAGACGGCCAAGGAGTACGCCAGGCTGGCCACCGAGACCGCGCGAGCGATGAAGCGATTCGATCCGACGCTGCTGTTGGTGGCATGCGGATCCAGCAACCGGCAGATGCCGACGTTCGGTGAGTGGGAACGGATTGTTCTGGAGAACTGTTTCGAGCATGTCGATCTGATCTCTGCGCATGCCTACTACCAACCGGTAGACGGCGATGTGGACTCGTTCCTGGCCAGCGCCGAGGACATGCACCGGTTCATCGACGACGTGGTCGCCACCGCCGATCACGTCGCGGCGGTCAAGCACTCCGACAAGCGCATCAACGTCTCCTTCGATGAATGGAATGTCTGGTTCCAGAACAGGTTCAGCGGCGAGTCCAGCCTTGAGATCCGGCAGACCCCGACGCTGATCGAGGACGTCTACGACGTCACGGACGCGGTAGTCGTCGGCAGCCTGCTGATCACCCTGATGCAGCACACCGACCGGGTGGCCGTTGCCTGCCAGGCCCAACTGGTCAACATCATCGCGCCGATCCTCACCGAGCCGGGCGGGGCGGCCTGGTGCCAGACCATATTCCATCCGTTCGCAGTGACCGCCAAATATGCGCGTGGACGGGTGCTGCGGCCGGCGGTCGACTCGCCGAAGATTCGTACCGCCCGATTCGGTGAGGTCGATCAGCTGTGGTGCACCGTCACCGACGATCCGGATACCGGTGAGCTCGCCGTCTTCGTGGTCAATCGCAGCCGCACCGTGCCGTCCGAGCTGGCCGTCGACCTGACCGCTGTGGGCAGCGCGTCCGGCGGGAACCTGCGTCTGGTGGAGCATCTGCAGCTGCACGAGGACGACCTGTCCCTCACCAACACCTCCGACCATCCCGATCGGGTGGTGCCGCGCCCGGGCAACGCCGTCCAGCACGGATCGATCATCGACGTCACACTGCCGCCCGTCTCCTGGCACTGCATCCGCCTCACCCGAGCTCCGCAGTGATCGCCGACACCTCACGCAACGCCCGAGAACCCCACCCACCGAAGGGACCCGACACCATGACTTCCCCAACGAACTCCCCCAACCGCCCCGACGACGATTCCACCCGCACGCCCATCGGACTCACCCGGCGCCGCTTCCTCACCGGCTCATTGGGGGTGGCAGCCGGTCTCGGGCTGGCGGCCTGCGGGAAGGGATCTGGCAGTGTGCCGGGGGCGCAGGGCGGAAACTCCGCCGCGCTGAGCCTGAGCGGCAGTGCCGCCGCATCGGCAGGCGGAGCCGCCGGTTACACCGGCCCGAAGGTGGAGCTGCAGTTCTGGAACGGGTTCACCGGTGGCGACGGACCTTTCATGCAGCGACTGGTCGACCAGTTCAACACCGAGCATGCCAACATCTCGGTGAAGATGAACACGATGCAGTGGGCCGACTACTACAAGAAACTGCCGACGGCGGTGACCACCGGCAAGGGCCCGGAGGTCGCCATCATGCACGTCGATTCGGTGGCCACCAACGCCGCCCGCAACGTGATCCAACCGCTGGACGATGTCGCCGCGGCCCTGCAACTCAGCGCCAACGATTTCGCCCCTGTGCCGTGGAAGGCGGGCATCTACAAGGACCGCCGGTTCTCCATCCCGCTGGATGTTCACCCGCTCGGTTTCTTCTACAACAAGACCGTGATGGAGTCCGCGGGGCTCGATCCGGCCAAGCCACCCACCGACGCCGACTCCTATGCGAAGGCGCTGGAAGCGCTGAAGTCCAAGGGTATCGCCGGTCACTGGATCACCCCGTTCCCGTTCACCGCATCGATGACGGTGCAGTCGGTGATCTGGCAGTTCGGCGGAGACATGATCGCGCCGGATGCCTCGCAGGTGATGTGGGCCGACGACGCGGGCGTCAAGGGACTCACCTGGTACGCCGACATGATCAAACAGGGCTACTCGCCGCCCAAGCAGGCCCAGGACGCCGACTTCGTCGCCCTGCAGAACGGCAAGTCCGCCTTCAACTGGAACGGCATCTGGGCGATCAACACAATGCGCGACGTCGAGAAGGCCAAGGGTGGTGTCAAGTGGGGTGTCGCGGCCCTGCCGAACATCGGCGGCAAGCCGGCTGCCTGGGCCGGCTCGCACCAGTTCGTCCTTCCCGTACTGAAGACTCCGGATGACAACAAGTCCTTGGCTGCAAGGGTTTTCCTCAACTGGGTCAGCCAGAAGTCCATCGAATGGGCGAAGGGCGGCCAGGTTCCGGCCCGCAACTCGGTCCGGGAGTCCCCCGAGTTCGCCGCGCTCACCGAACAGGCCACTCTCGCCAAGCAGATCGACTATCTGCATTTCCCGCCGGCGGTGGCCGGCATCGGCGATGCCTACGTGGAGTTCGAGAAGGCACTAAACGAAGTGGTCGCCGGCGGCAAGGATCCGAAGACAGCACTGTCGGACGCAGCGGGCCGGGCCACCAAGGTCCTTGAGGCGAACAAGAAGAAGTACGGCTGATCCGGTGACGCAGGCGATCGCTCCCCCGCGCCCGGCGAAGACGAACGGACAGCAAGAGACACCGGTCCATCGCAGCGGTGGCATCCACGGATCGCGGTGGACCGGATATCTCTTCCTGGCACCGTTCCTGGTGCTGTTCGCAGTATTCGTCGCCTACCCGGCGATCTACGGAATCTGGATCTCGCTGCACGACTGGGACTTCATGCTTCCCGGTAAACCCTTCGTCGGGTTGGACAACTACGCCGCGCTGTTCGACTCGCAGTCGTTGTACTTCCAGGACTTCTGGAAGAGCATGGGCAACACCGGTCTGTTCACCGTGCTCAGCGTGCCGTTCCTGGTCGTCATCCCGCTGCTGCTGGCGATCCTGCTGAATCGGCGGTTCCCCGGCCGCACCTTCTTCCGTGCGGTGTTCTTCGCTCCCTACGTACTCGGGGTTGCCGTCATCGGCCTGATGTGGCGGTACCTGCTCGATCCTGGGTTCGGCATCGTCAACGGTGTTCTCTCCTCGCTCGGACTGCCTGCTGATACGCCGTGGACAACCGGCCAGCCCTGGGCGTGGATCTCGCTGGTCGGGGTGACCGTGTGGTGGACCATCGGGTTCAACGCGGTCATCTACCTGGCGGGGCTGGCGAACATCAACCCCGATCAGTACGAGGCCGCCGAGTTGGACGGCGCGAGTAACTGGCAGCAGTTCCGGTACATCACCATCCCGGGCCTGCGGCCAGTGCTGATCTTCGTCGTGGTGACGACGATCCTGGCCAGTGCCAACATGTTCGGCCAGTCGTACCTGATCACCCAGGGCGGCCCTGAGGCCACCACCAGGACGGCGATCATGCAGATCACCGACCTCGGATTGTCCCAGTTCAAGATGGGGCAGGCGTCGGCGATGAGCTACATCCTGGCGGCGTTCCTGTGTCTGATCGCTCTGGGTAACTTCTGGTTCCTGCGGGAGAAGAAATGAAGACCCGCAACGGTCCGTTCTTCTGGGCGCTGATCGTCGCCCTGACGCTGGTCTTCCTCGGCCCCCTGCTGTGGATGTTGACCACCGCGTTCAAGACGGAGACCGAGTCCCGTTCGGTGCCGCCCACCTGGTTCCCGGCGGCCCCCACCAGCCACGCCTTCGGAACGCTGTTCACCGCCTCCGACAGCCCGGTGCTGACCTGGTTACTGAACTCGGTGATCGCGGCGTCGGCACATGCGGCGCTGGTCATCATCGTCTGCTCGATGGCCGGATACGCCCTGGCCCGGATGGACTTCCCCGGCAAACGCTTCGTCTTTGCGATGATCATCGGCACCCTGTTCCTGCCCGGGTTCATCTTCCTGATGCCCAACTTCCTGATGTTGGACAGGCTGGGCTGGCTGGACACGGTCTGGGCGCTCATCGTGCCGGGAGCCGCCGGGGCCTTCGGGGTGTTCTTCATGCGACAGTTCTTCTACGGCCTGCCGATCGAACTCGAGGAAAGCGCACGACTCGACGGTGCCGGCGCGTTCCGCACCTTTCGGTCGGTGGTACTGCCGAACGCCAGGCCCGCGGTGGCCACCCTGGCGGTGCTGAGTTTTCTGGCCAACTGGAACGACTTCATCTGGCCGATATATGTGTTGTTCTCGCCGGAGCGGCTGACCCTGCCGGTCGGGCTGAGCAAGTTGCAGGGCGCCTACACGATCAACTATCCGGTGATCATGGCCGGAGCCTGTATCGCCGCTATTCCGGTACTTCTCATCTATGCCTTCACCCAGCGCTACATCATCGAGGGCGTCGCCAACAGCGGCCTCAAAGGTTGAGGCGCTCGCACCTGAGGGATCAGGAGTTCGATTCCATGCGCGCATGCCGAGACTTCGTCGAACCGTCGCCGGGGCACCAGCTGCGGTGCTCACCGTCGCCGCCGCGGCCGGAGTCCACGCGGACCCGGTTTCCGGTCTACCGGTGGCCTCGGCCGAGCAGGGGATCGCGGTGGGCGCCGGCCGTGGTGACGGTCACGGCGCTGATCGCGGTTCTCGGCGCTGGTTGCGGGACCTCGACCCCTGCGGCCGGGTCCGGGTCCTCGGCCGGTGCCGCAGCCGACGGTGACGCAGTTTCCCAGGGCGCGACCCCACCAGCATCGGCATCGGCATCGGCATCGGCAGGAGAATCGGTGAACCCCGTCTACAACACCAACTTCCCCGATCCGCAGATCGTGCGGACAGCTACCGGCTGGCTGGCGGTGGCCACCAACGGCAACGGCCGGAATGTGCAGACGGCCACCAGCAGCGATCTGCGGAAGTGGGATCAGGGGCCAGACGCACTGCCAGCGCTGCCCCCGTGGAGCGCTCCCGGCAAGGTGTGGGCGCCGGAAGTCGCAAAGATCTCTGACGACAACTGGGCTATGTACTACACGACCATGGCCCCCGACCCGTCGATCCAATGCGTCAGCGTGGCTTTCGCCGACAAGCCCCAAGGCCCCTACTCCGACACCAGCACGAAACCGCTGGTCTGCGAAAGCGACCAAGGGGGTTCCATCGATGCCAGCCCCTTCCGAGCGGCCGACGGATCCCGCTATCTCTACTGGAAGAACGACGGCAACGCGGTCGGTGCCGACACCTGGATCTCGGTGCAGAAGCTGTCCGCCGACGGCCGCCGGCTGGACGGCACACCCCGGCGCCTGATCCGGCAGGACCAGGCATGGGAGGGCAACCTGGTGGAGGCGCCGTTCGTCTGGGAACAGGCCGGCGTCTTCCATCTGTTCTACTCGGCGAACAACTACGCCTCCGCGGACTACGCCGTCGGACATGCCACAGCGACCTCACCCACCGGCCCGTTCAGCAAGGACTCCGCACCGGTGCTGGTGTCCGACCAGCTGGCCGCCGGTCCCGGGCACTGTGCGCTCTTCGATGCCGATGGCCAGGTCTGGATGGTCTATCACGCATGGTCGCCCGAAGCCATCGGCGACGACGACGTCGGCCGCAGCATGTGGCTGAGCAAGGTAGCGATCGGTCCCGGGAAAACGGTCAAGGTGGCGCCGCCGGCTGCCGACCCCTTCGCCGGACCGTGACTCTCGCAGTGCAAGCGACTTCGCTGCGCCCCTGACCCGACTTGCGCGGGACTTCGAAGCCTGTACTATACAAGTTTATGACAGGCGCTCGGTTTCGGCAGATCGCGGACGACCTTCGTGAGCGTATTGCGCTGGACGACGTCGGCAGCGGTGGCGCGGTGGAGAGCGAAGCCGAACTCGGACACCGCTACGCCGCCAGCCGGATGACGATCCGCAAGGCGCTGGAGATTCTGCGGGACGAAGGTCTGGTGGAGAGCCGCAAGGGCGCTGGTTGGTTCGCCTCCGGCACGGCCTTCCACCAGCGGATCGCCCTCGGCACGTTCCGGCACGCCGCCTCCGCGGTGGCCTCGGCCGGCCAGCAGCTCGAGCGCCGGATCGTCTGGTTCGCCTTCGAACCGGCACCCGACCATGTCGCCCACATCCTCGGCATCGACGCCGGCGCGGAGGCGCTGCACTGCCGCAGCGTACGGTCCGCCGACGGGGTCCCGCTCGACCGTTCCACCGAGTGGGTTGCGGCCGTCCGAGCTGCCAGGCTGAGCAGGGCAGATGCCGCCGCACCCGGAATATGGCAGAGCCTGCATCGGTCTGGAAGCGCGATCGCATCTGTGCGTCAGCGGATCACCGCCGGGGTAGCCGGAGAACTCGACTGCACACTGCTCGGAGCGGCACCGGGCGCTCCGTTGTTGTTGATCCGCCGGATTGCCACCGGGCTCGACGGAGCACTGGCGCTGTCGGACCACAGGTACCTGGCTCACCGGTTCAGCCTTGAGGTGGAGTTCAACGGCTGGTCTGGAATCGCCGACACGCCACCAGGGCTACGCCAGGAACCGTCCGATCCGTCCGAGTTAGCATCCGCCGGCTCACCCACCGGAACCGCCGCCCGCTGAATCCCTGCACACCGAACTCGCCGCACATCGAAATCCCTGCCCACCGAACCATGCACAAGGAGAACCACATGCGCGCGCTCGTCACCGGCGGTGCCGGTTTCATCGGCACCAACTTCGTTCTTCGCACCCGGGCCACCCGGCCGGAATGGCAGCTCACGGTCATCGATGCCCTCACCTACGCAGGTAACAGGGAGACCCTGGCACCGGTCGCCGACCAGATCCAGTTCTTCGAGGGCAATATCGCCGACCCTGAGCTGATCGGGAAGCTGGTGGCGGACAACGACATCGTCATCCACTTCGCCGCCGAGTCGCACAACGACAACTCACTGGACAACCCGTGGCCGTTCGTCGAGTCGAACATCATCGGCACCTACCAGATCCTGGAGGCGGTGCGGAAGAACAACAAGCGCCTGCACCACATCTCCACCGACGAGGTGTACGGCGACCTGGAGCTGGACGATCCGCGCCGGTTCTCCGAGAGCACCCCGGTGAACCCGTCGAGCCCGTACAGCGCCTCCAAGGCCAGCGCCGATCTGCTGGTCCGTGCCTGGA
>JAABUN010004158.1_pt1 | contig 20417 bp, 21 predicted proteins | sample 5559311 | NCBI WGS metagenome assembly JAABUN01 (sample SAMN10711877, study PRJNA513370) | rock metagenome | isolation source: Antarctica rocks | place: Antarctica: Victoria Land, Siegfried Peak sud
TCGATCGCGACGCTGCGAAGACGGCTCACCGTCGCTCTCGCCAGAACCCTCGCGAGATGCCCCTGTTGCCAGACCGCGTCTCGCAATCCAGCCTTCCGAATGCGCTTGTGACGCAGTAGAACTAGGCGCTTCGAGGATCCCCGTGCGTCGGTTGCATGATTCATGGGAGGTCAGTTTGGAGACCGATCGTGGCGGCGGAGCGGGACTGGAAAGCAGAGCTCGAACAACGGCTCGAGCCGATTCTAGCCGGTCTTTCACATCCGGCGCGTCGCCGGATGTGTGGGGCCGGAGCTCCCCGCGCTGATCGCGCGAATGAACGCGACGACGAGGTCGGCGTCATCAAGCACTCCGACAAGCTCCTGCACGGGGCGCGGTCAAGGGCGCTGTCCTCGTGGACCCGTTCTTTGGCGCCGATGCTCTCCGGCGCTTGGTCCTCCGCCTGCAGATCGGCCTCGCCAACATCGTCTACAACGTAAAAGCGGCTGATCGTTCTCGAACGCTGGGCCGCGCTTCCCGCCTGATCGAAGCAACCGGTGCCTCTCCGGATCACACCGCCACATGAATCGCTCAAACCCACGTCGGCACCATAACCCCCACCCAACATGGCCCGCGTCGAGGGAGTACTTCGAACCGTCCAGATGCTTCGCTGCCGACGACTGGTTTTCCTTCCCGGGTTGGATATTGTATTCAACATGCGAGAGAATAAGGATGGCTGACGCCGATACCAATGGACAGGCTTGGCGCGTTCCGCCGAGCGCATATCTTGCGACGCGCCCGGCCGAATACGCCTCTCCGGGGAAGCCGCTCTCGCTTTATCTCCCCATGTGCGACGGGTGCCGCCTCGCAGTGGATGTCTATCTGCCCGAGCAATCCGCCGGTGGTCCGGCGCCGTCCGGCAAGCTGCCCACGATCCTCATTTTGACGCCGTACTACCGCCGTTTCGCGCTCAAGGAGGACGCGGCCGCGGGCGTGGAGAACACGCCGAACGCCGCGAAATACCGCGATGTCTTCGTGCCGCGCGGCTATGCCCTCGTGGTGGTCGACGTGCGAGGCACGGGCGCGAGCTTCGGCACCCGCGACAGCTTCCGCTCTCCCGCCGAGCGCGAGGACTTTCGCGAGATCGCCGACTGGATCGTGGCCCAGCCCTGGTCGGACGGCGTGATCGGCTCGACCGGCATCTCCTATCTCGGCGCCGCCGCGCTCTTTCTCGCCAGCACGGGGCATCCGGCCGTCAAAGCGGTCGCGCCGCTCTTCGCGGTCTGGAACACCTATGTCGATCATTTCTACCCCGGCGGCGTCCTCCTCAATCGCCTGGCGGCCAGCTATGACGAGATCATGATGGGGCTCGATCATGATCGGCGCGACCTGCTCGCGAAAGTCCCCTATTTCAGCGACCCGAGCTTCGGCGGACCGCAGCCGGTCGACGACGACCGGAGCGGCTCCCTGGTTCGCGCCGCAGTGCAAGGGCATCTCGGGAACTTCCACATGCCGGACTTTATCACCGAGTTCCGGTTCACGGACGACCGCCTGCCTTACGACCCGAGTTTTGGGACGCCCTCCTTCAGCCCCTACCACTATGCCGAGGGCATCCGCGAGGAGGTGGCGATCTATTCGGTCTCCGGCTGGATGGACGGCGCAGGCTTCGCCAACGGCGCGATCGCGCGGTTCCTCTCCCTGCCGAACAAGCGCCAGCACCTCCTGCTCGGACCCTGGGACCACGGCGGGCGCGCCAACGCTTCGCCCTTCCGCGACGCCGTCGAGCCGCGTTTCGCGGTGCTCGCCGAGGTGTTGCGGTTCTTCGATCACTACCTCATGCGCCGGGACACCGGGCTCTCGGCCGAAGCGCCCGTGCATTATTTCAGCATGCATGAGGAGACCTGGCATGCCGCCCCAGCCTGGCCTCCCGTCACGGAAACCAAGCGTCTGGCGCTCGGCGGGGACGGCACGCTCGCGGACGCGCCCGGCGCCGATGGCGAGGATCGCTACCAGGTCGATTTCACGGTCGGAACCGGACAGAGCACGCGCCACGAGCGCCTGGCGGCGGAGGATACGCGGGAGTACTATCCGGACTGGCGGGGGCGCGACGAGCGGATGCTGCGCTATACTTCGGAGCCGCTTGCCGCCGACGCCGAGGTCTCGGGCCATGCCGTCGTCGATCTGTGGATGGCTTCGAGCGAAGGAGACGCCGCCGTGCATGTGTACCTCTCCGAGGTCGAGGGGGACGGCAACGTGCGCTACGTGACGGAAGGCGTGCTGCGCGCCCTCCACCGGCGCGAGGCCGCGCCCGAGCCTCGGCAGCGCTGGAGCTGGCCTTTCCGGACCTTCGCCCGCGCCGACGCTCAGCCGATGCCCTCGGGCCAGCTCGAGAATCTCCGCTTCGCGCTGTTGCCCACGTCGTGGACCTTCAGGCGCGGCAGCCGGGTCCGGCTCGCCATCGCCGGAGCCGATATCGACCACTACGGGCAGGTGCCGCACGGACGGCCGCCGCTGCTGACGGTTCGACGCGGCCGTACCATGGCGTCCGCCATCACGCTGCCGTGGCGCGAACGCACGAACTCATGACGACAACCCAGATCGGGAAACGATTATGATCGGAAAGACGATTGGACGGCTCACGGTCGGCGCTGCGGCGCTGCTTGCCGGAATGGGCGGCGCCCTTGCGGGCAAGGCCAACGACACCTTCGTCTGGGCGACCAGCACCGAGATGGGTCCGCCGGACCTCTACTACGGCAACCAGCGCGAGGTGCTGATCATCTCTTATGCGATGTGCGACACCCTCCTCCATCGCGACCCCGTGTCGAACGAGTACAAGCCCCTCCTCGCCGAAAGCTGGACCTGGGTCGATCCGGTGACGCTCGAGCTCACGCTGCGCAAGGGCGTCAAGTTCCATGACGGCCGCGAGTTCGGCGCCGAAGATGTGGCGCATACGCTCAACCATGTGAGCCGCCCTGACAGCGGCATGCAGATCCGAGTCATCATCGACTGGATCAAGAACGTGGAGGCGGTCGCCCCCGACAAGGTCCGCATCCACGCCAAGGCGCCGACGCCGGCGGCGCTCGAGTTCCTGTCCGGGACGACGCCGATCTACCCGCGCGGCCACTATGATGCGGCGCCGAGCGTGCCCGCGCCCGACGGCAAGACGCGCCGCGACTGGGGGGCCGTCAAGCCGATGTGCACCGGACCCTACAAGCTGAAGGACCACAGGCCGGGCCAATCGGTGACCCTAGAGAAGAACCCGCAATACTTTACCGGCGGACCAAAGGGCCAGCCGAAGATCGGGACCATCGTCTATCGAACCATCAAGGATGCCGACACGCAGGTAGCCGAGCTTCTCACGGGCGGCGTCGACTGGATCTGGGGCGTGCCCCCCGAGAACGCGAAGCAGCTCGGCGCCATGCCGAACGTCGTCGTAAGATCGGCCGCGACCATGCGCATGTCGTTTCTCTCGCTGGACGCGGCGGGCCGCACGGGCGATACGCCGCTGAAGGACGTGCGTGTGCGCCGCGCCATCTTCCACGCCATCGACCGGGATGCGATCGCAAAGAACCTGGTCGGAGAGGGCGCGGTCGTCCAGAAATCGCTGTGCGTGCCGATCCAGTTCGGCTGCGAAACCGACGTCGCGGACTACCCGTATGATCCCGCGAAAGCGAAGGCGCTCCTGTCGGAGGCTGGTCATGGGAACGGCCTCGCTATCCCGTTCTATGCCTACCGCGACCGGCCCTACTCCGAGGCGGTGCTCAACTATCTTCGCCAGGCCGGGTTCCGACCAGATCTGAAGTTCCTGCAGTGGCAGGCTCTCCGCCCGCTGATCATCGACGGTAAGACCGACATGGCCCACCTGACCTTCGGGTCTAACGGGATCCTCGATGTCTCAGCCTCGACGAGCTACTATTTCCGGCACAGCGAGGACGATTACGCCCGTGATCCGGAGGTGCGGGACTGGCTCGCGGCCGCCGACACCTCGACCGATCCGGCAAAGCGCAAGGAACTCTACGCAAAGGCCCTGAAGAAAATCAACGAGAACGCCTATGCGGTGCCGCTGTTCATCTATGGGCGGACCTATGCCTACAACAAGGACTTCGATTTCCCGCTGACGCAGGACGAGATGGCGCATTTCTACCTGGCCAGCTGGAAATAGCCTCGCCAGGCGGCAACGACGCTCCCGCTCAGATCGTGAAATCATGCTGACCTTCATCGCGAAGCGACTTCTCGTAACGGCGATGGTCATCGCCGTTATCTCCATGGTGGCGTTCTCCCTCGTCCATCTCACCGGCGACCCGGCCGTCGCCATGGCGGGCGAGAACGCCTCGCCCGATGACGTCGCGTCGATCCGCAAGATCTATGGCTTCGATCGGCCCATCGTCGAGCAATACCTCACCTGGCTCGGGCGGTTCGTCGCCGGTGATTTCGGCCGCTCTCACTATCTGAGGCTCGGGGTCGGCGCCGTGCTGGCCGAGCACATGCCGGTGACAGCCACCCTCGGCGTTCTGGCGCTCGCCTTCGCGCTCGCCCTGTCGATCCCACTCGGGGTGCTCGCGGCGCTCCGGCCCAACACCCTCGTCGACCGCATCGCCCTGTGGATCGCCGTCGCTGGCCAGGCGCTGCCGTCGTTCCTGTTGGCCCTGGGGCTGATCTACGTCTTCGGCGTTCTTCTGCGCTGGCTGCCCGTCTCCGGCGATGCGACCTTGCTGCACTTCGTCCTGCCGGCCGTGGCTCTCGGCTACTACGCTACGCCGGCGATCATGCGGCTCACGCGCTCCGGGATGATGGAGGCGCTCCAGTCCGACCACGTCCGCACCGCGCGCGCCTTCGGCCTGTCGCGCTGGCGCGTGGTGATCCGGCACGGCCTGCGCCACGCCATCATCCCGGTGGTGTCGCTCGCCGCCGTGCAGCTCGGCTTCATGCTTGGAGGCTCGATCGTGATCGAGACCGTGTTTTCGCTCAAGGGCGTGGGCTACCTCGCCTGGCAGTCGATCCAACGGGCCGACATCGAGGTGATCCAGGCGATCCTCTTGGTCATCGCGACGCTCTACGCCCTGCTCACGCTCCTCGCCGACGTCCTCAACGCAGCGCTCGATCCGCGGATGCGTCTCGGCTGAGCCGCCCCATGGCCGTGATCGCTCCACCTTCGTCCGCTTCGTCCGCTTCGTCGCTCGCCCTCTCGCCGGGCCGGGTCGCCTTGCGCCGCGCGCTCCGGCACGGCAGTTTCTGGGTCGGTGGTGGCATCCTCGCCGCGATCGTGCTCGCCGCCGTCTTCGCTCCGCTTCTGACGCCCTTCGATCCCACATGGCAGGATCTGTCGAAGCGGCTGCTTCCGCCGGTATGGAACTCGCAGGGCGGTTGGGAGCATCCCCTCGGCACCGACCAGCTCGGCCGGGACTATCTGGCCCGCCTCATCTATGGCGGCAGGATCTCGTTGTTGATCGGCCTCGTGACGGTTTTGATCTCCGGTGTGATCGGGACCGCCCTCGGGGTCGCGGCCGGCTATTGGGGCGGGCAGGTCGACCTTTTCATCAACTTCGTCCTGACCATCCGGCTGACGCTTCCCGTGGTGCTCGTCGCCCTCGTAGTCGTCGCCCTGATCGGCAATTCGCTCACCGTCCTGATGGCGGTGATCGGGCTCCTGCTCTGGGACCGCTTCGCCATCGTCACCCGCAGCGCGACCCAGCAGGTCGCAAGCCGGGAGTTCATCGTGGCCGCCCAGGCGATCGGAAGCTCGACCGGGCGCATCCTTCTCAGGGAAATCCTGCCCAACATTACGGGGCCGCTGATCGTCGTCGCTTCCATCGAGCTTGCCCACGCGGTTCTGCTCGAGGCGGCGCTCTCGTTCCTTGGGCTCGGCGTTCTGCCGCCCCTGTTCACTTGGGGTCTGATGATCGCCGAAGCCAAGAACCAGCTCTTCTTCCGCCCCTGGCTCATCGCCATCCCCGGCGCCGCGCTGGTCGCCCTGATTTTCGCGATCAATCTCGTCGGCGACGCCGTCCGGGACGTCACAGCCCCCGAAGGAAGGGCCTGATGGCCTGCGCCCCTCTTCTCGCAGTGCGAGGCCTGAAGGTCGAGATCCCTACATCGGGCGGCCTCCTGACGCCGGTGCGCGGGGTCGATTTCTCCGTCGCGCCCGGCGAGACGCTGGCCATTGTCGGGGAATCCGGCTGTGGCAAGAGCCTGACCTCGCTGGCCGTGATGGGACTTTTGCCGCGATCCGCGCGGCTCACCGCCGAGCGGATCGCCTTCAAGGGAGAATCGCTCCTCGGCCTTTCGGACCGGGGCTGGCGGAGGATGCGCGGCGAGCGGATCGCGATGATCTTCCAGGACCCGATGACGGCGCTGGATCCGTGCTACCGCATCGGCAATCAAATGACCGAGGTGCTGCGCCAGCATCGACGGCTGCCGCTCGAGCAGGCCCGACGACGGGCGATCGAGCTTCTCGGCCGGGTCGGCATCTCCTCGCCCGAGCAGCGTCTGTCCCAGTTCCCGCATCAGCTTTCCGGCGGTCTTCGCCAGCGGGTGATGATCGCCATGGCGCTTCTTTGCGAACCCGAGCTGATCATCGCCGACGAGCCCACCACCGCCCTCGACGTGACCATCCAGTCCCAGATCCTGCATCTTCTAGCCGACATCCAGCGCGACACCGGAGCCGGGCTGATCTTCATCTCCCACGACCTCGGTGTCGTGGCCGGCATCGCTCATCGGGTAGCGGTGATGTACGGCGGCGAGATCGTCGAGATCGGAGACCGGGACGCCATCCTCGGCCGGCCGCTCCACCCCTATACGGAAGGGCTGATGCGCTCGATCCCGGTCCCCGGAGAGACGCGGCGCGGCGAGACCCTGGGCTTCATCGCCGGGACCGTGCCGCGCCAAACGGGCGACCTGACCCGGTGCGGGTTCCTCGACCGCTGCCCGTATGCGAACCAGCAAAGCGGCGCCGGACCGGTCGCGCTGCGGTCTGCCCCAGACGGGCGCCTCGTGCGCTGCGTGCTCCCGCTGGACGGGAGCGGTCGGGACCCGCTCGCCTGGACGCGCATCGCGGAAGGCGTCTAAATGTCGGTGAAAATCCTCGAAGTTCGCGACGCCACCAAGGTCTACAGCGTCGGTAAGACGCTCATGGGCGCGGGGAGCACGCTGCACGCTTTGCGCGGCATCGATATCACCGTGCGCAAGAGCGAGACCCTCGGCCTCGTTGGGGAATCCGGCTGCGGCAAGAGCACCCTCGCGCGGCTGATCCTCGGCATCGAGCGCCCGAGTTCCGGCACGGTGTCGCTCGCTGGGAGGGCCGTCGCCGAGTACAGCCGGCTCGAGCGCGCTCAGCTCGTGCAGCCCGTGTTCCAGGATCCGTATTCGTCCCTCAATCCGCGCATGCGGATCTCGCGCATCGTATCGGCGCCTCTGGAAGTTCGCGGCATCGGCTCTGCGTCCTCCCGCCGCGAGCGGGTTCGCGCCGCAATGAGCGCGGTAGGCCTCGCCGAGCACTTCATGGAGGCCTATCCGAGTCAGCTTTCGGGGGGACAGCGCCAACGGGTGGCGATCGCCCGCGCGCTCATCGGCGAGCCGGAGATCCTGGTCTGCGACGAACCGACCTCGGCGCTCGACGTGTCCGTCCAGTCCCAGATCCTGAACCTCCTGTCGCGGCTTCGCGGCGAGTTCGGCCTGACCCTGATCCTTATCAGTCACAACCTGACGGTAGTGCATCATCTCGCCGACAGAGTGGCGGTGATGTATCTTGGACGGATCGTGGAGCACGGGCCGACCGAGGCCGTTTTCGCTGCGCCGCGACACCCCTACACCACGGCGCTGCTCGCCTCCGTTCTGTCGCCACGGCCGGGGATGCGCCTGCCGAAACTCCGGGTCGGGACCGAGTTTCCGAGTCCGATCGCCCCGCCTGCGGGCTGCGCCTTTCACCCCCGCTGCCCGCAGGCGGCGAAGGGCTGCGCGGTGGATGATCCCGCGGAGACGAGGGAAGGCGCGGGAGGCTATCGGTGCCACTATCCCTTCCGGGACCGCTCGAAAACCTTGGTTGACACGGGGTTGCCGATTTTTACCGCTCCGGCATGAGTTGAAGTTGGCTCGCCCGTCCTGGAAGTCCGCGGAGTGACGACGCGCTTGCGAACCTCGCCTCGGGTGGGGTTAAGGGCGGAGCGCTCGCGATGAGGCAAGCATTCAGGTTAGACGTCCGGGCGCAGGGGCGGCCCGAGCAGCTTGCTCGCCATCAGTCCAGTCACCGCCAGGACCGAGTATCCGCGGCTCGGCTTCAAAAGGCCTTTCTGGAAGCCATTGGCGTTGTTATCCGCCGTAAGCTGATGACCGGCGTGAGCAACCTCATGGGCGAAGTCGGTCGAGAGCGGGAGCACCCTGCAGATCCCAAGCTTCTGCGACGTCATCAAGCACGCGCGCAGTTCGACGAATAACGCCGTTTTGACCGGCTTCCAAAGCTAGCTTCTCGGTCATGCACCGAGGATGGCGGGCCGGGGAGGTGGCCGCCATCGCGATGGGAAGCCGCCCGATCGCCACTGGCGTGTTTCACGTGTCGGAGGACAGTCGCTGATGAGCTTGATGGCCCTTAAGGCGCTCGACCTCAGCTCTTGCGACAGGAAGCAGCCCGGAGACCGCGATCCGGTCGGCAAGCTCATCAAGCTCCGCATGCAACAGGCGTCTCCCCTTGGGATTGGCTGCACCATCGAGCTGGCGCGCGTAGGCCCGCAGGCCATCTTCGAACAACGCGAAGTCCTCCGTTGGAGGGTCCGTGAACATCGGGATGTCCATCGGATCGGTCGTCTCAAGCGCGGCCAAGCATTTCACCCGCGCAGGCGCGCAGAGGCGAGGAAGCGGACGACGTTCTTCGCAAGCGACGGGTTCTCGATAGCGATGCGGCGGCGGGTCTCTGCGGCGGCCCGGCAGGCAGGTTCCGGCCCTTGCCAGAGCCACCCCGGCGCTCAGGTGCTGGACGGGCTTGGTCGAGCGTGTAGTGCCACAGGAGAGGCGGCAGCGCCGGGCGCTCGAGGGGCCAATCAGTCAGGATCGCCTCACGGACCGCGCCTAACTAGGGGCGGGGCGTCCAAAATCCTCGCCGGCTTTCCGGACGAGCCCCGCGGGGCGGCCCTGCGGCGACGGCTCGGGAGGCTGCAGGGCTGGGGAGCGTGCGCGGCGATTGCCGCCCGGACACCGGCGTGATTGTTTGTCTGCAACCTTCTGATGCGAGCGGTTTTTGCCTTCATGCGCCACGGCTTCTCAAAACCCACTTTCGCCCTGGATGTGTCGGATCGAGCCGGCGGCGGCGCTGTCGGCGGTGCCGCCATGGCCCAGTTCGGCATCGGCCAGCCCGTGCATCGGCGGGAGGACCCTATGCTGGTGCGGGGCGAGGGCCGCTATACGGACGACGTCTCGATCCCGGGCCAGGTTTATGCCGCCTTCGTGCGCAGCCCCTACGCGCACGGCATCATCCGCGACGTCGATCTTGCGACCGCCCGCAACATGCCGGGCGTGATCGCGGTCTACGGAGCGGCGGACCTTGCCCATTACAGCCCGTTTCCCAATGTGACGGCGTTTAAGAACCGCGACGGCTCGCCGATGAAGAAGCCCGACCGGCGCCCGCTCGCGATCGACCGCGTGCGCTACGTTGGTGACGCGATCGCCTTCGTAGTGGCGGAGAGCGCGGTCGAGGCGCGCGAGGCCGCCGAAGCGGTCGCCATCGACATCGAGGCGCTGCCGGCTGTCGTCACCGCGGCGGACGCGCTGCGGGAGGGCGCCCCTCTCCTCTACGACGACATTCCGAACAACGTCTTCCTCGACTTCCATTTCGGCGATGCGGACAAGGTGGAGGCCGGCTTCGCGGCGGCCGCGCATGTGACGCGGCTCGACCTCGCGAGCCACCGGCTTGTCATCAATCCGCTCGAGCCGCGAACCGCGCTCGGGGAATTCGACCCGCAGGCGGAGAAGTTCACGCTCACGGCCGGCACGCAGGGCGTGTTCGGCATGCGCAGCATGCTGGCCGGCGTGCTCGGCGTGAAGGCGGACAGGCTGCGGGTCGTCACCGGCCAAGTCGGCGGCTCGTTCGGGATGAAGATCGCGCCGTTTCCCGAATACGTGGCGGTCCTGCACGCGGCGCGCGCGCTCGGCCGGCCCGTCAAGTGGACGGATGCGCGCTCCGAGAGCTTCATGTCGGACTACCATGGCCGCGGCCTGGAGGTGACGGCGGAGCTGGCGCTCGATGCCGACGGGCGCTTCCTGGCCTTGCGCATCGAGGGGCTGGCCGATCTCGGGGCCTTCCTGACCCCGGTGGCGCCGCTCTTCTCTACGCTGAACGTGCCGAAGAATGCCGTCGGCACCTACCGGACCCCGGCGGTCACGGCCGACATCAAGTGCCTCCTGACCAACGCCGTCCCGGTCGGGGCCTATCGGGGCGCGGGACGCCCCGAAGGCAACTACTTCATGGAGCGGCTGGTCGACCTCGCAGCGCATGAGACCGGGCGCGACCCGGCCGCGCTCCGGCGGCTGAACCACATCCGGCCGGACGAGATCCCCTACACGACGCCGGTGGAGACGACCTACGATTCCGGCGAGTTCACAGCGCTCCTCGATCGGGCCCTCGAGGCCGCGGATTGGGACGGGTTCGCGGCCCGGCGGGCCGAGAGCGCCGGGCGAGGCAAGCTTCGCGGCCGCGGCATCGGGCAGTACCTCGAAGTCACCGCGCCGCCCCAGAACGAGATGGGCGGCATCCGGTTCGAGCCCGACGGGACCGTCACGATCGTGACGGGAACGCTCGATTACGGCCAGGGTCACTGGACGCCCTTCGCGCAGGTGCTCTCGGCCAAGCTCGGCGTTCCGTTCGAGGCGATCCGGCTCGTGCAGGGCGATTCGGACCAGCTGATCGCGGGCGGCGGCACCGGCGGCTCGAAGTCGCTGATGGCGAGCGGGACCGCGATCGTCGAGGCCGCCGAGGAGGTCATCGGGATCGGCCGCCTCTTGGCCGCCGAGCTCCTCGAAGCGGGTTTGGCCGATATCGAGTTCGCGCAGGGCCGCTTCACCATCGCGGGAACCGACCGCGGCATCGGCGTCATGGAGCTCGCGGCCCGGTTGCGAGAGGGAGTCGATCTGCCGGAGGGAGTGCCGCGCTCGCTGGACGTCCGGCACGTGCACAAGCAATCGCCCTCCGCCTACCCGAACGGGTGCCACGTGGCGGAGGTCGAGGTTGATCCCGAGACGGGCACGGTCTCGGTGGTCCGCTACGCCATGGTCAACGATTTCGGCACCCTGGTGAACCCGATGCTGGTCGAGGGCCAGCTGCATGGCGGCGTCGTCCAGGGGATCGGCCAGGCGCTCCTGGAGCGGACGGCCTATGATGAAGAGGGTCAGCTCGTGTCCGGCTCCTTCATGGATTATGCGCTGCCGCGGGCCTGCGACGCCCCGCCCTTCGTGTTCGAGAGCAGGCCTGTCCCGGCCACCACGAACCCGCTCGGCGTCAAGGGGTGCGGGGAGGCAGGCTGCGCGGGCGCGCTGCCGTCCGTGATGAACGCGCTCGTCGACGCGCTCCGCACGGTCGGGATCGACCGCTTCGACATGCCGGCCACGCCGGACCGCGTTTGGCGGGCGATCCGGGACGCGAGGGCGGCTTAGCTCCAGCGGCGCCCTGGCCATGACGGAAACGTCCCGTCGCTTCCTTCTCGCGGGAGCCCGGGCGGCCGTCGCGCTGCCGGCTTGGATCATCGGGTTCTCGTTCCTCGGCGTCGGGAGTCTGGCGCGGGACGCCGGCCATCCGATCGGGGCCGCGATCCTGTCGACCGTGCTGGTCTTCGCGGCGCCGGCCCAGCTGATCCTGTATGGCTCGCTCGCGAGCGGCGGCCTCCTGATCGCGGCCGCGCTCGCGGTCGGGTTCTCGGCCATCCGGCTCCTGCCGATGACGCTCGCGATCCTGCCCTATCTGACGCGGCCCGGGCAATCGGTCGCGGCGCGATGGTCGCTCGCCCACACGGTGGCCGCCACGACTTGGATCGAAGGCATGCGAAGGCTGCCCGAGATGGATCCCGCCGTCCGCGTGCCCTACTTCCTGGGGTTCGGCGGGGCCTGCATCTCGATCAGCACCGCCATGACGGCGCTTGGGTTCCTGCTGGTCGGAGCCCTGCCGGTGCCGCTCACGGCCGGGCTCCTCTGCCTGACCCCGATCTACTTCACCATTTCGATGGTGGGCGGCGCCAGGACGATCGGCGAGTGGCTCGCGATCGGCCTAGGGCTCGGGCTCGCCCCCGTGGCCCAGGCCATCGTCGGGCGCGACTTCGACATTCTGGCCACGGGCCTGATCGGCGGCACTCTCGCCTTCGTGGCTGACGGCCTGACGCGTCGGTGGCTGGGGCGCTCGACCCCCGAGGGGGGACGGCCTCCGTGAGCGCGGCTGTGTGGCCCTATCTGGTCGTCGTGCTGGCCGGGTTCATCCCGAACGAGATGTTCAGGCTTGGCGCCGTTCTGCTGTCGCGGGGCGTGGACGAGCGCTCGCAGCTGTTCTCGTGGCTCCGGATCGTCGCCGTGGCGCTGCTCGCCGCCGTCGTGTCGAAGCTGCTCTACCAGCCGCCCGCCGCCCTCGCGCTCGTGCCCCTCTGGGTGCGGATCATGTCCGTGGCGGTCGGGATCCTGGCGTATTTCGGAGGTCGTCGGGCGCTCGCTTTCGGCATCCTGGCTGGCGAGTGTGCGCTCGTCGCGACATCCTGGTGGCTAGGCCCGAGGTGAGCCAGCCGCCGTAAACCGAACCTCAACCCCGTATCCCCGATGGTGGGCCACGGGTGGCGGGCTGCGATGATCACGGGATCGACCTTGGCCGCGTTCGCGGCGTCCACGCCTCGCCGCACCTCGCTGAACTGGGCCGATCCGCTGCTCCTTGGCGGCGCGCTGTTCGCGGCCTTGATGATGCTCGCCGACCGGCTCCTCGGCGATCCCGACACGCAGTGGCACATCGCGATCGGGGCCCGTATCTGGCGGGAGGGCGCGATCCCCTGGATCGACCAGCATTCGCACACCTTCGCGGGGGCTCCCTGGATCGCGAAGGAGTGGTTGTCGCAGCTCATCCTCTCCGGCGCCTACGGCCTCGCGGGCTGGAGCGGCGTAACCATTCTGACCGCGGCTGTCCTGGCCGCCGTCTTCGCGCTCCTGTTCGGGTGGCTGGAGCGTCGCTTCCGGGCCATGGTCGCGCTCGCGGCCACGCTCCTCGCCATCATGTTCGTCGCGCCGCATTTCCTGGTGCGTCCGCATGTTTTCGCGCTCGCGACCCTGCTCGGCTGGACGATCGGGCTCGCGAACGCGCGCGAACGCGGCCGCGCGCCGCCCTGGCGGCTTTTCCCCCTTCTCGTCCTCTGGGCGAACCTCCACGGCAGCTTCACGGTCGCGTATCCGCTAGCCGGCCTGTTCGCGGCCGAGGCGGTCCTCTTCGCGCCGGCCGGCCAGAAGCTCGCGACGGCCGCGCGCTGGGCGCTTTTCGGCGCGCTCGCGCTCGTGGCCGGCTGCGCCACGCCCTACGGCATCCAATCCATGGCGGTCACGGCCACCCTCTTCGGCAGCGCCGAACCGCTTCCGTTCCTGATTGAGTGGCAGCCGCTCGCCTTGGACGCGGGCGGGCTGTTGGCGCTCGGGAGCATGGCCCTCCTCCTGGCCGGGCTCGCGGTCGAGCCGAGACGGAACGCCTTTCGCATCCTCGGCATCGCGGGCCTTACCGCGATGACCCTGCGGCACGGCCGCTTCCTTGATGTCCTCGCTCTCGCGGCCCCGGTCCTCGCGGCGGGCCCGATCGCGCGCCGCTGGCCGGGGCTTGGGCCCGAGCGGAGCGAGGGTCCTTCACGCGGATTGCACCAGCGCCGGCTGCCGCTCGCCGCCATCGGGGCGGTGGCTCTCGGGCTGATGCTGAGCCGATCTCCGGAGCCCGATCCCGTTATGACACCGGTCGCCGCGCTGGAGGCGGCCCGCCGGGCTGGCGTCAGTGGGCCCGTCTTCAACGATTACGATTTCGGCGGCTTCCTGATCCGCCAGGGCGTACCGACCTTCATCGACGGCCGGACCGACCAGCTCTTCCTCGGCGGGTTCATCTCCTCCCTGTATAGGGCGGTCCGGACGGAGGCCGACGGGCCGTTTCTTGAGCTCCTCGCCCGCTACCGGGTCACATGGGCGCTGGTGAAGCCGGGTTCGTCGGACGCGCAGCATCTCGAGCGCGCGCCGGGCTGGAGACGCGCCTACCGCGACGGCGTCGCGGCCCTCTACCTTCGCGACTGAAACACGTAGGGCCTGCATGGCGCGATCCGACCGCATCACCTTCGACGATTTCATGAAGGTCGACATCCGGGTCGGCCGGATCATCACAGCCGAGCCGTTCCCAGAGGCCCGCAAGCCGGCCTTCCGGCTCGCGATCGACCTCGGCCCGGAGATCGGGATCAAGCGCTCCTCGGCCCAGATCACGGTCAACCACCGGCTCGCGGATCTGCCGGGCCGCCTTGTGCTCTGCGTCGTGAACTTCCCGCCGCGCCAGATCGGCCCGATGATGTCGGAGGTGCTCACCCTCGGCGTGCCGGACGCAGCCGGCGAAGTGATGCTGATCGGGCCTGATCGGGTCGTGCCGCTCGGGGGCCGCGTGTACTAGGCCGGCGGCTGTCACTGTCAGCCGGTTTCGTCCGCCGCGCCGCAGGGCCGCGGACGGGTCCGCTAAGCCGGCAGCCTCACGGTCGCCCGGAGCCCCCCGAGCGGGCTGTCGCCCAGGATAATATCGCCCCCATGCGAGCGTGCGATGTCGCGGGCGATCGCGAGCCCGAGCCCGGACCCGCCTTCGTCCTGGTTCCGGGCTTCGTCGAGGCGGACGAAGGGCTTGAACACCTCGTCCCGGTCGGTGGCCGGAATGCCGGGACCGTCGTCGTCCACGTGCACGACAAGCCAGCGCGTCTCATGGTTCGCCGAGATCGCGATGCGGTCGCCGTGGCGGGCCGCATTGGAGACGAGGTTGAAGAGGAGACGCCGGAACGCGTCCACCCTCACGGTGATGACCGGGTCGCCCACGATGTCGAGCGCCGTCTGGTGGCCGGACCGGTCTGCGTCGGCCTTCAGCTCCTCGAGCAGCGTGCGTAGGTCGGTCGCGATCGCCACCTCGCCGAAATCGCCCCGCGCGAAGGCGAGATAGCCCTCCAGCATGCGGCCCATCTCGTCGATGTCGCGCTTCAGGTCCTCCAGTTCGGGCGTCTCATCGAGAAGCGCCAGCGAGAGCCGGAAGCGGGTCAGGATGGTGCGCAGGTCGTGGCTGACGCCGTTCAGCATCGTGGTGCGGCTCTCGACGGCCCGCTCGATGCGGCGCTTCATCTCGATGAAGGCGTGACCGGCCTGGCGGACCTCCCGGGCGCCCCGCGGCCGGAACTCGATCTCGCGCCCGCGCCCGAAATCCTCCGCCGCGGCGGCAAGCTTCAGGATCGGCCGGATCTGGTTTCGCAGGAGCAGAATCGCCACCGCGAGCAGGATGAGCGACGTCCCGACCATCCAGACGAGGAAGATGTGCGAGTTCGAGGCGTAGGCGAGGCTTCGGCGCGCCATGAGGCGCATGACGCCGTCGTTCAGCTTGATCCGGATCTCGATCAGGTTCGAGCGACCGACCGTGTCGATCCAGAACGGGCGGCGCACCTGGCGGCGAATCTCGTCCGAGAGCGCCTCGTCGAGGAGCGAGAAGAAGGGCTTGGGGCCGGGCGGCGGCAGCACGTCGCCTTTCCGGATCTCGAGGTCGAGCACGAGCCGCTCGGCCGCGATCCGGGCGAGGGTCTCGGCGTTCTGATCCTGCGGATAGCTCTCGTAGATGTCGATCAGCGCCGCGATGTCGGCCGTGACCGCCGCCGACAGGCGTTGCGTGACGAGCTGCCAGTGCCGCTCCATGAACACGTAGGCGACCACCGATTGCAGCAGCACGACCGGCATGATGATGATGATGAGCGAACGGGCATAGAGCCCCTTGGGCAGCGCCGAGGTCAGCCATCGTCCGACGCGCTTCAGCAGGGTTCGGAGCCCGCGCGCCTGCGGCCGTTCGAGCGACTGGGTCGCCATCAGGGGTCTATCACCAGCCGATAGCCGACGCCCCGGACCGTCTGCAGGAACGACGGGTTCGCGGGGTCGAGCTCGATCTTGCGCCTGAGCCGGTTCATCTGCACGTCGACGGCCCGCTCGTTCGGGCCGCCGACCGTCGGGGCGTTGGCCGAGAGCTCCTCGCGCGACACGTCGGCGCCGCCGCGCTGGCCGAGCAGGATCAGGATCTCGCGTTCGCGCTCCGTGATCCGGATGATTTCGCCGCCCCGCCTGAGCTCGCCCCGGTCGAACCGGAACGCGAAGGGCCCGAACCTGATCACGTCGGGCACGGACCGCGTTTCGGCCTCGGGCTGCACGACGCGTTTCAGGATGTTGCCGAGCCGCAGGATCAGCTCGCGCGGCTCGAACGGCTTCGTGAGGTAGTCGTCCGCCCCGATCTCGAGACCCTGGATGCGGTCGTCCGGCTCCGCCTGGGCGGTCAGCATCAGGACCGGGATCCGGTGTCCGTCCGCGCGCAGGCGCCGCATGAACTCGAAGCCGGTCTCGCCGGGCATCATGACGTCGAGCACGATCGCGTCGAACACGACGCTGTCCGATTTGGCCCGCGCTTCAGCCGCGCCCGCAGCCGTCGTGACCCGGTAGCCGCGCTCGCCGAGAAAGCGCGACAGGAGCTCGCGCAGGCGCCGGTCGTCGTCGACGACCAGGATGTGGGGCGCGTGATCGGGCGGCTCGAGAGAGGGCGCGCTCATCCCTCCTGGTTAGCACTCGCGAGAAGATGGCGCACCTTCGCGACCTCCGCAGGATCGATCATCGCGAACAGGAACCGACGTGCGGCGCTTTCGAGCTCTCCACCGAGATCGGCGTCAAGGGCCCGCATGATGCGCCGGGTCTGCAGCCCCGCGAGCTGCATCGAGAGCTCCCGCCCGGCTTCCGTCGGAAAGAGAAGCCGCTGGCGGCGGTCGACCGTGCCGGTTCGGACATCGACGAAGCCCTTGTCGATCAGCTCCTTCAGCACCCGGTTGAGGCTTTGCTTGGTGATCTTCAGGATTTCGAGGAGTTCCGCCACCGGCAAGCCTGGCCGCCGCGCCACGAAGTGGAGCACCCGGTGGTGGGCGCGACCGAAGCCGAGATCGCCGAGGATGCGGTCCGGATCGGAGACGAAGTCTCGGTAGGCGAAGAAGAGCAGCTCGATCAGCTCGTAAGCGGGCCGCACGTGGTCCCGGCGATCCGCCCGTCGCACACCCACAGCCCCCGATTTCGGCACGCTTATTCTCGAATACGTCAGGTTTGTTGACATATTCCAGGGTGCCGATTAGCCGTCAACCGGCGGGCGAAGACGAGAGAAGGCGACCGACCGGGGGGCCGGAATTGCGCCAGGAGGAGACGTAGGATGAGTGCGGTTCCCTTCGATCAACGCGACGGCTGGATCTGGTTCGACGGCCAACTCGTGCCCTGGCGGGATGCCAAGCTGCACGTTCTCTCTCATGGGCTGCATTATGGGTCCGGCGTGTTCGAGGGCGAGCGCGCCTATGACGGCGTCATTTTCAAGTCCACGGAGCATTCGGAGCGGTTTCGCCGGTCGGCGCAGCTCCTCGACTTCGAGATCCCGTATTCGGTGGCCGAGCTTGACGCCGCCAAGGCGCTCTGCGTCGAGAAGAACGGCGATTTGAACGTCTATGTCAGGCCCGTCGCGTGGCGCGGCTCCGAGATGATGGCGGTGGCGGCCCAGAACGCCTCCGTGCACGTGGCGATCGGCGTCTGGCCCTGGCCCTCGATGTTCGACATTGCGACCAAGATGAAGGGCATCCTGCTCGACATGGCCGAGTGGCGACGGCCCGATCCGAAAACCGCGCCCTCCGCCTCGAAGGCCGCCGGCCTCTACATGATCGCGACGCTGTCCAAGCACGCCGCCGAGCGGAAGGGCTATGCCGACGCGCTGATGCTCGACTGGCAGGGCCGCGTCGCCGAATGCACGGGCGCGAACGTGTTCTTCACCCGTGACGGCCAGCTCCATACGCCAATCGCCGATTGCTTCCTCGACGGCATCACGCGCCGGACAGTCATTGACCTCGCCCGGCAACGCGGGATCGAGACGGTCGAGCGCCGGATCATGCCGGAGGAGTTGCCCGCCTTCAACGAATGCTTCATCTGCGGCACGGGGGCCGAGGTGACGCCGGTGGCCGAGATCGGCCCGCACCGCTACCGGCCGGGGAACATCTCCCGCACCCTGGTGGAAGACTACGCCGCAGCCGTGCAGCCGCGAGCCCGGGCGGCCTGAACCGTCCACAAGGTCTGGCGGAACCCCGGCCGCGCACCGAGCGTTCATGAGAACATTCGGTGAACGAGAGGGTCGCATGTCGACGCAGACCAAGGCCAAGAAAGCCGAACCGGCGAAGGACGAGGGCGCGACCGACGTCGCAGCCAATCCCAAGATCAGCCCGGACGGCGGCAACTCGAACCAGATCAAGGATCCCGACGATTGGGTGACCGGCCATGAGCCGATGACAGGCGCGCAGGCTTCTTATCTGAAGACCCTATCGGAGCAGGCCCACCATCCGGACGCGTTCGAGCCCGATCTCGAAAAGGCGGAAGCCTCGAAGCGCATCGATCAGCTGAAGCAGGAGACCGGGCGCTAAGCACGGTTGGAGCTACGTCTTGGGTAGTGTCTCAGTTTGAAATCCGGCCGGTCTGACGGTCGCGTTCCGGCCCTCGCTCCTGTATGCTTAGCGGAAAGCAGGAGGCAGCCGATGATGTTCAATGTGACGTCCAGTACCTCGATTGGCATTGCGGGCTTCGCGCGAGACATGGCCAAGACCGCAATCGAGCAGGCGCTTGAGCTGATACGTGAAGGCAATGAAGACGTAGTGATTACGGCGCCGAACGACGAGAAATATGGGCCGGACCGCTTCGATGAGATGCTTCGCAAATATGGGCAAGAGTGATGCCCAGCGCACCTAAGCGCCCCGCCGACGTGATCGGCAACGCGATCCGCGTCGCTCAGATCGCCACGGGCGAGGTTGAGGAAGAGTATGAGCCGGAGGTCGAGGACAAGCGTAACCCGGCCGCGGTCGAGATGGGCAAGCTCGGCGGCCGAAAGCGCGCCGAGTCCATGACACCGGAGCGCAGGGCGGAGATCGCTAGGAAGGCGGCGGCGAAGAGGTGGAGAAAATAGATTTACTTTTTAGCGGGAGACGTTTGAGTCGCTCGCATTGCTCGCAGTGCGTCTTTAACGACTTGAATACTCTTCCTCATAACATTAACTTCAGCGATTGGTATCTCTTTCGTTTCTATCGTCCCGAACTCAGCCTCCCACGCTGCTGTGGCGTTGGTTAGCGTTTCGGATAATACCTTGAGGGCCTGCGGAGACATCCTGACAGAGACAAGTTCCTCAGCCACGTTGTTTCCAGCGAATGTAACATTCTTAGAAAAGTGTATGGTCGCATCGAAGGCGCTCATCTGGATGTTTTGTTGGTTGCTATAGCAATCCTGGTACGATGGGGATCTCACTACCGGGATTGCTTGATGTGGTTCAGCCATGGTTCCTTACTCCCTTATTGCCGAGCTAACAGAACTCTGCGTTTTCAACCGCTGTGTTGATAGGCTCGGCATATAGTAGTCTGCAAGGAGAGATGTCCGCCGTAATACCAGCGCTGTTTTGACCAATCACAAAAGGAAGAAGTTTGGGAAATGCGAGCTAGAGACCCGCGCCCGGGAATTCGCATCTTTGGAAGGTTTTCTGCTAGAAACACTTTCATTGCCTTGTAGTGGGACTACAAGGAAAATTGCACGACGGAGGAAGAATACGAGTGGCAGAAGAGTAAATGTAGGAGTGCCTGGACATCGTTGTTTGTATCAATCCAGCCATTTGTAGGAGTGCAAGCCAGTGACTACATCTCGGACTGCTTCTCCGTCTAATACCGCAGTAGCACTTAACGAGTGCATCCCGCAGGATTGCCTTGTCTATTTTCAGGACAGGCTTCGAAATAGGTTATATGACCTCGTCATCTCTGAATTTGAACTGGCGGCGACAAGTTTCGGACTGACACAAGCGCGATTGGCGCGAAGATTAGGCAGGAGCCCCGAGCAAATTCATAAATGGCTTTCCTCTCCCGGCAACTGGACCCTTGGGACCGTTAGCAACCTGCTACTTGGCATAGGCATGAACAAGCTGCCTTTCGCCAAGCGCGTCCAAATTCTCTCGATGCTGTGCGAGGGGTCGTCCATGCGGTCAATCTCCCGTGTGACAGACGTGTCGATCAATACCGTCTCGAAGCGCCTAGTGCACTGACTCAGACGGATGGTTCAGGCACGCGGCTGACGGCGTCGAGTATCTGGGCAGCGGGTTTGGTCCAGACGAAGGGTTTGGCGCGGCAGTTGTGTTCGGCGATGTAACG
>JAABUN010004159.1_pt1 | contig 20417 bp, 27 predicted proteins | sample 5559311 | NCBI WGS metagenome assembly JAABUN01 (sample SAMN10711877, study PRJNA513370) | rock metagenome | isolation source: Antarctica rocks | place: Antarctica: Victoria Land, Siegfried Peak sud
CGAGCAAACCCTCGCTTCGGCAACCGCATGGATCTTCATCGCCTCCGTCCAGCTCTTCACCAGACGCATCACAAAATTATGAAATCACACGATATAGTTTTGAATCAGACTCTAAGTTCGCGCCGCATTAAATTGATCATATCAGCGCATTTATGTGTTGTGTAGAAAAATCTGACTACTTTCTACGAAAATACCTAAAAAGAAGAGAAGTAGGAGTTGTAATAGATGAGGACGCTACTGAATTGCGGAGTTACCTGTCAAAGGTGAGCCTTTCGTATCGTGACAAGCCAGTAGTGACGGCAGCGGAGCACTTAATACCAAACGCTTATCAGAAGCGCATGAGCATTAAACCATCCGATTATACTTACCTTATTACCAACGTAATTGATTGCCCTCATTTGGTGTCGAAAAATCAAGCTCCGATCACCCAACTGGCCGACGCTTGCGCTTTCGCATTTCGCCGGTGGCTCTCGGAACAGTCTCATAGTGAAGATCTCATGTTCGCTATGCTCGGTCCTGACGCGCCTTCGGTGGTTTTCGACAGAGTCTGGTTTGATACCCCGGGATCCTCGGGATTTTTTAACACTCTCGCCTATCGCAATCAGGCATAACTTCTGACATCGCTTTGTCGATTCACTCATTGGCCTCTGAAGTGCTTAATTTCCCAACGCCCACCATGCCGCACAAGGCCACCCCGAACCACTTGACCCTGCTCGTTTTGTCGTAGCCGACTGGCTTCCCTGCCACAGCTCGTCTTCTCCGCGAACAGCCGTGTCAGAGGTATCCGCCTGCTCAGCAAACCAGGCGGATTGCGTCGCCAAATAGCTGGGGATCGTTCCTCTCGATCCCCCCCCTACCCCACCGCGCTCACCAGCAGCTTGTCGATCTTGCGTTCGTCCATGTCCACGATCTCGAAGCGCCAGCCCTGGGCCTCGAAGCTCTCGCCGACGGTGGGCAGGTGGCGCAGCGCCGCGAGCGCGAAGCCGGCGACGGTCGCGTAGTCGCGGTCCTCGGGCAGCTGGATGTCGAGGCGATCCGCCAGCCCGGCCGCGTCGAGGCCGCCGGACACCAGCAGGCTGCCGTCCTCGCGCTCGAACAGGTCGGGGTCGGTGCGCTCGTCGCGGTCGGACGCGAACGCTCCGCCCATCGCCGCGAGCAGGTCGGCGGGGGTCACGATGCCCTCGAAATGGCCGTATTCGTCATGGACCAGCGCCATCGGCACGGCGGCCTCGCGCAGCACCTGCAGCACGTCCATCGCGTCCAGCTGATCGAACACGACGGGCGCGTCGCGCATCAGCGCGCGCAGGTCGAGCGGCCGGCCCTCCAGCACGGCCGCCGTGATGTCGCGCGCCTGCACGACCCCCAATATCGTGTCGACCGAGCCGTCGGCCACCGGCAGCCGGGTGCGCTTCGACGCGATCAGCGCCGCGCGCACCGTCGCCTCGTCGGCGCCGACGTCGATCCAGTCGAGCTTGGGCCGCGCGGTCATCACCTCGCGCACCGGCCGGTCGGCGAGTCGGATCGCGCCCGACACGAAGGCGCGCTCCGACTCCTCGATCACCCCGGAGCGCGTCGCCTCGGCGACCAGCAGGTGGAGCTCCTCGGCGGTGACGTGCTCCTTGGATTCGCGGCGCAGGCCGAGCAGGCGAAAGATGAGCGCGCTGGTGCCGTCGAGCAGCCAGCCCAGCGGCGCGGTGACGAAGGCGAGCACCTTCATCGGATAGGCGACGACCGACGCGATCGCCTCCGGCCGGCGCAGCGCGAACTGCTTGGGCACCAGCTCGCCGATCACCAGGCTGGCGTAGGTGGTGAGCGCAATGACCAGGATGTAGCCGAGCTGGAGCGCGCGGTCGTCGCTGAGGCCCAGCCCCGCGCGCTGAAGCCGCTCAGCGACCGGCCCGCCCAGACTGGCCCCCGAATACGCGCCCGCGATGATGCCGACCAGCGTGATGCCGATCTGCACGGTGGACAGGAAGCGGCCGGGGTCGGACGCCAGCCGTTGCGCCTCCTGCGCGCCGGGCCGGCCGGCGCGCGCGAGTGCCTCGAGCCGGGCGGGGCGCGAGGAGACGATCGCGAGCTCCGACATCGACAGCGCGCCGTTGAGCACGACGAGCGCCAGGATCACGAGGATGTCGATCCAGGGAAAAGGGGTGGGCGCGGCCATCGTCGGAGCCCCAGCCCTGTGCCCGGTTCCTGTCGCGGCGGCAACACCGCCACCAGCCGGCGTTCACCTGTCGGAACCCAATGGACCCCTGCTTCGCTTGTGCGGGGCACGGAATACAACAACAGGGAACACCTCTTATGCGCTCACCCAAGATGATGGCGACGATGCTCGCCGGCTCCGCCCTGATGGCGACGGCCGCGTGCGACACCCTCAACCAGCCCGGCGTGAAGGGCGGCGGCCTCGGCGCGCTCGGCGGGGCGGCGGCGGGTTATCTGCTCGGCGACCTGATCGGCGGGCGCAACAGCCGCACGACGGAAATCGTGGGCGCCGGGATCGGGGCGATCGCCGGTGGCGCGGTCGGCTATTACCTCGATCGCCAGCAGAAGGACCTGGAGACGCGCACTGCGGGCACCGGCGTCGACGTCATCCGCAACGGCGACAATTCGCTCACCGTGCGCGCGCCCGACTCGATCACCTTCGCCTACAACGACGCGAGCGTGCGGCCGCAGTTCCGGGGCACGCTGGAGCAGATCGCGCAGTCGCTGCAGGCCTATCCGTCGAGCGCCATTGACGTGCTCGGCCACACCGACGCCACCGGGTCGGACGCCTACAATCTGGACCTGTCGCGCCGTCGCGCCCAGTCGGTGGCCAACGTGCTCACGTCCTATGGCGTGAACCCGGTGCGGATCGCGACCCAGGGCTATGGCGAGACCCAGCCGATCGCCGACAACTCGACCGAGGCGGGCCGCGCGGCCAACCGCCGGGTCGAGATCCGGATCGCGCCGGTCACGCAGAACTGAGTGGTTGAGGGCGGCGCGGCAACGGCTGCGCCGCCCCTTCCACCGCCGTCCACTTAACGTCTCCGGGCGAAGAAGTCGCGCAGCAGCGCCGCCGAGTCGGCTTCGCGCAGCCCGCCATAGAGCTCCGGCCGGTGATGGCAGGTGGCCTGCGTGAACAGGCGCGGGCCGTGCTCGACCGCGCCGCCCTTGGGATCGGCGGCTGCCCAATAGAGCCGGCGGATGCGCGCGTGGCCGATCGCGCCGGCGCACATCGCGCACGGCTCCAACGTGACCCACAGATCGCAATCGTCGAGCCGCTCGCGGTCGAGCGCGGCGGCGGCGGCGCGCAGCACGCGCATCTCCGCATGGCCGGTCGGGTCGGGCGGGCGGGCCGCTCCTCCCGCCGTGCCCCGCGTGGCGTTGCCGCACGCCGCCACCACGCGGCTGCCCAACATCAGGACGGCACCCACGGGCACCTCGCCCAAGGCACCCGCCAGCCGCGCCTGTTCGAGCGCCAGGGTCATGGGGTCGGGGCCGCTCACCCCCCGCGCATACGCGATCCTCTCCCCTCCCCGTAAGGGAGGGGCCGGAGGTGGGTGCGAGATCCTCTCCCCTCCCTGCAAGGGAGGGGCCGGGGGTGGGTAGCGAGCGTCAGCGAGCTCCCGAACCTTTGGCACGGGCTCGGCTCCGCCCTCGCCACCCACCCCCAACCCCTCCGTAAAAGGGAGGGGAGATGATGCCGCTCCGGTTGACGCTCTCCCCCTCGCGCGCTACCCGCCGCTCTTTCCGCAACCCAGTGAAGAGACGACCGATGGCGCGCATCTGCGAACTGACCGGCAAGGGCCGCATGGTGGGCAACAACGTGTCCCACGCGAACAACCGCACGAAGCGCGTCTTCCTGCCCAATCTGCAGAACGTGACCCTGCTGTCCGACACGCTCGATCGTGGCGTCAAGCTGAAGGTGTCGACTCACGGGCTGCGCTCGGTCGAGCACAATGGCGGGCTCGACAACTGGCTGGTCAAGACCGCCGACATCAAGCTGTCGTCGCGCGTCCGCAAGCTGAAGCGGGAGATCGTCAAGAAGCAGGCGGCCACCGCCGCCAACACCGCCATCGCAGCTTAACCGCGCGGCCCTGCGGGGTCGCTCCACCAATAGCGCGTCAGCACGGTCCGCTGGAGCGGGCTCAGATTGTCGTCGGACACGACCCACACCAGCGTGCGGCCATCCTCCCGCGACAGCGCCAACCCCTCCGCGTTGTCCGCGCCCACCCCGAAGCGCGCGACGACCTGCCCGCTCAGCACATCCTCGCCGAACCCCGGCGTGGGGGACAGCGGCACCAGCACCAGGGCGCTCGTGAAGCCCTCCGGCACGGCAAAGCGCCGCACGAGCACCAGCAGCCGGCGGTCGTCCAGCGCCACGGCGTCGGTCGCGCGGTATCCGGCGGGCGGGCGGAACCACGCCAGTCGCTCCGCCGCGACCCGCCCGAACCCGTCCAGAGTCCACACGAACAGCCGCGCGCGGCCGTCGGACCGCACCTTCTCGGCGATGCCCAGCAGCCGCCCGTCGGGCAGCGCGGCCAGCGACTCGAGCCCGAGCGTGATCGGCAGGGTTGCGAGCGCGGGCGAGCGATAGGCGGCATTGACCGTGGTGAAGCCCCGGGAGAAGCGGCGCAGCTCGTTGGTGCTCTCGAACCCGATCCACCAGCCGCCACCGGCCCACGCCAGCGATTCCGAATCGCGCGCGGACTTGCTCGGTCCGTCGCCCGGTCGAGCGGGCAACGGGCTGATGGTGGTGGGCCACCTCGGCGCTCGCCAGTCCGGCCGCAGGGTGATGGTGCGCCCGGTGTCGGCCAGCGCGATCAGCCGGTCGCCGCGCGGTGCAACGGCCAGCGCCGAGAGCCCGCCGAACGGCCAGCCGCCCGACAGCACGACGCGGTCGCGGGGGATGAGCGGGCTGCCCGGTCCGAGGTCCGGCAGCGGGGCTCGGGTCACGGTCACCCGCCCGTCGAACGCCGCCGCCTCCGGCCCGGCCGAGCCGAGCAGCGACGGCGGCGTGACGGTCAGGCCGGCGAGCGCCAGCCATCCGAGGAGCGGGAGAGGGCGCATGGCGACCGCTCCTAGCGGCGCGCGCCAGTCCGCGACAGCGCCGGCCAGTCCGCGACAGCGCCGGCCAGTCCGCGACAGCGCGGACGGCGGACTGCGACGCCCCGTTTTTGTGAACGGCTTCTGACGGCGGCGTTCAGCGATCGCGCAGCGCGACTCGGCCATCACGGTGGCGAGCCCGGCGACCGGGCCGACCCATCGTCCAAGGAGACGCCCCATGTTGAAGCCACTCGCCGTCCTCGCCGCCCCGGCGCTTCTGCTGGGCGGGCTCTCCGCGGCTCCGGCGGCCGCCGCCGTGCAGACCGGCACCACTCTGGATTGGGCCGTGCCCTCGGCCGATCAGTATCGCGGCCGCTACGACCCGCGCTACGACGACCGCTATGGCCGCCAGTCCCACGCCGACCGCCACGCCCAGCGCCGCGACGAACACCAGCGCCGGCACGAGCAGCAGCGCTATGAGCAGCAGCGCTATGAGCAGCAGAGCCGCTACGACCGCAACGACAGCCGGTATCGCGGCTGCGACAACGGCGTCGGTGGTGCTGCGGTGGGCGCGGTCGCCGGCGGCCTGCTCGGCAATCAGGTTGCGGGTTATGGCAGCAAGACCGGCGGCTCGATCGTCGGCGCGGTGCTGGGCGGCGTGCTCGGCAACGTGATCGACCGCCGCGACGACCCGTGCCGCAGCGACCGCAACACCCGCACGCGCGGCACGCGGGTCTATCGCCGCTAACCCTTCGGCACCCCCTTTGGCCGGGCGACCGGCCGCGGACGGCTCGCGTCGCTCGACGTCCCTGGCGGCGCGCTCCACCCCCTTCGCCCCCTCGGGGGCGGAGGGGGTTTTCTTTCGGCCTCAGCTCTCCGCGTCGAACAGCCCCGCCAGCTGCTCGATCAGCGCCCCGCCCAACTGATCCGCGTCGGTGATGGTCACCGCGCGCCTGTAGTACCGCGTCACGTCGTGGCCGATGCCGATGGCGGCGAGCTCCACGCCCGAGCGCCGCTCGATCCAGTCGATCACGTGGCGCAGATGCTGCTCCAGATAGCCGCCATGGTTCACGCTCAAGGTCGAATCGTCGACCGGCGCGCCGTCGGAGATCACCAGCAGCATCCGGCGCTCCTCCGGCCGCGCGATCAGCCGGTCGTGCGCCCAGACCAGCGCCTCGCCGTCGATGTTCTCCTTCAACAACCCCTCGCGCATCATCAGGCCGAGCGAGGTGCGCGCGCGCCGATAGGGCTCGTCCGCGCGCTTGTAGAGGATGTGGCGCAGGTCGTTGAGCCGGCCGGGCAGCGGCGGGCGCTCGTTGGCCAGCCAGTCCTCGCGCGCGTGCCCGCCCTTCCAGGCGCGGGTGGTGAAGCCCAGCACCTCCACCTTGACCCCGACCCGCTCCAAGGTCCGCGCCAGAATGTCGGCGCAGATCGCCGCGATCGAGATCGGCCGGCCGCGCATCGAACCTGAGTTGTCGGTCAACAGGGTGACGACCGTATCCCGGAACTCGGTCTCGCGCTCGATCTTGTAGGACAGCGACTGGGTCGGGTTGACGACCACGCGGGCCAGGCGGGCGGCATCCAGCATCCCCTCCTCCTGATCGAAGTCCCAGGCGCGCGCCTGCTGCGCCATCAGGCGCCGCTGAAGCCGGTTGGCCAGCCGCGTGACCGCCCCGCCCAGATGCGCCATCTGCCCGTCGAGAAAGCCGCGCAGCCGGACGAGCTCCTCGGCGTCGCACAGCTCGTCGGCGTCGATCGCCTCGTCGTATTTCGTCGTCCAGACGGTGTAGGCGAAGTCGGGGACGTGCGCGGACGGGCGGTTGGGGCGCACCGGCTGCATGCCCTCGTCGCCCTGGCCGCCATCGCCCTGGCCGTCGGCGTCCTCGTAATCGGCGTCGCCCTCCTCCTCGCCCTCGCCGCCATCGGCATCGCCCTGTTCGGGCCGCATCTCGACGTCGCCGGGTGTCGGCGGCGGCTGCGCCCCGTCCTCGCCACCCTCGGCCTCGTCGGTGTCGTCCTCGCCCTCGTCGTCCTCGCCCGGATCGTGCTCGTCGGAGTCGAGCGTCGGGTCGGCATCGGTGAGGTCGAGATCGCGCAGCAATCGCCCGACCAGCTCCGAAAACCCCGCCTGATCGTCGAGCACCAGCCCGAGCGCGTCCAGGCCCGACCCGCCCTTGTCCTCGATCCACTCGCGCACATAGCCGACCGCCTCGCCGAGCCGGTCGGGGATCGGCTGGCCGGTCATCCGCTCGCGCGCGAGCAGCTGGATGGCGGTCGACAGCGGCACCTCGTCCGCCGAGCGCGCGCGCGCGATGGGATCGGAGCGCAGGCGCTCGGTGAAGGCCGCCTCCAGATTGCCGGCGACCCCGGCCATGCCCTTGGACCCGAGCGCCTCCACGCGCGCGGTCTCCAGCGCGTCGTGGACCGCGCGCGCGACCGGCTGGCTGGGCGCACGGCCCGCGTGGAGGGCGGGGTCGTGCAGCCGCCGCCTGAGCGCATAGCCATCCGCGAAGCCTCTGGCGCGCGCGACGTCCGCGGCGGGCAGATCGCGAGGGGGCGTCGGCACCCGGATCTGCCCGCCCGACTGGCCCGGGCTCTCGGCGGTGAACCCGACCTCCACCTCGGCGTCGCGCGACAACGCCCGCGCCGCCCCGGTGAGCGCGGCCTTGAAGGCGTCGAGGGGGGAGTCGGTGGTCATCGCCGGGCACTTACCACAGGGTGCGGCAACCGAAGGCGGCGATCTTGGGGTCGCAGCTCACGACGGTGAGGTCCTCGATCAGCGCCTGCGCGGCGATCATCCGGTCGAACGGGTCGCCGTGAGCGCCGGGCAGCAGGCCGGCGCGGCGTGCGTGGTGCCAGTCGACCGGCAGGTGGAGAAAGCCGTCCTCGACCACACCCTCGTCATATTGCGTGATCCGCCGCTCCATTTCCGGCAGCCGGCCAGAGCGAACCTTGGTCGCCATTTCCCATGTCGTCGCCGCGCTCACGAAGATCGTCGAGTCCGGTGATTCGATCGCCTCACGGGCGGCAGCGGACAGGTCGGGCTTGCGCCCCCACCACCAGATGAGCGTGTGCGTGTCGAGCAGGAACGCCACTGTTCAGAGCGCCGGGTCGTCGGGATTGCCCCGTCCCTCCCACAAGGCGAGCTCCTCCTCCGGCAGCGGATCGAACCAGACCGAATCGGGGATGGACGCGAGCTCCGGCCAGCGCCCCGGCACCCGCTTCTTGGGCTTTGGTGCCTCATAGGGCACCATCTTGGCCACCGGCACGCCGTCCTTCGCCAGGATGATCTCCTCACCCGCGCGCGCGCGTTCGAGCAGCTTGGAGTAGTTCGTCTTGGCCTCGTGGACGTTGACGAGGCGGATGTTGGCGGGCGCGTTCATGGTGGTTGCTCCAGGGTGGACTAAGCCCGCTTAGTCCACCCAATGTCAGGCGGCAATCATCGATAGCTCGGCCCATAGACGTAGATCGGCACACGGACGTTCGGGTCGGCGAGCGGCGGCGGCGTGTCGAACGGCTGGTCGATCCGCACCCGCGCCTCACCGCTGGTCGGATCGATCGCCGCAATCGTCAGCCGCGCTCCGCCGACGATGCTCACCGTCGCCGGCAACGACCGCGCCTCCACCCCCCGCTTGAGCCAGCTGGCGTTCTTCCAGTCGTCGCCGATGTGAACCTGCACCCGCAGAAGTCCACGATCGGACGAGCCCTTGGGACCTTCGTAGAGCACGCGGACGCGATCGGCGACGTCGGCGGCCGGTGCGATGTTCGTCTCCAGACGATAGGGCGTCGGTGCCATGGTGACCGGCCGCAAGTCCGCCTTACGCTTGGCACCAAGGTGGACGGCGGTGTCGAACCGTCCGTCCGCGTCCCGGTCGAGCAGGCACATGCGCGGATCCATGCCTGTGCGCATCATCCCGCCGAACAGGCCGAAGGCGACCGCGGAGGCGACCGCTTTGGCTGACACCTTGGCGATATCGACCTTGGGTCGGACGCAATAGGCGGCGCGCACCGGACCCAGCGCCTCGGCCGGTGGTCCGTCCAAGGTGACCGCCTCCAGCACCGTGTCGGGCGTCACGTCGATCCGCTCGCCCGCCATGTCGAGCGCCACCGGTGCCTCCACCCGCGCCGCCCTTGGCACGCGCACGTCCTGCTCGAGCATCACGTCGCCCGGAGCGACCGTGCGTTCCAAAAGGGGCGGGCTCGGCGGCAGTGCCACCGGAGGCAGGGCCACGGCGGTGAAACCCTTCGCGAGCAGCAGCAAGGGCACGCTCACGCCGCCTTCGCCACGCTCTCCGGCAGGTCTTTCCCGAACACCCGCTGGTAGTATTCCGCCACCAGCGCGCGCTCCGCCTCGTCGCATTTGTTCAGGAACGACAGCCGGAAGGCGAAGCCCACGTCCTTGAAGATCAGCGCGTTCTCGGCCCAGCTGATCACCGTGCGCGGGCTCATCACGGTCGAGATGTCGCCGTTCATGAAGCCCTGGCGGGTGAGCTCGGCGACCTTGACCATCTGGTCGACCTGCTTCTTGCCGCCGGGATGGTCGTACTCGCCCGACTTGGCCAGCACGATGCGCGCTTCCGTCGCGGCGGGCAGGTAGTTCAGGCCGACGATGATGTTCCAGCGGTCCATCTGGCCCTGATTGATCTGCTGAGTGCCGTGATAGAGCCCGCTGGTGTCGCCCAGCCCGACCGTGTTGGCGGTCGCGAACAGCCGGAAATAGGGGTGCGGGCGGATGACCCGGTTCTGGTCGAGCAGCGTCAGCTTGCCGCCGGTCTCCAACACGCGCTGGATGACGAACATGACGTCCGGCCGGCCGGCGTCATACTCGTCGAACACCAGTGCGGTCGGCGTCTGGAGCGCCCACGGCAGCAGCCCCTCGCGGAACTCGGTGATCTGCTGGCCATCCTTCAGCACGATGGCGTCGCGCCCGATCAGGTCGATGCGGCTGATGTGCGCGTCCAGGTTGATGCGGACCGTGGGCCAGTTGAGGCGGCTGGCGACCTGTTCGATGTGGGTCGACTTGCCGGTGCCGTGATAGCCCTGCACCATCACGCGCCGATTGTGCGCGAACCCGGCCAGGATGGCGAGCGTGGTGTCGGGGTCGAAGACATAGGCCGGGTCGTGGTCGGGCACGCGCTCGTCGGCCTCGCTGAACGCCGGCACGGTCATGTCGGTGTCGATCCCGAAGATCTCGCGCACGTCCACGGTGCGATCGGGCTTGTCGAGCACCGTCCCGGCGCGGCTGTCGGGCTGAATGTTGCTGTCGGTCATGGGCAGGCTTTCGGGCGGCGTGGAGTTGGTGTCGGAGCTAAGGCGTTGGCGGGGTGGCCGCAAGCTGGCGGTGGGGTGGGGAAGTGGATGACTGCTTGTGGTGGTTAGCTGCCGTTCATCACGGCCCTTGCGTGCCGTAGACGGCCCACAGCTCGCTTAGCCGGCCCTGATGTGATCGCCACCTTATTGACCAGGTCGTTCGAAAAGGGAACTCTCTGCGAGAGAAGGTGGCGTCGTTCCAGCTCCAAATATTATCTACTATTTGAAGTGAGACCTTAAATCCTTCTGTCCTCAAGTCTTCGACCATGACACCCTCTAACGTGCCATTAGGGAATCTGATTTTGGCTCGTCGCTCGAGTTGCTTGGATCCTGAGCAAAGTTAGTCGACAACCCCTTGATAAGTTCTGGCTCCGGTTTCGCGCTACACGCGGACACAACAAGCATAAGAAAGAAGTTCCTGCGGCTCACAGCACGATCTTACGAGATTGGCTGCCGGCCGCTAGTGGGTCGGCAACAGCCGTCGGCAATCCTCCCAGAAACGGGGAGGTGGCAGCGCGGCACGCGCTGGCGGAGGGGTTGGCCCCCGACGGTTCGGACACTCCGCCGCTATCCCGCCGCTTGCCACCAGACCCCTCCACCATGCTTCGCATGGTCCCCCTCCTCGTGCCGGGGGGGGGATTGACGTCCGCAACTGGTGGAGAGCGGCCACAACAAGCCCTCTCCCCTTCAAGGAAGAAGGCTTGGAGAGGTCGACGCACGCTCCCGCCTTGCCTGTCCCTACCCGGAAACCTTGGCGTGGCGCAGGGCCTCGTTGATCCGCGATTGCCAGCCCGGCCCGGTCGCCTTGAACTTCGCGATTACGTCCTGGTCGAGACGGATTGAGATCGGCTGTTTGGGTGTCGTCGAGCGTGGACGCCCGTCGGCAGTGCGTCGCATCGTCGCGGCCAGTTCGGGAAAGACCTCGGTGAACGGGCGTGCGGCGACGAGTTGCTCGTCGGTCGCTTCCGGGGCGTCCGGATCGCTCGCGATCAACGCTTGAACGCGAGCCTCCTCGGCATCGCTGATCGGCTTCGGCGTGGTCATAGCAAACTCCTCTCCTTTCGGCTCGCCGGCCGCATCGAGATCACCGACACGGCCTCCGACCCCAGCAGTGCGAACACGACGGCGATCGTGCCGTCGGCCAATCGACCGATGGCGACCAAGCGGTTCTGCCTGGCCGGCACGGTCATCGCTTCGAGGAAGAACCACTCATCGAGGTCGGCGAAATCGAGGCCGTGTTTGGCGAGATTGCGCTGCCGCTTCGGCTCGTCCCACACGATTGTCCTCATGAGCTGGCGTATATACAGAAACCCTCTTTTCGCCAAGCCTCGTTGAGGGTCACCCCCTTACCCGAACGCCCCCGAGCGCTTGAGCTCGGCATAGGCGTCGATCACCGCCCTCAGCCGCGCCTCGTGGGAGCGGTCGCCGCCGTTGCGGTCGGGGTGGTAGCGGCGGACCAGGCCCGAGTAGGCGCGGCGGATGGCGGCGCGGTCGGCGTCGGGGGAGAGGCCGAGGACCTTGAGCGCGCTGCGGTCCTCCGGGGTGAGGCGGCGGCCCGTCGCGGCCTCGGCGCGCGCTTCGGCCATGCGCTCGCGCCACCGTGCGCCCAGCGCGTCCAGCGGATCGGCGTAGTTCGCCCAGGGCGGAGGCCTGTCCGCAGCCCCAGCAGACGCGCCCGGCGGCCCGTCCGCGCCCCTCCCGGCGAACGCCCGTGTCTCGCGCTCCCAACCCGCGAACGGCCGCTGCGCCGCCACGATCTCGTCCGCGTCCATGCCGGCGAAGAAGTCGTAGCCGGCGTTGAACTCGCGGACGTGGTCGAGGCACAGCCACTGCCACTCGCCCGGCCCGTCGAACGAGGGGCGGCGCTGGCCCGGCGCGCGGAACTCGCCGGGCCGGTCGCAGCCGGGCACCGTGCAGTCCCGGTCGGTGTCGACCCGGCCGTGAAACCGGGTGTTGGGGCGGGGCACGGGCGCGGGCTCTCGTCGGGAGGGGCAAAGGAGGCCATATAGGTGCGATGACCGACCCTTCGACCCCTCCTTTCGACGTGGAGGCCGCGATCCGCGACCGCCTCGTCGCCACGCTGACGCCCTCGCGCCTGGAGGTGGTGAACGACTCCGCCGCCCATTCCGGCCATGCCGGCGACGACGGATCGGGGGTCACGCATTGGACGGTGCGGGTCGAGGCCAGCCGGTTCGCGGGCCTGTCCCGGGTCGAGCGCCAGCGGCTGGTCAACAATGCGCTCGCCGACCTGATGGACGCGCCGATCCACGCGCTGGCGATCGAGGCGAGGGTGCCGTCGGGGTGAGCGCGTCCTTGCGGCCACCGTTCACCTAAGATCCGGACAAGAACCGGGCGAACATGTTAAACTTGTCGGCGAGCCCACGAGCGGGAGATGCGACGCCATGACCGAGCCTGATCTGGACGACATCGACAATCCGGAATGGACCGAAGAGGACTTTTGCCGGGCTCGACCGTCGGCGAACGTGTTCGGGGCCGATCTGCTGACCCGCCGTCCCGTCTCCGTCGCCGCGGCACTGACTCGGCAGGGTGCGGCGGCGACCCGGCAGCGGCTGGCGGCGTGACGGAGCCGGTCGACCGGCCGACGGAGCTGGAGGGCGTGGCCATGCTGGCGCTCCGTCTGCAGCTCGACAGTCTGTCCTTGCGCGTGGATCGGGGCGAGATGACGCTTGGCGACGCCAGGAGCCAGGTTCGCTATTCCGCGAACGAGGTGGTGCGCGGCAGTCCCCCATCTCGGGACGACGATCAACGGCGTGCTCGACGCTTTGTTGGAGAAGCTTGACGGGACGGAGCACTCGCAATGACCAACGACGACACAATCCTTCGCACCGTCACCCCGGTCACCCACGATCTGGGCGACTTCAAGGTCCACCGCTCGCTGCCCGCCAAGGGCCTCGCCATGGTCGGGCCGTTCGTGTTCGTCGACCGAATCGGGCCGGCCCGGTTCGACCTCGGCGCGGGCATGGACGTGCGGCCGCATCCGCACATCGGGCTGGCCAGCTACCGCTGGTCGAGGACGGCCGGGCCTCGGCTCGCCTGATCCTGGGCGAGGGCTGGGGGGCGGCCTCGCCGGTCACGCAGCACTCGCCGACCCTCTACGCGCATCTCGAGCTGGCCGCCGGAGCGAGCCTGCCGATCGGGGTGGAGGCGGACGAGCGCGCGCTTGTGCTGGTGTCGGGCGAGGCGTCGGTGGACGGCGTCGGGCTGGAGCGCTTCGGCCTCCACCTGCTGGCCCCGGGCCGCGCAATGACGCTGAGCGCTAGCGCGGACGCCCGCGTCATCCTGCTCGGCGGGCAGGCGTTCGAGCGCCCGCGCCACGTCTGGTGGAACTTCGTGTCGTCGCGCCGCGACCGGATCGAACAAGCCAAGGCGGACTGGCGCGCCGGCCGCTTCGACACCGTGCCGGGCGACACGGAGGAATGGATCCCGCTGCCGGAGGGGAAGCCCAAGACGGTGAGTTATCCTTAGGATCCGGTTTGGCACCTCAGCCTTTCACAAGATCCGTTCGCACCGAGCTTGTCGAAGTGTCGCTCATTCCTTGGAGCGATGGAGGAAGAAGAAGAGCGGGGCTTCGACAAGCTCAGCCCGAACCGATTTGGGGGAACGGGCACGAACTTGAACAGCTCACCATCGTGACAGCCCCCGCTCACCCGCTACACTGCCCGCATGACCACCCCGCCCGAACAGCTCCTGATGACCGCCGCCGCGCACGAGCGCATCCGCGACCGGCTCACCGATGCCGATGTCGTCACCCTCGAAATCGACGGCTCCCTCACTCGCAACGGCGCGCCCGTCACCGAGGCGACCCTCGCCCCGACCCTCGCCTGGGCCAGCCTCGACGCCTATCCGGCCGGGCAGTTGCCGCGCCTGTTCCAGCTGATCCTCGCCCACCCGGTGCGCTGGTGCCAGCTGTTCAACGCCGGGCTCGACAACCCCGCGTTCAGGGCGTTGATGGCGCACGGCGTTCGGCTGACCAAGTCGGACGCGCAGGCGCCGGCCATCGCCGAGTACGTGCTGGCCCACGCGCTCGCCCGCCTCCACCCGATCGCCGAACAGCGCGCGGCGCAGGACGCGCACGAGTGGCGGCGGGTCGAGTTCCGCGAGGTGGCGGACACGCGCTGGCTGATCGTCGGCTTCGGCGCGATCGGGCGCGCGGTGGCCGAGCGGCTGCGGCCCTGGGGCGCGCACCTGACCGTCGTGCGCCGCACGCCCGGGGCCGACCCGCTCGCCGACGCGGTGATCGGGCCGGAGGCGCTGCTTGACCAGCTGTCCCACGCCGACGTGATCGTGCTCGCCGCGCCATTGACCGCCGAGACGGACGGCCTGGCCGACGCCGCCTTCTTCGCGGCGGCCAAGCCGGGCGCGCTGTTGGTGAACGTCGCGCGCGGCGGCTTGGTGGAGGAGAATGCTTTGCGTGGCGCGCTCGACGGGCCGCTCGGCCGCTCGCTGGGTCACGCGGTGCTCGATGTGTTCCACGTGGAACCCTTGCCCGCCGACCATTGGGCGTGGGACCATCCAAAGGTGACGCTGAGCGCGCATTGCTCCAACGCGGGCTCGGGCCAGCTGGCGCGCGGCGACGACCTGTTCCTGGACAACCTGGCGCGATGGCGCGCGGGCGAGCCGCTCAGGAACGAGGCGGCGCGGAGCGAAGTGGGGCTGAGCGAGGTGGGTCTGTAGGTCCGCGGCCCGACCAACAGAACCGTTCGCGCTGAGCTTGTCGAAGCGCCGTCCTTCTTTGCGCGATCGGGAAGGAAGTGCGGGACTTCGACAAGCTCAGCCCGAACGGGCCGGGGGAGGGCTCAGCCCGAGCGAGAGGGAGGATGAGTGTCGGACACTCGGCTCCCGCCGCGCGCTCGCCAGCCCAAGAGGGTGACCGAGCTGTAACCCTGCTACAGCGGCGTGCCCGCCTGCGCCGCCTCCAGTTCCACGGCGTCGTGAGCACAGACGACGGACAGCTCGTCGCGCCGCTCCACCGACAGCCGGCGCAACCGCTCGGCATTGGCGAGCCGCCGGTCCCGATCGACCTCCATCATCCGCTGATAGGCGCGCAGGCCCGGCGTGCAGCGGCTCACCGCGCCGCGCATCTCGCCGCGATAGAAATAGGCGTCGCCCGCGTGGAGCAGCCAGCCGTCGCCGGTGTCCAGCGCGACCCCCGCATGGCCCCAGGTGTGACCGGGCAGCGGCACGAGCAGCAGTTCGGGCGGCAGCCCCTCCAGATCGCGCACCGCGTCGAAGCCGAACCACGGCTCGCCACCACCCGCCGGATAGCGCCGCCAGTCGCCGACCTCGTCGAACTGGGCGAAGCGATAGCGCTGGCTGGCGATCCAGCCGCGCGGCCGCGCCCGCGCCGCCTCCCACTCGTCGGCGAGCAAGTGGACGGCGGCGTGGGGAAAGTCCTCCAGACCGCCGGCGTGGTCGAAGTCGAGGTGGGTGAGCACGATGTGGCGCACGTCCGCGCCCCGAAAGCCCAGCGCCTCGATCTGCCGGATCGCCGTGTCGTCCTCGCGCACGCGTATGTTGAGAAGCGCGCGAAAGGTCTTCGGAATGCGCGGATGCCGCCGGGCGTGCGGATGGTGAACGTCAAGCAGGCCATAGCCGGTGTCGACCAGCACCAGACCGTGCGCGTCCGTCTCGATCAGCAGGCAATGGCACACGAGATGCCCGAGCGGCCCAGCGCTGCGCCCATCGAACAACGCGCCGCCGACCGGGCAATCCGTGCCGCAGTTGAGATGATGCACTCGCATAGGCGACCTCTTCGTGTTCGACCGTCATCAACGGCTTGTCTCGGCGAAGGGTCCCCACCTTGACCCGCGAAGAGCTTGCGCCTCAGCCGCTCCTGGGGGAACCTTCGTCCGAAGGAGCCTGCCCATGACTGACTTCCCGCTCACCCCCGTCGAACTCGCCACCGGCGTCACGCTGGACACCGTCGACCTCGGCCCGCGCGACGCGCCGGTGCTGCTGTTCCTCCACGGCTTCCCCGAGTCGCACCGCACCTGGCGCGAGCAGATCCCGGTGTTCTCCGAGCGCTTCCGGGTCATCGCGCCGGACCAGCGCGGCTATCGCGGCTCGTCCAAGCCGGCCGACCAATCGGCCTATGCCCCGGACCGGATCGTCGCCGACGCCTTCGCGCTGATGGACGCGTTGGGCGTGGAGCGGTTCACCGTCGTGGGCCACGACTGGGGCGGGGCGGTGGCCTGGGGGGTGGCGCTGGCGAACCCGGCGCGTGTCGAGCGCCTGGTCATCCTCAACGCCCCCCACCCCGTGCCGTTTCAGCGCGCGCTGTTCGACGACCCGGAGCAGCGCGCCTCGTCGCAATACATCACCGCGTTCCGCGACACCGCGATGGACGAGCAGATCCGCTCGCAGGGGCTGGTGCCGATCCTCTTGAAGGCGGTCAGCTGGGACCGCTCGCCGGCGCTCACCGACGACGAGCGCGCGCGGATGCTCGCCGACTGGTCGGATGGGGAGGCGGCGATCGCCATGCTGAACTGGTATCGCGCGACCAGCATCGTGGTGCCACCGATGGACGGGCCGGAGCCGCCCCGCCCCGCCTTTCTCGCCGCGCCGTTCCCGTCGGTCAAGGTGCCCACGCTCGTCATCTGGGCCACCGACGACCTCGCGCTCAGGCCGTCGCTGCTCGACGGGCTGGACGAGCTCGTGGATGACCTGACGGTGGTGACCGTGCCGGACTGCGGCCACTTCGTGCCGTGGGAGGCTCCGGACGCGGTGAATGACGCGATGGGGGAGTGGTTGGGGGAACGGGCGACAGCCTAGCGCTTCTTCTCACCTGGTCAGACTGGCTCCCCCACATCCGTTCGGGCTGAGCTTGTCGAAGCCCTGTCCTTCTTCGCCAGCCTGGACACCTCGTCCCAATCGCCGCGGATCAGCGCCAGCTTCTTGAGCTTGCTCCAGCCTTTGAGCTTCTTATCCAGGGCAATCGCTTCGAGACGTGTGGGCACCTGTTCGGACCAGACCAGCTCCACCGGAAGGCGCTCGCGGGTGTGGCCCGCGATCAGGCCACTCTCGTGCTCCGCGATCCGGCGTTCGAGATCGTCCGTGTGGCCGACGTAGAACGTGCCGCCTCGGCAGTGAAGCATAGAGGTTCAGAACGACATGGATTGGTGGTTACGAAGAAGGGCGGGGCTTCGACAAGCTCAGCCCAAACGGGTGACGGGGACTGTTGGTCGCGCGTTCTGCACCGCCTTCACCCCACCCACTCCACCCAGAACCCATGCGCGTGGGCGTGGGCCAACAGGGTCTCGCGCCCGCCCGGCCAGACCCGCACCGTCAGGTCGTGGCGCAGCTTGGTGCGGTCGGCCTCCAGCCGCACCCAGCCGAGCGGCGTGTCGCCCGTCGCCGCCGCGCCCGCGCGCGCCATCGCGTTGGTGATCCGCGCCTGGCTGCCCGCATCGAGATACTGCCAGACCAGCGAGTGCATCAGCACGCGGGCCCGGCCCGGCAGCGTTGGTTCGGCCAGGCGCGCGTCGACCCAGTCCGCCGCCTCGCCCCGCTCCAGCCGGGGCGGGTGCGCGCGGGCCAGCGCGATGGCTGCCTCCGTGCGCTCGATGCGCTGCGGATGGTCGGCCCAGATGCAGCTCATCAGGCGGTCCGCCTCGGACGCGTCGGCCAGGTCGAGCGGGTCGCGGTCCACGCCGCGCACGCCGGCGATCCGCACGGTCACATCGGGCGGCGGCGGCCCGTTCCAGTCCGGCGCGATCCGCACCGGCGAGTCCGCCGGCCCGACGCTCACCCCGCCGAGCTCAAGCCGAAAGCGGTCGATGAGCAGATTCAGCCCGGCGCTCGATCCGATCTCCCACAGGTCGACGGGCAGCGGGTGGCGCTCGGCCAGCCACATCAACCCCGCCATCAGCCCGGCCGCGCGGCCCGCGTCGTTGGTCTGCGGCGGCCGGTCGAGCCACTCGGCCAGCGCCCCATCGTGCGTCCGGATCGCCTCGGCGAGCCGCTCGCGCGGCACCACGCCACCGGCCGACAGCGTGGCGAAGGGCTCCACGCCCGCCCGGGCCAGCGCGTGCAGGCCGCCGATCAGCCGCAGCGCCACCACGTCGGCGAGCGGGTCGCCGGACCAGCCGAGCACGCGGCGACCCGTCGCGCTCTCCCGGTCGAGCGCCGCGAACGCCGCCTCGCACGCGCTCGCGGTCACCGGCGCGTCGTTGGCCCGGCAATAGGCCGCTTGCGCCACGAACGCCTGGTGGACGGTCAGCGGCATGGGCGATGGGGCGGCCGTTCAGCCCCTCTGCGCGGCCTCGAACAGGAACCACGCCCGCTCCTCGGCCTGGTCGATCCACTCGTCGGTGAGCGACGAGCTGGCGGTGTCGCCCGACTCCTCGGCCGCCTCGCGCGCCTCGCGCAGGCGCTTGACCAGCGTCAGATTGTCGTCGCGCAGCTCCGTCAGCATGTCGGCGGCCGCGACATAGTCCTGGTCGTTGTCGCGGATCGTCGTGCGCCGCTGGATGTCGCCGATCGAGCGCAACGTCGTGTTGCCGGTCTTGCGCACCCGCTCGGCGACCGCGTCGGTGATCGCAAAGATCTGCGCCGCCTGCTCGTCGAACAACAGGTGGTAGTCGCGGAAATGCGGACCGCTCATGTGCCAATGAAAGTTCTTGGTCTTGAGGTAGAGCGACAACAGGTCCGACAGGACGGCGTTCAGGCCGTCGGCGACCGACTGGGTGTTGCGCCGACCCAGGTCGGTCGGCGTCTCCAGCTTGGCCGGAGTGTCGGTGTTCCGGGTCGTGTCGGTCTGGCTGGCCATCGGCGGTCCTTGTCGCTTGGGGGTCGCAGGCCAAACGCCCGCCCGCCCGGTTGGCTCCCGGCGCTACAGACGGCCGAAGGCGGCCGCCGCCATCGGCAGCGCCACGACGAGCATCGCGCCCGCCATGCCCCAGCGCCACGCCGCCCGGTCGGGCATTCGCACCTTGCCCCAATGGGCCAGCGCCAGCACGGCGAGCTCGCCGATGGTGGCGCCCGCGACCGGCAGCAGGTCGCCCGCCCAGGCCGACAGCGCGAACACCACGAAGCCGCCCGCCGCCACCGGCCGCGCCAGGGCCAGCTCGGCCAGGCCGGTCCAGGGCGCCACCGGGTCGGTCCGGTTGCGCCCGATCAGGCAGGCGACCGCCGCGCACGCCAGCGCCAGGGCGACGAGAAGTGCGGGCGAACGCCCGGTCATCAGGCCGGCGACCAGCGTGCCCGCGACCCCGGCGAGCAGGTTGGTGGCGGCCAGCACGGCGGTCAGCCCGAGCATCAGCCCGGCCGGGTGCCGAGTCGCGCGCCCGAGCAAAAAGGCGGGCGAGCCGACGCCCCGGTCGGCGAGCGCCAGCACCCCGCACACCAGCCAGCCGAGAAGGAACGCCGCCATGGCGCGGTTCTATAGCCGACAGATGGAGGCGTCGTTAAGCGCCGTCTGCTTGACACACGCCCGGTTCCTTGGCATTCAGCTTGCCGAGCAAGGGCGGCGGTGGCTGCCCTTTTTGCGTGTTGCCCGTGCGGGCCACCAATCCGAGGGACGGACCATGGCCAAGTCGGCAACCATCAAGATCCGCCTGCAAAGCACGGCGGACACGGGCTTCTTCTATGTCACCCGGAAGAACCCGCGCAACCACACCGAGAAGTTCACCTTTCGCAAATACGACCCGATCGCGCGCAAGCACGTCGAGTTCAAGGAAGCGAAGATCAAATAATCCGACGCACCAGCGTCGGATTGTTTGATCCCTGCGAAGGCAGGAGTCCAGGAGCGCCGGACTGTCATTCCTGTGTCGGGGCAAAGCGCGAAAACGCCGCAGAATTGTCAACTTTGTCAACTTAAGCGGCGGTCTGCCGCTTCGAGAACGCAGCCTCCCTCACGCCACCAGCGCCGTCACCGCCGCCACGAACGGCTTGAGCGCGATCGGCTTGGAGACATAGCCCTGCGCGCCCGCCGCCCGAATGCGCGCCTCGTCCTCCCGGCCCACGAAGGCGGTCACCGCCAGCACCGGCACGGTGCGGGTCAGCGGGTCGCGCCGCAGCATCGCCATCAGCTCCAGCCCGCTGATGTGCGGCAGCTGAATGTC
>JAABUN010004160.1_pt1 | contig 20416 bp, 18 predicted proteins | sample 5559311 | NCBI WGS metagenome assembly JAABUN01 (sample SAMN10711877, study PRJNA513370) | rock metagenome | isolation source: Antarctica rocks | place: Antarctica: Victoria Land, Siegfried Peak sud
CGCAGCACCGCGGGTCATCAAACGCAAGATGCCCAAATGGCACGTCAAACGCTCACGCCACTCCACCTGGCCACAACCACAACATCCACCGGACTACCTCATCCGCAGCGCTAACTGAACGGTATTGCGGCTAGGCCGGTGCGCTCAACGAAAGCATCTCGGACGTGTTCGGCTCGCTGGTCCGCCAGCACGCGCTCGGGCACGACGCCGCCACGGCAGACTGGCTGATCGGCGCGGAGCTGTTCACCGCGGCCGTCAACGGGGTGGCGCTGCGGTCCATGAAGGAACCCGGGTCCGCCTACGACGACCCCGTCCTGGGCAAGGACCCCCAACCTGGCTCCATGGCGCAGTACGTCGAGACCGACGAGGACAACGGCGGGGTGCACATCAACTCGGACATACCGAACCGGGCCTTCAACCTGGCGGCCACGGCGATCGGCGGAAATGCTTGGGAGGGTGCGGGTCTCGTCTGGTACGACGTCCTGGTCGGGCAGGGCATCGCCGCGGACTGCGACTTCGCCACGTTCGCCCACCTCACCGTCGAGGCGGCCGCCGCCCGGTACGGGGAGGGCGCGGCCCAGACCGCCGCGGTGCGGGATGCCTGGCAGCAGGTCGGCGTCCTGACCCGGCCCGGCGCTGACCCGGATCCGGACCCGGGCGCGGACGACGAGGTCGACCCGGTGCCCCACGGCGAGGTGCCTGCGACGGACCTCGAGGTGCTGGTGCGTCGCACGGGAGGGCTGGCCGGCATGGCGCAGCAGCGGTGCGTGCGACTCGGGCAGCTGCCGGTGGAGCGGGCGCAGGAGTGGACGGCGCTCCTGGCCAGCCGACAGCTGGCAGTGCTCGGCGCAGAGCCGCATCCTGGGCACCCCGATGCCTTCCGGTACCAGGTGGCCTGCCCCGTCGTCGGCGTGGACGTCTCCTTTCCCGAGCAGCTCGCACCCCCTGCCGTGCACGAGCTGCTGCGCTGGACCCTGCGCCGACCGGAGTGACGGGCCCCGACATCGACCGTTCCCCGTCTCAGGCATCGGGACGACTCGTCGGTAGCTTTCGGCCAACGCCTGGAAGCGCCTACCGTGACCCACGTCACAGCTTGATCCGGGCGTCAGTGTCGCCGCCCACCGGCTCCGCACCCGCGAGCCGCCGGCGACATGAGGAGCACTGTTGAGCCTGCCCAGCACCTTTATGCACCCCGTCGTGGTCGAGGTGACCGAGCGCATCACCGCCCGCAGCCACGAGGCCCGCGCCACCTACCTCGACCAGATCGAGCACGCCCGCGCGAAGGGCCGGGCCCGTAACGCCCTGGGCTGCAGCAACCTGGCGCACACCATCGCTGCCTGCGGCCCAGGCGAGAAGGCATCGATGTCGGCGCAGGACGCCGTCACGATCGGCATCGTCACCTCCTACAACGACATGCTGTCCGCGCACGCCCCTTACGAGACGTACCCGACGCAGATCAAGGCTGCGGCACAGCGGACCGGCGCGGTGGCCCGGGTAGCCGGCGGCGTCCCTGCCATGTGCGACGGCATCACCCAGGGCCGACCGGGTATGGAGCTCAGCCTGTTCAGCCGCGACGTCATCGCCATGTCGACGGCGATCGCGCTCTCGCACGAGGTGTTCGATGCGGCGCTGATGCTCGGTGTCTGCGACAAGATCGTGCCCGGCATGGTTGCCGGCGCACTCGCGTTCGGGCACCTGCCCACGGCCTTCGTACCTGCGGGGCCGATGGCCAGTGGGCTGCCCAACGCCGACAAGGCGGCGGTGCGGCGCCGGCACGCGGCCGGTGAGGTCGGACGCCCGGAGCTGCTCGCCGCCGAGGTCGCGTCCTACCACTCCGCGGGTACCTGCACGTTCTACGGGACGGCTAACTCCAACCAGCTGCTGATGGACGTGATGGGCCTGCACCTGCCGGGCGCAGCGTTCATCAGCCCGGACTCCCCGCTGCGCGCGGTCCTCACCGATGCAGCCGCGATCCGGGTGGCCGAGATCGCCGCCGCCGAGAACCCCTACGGCATCGGGCACGTGGTGGACGAGCGCGTCGTCGTCAACGGCGCTGCCGCACTGCTGGCCACCGGCGGGTCGACGAACCACACCATGCACCTGCTCTCGATGGCCGCCGCCGCAGGCGTCTTGATCAGCTGGCAGGACCTGGACGACCTGTCGCGCGTCGTGCCGCTCTGCACCCGGCTCTACCCCAACGGGACCGCAGACGTGAACCACTTCGCCGCCGCGGGTGGAACCCCGTTCCTGGTGAACACCCTGCTCGACGCCGGCCTGCTGCACGAAGACGTCCTGACCCTCGCCGGTCCTGGACTGGACCGGTACCGGCAGACGCCCACGCTGGACCAGGACGGCCGGCTGGTCTTCGTCGACACACCCGCCGTCAGCGGCGACCTGGACGTGCTGCGCCCCGCCACCGCGCCCTTCGCGCCGGACGGTGGTCTGCGGCTCGTGCGCGGCTCGCTCGGGCACGCGGTCATCAAGGTCTCGGCGGTCGCCCCCGAGCACCGGGTCATCGAGGCTCCGGCACGCGTGTTCTGCGACCAGACCGGTGTGCTGGAGGCGTTCTCGCGCCGCGAGCTGGACCGCGACGTCGTGATCGTCGTGCGCGACCAGGGCCCCTCGGCCAACGGCATGCCCGAGCTGCACCAGCTGACGCCGTCCCTGTCGGTCCTCCAGCGTCGGGGCCACCGCGTCGCGCTCGTCACGGACGGGCGGATGTCGGGCGCGTCCGGCGCCATCCCGGCGGCGATCCACCTCACGCCCGAGTCCGTCCACGGCGGGCCGATCTCAAAGCTGCGGGACGGGGACGTGGTGCGGCTGGACGCGGATGCTGGCACGCTGGACGTCCTCGTCGACGCGCAGGAGTGGCTCGACCGTGATCCCGCCCCGCCCTCGCACCAGCACCAGCGCGGCACCGGGCGCGAGCTCTTCGCAGTCCTGCGCCGCGCCGTGGGACGGGCCGACGAGGGTGCCCTCGTGTTCGGTGCCGCCGTGCCCACCTTGACGCCTCTCGAACGCGACCTCGAGCTGGACCTTCAGGGAAGCAGCCGATGACGACCGGCGCACCGTTCCGTGCCGCTCCCAGGGGTACTTGGCGCAACAGCTCGCCGGTCGTAGGGTGGTCGGTGCCTTGACGCGATCCGAAGCGTTGTCGCAGCGTCCATGTCGGTACCACAGGCAGGCGTGGTCGTACTCATCCGTGAAGTAGGGCGCGGACAACCGCTCAGCTTCGACCGCAAGGAAGAAGCCATCTCGTTCGACGCTGAGCGCGTCGACCGGAGCCAAGACGTCGTGGTCGGCATGCACCCGGGTTGTGGCCAGTTCTCGTGACTGTCGTCGTACGGCGGTGGGGTGTACGAGAAGCGAGCACCAGCCATGCAGTCCGTGATGCCACCTTCCGAAGGGGATACGCGAGCCCCTCCGCAGCTCGCTGCTCATCCACGCCGCCGTTCACTCGCTCGTCCAGGGCCGTCAGAGCATCTGCGGTGCGCTGAGCCTCCGCCACAGCGCCGGGCGACGTATCGACCGTTCGGCCGGGGATGCAGCCCGAGCTCGCGCCGACCACACCACAAACGATGTGCCGCGATTCCGATGCCGGCGTGCTCCGACTTCCGAACATCGAGCGGGCCCTCAACCGTCCGGCCCATGGCGATCGAGCTGGAACCCCTTCACCCGGTGACCGCTCAGGACGAGCTCAGCGACGGCGGAGCAGCTCCTCCGCGATCTGCACCGCGTTCAGGGCCGCGCCCTTGCGCAGGTTGTCGTTGGACACGAACAGGACCAGCCCCCTGCCGCCGGGCACCGACTGGTCGGTACGGATGCGGCCCACGATGCTGGGGTCAGCCCCCGCGGCCTTGAGCGGGGTGGGGACCTCGTCCAGCCGCACCCCCGGTGCGTCAGCGAGGAGCTTGGTCGCCTCGTCCGGCGTGATCGGGTCGGCGAACTCAGCGTGGATGGCCAGGCTGTGCCCAGTGAAGACCGGCACCCGCACGCAGGTGCCGGAGACCAGCAGGTCGGGCAGGTGCAGTATCTTGCGACTCTCGTTCCGCAGCTTCTGCTCCTCGTCGGTCTCGCCGCTGCCGTCATCCACCAGTGAGCCGGCCAGCGGGATCACGTTGAAGGCGATCGGCTCCACAAAGGCCTGGGGGTCCGGGAGCCGGACCGCGCTCCCGTCGTGCACGAGCAGCGCTCCGTCTGCTGCCCCGGCCTTGATCTGCCCGTCCAGCTCAGCCACGCCCTTGCCGCCCGTGCCCGAGACCGCCTGGTACGTGGCGACGACCAGCCGGGTCAGGGTGGCGTGCGCATGCAGCGGGTAGAGCACCGGCATCGCCGCCATCGTGGTGCAGTTCGGGTTGGCCACGATGCCCTTGGGCAGCTGGTCCAGGTCCTGGGGGTTCACCTCGGAGACCACCAGGGGGACGTCGGGATCCATGCGCCAGGCCGAGGAGTTGTCGATCACCGTCGCCCCGGCAGCCGCTACCTGGGGCGCCAGTGCGAGCGAGGCCGTCTTGCCGTTGCTGAACAGGGCGACGTCGATCCCGGCGTAATCGGCTGTCGCGGAGTCCTCCACGGTGATCTCGCGGGCGCCCCAGGGCAGCGTCGTCCCTGCCGAGCGGGCGCTGGCGAAGAAGCGCACCTCGTCGGCAGGGAACGACCGCTCGGCGAGCAGCTGACGCATGACGGTGCCGACCTGACCGGTCGCGCCGAAGACTCCGATTCGCATAGCCCAACTCTAGCCGCCATCCTCATGGCACTTTCCCCCGAAAGCCCCGCCGGCCGCGCGGGCCTGATGGCGGTTTCCCCCGAAAGTGCCGGATGTGGCGGGCTAGAAGCCGAGCTTGCGCAGCTGCTTGGGGTCGCGCTGCCAGTCCTTGGCCACCTTGACGTGCAGGTCCAGGTACACCGGCACACCGAGCAGGGCCACGATCCCGGTGCGTGCCGTGGTACCCACGTCGCGCAGGCGCGCTCCGCCCTTGCCGATGATGATGCCCTTCTGGGAGTCACGCTCGACGTACAGGTTCACGTGCACGTCGAGCATCCCGTCCTCGCGGCCCTCGCGCGGCACCATCTCCTCGACGACGACGGCCAGCGAGTGCGGAAGCTCGTCGCGCACACCCTCCAGGGCTGCCTCGCGGACCAGCTCAGCGATCATGATCTGCTCCGGCTCGTCGGTGAGGTCGCCGTCGGGATACATCGCTGGGCCTTCGGGGAGATGGCCCAGCAGCACCTCCTTGAGCGCCTCCACCTGGTAGCCGCCCGTCGCCGACACCGGGACGATGTCGGCCCACTCCCCCAGCTGGGACACCCCGATGAGGTGCACGGCCATCCGCTCCGGGTCGAGCAGGTCGGCCTTGGTCACCACCGCGACGACCTTGGGCGGCCGGCGTCCCTCGCCCAGGATCTTCAGCTTCTCCGCGATGAACCGGTCCCCCGGCCCGATCTTCTGGTCCGCCGGCAGGCAGAAGCCGACGACGTCCACCTCGGACAGGGTCTCGGCCACCAGGTCGTTCAGCCGCTGTCCGAGCAGCGTCCGCGGCCGGTGCAGCCCGGGTGTGTCAACGAGCACCAGCTGGGCGTCCTCGCGGTGCACGATGCCGCGGATGGTGTGCCGGGTCGTCTGGGGCCGGCTGGAGGTGATGGCCACCTTGTGGCCGACCAGCGCGTTCGTCAGCGTCGACTTGCCTGCGTTGGGGCGGCCCACGAGGGCTGCGAATCCGGATCGGTACGTCATGGGTGGTTCACGGTGTCTTCCTGGTTCTCGTCGAGCAGGCGGCGGGCTCCCCCGCGCTCGGGCTGGTGGTCGTGGTCCTGCGGCGCCCGGTGGGCCAGGACGGTGGTGATCCGGTTCCGTCGGCCCTCGGTGCGCTCGGCCGTCAGCACCAGCCCCCCGACCGTGGCGGTGGTACCGGGGATGGGCACCTTCCCGATGACCTTGGCCAGCAGCCCCCCCACGGAGTCGACCTCGTCCTCCTCGATCTCCACCCCGAAGAGCTCGGCCATCTCGTCGATCGGCAGCCGGGCACTGAGCCTGTAGATGTCGTCCTGCAGGTGCTCGATCTGCGGCGGCTCGCGGTCGTACTCGTCAGAGATCTCACCCACGATCTCCTCGACGAGGTCCTCGATCGTCACCAACCCGGCGGTGCCCCCGTACTCGTCGACGACGAGCGACACGTGCGCGGCATCTCGCTGCATCTCACGCAGCAACGAGTCGACCGTCTTGCTCTCGGGGACGAAGACGGCTGGGCGCATGGCCCGTTCCACCCCCAGGGTCCCGTTCTCGCTGTGACCTGAGTGCAGGCGGCGGGCGACGTCCTTGAGGTAGAGCATGCCCAGGGGGTCGTCCATGTTGTTCCCGAGAACGGGGATGCGCGAGAAGCCGGACTGGAAGAACACGGTCATGGCGTCGTGCAACGTCGTGCCGGTGTCGACCGAGACGATGTCGGTGCGCGGCACCATCACCGCGCGTACGACCGTGTCGCCGAGCTCGAAGACCGAGTGGATCATCTTGCGCTCCCCCGCCTCGATCACCCTCGACTCGCTGGCGAGGTCGACCAGGTCACGCAGCTCGCTCTCGGAGGCGAACGGGCCGTGCCGGTACCCCTTGCCAGGGGTCACGGCGTTGCCGACCAGCACCAGCAGCCTGGCGACCGGCCCCAGGAACGTGGTGACCGAACGCAGCACGGGTGCCACCAGCAGACCGACCCGTTCAGGGTGCTGCCGGGCGACCGTGCGCGGGCTCACCCCCGCCAGCACGTACGACAGCGACCCCATCACCATGGTGGCCACCAGCAGCACGACCCACCACCGGCTCACCCAGTGGTCCACCACGAGCGCGATGCACACCGCCGCCGCCGCCTCGGCGGTGACGCGCAGGAAGATGGTCACGTTGACGGCCGTGACCAGGTTGTCCAGCAGCGCCAGCAGAGCGACCGCCCCGTGCCGACCGTCAGCCACCAGCCGTGCGGCCTCCGCCCGGCTCGTGCGCAGCAGGGAGGTCTCGGCTGCGGCGAACACCCCGGCCAACCCCACCAGCAGGACCGCCAGGACGACGAGCAGCTCCTCGGGCGGGGCCGTCGGACCCACTCCGCTCACCGTGGCCCGGGCTGGGAGAGGAACGTCAGGAGGAGCTGGCGCTGGAGCGCGAACATCTCCTTCTCCTGCGCGGGCTCGGCGTGGTCGTAACCGAGCAGGTGCAGGATCCCGTGCGTGGTCAGCAGCAGCAGCTCCTCCGCGGTGGCGTGGCCGGCAGCCACCGCCTGCTTGGCCGCCACCTCCGGGCACAGCACCACGTCACCCAGCAGCCCGGGATCGCTCGGGGCGCCCTCGCGGCCGGGACGCAGCTCGTCCATGGGGAAGCTGAGCACGTCGGTGGGGCCCGGCTCGTCCATCCACCTCACGTGCAGCACGGTCATGGCCTCGGGGTCCAGCAGCCGCACGCACATCTCGACCTGGGGATGGACGTGCATCGCCCCCAGGACATGCCGAGACAACGCGACGATCTCCACCTCGTCCACCGCGACACCCGACTCGTTGAGGACCTCGATGCTCACCGGGAGTCCCGGGCCGCAGCACCACGGGCCTGCCCTGAGGACGGGCCACGACCGGCTGCGGGCTGTTCCTGCTCGGCGTCCCAGCGCCCGTACGCCTCGACGATGTCGCTGACCAGCCGGTGCCGCACCACGTCCGTGCTGGTCAGCGTCGCGAAGTAGACGTCGTCGATCCCGTCGAGGATGTCGCGCACCACGCGCAGGCCCGAGCGGGTACCGCTGGGCAGGTCCACCTGGGTGACGTCGCCGGTGACCACCATCCTGGAGCCGAAGCCCAGCCGGGTGAGGAACATCCGCATCTGCTCCGCCGACGTGTTCTGCGCCTCGTCCAGGATGATGAACGCGTCGTTGAGGGTGCGCCCGCGCATGTACGCGAGCGGAGCGACCTCGATGGTCCCGGACGCCATCAGCCGCGGGATCGAGTCGGGCTCGATCATGTCGTGCAGGGCGTCATACAGGGGGCGCAGGTACGGGTCGATCTTCTCGGACAGGGTCCCGGGCAGGAACCCCAGGCGTTCGCCGGCCTCGACCGCGGGCCGGGTCAGGATGATCCGGCTGACCTGCTTGGCCTGCAGTGCCTGCACCGCCTTTGCCATCGCCAGGTAGGTCTTGCCGGTTCCGGCCGGGCCGATGCCGAACGTGATGGTGTTCTCGTCGATAGCGTCCACGTAGCGCTTCTGGTTCACGGTCTTGGGCCGGATCGTGCGGCCGCGGTACGACAGCACGTTCAGCGTGAGCACGTCGGCGGGCCGCTCCCCGGACGAGCGGCGCAGCATTCCGATGGAGCGCTCCACGGCGTCGGGGCTCAGGTGCTGGCCGCTGCTGGTGACAGCACTCATCTCGTCTACCAGCCGTTCGAGCAGGGCGACGTCACCGACGGCCCCCTCGAGGGTGATCTCGTTGCCCCGGACCAGCACGTCCACCCGGGGGAAAGCACGCTCGACCACACGCAGCAACTCGTCCGCGGGGCCCAGGAGGGAGACCATCGACACCTCAGGCGGTATCACCAGGGTGTGGCGGGTCCGTCGCTGCGCGTCCTCGCCGCGTGGATCTGGGGCGCTGGTGCCGGCGGTGCCGGCGTCGACAGGGAGGTTCTGCTCAGTCATGGGCGGGCAGTGGCCCTACTCCTCAGGTTGCCGGTCGAGGTCTCGGGCGGGCCCCGCAGGCCGCCGCCCGTGCCTGGAGTCTACCGGCGTTCAGCCGGGTGGCCACGTCATCTGCCGTCCACCGAGCACATGCCCGTGCACGTGCTGCACCGACTGCCCGCCAGCCGGCCCGGTGTTGAAGACCCAGCGCCAGCCGTCGGGAGCCTCGTCCTGGGCGACCTGGGCTGCCAGACGACCCATCTCGACCAGCACGTCGCCGCCGTCGCGGGCGGCCGCTGCGACGTCGGGATGATGGCGCACGGAGATCACCAGCACGTGCAGCGGCGCCTTGGGGTCCAGGTCCCGGAAGGCCAGGACGCTGTCCGTACGCAGCACGACGTCCGCGGGTACCTCACCCGCGACGATCCGGCAGAACAGGCAGCTCTCACTCATCCCAGCACCCTAGCCAGCCCCGGCCCGGCGGGGCAGCCGCACAGAAGTTCGCGGTTGCGACAACCTCGGGGCCTGGCCGGGCGTGAAAGGGGTGTGATGACGATGGCGGAGCAGGGGGCGCGCGGGCGCAGCCGGGAGCCGGATGCGACCGCGCTGGCCGACCCTGATGTCGCCCTCCGCGCGCTGTACGCGGCTCAGTGGGGCGGCATGGTCCGGCTGGCGTCACTGCTGCTGGGTTCCACCTCAGCGGCCGAGGAAGTGGTCCAGGAGGCCTTTGTGAGCATGTACCGCCGGTGGTCTCGACTGAAGGACCCGCAGGCGGCCGCCGGGTACCTGCGCACCAGCGTGGTGAACGGCTGCCGGTCCTGGCACCGGCACCAGGCCGTCGAGCTCAAGCACCGCCAGCCGGGCGCCCCGGAACCGGCGGGCCCGGCGGAGACCGTCGAGCAGCACGAGCAGGACGCCGTGGTGATGGCTGCCCTGCGCTCGCTGCCGCCACGTCAGCAGGAGGTGCTCGTGCTGCGCTACTACGCCGACGCCAGCGAGGCCGAGATCGCCGAGCTGTGCGGGATCAGCCGCGGGGCGGTCAAGAGCCACGCGCACCGTGGCATGGCCAGCCTGCGCACCTCTCTCGGGGAGGCGGCGTCGTGAACCAGGACAGCCGCCCCTTCGAGGACGCCGCGCCCGACGAGGACGCGATGACACACGACCCGGTGGCGCGGATGCTGCGCGCCACACTCTCCAGGGAGGCAGACATGGTCCAGCCCAGCGATGACGGCCTGAGCCGCATCACCACCCAGCTCGACCGAGGCGACGACTCCCGGGAACCGGCCGCAGGTGGGAGGCCCGGCTGGATGGGCTGGGCCGCAGGGCTGGTGGCCGCAGCGGTGGCGGGAACGGTCGCGGGCGTGCTCCTGCTGGGTGGCGGGGACGACCCCACGGCACCGGCGGCCTCCGGGACGTCGAGCGCGACGGCGGACCCATCGACCTCGCCCAGCTCCGAGCCGCCGGCCACGTCGTCGACAGAACCATCGACGACCCCGTCGCCCATCCAGACACCGTCGCCGCCGCCTAGCCCGTCGCCGTCGGCGTCGCCCACCCAGACGGCGTCGCCCACCCAGACGGCGTCGCCCACCCAGTCGGCGTCGCCCAGCCAGACGCAGCCGCCCAGCCAGACGCAGCCGCCCAGCCAGACGCAGCCGCCCAGCCAGACGCAGCCGCCCAGCCAGACGCAGCCGCCGACCGCCACCGCCACCGGCGCTGCAGAGCTGACCGGCGTCCCGGTGTACTGGCTCGGCGCCACCCAGGCCAGCACATTCCTGTACCGGGAGTTCCGCACCGTCCCCGACGTCGGCGGCAGGGTCACCTCGGCCGTGTCAGCCGCCATGTCGGGCACCCCTGACGACCCCGACCACGGCACAGCATGGTCCCCGCCCTCCAGCCTGGAGGTCACCCAGGACGGCGACGCCATCACGGTGGACGTCTCCGCGGACGCCTTTGCTGACACCAACGTCGGCTCCGAGCAGGCTGCGATCTCCGTCCAGCAGATCGTCTACACGGCGACTGCGGCGGCGCAGACGCCAGGGCCGGTCACGATCCTGGTCGACGGTGCGGCCTACGACGCCTGGGGCGTGGTCAGCCTGGGCCAACCGATGTCGCGGGACACCAACGCCCAGGCGCCGATCTGGATCAGCTCGCCGGCCGAGGGTGCCACGGTGCCAGCAGGTGCGGTCACGGTCAGCGGGCTGTCGACAGCGTTCGAGGGGACCGTCAACTGGGACGTGCTGGACGCAAGCGGTTCCACGGTGCGGGAAGGCTTCACCAACGGCGGAGCGATGGAGCGCGCGCCGTACGAGTTCACGGTGGATCTCACCCCCGGCACCTACGTGATCCAGGTCTGGTCGCAGGACATGTCGGATGGCGAGTCGCCCGAGGGCCTGCGGATGTTCGAGCAGACCCGCACCGTCGTGGTGCAGTAGCAACGAGCTGCACGCCCTGCCTCGAGCTGTCAGTACCAGGCCGGCGAATCAACCGGTCTGGTACTGACAGCTCGTACGCCGGCCGGGTGGTGCAGCGCAGCGCAGCGCTACCGTCCGGCGAGTCGCTCCTTGAGCTTGCCGAACACCCCTGAGTGCGTGCTGGTCATTTTCCCGGTGGGGCGGCTCTCCCCACGCAGCTCGGCCAGCTCGCGCATGAGCTCCTCCTGCCGCTCGTCCAACCGGGTCGGGGTCAGCACCTCCACGTGCACGTGCAGGTCACCGCGCGATCCGCTCCGCAGGTGGGTCACCCCGAAGGAGTGCAGCGTGTGCACCGTCGCCGGCTGCGTACCGGGCAGCAGGTCGATGCGCTCGGTGCCGTCCAGCGTCTGGACCTCCAGCGTGGTGCCCAGCGCCGCCGCCGTCATTGGCACCTGCACGGTGCAGTGCAGGTCGTCGCCCTGGCGGTGGAAGGTCTCGTGGGCCCGCTCCCGGATCTCGACGTACAGATCTCCGGGCGGACCACCACCTGGGCCGACCTCGCCCTGGCGGACCAGCTGGATCCTGGTGCCGGTGTCTACGCCAGCCGGGACCTTGATGTCCAGGGTGCGCCGGTTGCGCACCCTGCCCTCGCCGGAGCACTCCATGCACGGCGAGGGGATGACCGTGCCGTAGCCGCCGCAGGTCGGGCAGGGAGCCGCAGTCATCACCTGGCCCAGGAAGGAGCGCGCCACCCGCTGGACCTGGCCGCGGCCGCCGCAGGTTCGGCACGTCTGGGGCGTGGTCCTGGGCTGACAGCAGCTGCCCCCGCACACCCCGCAGGTCACCGCTGTGTCGACGCTGATCTCGCGCTCGGACCCGAAAACGGCCTCGTGCAGGTCGATCTCGAGACGGATCAGGGCGTCCTGCCCGGCGCGCTGCCGCGATACCGGGCCACGCGCCTGCCCCTGGCCGAAGAAGCTCTCGAAGATGTCGCTGAAGCCGAAGCCCGGCCCGTACCCGCCGCCGGAGCCGTTGGGGTCGCCGCCGATGTCGTACATCTGGCGCTTGTCCGGGCTGGAGAGCACGTCGTAGGCGCGGGAGACCTCCTTGAATCGGTCAGAGGCCTCGGCGCTCGGGTTGACGTCCGGGTGCAGCTGCCTGGCCATCTTCCGGTAGGCCTTCTTGATCTCCTCGGGCGTCGCGTCGCGGGCGACGCCGAGCACCTGGTAGTGGTCACTCACGGGCGGGAAGCCCTCCTGTATGTCGGCAATGGTGCTGATCAGCTGTCAACTGCGAGGCGCGCGGTTCAGCTCCCGATGATCCGGGACACGTACCGGGCCACGGCCCGGACTGCGGCGATGGTGGTCGGGTAGTCCATGCGGGTGGGTCCGAGCACCCCGAGACGTGCCACCTCGGTGCCGCTGCCGTACCCGCTGGTGATGACCGCGGTGTCCAGCAGGCCCTCGTGGTGCATCTCGCGGCCGATCCGCACGGACACCCCGCTCGCAGGGTCGTCCGCCATCTCGCCGAGCAGCCGCAGCAGCACGACCTGCTCCTCGATGGCCTCCAGCACGGGCCCGATCGACTGCGGGAAGTCCATCCCGGAGCGGGCCAGGTGGGCCGTGCCGGCCAGCACCACGCGGTCCTCGCGCTGGATGCTGAGCGAGTCCTCCAGGGCGGCGACCACGGAGGTGACCATCGCGCGGTCCTCGGGCCGGAACGCCTCGGTGAGCGAGGCCAGTCGCACCGCCACCTCCGCCAGCCGCCGGCCTGCGCCGGCTTCGTTGAGGCGGGCCCGCAGCTCGCCCACCACGGAGTCGGTCAGCTGCGGGTCCACCTCGACGGTGCGCTGCTCGACCCGGCCGGTGTCGGTGATGAGCACGACCAGCATCCGGCCGGCGACCAGCGGGACCAGCTCGATGTGCCGCACGGTCGCTCGGCTGAGCGAGGGGTACTGCACCACGGCGACCTGACGGGTCAGGGTCGCCAGTGCGCGCACCGTCCGGTCCAGCACGTCGTCCAGGTCGACCGCGTCGCTGAGCACCAGGCTGATCGCGCGTCTCTCGGCCGTCGAGAGCGTCTTGACGGTCGACAACCGGTCGACGAAGACCCGGTAGCCGGCGTCGGTAGGGATGCGACCGGCGCTGGTGTGGGGCTGGGCGATGAGCCCCTCCTCCTCCAGCGCCGCCATGTCGTTGCGGATCGTCGCCGACGACACCCCGAGGTGGTGACGCTCCACCAGGACCTTGGAGCCGACCGGCTCGCGGGTCTCGACGTAGTCCTCGACGATGGCCCGCAGCACTGAGAGCTTGCGCTCCTCGCTCATGAGACCTCCTTCGAGCACCAGGCACCAGCAGTCGCTGGCACTCCCATATCTGAGTGCCAGTCTACGTCGTCCGGCCGCGTCGCCTGCAGTTCGCCGTCCTGCCTCGCTAGCCTGTCGCGGTGAGCCAGCTCCCGCCGCCGTCGCGCACACCTGTGGGCAACAGGGGAATCGACCGGTACGGCGACGACGTCCTGGCCAGCCCCTACCGCCGCCCCATCACCCCCGAGGTCGAGGCGCAGACCGGTCTGGTGGCAGAGGACGTCGAGACCGGGTGGTGCGGCGCAGTCGTCCGGGTCGAGCGCAGCGGGGGCATGCAGGTGGTCGAGCTGGAGGACCGGCGCGGGGTGGTCCGCTCGTTCCAGCTGGGCCCCGGCTTCCTGGTCGAGGGGCGTCCGGTCCAGCTGGTGCGACCACGCGGCCCCTCAGCACCCGTGGCGCCCTCGCGCACCGCGAGCGGATCGACGGCGGTGCCCGGAGCCCGCGCCCGGGTCGCGCGCGGCTCCAGGATCTGGGTGGAGGGTCGGCACGACGCCGAGCTCGTGGAGAAGATCTGGGGTGCCGACCTCCGCGTCGAGGGCGTCGTGGTCGAGCCCCTCGACGGCGTGGACGACCTGGCCGCTGCGCTGCAAGCCTTTCAACCTGGCTCCGGGCGGCGGGTGGGTGTGCTGGTGGACCACCTGGTGGCCGGCACCAAGGAGTCGCGCATCGTCAGGGACGCCCTGGCGGCCACCCCGGGACGCCGGGATGTGCTCGTCGTGGGCCACCCCTACGTCGACATCTGGCAGGCCGTGCGTCCGGCAAGGCTGGGGCTCACGCACTGGCCCAGCATCCCGCGCGAGGTGGAATGGAAGCGGGGCATCCTCGCCGCGCTGGGTTGGGAGCACACGACCCAGGCCGACGTGGCGCAGGGCTGGAAGCGGATCCTCGCGAGCGTGCGGGACTTCTCGGACCTGGAGCCCGCGCTGCTGGGACGGGTCGAGGAGCTCATCGACTTCGTCACCGCAGGCTGAGACGCCCCCTGCACGGCATCTGGTCGATGCGCGAAAACTTTGGTGTCGCTCGCGGACCAAGCCCTTCGCACTTGGCCCTCGCCCCGCCCTCGGCGGGCTAGAATCTGCCCTGGCCCGAGCGAGCGCCCGGCGCCTTCTCGTGCCCAGCGGAGGAACACCATGTCCGAACCCCACAACGATCCCGCGCGGGGCCCAGACTTCTCCAAGCCGCAGGGTCCGCAACCGCCTAGGCAGGGCTACGGCCAGCAGCAGGGCCCGCCGCCCTACGGCCAGCACCAGGGCCCGCCGCCCCACGGCCAGCAGCAGGGCCCGCCGCCCCACGGCCAGCAGCAGGGCCCGCCGCCCCACGGCCAGCAGCAGGGCCCGCCGCCCTACGGCCAGCAGCAGGGCCCGCCGCCGTACGGCCAGCAGCAGGGCCCGCCGCCGTACGGCCAGCAGCCCGCATACGGCCAGCAGCCCGGTCAGCCTCCGTACGGCCAGCAGCCCGGCTACGGCCAGCAGCCCCCGTACGGCGGCCAGGTCGCTCCGGGCGGCCCGCTCAGCCCTTCGGACGAGCGGCTGTGGGCGACGCTCAGCCACATCGGCGCACTGCTGCTGTTCTGGGTCGCCCCGCTGATCACGTACCTGATGTACAAGGACCGCAGCCAGTTCGTGCGCAGCCATGCCGCAGAGTCGCTGAACTTCCAGCTCACCCTGATGATCGCCTACGTCGGGACCTGGATCCTGACGATCGTGACCTTCGGCCTGCTCTCCTTCCTGCCGTTCCTGATCATCGTCTTCGCCATCGTCTTCGCCATCATCGCTGGCGTCGCAGCCAACGGTGGCAAGAACTACCGCTACCCGGTCGCCATCCGCATGGTCAGCTGAGCACCGCTCAGACCACGGCCGCGGCTGGTCACCAACCCAGCAGCCGGCGCACCACCAGATCGGCGAGCAACCGGCCCCGCAGCGTCAGGACCAACCGACCTGCGGGGTCGAGCTGTGCCAGCCCTTCCTCGACCAGGACGCCGACCTGCTCCTGGGACGCCGGGGCCATCTCGTCGACCACGAGACCCTGCCGCAGGCGGACCCCCAGCATCACGCGCTCGGTCGCCCTGGTCGACCCGTCCAGCACCTCCCGGGCCGCAGCCGGGCTGGTCCCCGCCGCGAGACGCGCGGCGTAGGCGGCGGGGTGCTTGACGTTCCACCAGCGCACCCCACCGACGTGGCTGTGCGCGCCCGGCCCGACCCCCCACCAGTCGTCCCCGTTCCAGTAGGCGAGGTTGTGCCGGCAGGCGAGCACCTCACCCCCCTTGCCAGGACGTGCCCAGTTGCTCACCTCGTACCACTCGTAGCCTGCACGCGTGAGCACGTCGTCGGCTACCTCGTACCGGGCTGCGAGGTCGTCCTGCGCCGGCTCGCGGATGCGGCCGCGACGGACCGCCGCGGCCATCGCGGTACCGGCCTCCACGACCAGCGCGTAGGCCGAGACGTGGTCGGGTGCACAGCTGAGGGCGACCGCCAGGCTGCGCGCCCAGTCGGCCTCGGACTCCCCCGGCGTGCCGTAGATGAGATCCAGGCTGACCTGCAGCCCTGCCTCGCGGGCCCACGCCACCACCTGCGGCACCCGATCGGGGTCGTGGGTGCGCTCGAGGGTCGCCAGGACGTGGGGCACCGCCGACTGCATACCGAAGGACACCCTGGTGAACCCACCAGACGCCAGCTCCTGCAGCGACTCCCGCGTCACGGAGTCGGGGTTCGCCTCGGTGGTGACCTCCGAGCCCGGCGCGAGGCCGAGGTGGTCGCGCACCCCCGCCAGCATCCGGACCAGGTCCGCCGAGGGCAGCAGGGTGGGGGTGCCACCGCCGACGAACACCGTCGCGACCTCCCGCAGGGGCACCTGGGCGCGCTCGAGCACCGTCCGGGCGAAGGACATCTCGGCCACCGCCGCATCCGCGTAGCCGACGGCCGAGGACCCAGGCAGTGACGGGGGGCCCAGCTCGAGGGAGGTGTAGGTGTTGAAGTCGCAGTAGCCGCAACGCGTCGCGCAGAACGGCACGTGCACGTACACGGACATCGCTCGCCCCTCGGCGCCCGCGGTCGCCTGTGCGGGCAGGGCACCGTCCGCGGGGACCGGTTCGCCGTCTGGCAGCGCGGGCGGGGTCACCCCGTCATGGTGACCCACGATGGCCGCCCTATCCTCACCGGGTGAGCGTCGCCGCGGTGCCCCGCCGGCCAGGCCTCCCCCGGATCGAGCTGGTGCCGCTGCTGCCCGGCGACCGCTACCGACCGGCGGTGCTGGCCCTGACGGTCCTGCCCGATCAGGAGATCTACTGCGGCCGTGCGGCGACGACCCTGCCGCAAGCAGACGCCGACCCCGCCCGGACGCCGTTCGTGGTGCTGCAGACCACTCGTCCAGCTGGCGTCGTGGTGGGCTTCGGGGTGCTCGACAGGGTCGGCATCCTGGCGCAGCTCGTCGACGAGCCGGACCGCGCGGTCCTGCTGCGAGGCTTCTACGTCGACGCGAGGCAGCAGGGCCGTGGTCTGGGAACTGCTGCTGCCGCTGGCGTGCCGCAGCTGGCCGGGAGCCTGTTCCCGGGCGCGGAGCTGGTGGTCCTGACCGTCAACGAGGACAATCCGGCCGCCGTGCTCGCCTACACGCGAGCGGGCTTCACCGACACCCGCGTCCGATACCTCGGCGGTGACGCCGGTCCGCAGCACGTCATGGTGGCAGCCGTGCCACCGGGCCCGGCCCGCGCCCGTCGGTCTAGCATTCGACCATGAGCGAGCAGCCGATCCCTCCGCGGCGCACCTACGTGCTCGTCGACGGCGAGAACATCGACGCCACCCTGGGGGCCAGCGTGCTGGGACGGCGGCCGAACCCGGAGGAACGGCCTCGGTGGGAGCGGGTGCAGCAGTTCGCCCAGCAGCGGTGGGGGCAACCCGTCACGGGTCTGTTCTTCCTGGCGGCTCACTCCGAGACGCTGCCGATGCCCTTCGTGCAGGCCCTGCTCGCCATGGACTACACGCCCATCCCGCTGTCGGGCGCGCCCGGCCAGAAGGTCGTGGACATCGGCATCCAGCGCACCTTGGACGCCTTGGCCGACCGCACCGGTGACGTGCTGCTGGTCAGCCACGACGGCGACTTCCTGCCGCACGTGCAGAGGTTGCTGCAGACGGGTCGCCGGGTGGGGATGCTCGTCTTCCGTGAGTTCATGAACGCCGGCTACACCGCGCTGACCGACTCCGGCCTGGAGGTCTTCGACCTCGAGCGGGACGTCAACGCCTTCACCAGCCCGCTCCCGCGCGTCCGCATCATCCCCATCGAGGAGTTCGACCCGCTGCGCTACCTCTGAGGCTGCGCTACCTCTGAGAGCGGGAGAGGGCGGAACCCGTGCGGGTCCCCGCCCTCTGCTGCTCCGTGCGTGCGGCTCAGGCCTTGTAGAAGTTGTCCAGGGTCTTCATGTGCTTGCGCTCGACGACCTTGCGCTTGATCTTCATCGAGGGCGTCAGGTCACCGTCCTCGACGGTCAGGTCGCGGTCCAGGATCTCGAACCGCTTGATCGTCTCCCACCGGCCCAGCCGGGCGTTCACCAGGTCGACGTACTCCTGCACCATCACCTGGGCCTGCTTGGACGTCGTGAGCTGCTTGTAGCTCTTCCCCTTGACCTCGGGGACCTGGGAAGCCCAGGTCTCGATCGCCTCGGGGTCCAGGGTCACCAGCGCTGAGACGAACTTGCGGTTCTCGCCGTGCACCACGATGTTGCTGGCGTACGGGCAGGTGGCCTTGAACATGGCCTCGATCGCCTGCGGTGCGACGAACTTGCCGCCCGAGGTCTTGATCAGGTCCTTCTTGCGGTCGGTGAGCTTGAGGACGCCGTCGTCGGTGAACACCCCGATGTCGCCGGTGCGGAACCACCCGTCAGCGGTGAAGCACTCCGCCGTCTCGTTCGGCAGGTTGTGGTACCCCTGCATCACTCCCGGCCCCTTGATCAGGACCTCGCCGTCGGTGTCCAGCCGGACCGAGGTGCCGGCCAGCGGCGGGCCCACCGTCCCGAAGTGGAAGTTGTCCGGACGGTTGCAGAAGGTGGCTGCGGAGGTCTCGGTCAGGCCGTAGCCCTCCAGGATGATGATCCCGGCGGCGTGGAACCACTCGCCGATGTCTTGGGACAGAGCTGCCGAGCCCGAGATGAAGTACTTGATCCGGCCGCCGAAGCGATCGCGGAGCTTGGAGTAGACCAGCTTCTCTGCGAACCGGTACTCCATGGCCAGCGGGCCCTTCGGCTCCTTGCCCTGCATGCGCAGGCGCGAGACCTTGCGGCCGGTGGCCATGGCGCGGTTGAAGATGACCTTCTTCGCGCCGCCCTCGGCGTGTGCGCCGCTGACCACCTTGGAGTGGACCTTCTCGAAGATGCGAGGGGCGCCGGCCATGACGGTGGGCCGGATGACCTGCAGGTTCTCGACCAGGGCGGTCACGTCGCCGTCCACGGCGGTGGCGAAGCCGACGCGTACCTGCGCGGTGAGCAGCAGCTTGCCGAAGGAGTGCGACAACGGCAGCCACAGGTACTGCAGGTCGTCGGGCGTCAGGACCTCGCCGGCGGCCAGGGCCAGCCCCTCGTACACCCAGTTCGCGTGCGTCAGCCGCACTCCCTTGGGGCGTCCGGTGGTCCCGGACGTGTACATCAGCGTGGCGAGGTCGTCCGGCCTGATCGAGGCGATCCGGTCGGTGACCAGACCGCTGTCCGAAGCCATCGCCTGGCGGCCGGCCCGTCGCAGCGAGTCCAGGGTGATGACGCGCTCGTCGGTGCCCGCGGCGATCAGGCTGCCGGACTGGATGAGCACCACGTGGGTGAGGTCCGGCAGGTCGTCCCAGCAGGCGTTGATCTTGGCCAGCTGCGAGGTGTCCTCGGCGATGACCACGCGCGAACCGGAGTCAGTCAGGATGTGGCGGACGTCCTCGGCGCTGGTGGTGGGATACACCGTCGTGGTCGCCGCACCGGCGCAGAGCACGCCCAGGTCGGCCAGGATCCACTCCAGGCGGGTGTTGGACGCGATGGCGACCCGGTCCTCGGGCTCGATGCCCAAGGTGATCAGGCCGGCCGAGATCTCTACCACCGCTGCCGCGGTCTGCGTCCAGGTGAAGGACTCCCACACCTTCTTGTCGTTGCGGCGACGGAACGCCTCACGGGGCCCGCTCTCCTCGACACGTTCCAGGAACATCGCCGCCACGGAGGCGGGCGCCGTCGCCATGGCGGCCTCGAGCTTCGCCTGCTCGTGGGCGGGTGGGGCGCAGCGCGGGTCCCCGCGTGTAGGAGCCGGTTGTGCCTCAGCCGTGGTCATCTGGACCTCCTCGTCCTGCTCGGCCTGACGGCCGATGTTCGCTCCAGACTAGGGCGGGCAGGCCCTGAGCGGGGGCGAACTGCAGAAGCCATGAGATCGACCCGCGCAGCGGCGAGCCGCCTGGACGCTACTTCTTGGCTGCGGGTTCGTCGGAGGACAGCGCGGCGATGAAGGCCTCCTGCGGCACCTCGACGCGCCCGACCATCTTCATGCGCTTCTTGCCCTCCTTCTGCTTCTCCAGGAGCTTGCGCTTACGGGTGATGTCCCCGCCATAGCACTTGGCAAGCACGTCCTTGCGGATGGCCCGGATGGTCTCGCGGGCGATCACCCGTGCGCCGATGGCCGCCTGGATCGGCACCTCGAACTGCTGGCGCGGGATCAGCTCGCGCAGCTTGCCGGCCATCATCGTCCCGTAGGCATAGGCCTTGTCCTTGTGCACGATGGCGCTGAACGCGTCCACCTGCTCGCCCTGGAGCAGGATGTCGACCTTGACCAGGTCCGCCACCTGGTCACCGTCCGGCTCGTAGTCCAGGGAGGCGTAGCCGCGGGTGCGCGACTTGAGCATGTCGAAGAAGTCGAACACGATCTCGGCCAGCGGCAGCGTGTACCGCATCTCGACCCGGTCCTCGCTGAGGTAGTCCATCCCCCGCAGCGTCCCGCGCCGGGACTGGCACAGCTCCATGATGGTCCCGATGTACTCGGCCGGAGCCAGGAT
>JAABUN010004161.1_pt1 | contig 20411 bp, 16 predicted proteins | sample 5559311 | NCBI WGS metagenome assembly JAABUN01 (sample SAMN10711877, study PRJNA513370) | rock metagenome | isolation source: Antarctica rocks | place: Antarctica: Victoria Land, Siegfried Peak sud
GGGTCGCGCCACAGCGCGACCCCCGCCGGTGCGTCGGCGCCGGCGAGCGTGGCGAGCAGGGCGGCGACCTCGGCCGGCGCCGACGCGTCAAGGGCGCGGGCGTCGTGTTCGGCGACCGCGACTGCGAGCAGCGGCAGGTCGCGGGCAACGACTGCCGCGAGCGCGGCGTCGACACCGCCGACCTGCGCGGCGAACGCGACCCGCTGCTCGTCAGCCTGAGCCAGCCGCGCCGGGAGTGGGACCAACCCCGCCGCGTGCGCGGCCCCGGCCAGATAGTCCGCGAACGAGTCGTGCATGGGCACGACTGTTTGGGCGTACCCGATGGACGTCACGACTCCAGACCGTCGCGCGGCCTCGTCGGCCCGCTCAGCGTCCACGGCCAGCACGGCCGCGGCGTCGGCGACCAGCGCCCGCCACTCGTACGGGTCCGCGTACCGCCGCCCCTCATCCAGCAACGACGCGAACGCGACCCCGAGCACGCGCTTTGCCTCCGCGACCCCCTCCGCTCCGGTCCTCTCGGCGAGCCGCTCCACGAACGCCGCGTACATCCCGGCCCGGTCCGTGAACGACACGCCCTCGGAGAGCAGCCGCACCGCCATCACATACAGCAGTGGGTTCCCCGCCGCATCCCCCAGTGCCCGCTCCGCCTGCGCCGCCAGCATCCGCACTTCCTCCGGGAAACGCTCCGGCTGGACCGGCGGCGCGGCACCATTCACCAGCCGATGCGCCGCGTCCAGCCGACGCTGCCGATCCAGCCCTGCGACCGCGAACCGGGCCGGCACGCGACTCGCCGGCAGCACCGCCCGCAGCGCCGCGACGTCCCGCCCCACCACGATCACGCCCGCGCCGCCGCGACCCGACGCGACCTGGGCCCGCAGATCCTCCGCCAGGGCGTCCCGCAGCGTCCGCGGCACCTCTGACACGCCGTCGACGACCAGCGTCACGTCCGCGTCCGCAAGGGCCTGCGCCCCCGTCGCCGCCGGCATCGGCTCGCCCAACACCTCCGACAGCGCGTCCGCCGCCAGCGCCCCCAGCCGCCCCGGCAGATACGCCTCCGCATGCGCCAGCAGCACCGGCCGCCCCGCCGCCGCTGCGTCCCGCAACAACACGCGGCAGGCCGTCGACTTCCCCTCGCCGGTCCTACCAGCGAGCAGCGCCGGCACCCGCTCCGCCATGTCCACCACCGGGAGCCGTCGCTGCTCTCCAACCACCTCGACGCGGCTGGCGGCCGCGTCGCCGCCGACGGGCTCCAGCAGCGGCGTCGCTACCGTGTCCAGTGCCAGCGCCGCCGCCCGCTCCAGGTACCGCCCGCGCACCTTCCCCGGCCACCGCTGATCCACAGCCTGATCGGCCGCCACCCCCAGTACGGCCGCGATCTCCGCGCGGTCCACCACCCGCCGGTCCGCGTCCGGATGCCCCGCCCGCTCCATGAGCAGGGCGAACAACCGGTTGACCGCCGCCTCCGCCTCGCGCCGCGCGTCCGCCGCCGTCGCTGGCGCGGCCAGCATCGACATCACCTGCCGCTCCGCCCGCAGCAGCAGCGCCCCTACCCCCACCGGGTCCAGGCGCACGACCGCCCGCGCCAGCCGCACCACCACCGGGGCGTCCTCCTCGTCGCCGAGAACCGCCGCCAGCCCCGCGAACTCCCCGGCCGCCGCTGCGCGCAGCGCGTCCCGCACCCGCCTGCCCGACGGCCCCAGGCGACCATCTGTCACGAACTCGAAGACCGCGGACTCCGCGCCAGGGACCGCCGCCCACCGCCGCATCACCGTGACCAGCTCGGCCTGCCCCCACGTGTACTCGTCCGCCCGGACCTTGAACTGCTTGCCCACCAACAGCCGCGACCGGTGATCGAGGACCTCGATGTCCACCACGTCCTCGACGCCCTCGACCCGCAGCGCCGCCGCCGCCGAGTTATCGAGTAGGGCGACGGCCTCGAGAACCGCTTGCGCCTGTTGATACCCGATGCCGCGCACCGTGTCGACACCGGACACTCCGTCATCCTGTCAGCCGACGGCACGCGCCTGACCGACCACAACACACCCAGTACACCTCACCGTCAGCGTTGGGAGCAGGTGCGAGGCGCGGTTACCAGATCATCAGGACTTAGAACGGACATAGCCGCCACTACAACGCGTGCAATCGTCGCGACGGCGATAACCACCGGGGGGCCGGGGAGCGCCATCACGTCATTACCGGTAGCCGCCCAGAAGACCGGCGCTGGTCCGCAAGACTAAGCTAAGGACTACCGATGCCCATGGGTGGGCACCGACGAGAACGGCTGAGCTGCAGCGACAGGCGAGTGGTCCCGAATGACCCGCCCGGTGAAGTGGCCGGTGAGGCACCTCATCCCGACGCGTCGCTCGCTTCTTCGAAGATCACGGTGAGGGTAGAACGTGACGGTGGTCCACTCGGTGCCGTGGTGCTGCGGGTGGGCCGGTAGGACGACTATCTGGCATGGCCGGGGGTCGAAATGCCGCGCCGCGTCTGGCTGCGTGCATCTCCGCGCAGTGCGCCGCCCGTATTCAGTCGCGGTCTGGACGTATCTGTGCGGCGCGCGACAGCAGACGTCTGCGGGTCCGGCCCGCGCCAGGGACCTGGGGGGTCCACCTAGCCGGCGTAGTCCTCCAACGGCATCCAGGCCTGGCCACTCACGTCGTCTGCGGCCTTCGGCCCACCGGGCCTGCCAGCGCCCTGCTCCCTCCGACCTGATGGCGCCGCCCTGACAAGCGGTTGTTGAGCCGGCTAAGCCGGCCGTTCCAACCTGCTCGGGGGCGGCTCGTCGTATCGGAGATACAAGTGTGTGTCATCGACTTTCGGCGTGCCGTTGGGCTCGGCGGGCAACCAGGTCGGGTCGTCACGGAAGGTGCGGCCGGTGGCCACCGAAGACGGCGTGACAGCGTCGGGGAGGCCGTGCTCAGGCGCTCGTCGGACGAGGTGGACATGCTGACCGACCGGACGGTGCGTGCTGATGACGCCCCGCACGGCGTGCGGGGTTTAGTCGAGAAACTCCCGCGCACCCGGCGGGCCCAGCGGGCCCAGCGGCTCGCCGTGCTGACACCGGCCGGGGTCAACCGGGCCTGCCGCTGCAGCCACAGTCGCTGTCACCTTTCTCGCAACGCCGTCCCCGGCGTCAGTTCCCGTGAGTTGTCCGGCGATCCGGCCGGTGTTGCGCCCCACGGCTCGGCCTCCGGCCGGCCGGGTGCGCTCAGGTAGGTCAACTAGCTGGGGCGGGATCGTGACGGTGCTCCAGGCGACCAAGTCGGGCCGCGTGCAGCGCGGTGGCAGTCATGCGTTGTCCGGACGATTGTCCGAAGCGCCGCAGCACCCCAGGAGAGGCGAAACGCGTCATTGATGTCGGCATCGATGCCCACCCGGACCCGATCGTGAAGGGCTGTGGGCACAAGCGCCGGCCCAGCACTGAAGTCGCAGGCCTGCCCGGTCACGGCAAGGGCCAGTGCGGCCAGGCGAGGGCCCAGACGACAGGGCTGGTCGCAAGCGGCCACGAGAGCCACGTTGCCAGCTCGCCTAGGCCAGAAGTGTCGGCAGGCGCCGTCGAAGACGCGTTCATGTCAGGGCCAGTTCGCGTATGGTCCTCCGCCGCCTCATCTTGATGGCTGTCACCCTGCTGGAACGGCGCCCACCGGTGCGTCCGGTCGCGTCGCGGGTGAGGGCAATCCGACGGCCAACGATGCGGGCAACGTGGCCCACCAGCCTGGTGTCATCATGAACCAGAGAGTTGCCCGGTTGGCGCTGCCGGAGCGCGACGCCCGACAAGCCGTGCTGACGACAAGCGAGTATGTCGCCGCCGTTCTGACGCAGGCGCCTCCGTTGACGGCCGATCAAGTGTGGCGCCTTCGGCAGCTACTGAAGGTTCCAGGGGAGCCGTTGGCGCCCCGCCCCCGGATGGGAGCCCTCTAGCCTCGCCTCACGGCCACGCCTGGTCAGCATGGCCATCCGTTACTTGGGAGCCTGGGTGCGAGCGGACGCACAATCTTCACCACTATCGGCAAACGATCCGAACCTGCTCCGCACGCCTTTGCCGGCCCGGAAACCGTCACGTTACCCATGGTTCTGCAAACACTGTTCTAACGAGTACCGACGCCGGGTCGGTTGGCCGTGGAGACAGGAGCGGCCCCGTCGGTGCGTGCAACTACGAGGGCGATTCACCGGGCGAGCCAAGGCAATGAGCCGCACGCGGACCTTCGCTGCGGCCGGCGGAAGGCCCTCATCGGCCGACGGGTCGGCGTCTGCCCCCCTGCTGAACCGCAGGCGCGTCCTGTCGTCGTTGACCTCGACGCGGACGTCGTGACGCCGGTGCAGGTAGCCGCGCCGGTCCTTGGTCAGCTTGATCTTGAGCGTTCCGCTCTGCGACAGGTGGAAGGGGCGGAGGCACTCGATCACGACGGCGACGTCCGTAGCGGCCAGCTTCGCGCCTGACCCGCGCGTGTACCGGCTGGTGGTCCCATTCTTCGGCAGGTGGTCGATCAGCGGCTCCGCCGCACCCTGAATTCGCGCGGCAGGAATGAGCACATCGGCATAGAACCCGGTCACGTACAGGGCTGCGTCACGTAGAACTTGAGGGTTCGCCCCCGCGCCAGGTGATCTCGACCAGCTCGGGGCGGAACTCCCGCCCACGCCGGCCGCTCGGCCGGATCCGAACCTGCAAGAGCAGGTCGACGACTGCACGCTTGCGGGCAAGCTCCAACCGGTCCCATCGGTCAGCCACGTTGGCACCGGCCAGCCCGGCGAGCGCGCTGCCGCGCATAAGGACGGCCTGCTGCCGTTCGAGATCAACCAGGCGGCCTCGTAGTCGCCGGGTAATTGTGCTGAGCTGCTCCGTCGTGATGTCGCCGTCGGCGAACGAGGCGGCGGCCTGGTCGAGACGCACCCGCGCGGCCCGCAGCTCTGTTGAAACGGCCTTGGCCTCAGCTCGGTTGTCGGGGGTCAGGAGGTCAAGGGCGTCCGGCTGCGACAGCCGCGCGATGACCGCCCGGGTGACCAGCTCGTCGACCGGCGCGACGTTGCGCGCCGCGTGCGGGCCGGGCCGCTCCGGGGTGAAGGAGGCAGCGCAGCGGTAGATCGGAGTGCCGCCGTTGGCAGTACCGGAGCGCATGGGTTCGCCGCACGCCCCACAAAGTGCCAGCCCGGCCAGCAACCGCTTCCGTGCATTGCCGATCGGGGGGGTGCGCGCGCCGTCCGTCAGTACGGCAGTCACCGCCTCCCAGACGTCGCGGTCCACGATCGAGGGCCAGGCGGCCGGGCCGACGACATGGCCACGATGCTTACGCAGACCGGCGTTGCGCGGCCGTAGGAGCACCTGTCGAAGGCTCGTGCGGTTCCACCGGTTCCCGCGCGCAGTGAGCACGCCGCGCGCGTCCCAGTCGCGCATGATGCCGCCGAGGCTGTCCCCCGCGAGCACCTGGTCGCAGGCTGCGCGCAGCAACTCCGCCTCGGGCTCGCGAAGGCTCAGCTCGTTGGCTTCAAAGCCGAACGGTCGACCACCACCTGTCGGCCGGCCGGCCGCAGCGTTCTCCGCCACCCGTCGGCGCACGCGCCGGGACAGGCCCTCCGCCTCAGCCCGAGCCACCGCGCCCTTGATCCGAGCCACCAACCGCCCCTGCTCCGTGGCCAGGTCGACCTCCCCGCCGACGGATGCGAGGGCGACGCCGTGTCGGTCGGCGATGTCTAGGAAGTGCTCTAGCTCCACCGGTCGGCGGTGCAGCCGGTCAAGATCCCACACCAGCACGGCGTCGATGGTGCCGGCCTCCAGGGCCGCCAGCAGGTCGCTGTAGCCGGGGCGGCGCTTGCCGGACGTGGCCGACAGGTCGTTGTCGCGGTAGACCGCCTGGACCCGCCAGCCCTTCCGCTTTGCGAGCGCCCGGCAGTCCGCCTCCTGCCGATCGACGCCGAGCCCTTCGCCGGCGCGATCCTGCGAGATGCGGGCGTAGAGAGCAGCGCGGCGGGTCATGCTTCGTACTATGCCATACCATGATGCCCGGTAGGCCGGAGTTGAGCGCGATCAGCAGGTCGAGGCACTCCTCCTGACGGACCTCCCCGACCAGTATCCGGTCGGGTCGCATCCGGAGGGCCTCCTTGACCAGCCGGCGCAATCGGACCTCGCCGGTGCCTTCGAGGTTGGTCTGACGGGTCTGCATGGCCACCACATCGGGCAGCGGAATGCGCAGCTCGAAGACCTCTTCGCAGGTCACCACCCGCTCGCGGGCCGGAATCGCCGCGGCCAGGCAGTTCAGCAGCGTGGTCTTCCCGGCCTGGGTGCCACCGGCCACGATGAGATTGAGCCCGCTCGCCACCGACGCGTCTAGGAAGCGGGCGGCCGCTGGGGTGAGCGTGCCGAGCTTGATCAACTCGTCCAACGAGTGGGCCGGTAGAAGGAACTTGCGGATGTTGACCGACCAGTGCCGGCGGGTGATGTCCGGGATCACCACGTGCAGCCTGGACCCGTCCGGCAGCATCGCGTCGACGAACGGGGTGGACAGATCGACCCGCCGCCCGGAGGACTTCAGCATCCGCTCTACCAGATCGCGCACCTGGGCTGCGGTCAGGATCGTGTTGGTCAGCTCGCTGCGACCGCGCCGAGCGATGAAGATCCGTCCCGGCTCGTTGATCCAGATCTCCTCGATCGTGGGGTCGTCGAGGTGTCGCTGCAGCGGACCAAATCCGGCGACCGCGTCGAAGACGGTGCGGGCGGCGTACCCGACATCGGGGAGCGGCGGGAGCGAGCTCGTGAGCGTGCGCTCGTCGTAGTCGGTGATCACATCGTCGACGAGCCGGCGTACGGCGGCAGCATCGGTGGCCGGATCGAGACCGCGGCGGCGTACCAGCTCGCGGACCTCGTCCTCGACGACGGTGATGGCGTTCACGGGCGTGCGTCTCGCTTCAAGCAGGCGCCCGGCGGGGAGGCTGTCCCGCCAGTGCGGGGGCACACGCTAGTGACGGTCCATCAAGTCGGCAAGACCTGCTCTTTACCGCTTGTGGACAGCGGCGCCGGATGCCGCTCCGGTGCGGCCGCCCGCCGCCTCCTAGCACCGTCAAGCGAGACAGAGTGCGGTGTGCAGCTGGGCGCAGCCCTCCGCCACTGCGAGGATTCCTGACGCCCACCAGCCAGCCAGCCGCCGAGCAGGAGTCCGACATGAATGAGCAGCCGACTTCCCGGCCTCCGCAGCCGCGTCCACCGGTGCCGCCGTTCACGGAGGAGACTGCCCACGCCAAAGTGCGGGCCGCCGAGGAGGCCTGGAACGCGCGCGACCCCGACCGGGTCGCCCTTGCGTACACGGCGGACTCCGAGTGGCGCAACCGCGAGGAGATCTTCGCCGGCCGAGAAGCCATCAAGGCGTTTCTGGTCCGCAAGTGGACACGCGAACTGGACTACCGGCTGAGCAAAGAGCTGTGGGCTTACACCGGCAACCGGATCGCGGTTCGCTTCGAGTATGAGTCCCACGACCCCGACGGGCAGTGGTGGCGCAGCTACGGCAACGAGATGTGGGAGTTCGACGAGCACGGCTATATGCGCCGCCGTTACGCCTCGATAAATGACAGCCCCATCGCGGAGGCCGACCGCCGGCTCCGCTGAGCCCTGCCCCCGTCGGCCAGCAGCTATGGCTGGAGGTGACCTCGGCTTGGTACGGACGAGGCTGGTGCAGTAGCGAAAACCGGGTTGCGTCGTACTCGACGACCTTCCAGATGCGGGAGCATGCCGGCATGGTGGACATCAACGTGGCGCGAGACCCCGTGGTCGTTCGGCACCAGACGACCGACGGAGTGCCCCTCGGCTCGTCGGGGCGTGCCCGGCTCAAGCTCTACAACCAGCCGCCCGACGAGACGGGCTATGCCCTCATCGAGGGCAGCCATCAAGCCGGCGAGCCACGCATTCGTGACCATGTCCACGCCCGGCACGAGGAGACGTTCCTCGTGCTGGAGGGCGAGTACCGGATTCGCCTCGGTAACGAGATCGTCGTCGCCAGCGGGGGGGACTACATCTTCGTCCCGCGCGGCACCCCGCACACCTACCGCAACGTCGGACCTGAAACGGCCAGGATGCTCAACATCATGAGCCCCGCCGACGGGGTCGAACTCCTCGTTGAGCTTGGAGCGCTCGCGGGGGCAACCGTCGGCGAGGAGGTCCTGACCGAGGTGCACGCTCGGCATTTCGCAGTTCTCGTGAACCCGCTCACAGGCTGGTAGGTCGCCGGGCGCCCGATCAGAGATATGTCCAGGCGTCATCGGTGGGCCGGTAACCCAGTTCGGCGGCGGTGTCGGCGAGGTCAGCGATCCGGTAGCGGTTGGCGGAGACCCCATTGGCCACCACGAAGCTGATCCCGTCAGCTTCCACCGCGGCTCGAAACAGCTCGGCGCAGTCGCGCGGGCTCAGCCACGAAGCGAGGTCGCGAGCCGTGACGTCGCTTCCGGTCGGTGGCCGGGAGGCGAAGTAGCCGATCCGCAGCGCCACCACCGAAGTCGACGAGGTCGACGCTACCCAGGCGCCGAGCGCCTCGGCCCAGGCCTTGGTGGCGCCGTACAGATTGGCTGGTCGCGGTGCGTCGCTGGCACGCACCTGAGTCCCGGCCGGATAACTCGACACGGCCTGCAGGCTGCTGGCGAGTACCAGGCGGCGTACGCCGCTGTCCACAGCGGCCCGGGCTACCTGGTAGGCACCGACCACATTGGCCGGGAGCAGTGCCTCCCAGGGCGTCTCGGGGTCGGCGATCGCTGCCAGATGCAGGACAGCGTCCGCACCGGCGAAGGCCGCTCGGCAGGCGTCTCCGTCGCTGACGTCCAGCACCCGGGATGTACCTGGCGTTCGGTCGGTCAGGACCAGGTCCCAGCGAGTGGCGAGCAACGGCGCGACCGCCCTGCCGATTGAGCCAGCGGCCCCCGTCACGACCACGCGGGGAGCTCCGGTCACGAGGCACGACCGTAGCGGTCAGGCATCGGCGGACTTCCGAGGCTGACCTCCGCTTTCGGGAGCGAGCCGCGCGGGGGATCCTTGGCAGCACGCCGGTGGGCGGCGGATGGACAACTTCCGAAGGGCTGGCATGGAGATCCGGTACTTGGGACCTGACCGACTCGCCGTCTCCGCGATCGGTCTGGGCTGCATGGGGATGAGCGATTTCTACGGCGCCGGCGACGAGGCCGAGTCCGTGACGGTCATCCAGCGCGCGCTGGACGAGGGCTGCACGTTTCTCGACACCGCCGACATGTACGGGCCGTTCACCAACGAGGTGCTCGTGGGCAAGGCCATCGCCGGCCGGCGGGACGAGGTGGTGGTGGCGACGAAGTTCGGCAACGAGCGCCGTGTCGACGGTTCCTGGGTCGGCGTGAACGGCCGACCGGACTACGTCCGCGCGGCATGCGACGCTAGCCTGCAGCGCTTGGGGGTCGACCACATCGACCTCTACTACCAGCACCGGGTCGACACCACGGTCGCGATCGAGGACACCGTGGGGGCGATGGCGGAGCTGGTCGCCGCCGGGAAGGTGCGCCACCTCGGGTTGTCGGAGGCAGCGCCGACCACGATCCGACGGGCCCACGCCACTTCTCCGATCACCGCCCTGCAGACCGAGTACAGCCTGTGGACACGGGATCCTGAGGCGGAGATCCTCTCCACGGTCCGCGAGCTCGGCATCGGTTTCGTCGCCTACAGCCCGCTCGGCCGCGGCTTCCTGACCGGCCGGTTCACTCGACCGGAGGACCTGCCCGAAGACGACACCCGCCGTCGGCATCCCCGCTTCCAAGGGCAGAACTTCCAGCGCAACCTCGACGTGGTCACCCGGGTGCGAGAGATGGCCCAAAGGAAAGGGTGTACGCCGAGCCAGCTCGCGATCGCCTGGCTGCTCGCCCAGGGCGACGACGTGGTGCCCATTCCGGGCACCAAGCGACTTCGCTACCTGGTGGACAACCTCGGCGCAGTAGACGTGACGCTGACCCCTGACGAGTTGGCCGACATCGACCGGGTCGCTCCGAAGGGATTCGCAGTCGGCGATCGATACGCGGACATGTCGATGGTGAACCGTTGACCTGAACATCGGCCCGCTGACTCGGCCGCGGGAATGCGATCGGCAGTGTCGGGACTCTGGAACCTGACGGTTCGACTAACGGCACTCCTTGCCCACGGGGCACCGGTACGCAGAGCATCCATGTTGATCCGAGGAGACACTCATGGCGGAGAGCCCGTGGCCCACGATCCATGCCGAAAGGGCCGCGCTCGCCCGCGATCTGGTCGGCCTGACCCCAGAGCAGTGGGAGGCCCCTTCGCTGTGCAGCAGGTGGACCGTGCATCAGGTCCTGGCGCACCAGGTGGCCACCGCAAAGATGACGCCAGGCAGGTTCTTCGTGAAGTTCGCCGGCTCGAGGTTCAACTTCGCGAAGTTCGCCGACACGGAGATCGCCCGGGAGGCAGCCAGCGGCCCGGCGGCGACGCTCGCGGCGTTTCGACAGGTCGAGACTTCGACGAAGGCCCCGCCCGGGCCGAAGGACAGCTGGCTTGGCGAGGCGCTCGTGCACGCCGAGGACATCCGACGGCCGCTGGGCATCGGCCACGACTATCCGCTGGCGTGGGTGACCCGGGCGATCGCGTTCTACGCCAAGAGCAACGCGATCATCGGTGGAAAGAAGCGGGTGGCGGGCCTGACGCTGACGGCCACCGACACCGACTGGTCCCGCGGCGCCGGACCGATGGTCGAGGGTCCGGCCATGGCGCTTCTCCTCGCGACCTGCGGGCGCACGCTCGCCCTCGACGATCTCACCGGTCCCGGCGTACAGACCTTGGCCGCGCGCTGACGGACACGGTTCCTCTGAGCCGCTGGCAGCTTCGAAGCGCTAGTTGACGTCGTTGCAAACCTGACCGCAGAGAGCATGAACGCGGCTGCTTCGCGGCCACATCGCATGGTTCAGCCGCGGCTTCGCGGCACCGGCCGCGTGTTCGCGCACCGTTCGTTCCGGGTTGGCCGGCCGGCCCCATCCAGGCCATCAACCTTGGGTTCCCTGGCGCCACCGACCCGTCACGCCGAGCAGAGGGACAGCCATGACTCGAAGTGCCGCCAAGAGGTTGCTCGCCTTTGCTGGTACCGCTGCCCTCTGCGCCGCCGTGGTGACCCCGGTTGCAGCAACGGCCGGCTCCCGACCCGACGGCGGCTCGCAAGGGTCCAAGAGGTACCAGATCGGACTCTTCGGCGACATGCCGTACGGCGACTACGGCCGGGCTCAATACCCTGCGGTGCTACGAGACATTAACTCCGCGCTGCTCGCCTTCTCGGTCTTCGACGGCGACATCAAGAGCGGCAGTGAGCCCTGCTACGCCACCTTCGACGGGTCGGCGCCCTCTGCCCAGCAGGACGTGTACCGATATGCCCTGCGGCACTTCAACAGTCTCCGAGCCCCCGTTGTCGTCGTGCCGGGCGACAACGAATGGACGGACTGCGACCGCACCAGGATCGACCCGCACTTCGACGCGAACGGCCGCCTGGCCTACGAGCGCCGGCTCTTCTACCCGACCGACCAGAGCCTGGGACAGCGCACGCTGACGCTCACCCGGCAGAGTGACGCCTATCCCGAGAACGTCCGATGGACGGCCGGACCGGTCACCTACATCGGCCTCAACGTTCCCGGCAGCGACAACAATTGGGTCGACCCGGCCAGGGATGGCACCGACGAGGGACCGGCTGCTGAGTCCCATCGGGAGTACCGGGCCCGCAATCGCGCCAACCTCGCCTGGCTCGACGCCTCGTTCGCGGCCGCGAAGTCGGCGCACTCGCAGGCCGTCATGATCGTGCTTCAGGCGGACATGTGGGACCCGGAGGCCGCCGCGGAGAATGCCCTGGTGCACTACGCGGACACCAAGAACGCGCTGGCGCGGCTCGTCATCGACTTCCGCAGGCCGGTGGTCCTCGTCAACGGGGACAGCCACAGCTTCGAGATGGACAAGCCATTGACCGACGCGGCGACCGTGAACGCCGCGGGCGACGACGGGCCCAACGTGATCGAGAACTTCACCCGCGTCACGACCTTCGGTGAGGCTCAGAACCACTGGGTAAGCGCGACGGTCGACCCGACGGACCCGAACGTCTTCTCCTTTCACCAGCACATCGTGCCGGCGAACATCCCCTCCTACACGCCGCCGCCAGCTCCGTGATCGTCAAGCCCTGACCCGCTGCGCGCTGTTGTCATGACTCACAGGGTCCGGTCACGGGCGGAGCGTCGGCCGCCCCACCCCTGACGCGACCATTAGCCTCGGGCAGCCGGCGCAGCCCGGTGCCGGTTCACCCCGTAGGGAGACCGAGATGAGCGATCAGTTCAATGCCGGTGACCCGTATGCCCCGATGGCAGCCGAACCGCCGGCCGGCCCGGCCAGCCGCGGTCCCGCGCCGCCGTCGGTGCTGAACGCCGTACGCCTGATGTTCATCCGGGCCGGCCTCGGCGTGCTGGGGCTCATCATCCTGCTGGCGACCAAGGACACCCTGAAGACCGAGATCCTCAAGAAGAACGAGACCGCCGACCCGGCCAGGTTGGACGACCTGCTGAACACCGCGATCACGATCGGAATCGTGGTCGGGATCATCTTCATCGTGCTCTACATCCTGCTCGCCCTGCAGGTGCGCAAGGGCAAGAACTGGGCCCGCATCGTGACGTGGGTCCTCGCCGGCCTCGGTGTGCTCGGTGCGCTCGGGTCGTTGGCCCAGGCGGCGCCGGCCCTGAGCCGGATCGTGACTCTGATCGCCGCCGCAGTCGACATCGCGATCATCTTCTTCCTGGCCCAGCGTCCCAGCAACGAATTCTTCCGCCGCGCCCGTTGAGCCGTGGCGGTCCGCCGTCCTAGAGTCTGCTTTCTCGAATACGCTTTCGACGGGGGAAGACATGAGCGACCGTGAGCAGCAGCGCAACGCCGAGAAGGATCCCAGTGACTGGGTGACAGGCGACGAACCCATGACCGGACCGCAGGAGTCCTACCTGCAGACGCTGGCCCGGGAGGCCGGTGACAAGGTGCCCGCCGACCTGACCAAGGCCGCGGCCTCAGAGAAGATCGAGGAGCTCAAGGACAAGACCGGTCGCTGACTCCGTAGGTTGCCAGATGGTCGGCGACTCGCGGCCTCACAGCCAGGTACGCAGCTCCCACAGCAGCGGGTAGTAGCGCAGGTTCAGGCGGCCGCGGAGGTACGGCGCACCGGTGGACCCCCCGGTGCCGGACTTGGTGCCGATCATCCGCTCGACCATGGTCACGTGCCGGGCTCGCCACTGCGCCGAGAGCTCGTCGTGCTGCAGCAACGCCTCGGCCAGGTCCCAGAGATCCCCGTGGGACCGCCGGTCGGTGGCCAGCGCGAGCAAGGATGCCCGCAGACCGGCCTCGTCGTACGCCGGCAGGCCGCGGTTGGCCAGCGCCGCCAGGAACCCGTCCCAGAGGGTGGGCTCGGCCAGCCGGCGTTGCAGCCGGGAGCGCTCCTCATCGGTGGCGTCGGCGAGCCGGTCGAGGTACCGGGCGTCCTTGACGCCGGAGAGGAACTCGATCTCCCGGAACTGGACCGACTGAAAGCCGCTGGCAGGCGCCAGCTTCTCCCGGAAGGCGAGGAAGTCCTGCGGGGTCATCGTCTCGAGCACCGGGATCGCCTCGATCAGGACGCGCTCGACGACGTGCACCCGACCGAGCAGGTGCCGGGCGGTCCACAGATCGCCGGCGAACATCGCCTCCCGAGCCGAGGTGAGCTCGTGCAGCACCAGCTGGAACCACAGCTCGTAGACCTGGTGGATGGTGATGAACAGCAGCTCGTCGTGCGCCGGTGGATCGGACTCCGGGACCTGCTGGGACAGCAGCTCGGGGAGCCGCAGGTAGGAGCCGTAGCAGAGCCGGCGACCCTCCTCGCCGAACTGCCGACCCGCCCCGGTGCCGTGCCCGGTCTGGGTCAGCGCCGCGTCGAGCTGCTCACCGGTGCCCACTGCGGTCAGCCCATGAACGGGTAGCGGTAGTCCGTCGGCGGGACGAAGGTCTCCTTGATCGTTCGGGGCGACACCCATCGCAGCAGGTTGAGGATCGAGCCGGCCTTGTCGTTGGTGCCGCTGGCCCGGGCACCGCCGAAGGGCTGCTGGCCCACCACCGCGCCGGTCGGCTTGTCGTTGATGTAGAAGTTGCCGGCCGAGAAGCGCAGCGTCTCGGTGGCCGACGCGATCGCCGCCCGGTCCTGCGCGAAGATCGACCCGGTCAGGGCGTACGGCGACACGTCGGCGGCCGAGGCGACCACTGCGTCGTACCGGTCGTCGTCGTAGACGTGGACGCTCAGGATCGGCCCGAAGTACTCCCGGACGAAGATCTCGTGCGCCGGGTCCCTCCCTTCGAGCACCGTGGGCGAGACGAAATACCCCTCGCGGTCATCGGCCTTACCCCCGACCAGTACGTCGACCGACTCGTCGCCTTCGGCCGCCTGCAGTACGCCGGCCAGCTGGTCGAAGGAGCGGTCGTCGATCACCGCGCCCATGAAGTTCGAGAAGTCGGTCGGGTCGCCCATCCGCAGCGCGTCGACCTCGGCCAGGAAGTCGTCCCTCATGCCGGCCCAGATCGACCGCGGAACGTAGGCGCGCGAGGCGGCCGAGCACTTCTGGCCCTGGTATTCGAACGCGCCGCGCACCAGCGCGGTCCTCAGCGCCGCCGGGTCGGCGGATGGGTGGGCGATCACGAAGTCCTTGCCACCGGTCTCGCCCACCAGCCGCGGGTAGCTGCGGTAGCGGTCGATGTTGTTGCCGACCGTGCGCCACAGATCCTGGAAGACCGCCGTCGAGCCGGTGAAGTGGATGCCGGCGAGCTCCGGCGAGGTCAGGGCCACCTCGGAGACCGGCCGGCCGTGACCGGTGAGCAGGTTGATCACACCGGCCGGCAGCCCGGCCTCTTCGAGTACCCGCATCAGGTAGTGCGCCGACAGTTGCTGGGTGGTAGCCGGCTTCCAGATCACCGTGTTGCCCATCAGCGCCGGGGCGGTCGGCAGGTTGCCGGCGATCGAGGTGAAGTTGAACGGCGTGATGGCCATGACGAAGCCCTCGAGCGGGCGGTGGTCCATCCGGTTCCACATGCCGGCCGAGGAGAGCGGCTGGTCGGCCAGCACCCGCCGGCCGAACTCGACGTTGAACCGCCAGAAGTCGATCAGCTCGCAGGCGGCGTCGATCTCCGCCTGGTGGATCGTCTTGCTCTGTCCCAGCATGGTCGCCGCGTTGACGGTGTCTCGCCAGGGCCCGGCAAGCAGGTCGGCGGCCTTGAGGAAGATCGCGGCCCGGTCCCCGAAGGACAACTCGCGCCATCCCGGCGCGGCCGCCGAGGCCGCCGCGATCGCAGCCTGTACGTCGTCGTTGGTCGAGCTCCCCATGGTCCCGAGGACGGCCTCATGCCGGTGCGGCTGCACGATCTCGATCCGCTCGCCGCCACCGAGGTACCTCCGGCCCCCGATGGTTTGCGCAAGCTCGATCGAGTCCGCTGCCATCTCCTTGAGCCGGGCTTCGACACTGGCCCGTTCCCGGCTGCCAGGGGCGTAGGAGCGGACCGGCTCGTTGGCCGGGACGGGCACGGTCGCAACAGCATCCACGATCGATCGACACTCCCCGCGGTCTTGGATCGGCCCGGCCGGCACCCGCCGGCGCCGACAGAGATGTTGCCATGGGCTTACCGCCCCGGTGCCGCCCAGGGGTACGCCGCCGCGTCGCCGTAGGGTCGAAGCGGCATGGGCGGACTAGTCGGGCTTAGGCCAATCCGCTCAACCGCATGGTCCGAATGCCGAAAAACCAATACCGTCAGGTTTCCCTTCCCGGAGGTTTCGCCGATGCCCCGACGTGCCAGCGCGCGCCTCATCCTGGGCGCCGTCGCGGCCGTCTCGGTCGTCCTCACCGCCGCTCCCGGCCTCGCCGACCCGCCGCCGTCGCCGGCGCCGGTAGGGGTCACGCCCGGTACGGCGCCGCCGTTAGCGCTGCCCGCCACCCCGCCCGGCCCGGTCGTCGACATGTCGCCCCTCGCGGTCGCCCAGCGCGAGGCGGCCGCCCTGCAGCTGAAGGTGGAAGCGCTGCGGGTGCGCACCGAGCAGGCGATCGAGCACTACAACGGGGTCCAGGCCACCTACCGACAGGCGGCCGAGCAGCATCGGGTCGCCCAGCTGGCACTGAATGCGGCGCTGGCGACCGCGCAGTCCCGTGACGACGCGGCGACCAGCCGGATCCGGGCGCTCTACATGACCGGCGGCGCCGGCGGCCTGGCGATCGCGGTCGTCGACGGTGCCAACGTCACCGACGTACTGAGCCGTTACCACGGCGCCCAGTCCGTGGTGGAGGACGACATCGCCCAGGTGCTCCAGGCGACGGTCGCCGCGCAGGCCGCCCAGAGCGCGGAGCAGGCACTCGCCGACGCGGCGGTGCGCCAGAACCGGCTCCGCCTCGAGGCCGGCGTGGCCGCCCAGTCGGTGAAGGGTCAGCTCGCTGAAGCCCAGCACCTGCTGGACTCCGCCAGCGTCGCCGTACAGGCCCTGGTCGCGGCCCAAATGAAGGCCGAACGCGACGCGGCGGTCAAACTCGCGGCCCTGCTGCACAACGAGCAGGTCCGCAACGGCGGCAAGGCGGTCGCCTTCGGAACCACGCCGGACAAGCTGGCACCGCAGATCGCCGCGATGCTGCTGGACGCGGAGGCGCAGATCGGCAAGCCCTATCAGTGGGGCGCGACCGGACCGAACTCCTTCGACTGCTCAGGCTTCACCCAGCACGCCTACGCCGCGGCCGGAATCGCGCTGCCGCGCACCTCGCGCGAGCAGTGGTACGCCGGCCCCCACCCGGACACCGCCGACCTGTTGCCCGGCGACCTGCTGTTCTGGGCGAGCAACACTCTCGACCCAGCCACGATCCACCACGAGGCGATCTATCTGGGTGGCGGCTACATGATCGCGGCGCCGCACACCGGGGCCTTCGTCTCGGTTCAGCGGATCTACGCCACCGGGTACATCGGTGCGGCCCGCGTCGTCGAGCCGGCTCCTACGCCGGCCGCTCTGCCGCCACCAGCTCGCTGATCTCCGAGGTCGCGTACCACTGCAGCTCGTGGGCCTCGGCCTCGTCCACCAGGAACTCGGCGTCCTCGTCGCCGGCATCGGCGTCGGCCGCTGCGAGCGCCCGCACCGCTGCATCCACCGTCGCCACGGCTGCCCGGTCATCCACGTGCACGGCGGCCACTCTGGTGAGCGGCACGGCGACCGAGATGAAAACGGCGGGGCGGTCCGGGCCGGTGCCCGTCCCCGCCGGCCGGACCGTGGTGTCGGCGACGTCCGCGGCCATCACCACCCGCCGGCGCGGCGCGCTCGGATCGGCCGCCAACAGCCGAAGTGACGCCCGGGCGGCGGCCAGAAGTGCGACGTACTCCAGCTCCTCGGAGTCGCCCTCGACGTACCACTCGCGCAGCGCCGGCGTCACGGCGCAGGCCGTCAGCGGCGGCGGCGAGATCTCCCCCGCGGCCACGGCCGACCGCAGCCCCGCCAGCGTCGACGGCAGGTAGACCCGCACCGGCTCAGACCGTGTGGACGAGGTCGGCGAGGCAGTCCTCGAGGAGGCCGCCCAGCACGTCGACGTCGGGCATCGCCTCGCGGTCGGCGTTCAGCCCGTAGAACACGCTGCCGTTGTACGACGTCAGGCCGATGCTCACCGCCTGGCCCTTGACCAGCGGCACCACCGGAAAGGCGGCCAGCATCTGCGCGCCGGCGGCGTAGAGGGGGAACTGCGGCCCAGGCACGTTGGTCACGACCAGGTTGAAGAGCCGGCGGCTGTAGGTGGACACCACCCGGGCCCCGAGGGCATGGATCGTGGGAGGAGCGAAGCCGGACAGCGCGACCAGCGCGTCGGCGCCCACCGTCTGGCCCTCCGCCTTGTGGAGCCGCATCGCCGCACTCACGGTGGCCAGCCGGCGTACCGGATCGGCCTGGCCGACCGGCAGGTCGACGAGGTACGCCGAGATGCGATTGCCGAGCGTCGCCGCCGCGTCATCGCCGCGCAGGCTGACGGGGACCAGCGCCCGCACCGTGGTGGCCGCCGGCACCAGCTCGCCGCGAGTGAGCAGCCACTGCCGCAGGGCGCCACTGACGGTCGAGAGCACGACGTCGTTGACCGTGCCGCCGTGGGCCTTGCGCACCCGCTTGTAGTCGTCGAGATCGGTGCAGGCGGTGCCGTAGCGCCGGGAGCCGCCGATGTCGACGTTGAGCGGACTTGCCGGCGCCAGCCGGGCCGCCTCCCGGATCGCCGCGAGCAGGCTGCCGGCGCCGGCGAGCGCTCCGCCGGCGGTACGGCGGGCATCGCCCAGCGCGGTGCGGACGGTGTCGAGCAGGTCGGTCGGGGTCGCGACCAGATCCGCCACCGCGTCGGCCAACAGTTCGAGCGAGGAGGGCTCCGGCGCCGGCGCCCACTCGGCGCGGGGTAGTTCACGCGGCCGTGGCGTCGGATCAAGGATCAGCTGGCCGATGTCCACCGCGCTGACGCCGTCGACCATCGCGTGGTGGGTCTTCGTGATGATCGCGAAGCGGCCGTCGGCGAGACCTTCGACGACGTAGATCTCCCACAACGGCCGGCCCCGGTCGAGCGGGCGGGCCTGGATCCGGCCGACCAGCTCGCGCAGCTGCGCGTCGGTGCCCGGCCGCGGCAGCGCGCTGCGCCGGACGTGGTAACCGATGTCGAAGTCGGCATCGTCCACCCAGACCGGATTGGCCAGGTGGCCGGGGACGAAGCGCACCTTCTGCCGGTAACGCGGCACCGAGGCGATCCGCCCGGAGATCAGCTCGACCAGCGCGTCATAGTCGTAGCCGGCCGCCGGTTCGGCGAAGGTCGCCACCCCGCCGACGTGCATTGCCGTGGTGGGCCCCTCGACGTACAGGAACGAGACGTCGAGCGAGCTGAGCCGTGACCGCCGGGGTGGTTCCACGTTCAGCTCACCTCCCCCGGCTCCGCCACCATGCTAACCAGCGGGAGACCGCCCGGCCTTCCCCTCAGCGACAGGTCGGCGACGGTCGCGGGGACGAGGCCGCCCGAGCCTTGCCGGCCTTCGTCGCCGCCGTCACCTCGGCCGGCGTACGCAGCCGGGTGAACCCCGACCCCAGCACCAGGTCGACGCGCCCGCGCACCCGGGGATCGGAGACCAGCGCTGCCGAGGTGAGGTGCAGAGCGACCAGCTCCGCGGCGGGCCGGCCGCCGGGGCCGTAGCGGAGGACCGGGATGCCGCTGGCCGGACGGGTGTTGCCGACGGCGTCGAGCGGGAAACCGCGGGCCTGCAGCAAAGCCCCGGTCGTCTTCGCCAGCCCGGTACGACCGGTGCCGTTGAGCACCCGCAGATGGACGCCGGCCGGGGTCAGCGCACGCGCCGGGCGCGAGCTCGGCGCCGCCGACCCGCAGGACGGTCGCGGCTTGGCACCGTCACCGGAGGACGTGAGCAGGTAATAGCCTCCGGCCGCGATCGCGGCGAGCACGACGACCGCGAGCACGCCGACCAGCGGCCCGATTGAGCGTCGGCGCCGGCTGCGGGACGGCGCCAGGTCGCCACGCAGGACGCTCAAGTCGCGCCGGTGCTGTCGCGGACGAGCGGTGTCACGACGGGGACTCTAGGCCTCGCGGCGCCGCCGACCCGTCCTGCGGGGCCGCGTCGGCGCGTCCACCAGGCCGGCCGCGAGCGCGGCCAGCGCCAATCGCGCCGGTGACTTCGGCGCCGCCTCGGTCAGCAGTCGGCCGCCGGCCAACGCGGCGTCCAGGCCGGCCCGGTCGTAGGGGACGAAGTGGACGGCTGGGACGCCCGCGTACCGCTCCAGGGCAGCTCGGATCCCGGTTTCCGGATCACCCGTCATGACGCTTCGCCGCAGCCGGTTGACGACGACCCGGGGTTCGATCGCGGGAAGCGTCTCACCGAGCTGGCCGAGCCCCCGCACCAGCCGCTGCAGCGAGACCGGGTCGGCGGCGCCGACGGCCAGGACCGTGTCGGCATCGGACAGCACGGCGAGCGTCGCGCCGTTGCGGCGGGGGGCGGCCGTATCGAAGGCGAGCTCTTCGTCCTGCTCGAGGGAGAACCCGCAGTCCACGACGGTCACGGCGGCCAGGCTGCGGGCGAGGTGGAGGACCGTGTGCACCGCGGCCGGGCGAAGCTCGAGCCAACGATCCGCCCGGGAGATCCCGGTCAGCACTCGTAGTGAGGGGGCCAGCACGCAAGCCAGCCGGGCCAACCCCGGCAGATCCAGGCTGCCGGCGTTGGCCTGCCGGGCGGCGGCGGCGATCCCAGGTGCCTCGTCCAGCAGTCCCACTACCTGGGCGATCACGCCGCCGTAGACGTCTGCGTCGACGAGCAGCGTCGAGGTCCCGAGCCGCGCCAGCTCGGCGGCCACGCCGACCGCGACGGTCGTCCGCCCCGGCGCACCAGT
>JAABUN010004162.1_pt1 | contig 20409 bp, 19 predicted proteins | sample 5559311 | NCBI WGS metagenome assembly JAABUN01 (sample SAMN10711877, study PRJNA513370) | rock metagenome | isolation source: Antarctica rocks | place: Antarctica: Victoria Land, Siegfried Peak sud
AGATGTTGTTTCACACCAAATCTTACTGCCTTTTTTATTTATATAATCCCATCTTAGTATCTTTTGCGTTATAAAATAATTATCCACAAGCATGAGAAATTATATAAGAAAAACTACCGAACTATTGAATAAGGATTAAATTTTGCTATTTCAAAAAATATTTTTTAGTTCTTATTTCATTCTGTGAAAGCTATATAAAACTTCTTTAAACCAAAATCTTTATTATGATTTATACTTAAAGGAGATTAGCTTTTGGAAAAAAAACTTATAATCAATAACTTACATCTTATTAATCCTTTGTATTAAAACATACGATTGTGAAGCTGTTTTCAATAACTTTCTGTTTATTTCTATCTGCTTCAGCTTTTTCTCAATATTATTTAAGAGGAGAATTGAAAGATGATAACGGCAAGGGTCTGCAGGGAGCAAAAATAACTCTCTCGTCAAAGGGAGGTTATCCCTTTTATTCTGGTAATTCTGGCGCATTTGGTATTCCTGTGAGCTTAAAGATTGATACAATTACTTTTACCCTTGAAGGTTATGATACATTAAAAACCCCAGTAGTTACAACTGAATATGGTTATTTTATTCTTAAGGCGAGAAATAGAAATGCAACTGCTACCACAAGACATCTCTCTTCGTTGACAAAAAATCTGCATCCCGAATTAAATGAATCTACAACAGAGAATGGTGAAAGCTATTCTTCTGCTATAGAAAACCCCTTTGTTGATACAAAAAGTTTTCCTGAAACCAGTTTTGCCCTGCATGTAGACAGGGCAAGCTATAGTAACATTAGAAGGTTTTTAAAAGTCAGAAAAAAACCGCCCGCAGATGCGGTCAGAATTGAGGAAATGCTGAATTATTTTAACTTACGAACAAAATCATCAGACACTTCCCAAAACACCTTTTCATTTAACTCAAACCTCACCTCGTGCCCCTGGAACAAGCAAAATCAATTATTATTTATTAATCTGCAGGCCAGAAAAATTAATCTTGATAAAACTCCATCTGCCAACCTCGTTTTTTTAATAGATGTATCAGGAAGTATGGATGCTGATAACCGTTTACCATTATTAAAAAGTGCTTTTAAACTATTAGCCGAGAATCTAAGAAGCAAAGACCTGGTTTCTATTGTTACATACGGAGACAATGTTACAGTCGTACTCGAACCAACGCATGGAGATGATAAGCAGAAAATAATAGAGGCTATTGAAGGATTGATACCGGCAGGAGCAACTGCAGGGGCTTCTGCCATCCGTACTGCATATAGAGTTGCAAGGAATAATTTTATTCAAAATGGAAATAACCGGGTAATTCTGGCAACAGACGGAGATTTTAATATTGGGCAAACAAGTGAAAAAGATCTGGAAAATATCATAAGCCAGGAAAGGAAAACGGGCATTTACCTCACCTGCCTTGGAGTAGGTATTGGCAATTATAAAGATAGTAAGCTGGAGGCATTGGCTAATAAAGGCAACGGAAACTTTGCCTATATTGATAATGAAAAAGAAGCTGAAAAAGTGCTGGTAGAAGAATTTGCACAAACTTTATACAGTGTTGCCGATAACGTTTATCTCAACGTCAGATTCAATCCTGGTTTTGTAAAAGAATACAGGTTAATAGGTTTTGATAATAAAAAAAATGCAGTTGCTGATACAAATATTGCATTAGAGGGTGGAGAAATAGGAAGCGGACACTCTTTGTTAGCAGCTTTTGAAATAATTCCCGCAGATTTTCAGTTCAATATAAACAACCGTCGTACCATGGCGACAGCGGAATTATCTTATATTATTCCCGGTGACAGTGAAACTATCAGAAAAAAACAAGAAATCAGGCAAAATTATATGGCTCTCGAAAAATCAGATTCATGTTTACGTTTTGCCTCCTCAGTAATTATACTGGGAATGGCGCTGAAGCAGTCTCAATTTTCGAAAGAATTTTCATGGGACCAATTGTATTCGCTTGCATCCGCTTCTGCTAACCGGAACAACCGTTTAGAAATGGAGTTTATTGATTTAATAGTTAAAGCAAAAAAAATATACCCGCGAATAAAGAAAATGAAATAATTCAATTATGAATTCTAATAAGAAGAAATAAAACAATTTTATTTTACTCCTGATGCTGTTTCAATTGAAAACTTATTAAAAGTTTAAAAAGCTTTATGCTGTTTGTATACACTCCACGGAACCTGGATCATTAATTTTGTTTGTTTCAATTTGTCTTCCATTTGTAAAATAAAAATATCATCAGGGTCAACAGCAATAGAAGCATCTGCAAAATATACAAGCACTAACTCTTCCTGAGGCAATACAACCGGAAAATTTGAAATAAAACGTTGGTCGAGTTTTTTTACACTACCATTATTTTTTTTAATTGATACCCTAAGAGTATCTGTAAGAAAACTTTCTGACAGGCTATAATTTTGCACTAACATTTTTACATAAGCATTTGTGCCAATGAAGCTAATGTCCTGGCAAATCAACTTTACATAATTACTGCTGTCAGCTAAATTTAATAGAGGTACTCCTATTGATTTCTGTTCCACTCTTTCAGTTGGGGGCACCAAAATATCTGCTTTCTTTTCTGCAAATGGTGCCTCTGCCTGCTTCTGCGATATCCCTTTGGGTGAAGGCGTGACAACAGCAACTTTTCTATCTGGTAATAACGCTTCTGTTGGTTTCCGCGATGTCTCTTTGGGCAAAGGAGTGCTAAGGGGAACTTTTCTATCTGGTAATGACGCTTCTGTTGGTTCCTGCGATATCTCTTTGGGTAAAGGAGTGCTAACAGCAACTTTTCTATTTGGTAATAACACTTCTGTTGGTTTCCGCGATGTCTCTTTGCGCAAGGGGGTGCTAAGGGGAACTTTTCTATCTGGTAATGACGCTTCTGTTGGTTCCTGCGATATCTCTTTGGGTAAAGGAGTGCTAACAGCAACTTTTCTATCTGGTAATAACGCTTCTGTTGGTTTCCGCGATGTCTCTTTGCGCAAAGGAGTGCTAAGGGGAACTTTTCTATCTGGTAATGACGCTTCTGCTGGTTTCTGCGATGTCTCTTTGGGCAAAGGAGTATTAAGGGGAACTTTTCTATCTGGTAATGACGCTTCTGTTGGTTCCTGCGATGTCTCTTTGGGTAAAGGAGTGCTAACAGCAACTTTTCTATCTGGTAATGACGCTTCTGTTGGTTTTTGCACTATCTCTTTGGGTAAAGGCGTGCTAACAGCAGCTTTTCTATCTGGTAATGACGCTTCTGTTGATTGCTGCAATATCTCTTTGGGTAATGCAGAGATACTTTTTTTATCATTTTTTATTGAGTCTAAAGGAGCGGAAGAAGCTATTTGTTTCTGTGCCATCGCCCTATTTGAAGCTAATGCAATAACTGCATTTCTTTCTGCCACTTTTCTTTGAGCTCTTGCTTCACGCCTGTTTTTTGGTACAATAACTGGCTTTGGTTCTTCCTTAACAGGAATTCGCAAAGCTATTCTTTGTAACTCTAAATCAATTGCATCGATCTTAGATTTAGCGTAATCCTCGTCTGTTTTTTCAGGATGTAAAGTAAGAACTTCATTAAATAAAGACTTAGCATTGTACCAGCTTCTATCAACTATTGCCTGGTTCGCCCTGATAAGATTATCTTTTATTTTTGCTTTTCGTTTTAAATCGTCTGATAGTTTTTGCCTGGCTGTTAAGTCTTTTACATACCTGATCATTTTATATGGGTAAGTCTCATGGGGCTTCAATGCACTTGCCTCTCTATAATAATTAATAGATTCCTGGAAGGCGGAAGCAGTAAGTGATGATGTAGCTTTCGCCAGAACTGAGTCATATTTAATATCAAGCTCACTTTGTACTGCTGTATCACTTTCAATGTCCTGACCAGAAATAATCTTACATGGCAGTAGCATTGAAAAAATAATACAGAGAATAATATATTTATAAGTGCTCATAAAAAAATAACTCGTGTTTAATAAAACAGATATACAAAGCAGGTAATATTTTATTAAATAATCGGGTAAAATTAAAAATACATCAATATTAATTTATTGTCTTAAAATTTCTATTTGAATTACGAAATTCTATTGATAAAGATTTTTCTGCCACAATATCTTATAGATTAAATGCTTTAAAGGCTGAAAGTACTTACAATTTTGTTTTTGCAGCTTAAAGGTACAGAAGCCTCAATAGATGATACTGCATTTCTTATTATAACGTATTCTTGCTATGTTGCTAAGTTTAGAGGATTTCAAAGACAAAACGTTGAAAGAAACATATTCACTTCATTAAAATGAAAAGTTGAGTTATGATTAAAATATTATTTACAGATTAGATTCTGTATATTACATCAGTATACTTTCAACGCTGCCAAAGCTTTTTTTAACAGAAAATTTTTATGAAGGGAATTCCGGGTTATTTCATCTTTCTCCTTCTCGTGCCTGCATGGCTTGCAGGTCAAACAGTTGTTTCTATAAAGATCAATGGAACCATCAATCCGGCTTCGGCTGATTTTATTCACAACAGTATTGTAAAAGCCGGTAATGAAAAAGCAGAATGCCTTATCATTCATCTTAATACGCCGGGAGGTCTGCTTAAGTCGACACGTATTATTGTTGGTGATATTCTGGAATCGACCGTTCCGGTAGTTGTTTACGTTTCTCCCGGTGGTGCACAAGCCGGCTCTGCAGGGGTCTTTATAACATTGGCTGCTCATATTGCTGCTATGGCAACCGGTACAAACATCGGAGCTGCCCATCCCGTAAATCTGCAAGGTTCGCCCGATACAATTATGAGCCAAAAAGCAACGAATGATGCTGCGGCCTTTATTAGAACCATTGCAGAAAAAAGAAAACGGAATCTGCAATGGGCAGAAGAAGCTGTACGCAAAAGTGTCTCGATAACAGAAAAAGAGGCGCTGGATAAAAAGGTAATTGATCTTATAGCCAGGAATGATCAGGAATTGCTGAACATGGCAGACGGAAAACAAATTGAGGTTGCCTCCGGAACAAAAACACTGCATACCAGAAATGCACACCTTGTATGGTTTGAAATGGGAACAATGGAAAAGATACTAAACATCATCAGCAATCCTAATATTGCTTATCTTTTGATGATGCTGGGTTTTTTTGGAATCATGTTTGAATTGTTTAATCCGGGAGCTATTTTACCTGGTATCGTTGGAGTTATCAGTTTGATACTCGCCTTTTATTCAATGCATACTTTGCCTGTCAACTACGCAGGACTTGCATTGATTATTTTTGCTATCGCTCTTTTTCTGCTTGAAATAAAGGTAATGAGTCACGGAATGTTAGCCATCGGAGGTGCAGTTTCACTTTTACTGGGCTCTATGATGCTGATTAGAACCAGCTCTACTCTTGAATTTGCACGCATTTCACACAGTGTCATTATTGCATCTACTGCTGTAACGGTGCTGTTTTTCTTATTTGTAATAGGCGTAGGATTAAAGGCACAGCGGGCAAAACCCGTTACAGGCGTTGAAGGCCTGATGGGAGAAGTTGGGGAAACGCTTGTCACTCTTGATCTTACCGGTACCGTACGTGTGCATGGAGAGGTATGGAATGCAGAGTCAATTTCAGGCATGATAAGTAAAGGTGAAAAAGTACGTGTTGCAGGAATAAAAGATTTAAAGCTATTCGTTGAGCCCAGTGCTAAGACAGAGGCATCCCGTTTATAAAATCATCTTTTTAATGGTTATATTTTTAAAATAATTTTTTATGCAACAAGTTCCTGTTTTGCTTTTAGTCGTTATTTTTTTCGCTGTCATCATACTCGCTAATGCCGTACGTATTTTACGCGAATACGAGCGCGGCGTTATTTTCAGACTGGGAAGGTTAGTTCATGGCGGAGTAAGCGGGCCTGGGCTTATCTTATTGATACCAATTGTAGACAAAATGGTAAAAGTAAGCTTGCGAACAGTCGTAATGGACGTACCGCCGCAAGATGTCATTACACAAGACAACGTTTCTATCAAAGTGAATGCAGTAGTTTATTTTCGCGTCATCCAGCCGGAAAAAGCCATTGTAGAAGTTGAAAACTATCTTATGGCAACTTCACAGCTTTCGCAAACAACATTACGAAGTGTATTAGGCCAATCTGAATTGGATGATCTTCTTTCCCAGCGCGATAAGATCAATCACAGGTTGCAGCAGATCATTGACTCAAATACCGAACCGTGGGGTATAAAAGTATCTAATGTAGAAGTAAAGCAGATTGACTTGCCACAGGAAATGCAACGGGCTATGGCCAAGCAGGCAGAAGCAGAACGTGAACGGCGCAGTAAGGTAATTGCTGCTGAAGGTGAATTCCAGGCATCGCAGCGTTTATCAGATGCTGCACAAATTTTAGCCGGGCAACCAAGCGCATTAACATTGCGATACCTGCAGACTTTACGTGAAATTGCAACAGAAAAAAATTCAACCACTATTTTCCCTGTTCCTATTGATCTACTCAAACCTTTCTTAAATAATGCAGAAAAGAAAACAGATATCGATCAAAAATGAAAAGTTTAGTTAGAAATTGGTAAAGTTTTTTTGCGTTCTTAGAAGCTGTTTAAATTTTCTTTGGGTACCAGCTTTTGTTTTCATTGCAACATTCTTGCGACGCATTTCTTTCATCTGAATTTCATTTTGCATCTTTTGGCTCTATTACAACTTGTTATTAAAAATTTTAAACAGCTTCTTATCTTCTTTTAAATATTTGAACATTAGTAAAATTTTTATCTGCAACTGCCGAAACTTATTTATTTGCTGCTGCAGCTAATATTATAAAAGCATAGAATGAGTACGACTGAACAGGAATCCAAAATAAAAAAACCTGCTAACCCTACAGATTATTTGGCCAATGAGCGAACCTTTCTTGCGTGGATACGAACCGGAATCGCCATTATGGCTTTTGGATTTGTTGTAGTAAAATTTTCTTTATTTATCAAGCAACTTTCTTTTGCAGTTACTGATAAACTTTTACTGCCTAACAAAGGTTATTCAGCTATAATTGGTATTTTTTTAGTAGTACTTGGTTCGTTAATGTGTGTACTGGCTTTTTTCAGATACAAGAATATTGAAAAACATCTTCACAACAATACCTATTTCCCATCCTCTGTGCTTTCGGTATTACTTACATTATCTATTTTAATTGGCAGTATTTTTCTTGTGCTTTATTTGCTTCCCTCAGTTTAAAATCCAGTAAACTTTTTATCTTTATTTAGCTCGTCTTCTTCTTAACCATTAAATAATAAAATTTACAATTCAATGAAAGCATTTCGTTTTTTTTGTTAATATAATTCATGCAAAACCTGCTTTGCCCTGTACATAATCCTATGCCTAAATTCTAAAATTTTACTTTTAAACTGTAATTCAATATGTAAGAACTATATGAAAAACAATTTGCAGGAAACATTCGGGAACATTGATATATACCTGTTTGACCAGTTACTGAAAGGCAGGTTTGATAACTGTAAAAACGTTGTTGATGTTGGATGCGGATATGGAAGAAACCTTGTTTATTTTCTTCAGCACAATTATGAAGTGTTTGGTATAGACCAAAATGCTGAAGCTATAAAGGAAGTTAAAAAATTGTCCATACAACTGGCACGGGGAAACCGTGTAAGTAATTTTCGTGTTGCATTGGCTGAACACAATCCATTTGAGGAAAGTTTCTTTGATATTGCTGTTTGCAGTGCTGTACTTCACTTCGCCAAAGACGAAAACCATTTTGATAAAATGTTACGTTCTACCTGGAATGTTTTAAAACCAGGAGGTTTTCTGTTTACGAGATTAGCATCTGATATTGGTATAGAAAAACTGGTTATAGATGCAGGCAAGGGAAGATATTATCTGCCCGATGGATCTGAACGTTTTCTGGTTAATGAGCAGATGTTGTTGCATTATACCAATAAATTAAATGGTGAGCTTTACGAACCTATTAAAACAACTAATGTTCAGAACCTGCGATGTATGACCACATGGTGTTTGAAAAAGAGGGTGCAACAATAGCAGTTACAACTTTTAATCAGCTCTATTTTTCTAAAAAGCTGCTTAAAAATTTTTAATAATTATACATTGTGTTCTTTGTGTTGCCTTTCTTTGTGTTCTCTGCGGTTAAAAATAATTACCACAGAGAAAGAAAAGAGTCTTAGTCGCAGAGGACACAGAGATAATGTATTTACATAAAATTTTGAAAATTTTTAAATGGGCTCTAATAACAATTTTCTGAATAACTTTTAACAATTGAGGGTTTTACAAAATCTGAATCGTAAGGTCTTACATGAAAAGTTCTCTATGAATACATTTCATAATCTTTTATCATTATTTATACTTACCTCTTCAGTCATGTATGCACAAACTCCTAAAGATTCCATGCCTGCAAAAGTTTCTGAGCAGAAAGAAATTAAGGCAACCAATCATCTGAGAAAAGAGATGGAGCAGAAGCAGTTAACAGCCCCGCCGGAAAGAATAGAAGATAGCAATGCTTCTTTAAAAACCATCGATAAAAGAAAGAATAAAAAGAGTAAGCCCCAAGCCGTGAAGGAGACTAATAGGCAAAGCGAGTAAAATATTGTCTTGACAATTTTAACTTGAGCTGCAATTATCCTTTTAGGGATAAAATACCGGTAGCAGTAAATAGTGGTGTAAAGTCCGTAGGGAGGAATATTATTCCAAAGCTTAAAAACATATTGCTTATCATAGTTCGTATTGCCACAATCAAAAGTTTTATATGCGTCCCTAAAGAGACTTAAAATTATACTTCTTGAGTGCCACGGTTAATTTGTCCCTATGGGACTATAATAATAACTTATTTTCAATGGACTAACTTTTGTGTCTGTTAACTCTAAAGCTTCGCTAGAAAATGCAGCATAATTAATTTTATCACTACACTTGTTGCCATAAGATTACTCAGTACACGCTGTGCGACGCAACGGCTGATGCCATGAAAAGCTAAAGCCGGGCCCAAAAAAAATATTATACGAAGCTTAATAACAACATTATCATCTCAATTACATAAAAAAAGTCCACACAAACAATGCGTGGACTTTCTTATTTATAAAATATTGCTACTTATCCTTTTCTATGAACATACCATTAAAATGGTTAACGTCCAGTTGTTGGTTGCCGGGATCAAGCTGCTTTTGCATTTTCATCTGAGTCTTATATAATTGTTCACTTTGTTGGGTAGCCCTGAATGAACCTGTGCTTATATATTTAAGAGCACTGGCTAAAGATGGTTCGGTAACATCTCCCCAATTTTTACTAACGCCATCAGGAGATACCTTATCAGGAGCAAAGCCGGCATAATAATCAGCATTGCCTGCGCTGTTGACTGTTTTAAAAGATATTGGGTATATAGAATAATTAAAAATATCTATAGGGAAAAAACCTACAGGTTTACCATACGTGGTGTCACCAATAAGTTTTACGTCCATATAAGGCTTTAAATTATTGATGAGCAATTCGCTGGCAGAAGCAGTAGAACTGCTGACAATAAAGAATACACGGTTTAAATTGAGACTTCCGGTATTTTCAAAATTTTGGGTATTATTTGCCTCTGAGAATGACTCATTCTCATAACCCGTTTTATGCTTTAGCAAAGGGAAATCACCCTGTTGCAAAGATTGATTGTAAACATATTTATACATCGTCTGGTTATTTGCAGAAGCTGGTGCAATAAGGTCCGCAAGAGCATCCTGTGTTGCCGTAGATCCTCCGGGATTGTAACGAAGATCAACTATCAGTTCACTGATGCCCTGTGATTTGAAACTGCTGAAAACTGTATTTAACTCAGCGCGTGAAGGAGCGCCGAAAAATTGTTTAAAAACAAAATAACCAACTTTTTTACCTGCGGCATCTATAACACTGTTATGCAAAACAGAATTTGAGATAAAGCTCGCTTTGCTAAGATTGGATGTGACGGTGGTGCCATCGGGTTTTACAAATTCGAAAGAAGCACTTGTGGTAGTGCCAAAAAAGATTTCATTTAAAAGATCAATACTTGTTTGTGAATAAGTAACAGGAGTATTATTTATCTTATTAATATACCAGCCTCTGCTTACGCTTGCTAAACCTGCCGCCGACTTGTCAAAAACATAGGTAACAAACCAACGTACAGAGTCAGCAGGATCAGCTTTATCAACGGAAGCGGCCTTTATGAAAAAACCATAATCTACATCTGCACCAGTCTGAAGTCCTTCAGAAGTTTCTTTGGTAGTTACAAAACTAAAATGGTCAAGAGGTTGAAGCTTACGAATTGCGTCCATTACTGCTGACGCTGATCCCTGGGCGTCTGTTCCGCTGTACTGCCTGGGATTAAAAGCTTCATAAGAAGGAATAAGGTCGTGCCACAAATAAATTTCTTTAGAGTATAAGTAAACAGAATCTTTTAAAAGATCGGTTTGAGAAACAGAAGAAGTTGCCGGGCCGCCGGTTGGAGAACTCTCTTTTATATCCTTTTTGCAGGAAGTAATAAAAAGAATAAGAAAGAAGGTAATTGTTATTAATGCCTTTTGCATAGTTTTTCTAAAAAATTATAGTTCTAAATAACGCTAAAAAAAACAACTTAGTTTGTAATGAATAGCCAATTATATAAATGTTACTGCACTTTATACATGTTTTAAGATGACTGATATTAATTGCGAAAAAAACAGCAACCGTAGTTGCTGTCTTTATTCCCTCGCTTTAATAATGCAAATTGTGCATCTTATTTCTTTAATTTTTTAGCATTGTTGCCTATTGAATAATATCCTTTTTTTATTACAGGAAAAGTATTGTTTTGAATTACCCTGGCCTGGGTTTCATCAGAAAAATTAATTCCTTCTTTTGCCATTTGTGCTCTCTTTTTTTCTGCATTACTTCCTATAGCGAAATATCCTTTTTTTGGCGTAGTAGAAATGTTGCTTTCAGACTTGCCAACGTTTCGTATTTTGTTTGAAAATATAAGCTTGCCTGCTGTTGAATTTAGTTTTTCAGTATTATTATAAATAGAGTAATAACCTTTTGTAACTGCAGGCGTTGCTGAAAATGTACGATTCTCTATATTACCTGTTTTAGGTTGTGCATAAGAAAGTGCAGCCATGCTTATAAAGTATACAGATAACATAAAAGCCCTTGCTTTTTGTTCATTTAGTTTCATCGTTAAAAAAAATTAATTGGAATGGGAATAATCGTGTTTATGTACCCGGCTTAATTGTATCTTTTTACATCATTTTAAAAGCATACAATATTAGAATAGTTATAATTAAAGCTATTGAAACTGAGAAGTATCAAATTCTTAAAACACGATTTTTAATAAATATACCGGCATGAGAAATTTCAGGCATTTCCGCGATCTTTGCCTTCTTCGCGTCATTCACAATTGTTGTGCAACTATAAATTGGTGAGGCTATGGCCGGAAAATTAATTCCCGGTACTTTAAGCGTACGGGAAGCTGCAAGATGTTTATGAAGCTTATGAAAGTTAACAACATTTATATGAGAAGAACAATTACCTGCGTCTTTTTCAGAAGCATTAATATTTTGACCATAAAAGCTTTGAATACTTATCGGGTCAGAACCTTCACCAGCAGGGGCCTGCAAAGCTGCCCCAGCTGTAAAGCAGGAGTATATTATCATTAATATACAAGCAAAAGTCCTTCGCATAACAAGGCAAAATTATATCAGTAAAGGATTAGGCAAACGATAAAGTTGTTAAAATCAAAACTTAACTCGTCTCAATTATTTGTGTTACATCATAACTAAAGAAACAGCTTCCTCTATCCCTGCATAAAATGAAAAAGTATCTGCTATACAAAATATTTTTTTGGTTCCAGGCATTTGTTTTTCATAGAATCATTGTTGCGTCGCATTACGTTCATCAGCAAACCTTTGGGCAACTTTTCCCAGGTTGTATTTAGAGAAACATCAGCAGGCTTATAAGACCGTTCTTATATTAATGGCTGGTAATAATAATATATCCGTTTACAAGATTAGAAACAAATGTGGTATAATTATTCTTCGTTTAAGCCCTGGCTTCGAAGCCTGTACTCTTTAAGTTTTGAGACTGAAACTTTGTCAAAAAACTATCTTGTATAAACCAAATCCTAAAAGTACGTGAAGAATTAAAAAAATTTATTCGTTAAGGTTTAGATGATAAATAGAAAACCCTGGTCATGTCTGCCAGAAGTAGTACCAATGCTGGGATTTCTATCACTTATCCTGCCAATACACTATTTCACCTATACCGGGAAAAATTTTACCATTGAGACTTAGAGATATTGCCATTTTATTCTAATGTACACTTCTGGTATTTTCAATTCATAGAAACTATTATTATTACCCCTGTTGTAAATATTTTAAGAAGCTGGTATAAAAATTTATGTTAGTGATATAAATCTATTTATTATGGCAAAGTCATCAAACGCAGTTATTGGAAAGAATGCAGGCAAAGGCGCCGAAAATTCATTATTGAGAGAATTTTTTGTAGATGAGTTAAAAGATATTTATTACGCTGAAAAGCAAATTGCAAAAACGCTTCCTAAAATGAAAAAAGCCGCTACTTCAGAGGAGTTAAAGCAGGCATTTGAAAGTCATCTTACTATGACCGAGGAACAAGTGGAACGATTAGAGCAGGTATTTGAACTTTTGGGCGAAAAAGCAAAAGGTAAAACATGTGAGGCGATTGAAGGAATTATAAAAGAAGGGGAAGGAATAATCACAGAAACAGATTCAAAAACAGCCACCAGGGATGTAGGTTTAATCTTTGCTGCCCAAAAGGTAGAGCATTACGAAATTGCAACTTACGGAGGATTGGCCCAGCTTGCTTCAACTTTAGGACTTTCTGAAGTAGCCGGATTATTACACACAACATTAGAAGAGGAGAAGCAAACAGACGTGCTTCTTACCACTATTGCAGAAAATCATGTAAACTATGAAGCCTCTGAAGAAAAAGCGTAACCCGGGTCATTAGGTCATTAAGGCACCCGCAGTGTATTCGAAAAACTAACGTAAAGAAAAAGCCACAATTTTTTGTGGCTTTTTTGTTTGCAGCGCCGGATATAAACATAAAATCAGGTTCTGATTAAGCTTTTTAACAGTATAAGTGTTCAGCAAATATTTACTAATGCCTGGCTTATAAAGGGAGTTGAAATACATTTTCTTATTTAAACTATTTACAACCAAGTTAACTAGGTAAGATTGTATCTGGTTTTTACTAAATCTTACTGCGGTCATTGTGATCTAACTTCTGTTCGATTCTTCTGTCAGGAATGAACCAGATGGCTGCAACGATCACATACAATCCAAAGCTGATCCACGAATTGACAAGTGATAATAAAATAGCTGTTATATAAATAGCGATTGATATTTTTCCTTTTTTTCCATCTCCGACTGCAGCGCCAAGAGCAGAATCTTTTCCATGACGCCGGATTAGTGAGGTTGAAAGTATAGAGTATGCTACTGCATTCATAAACAGTATAACGCCGTACAATGCAATTGTCGCCTTAGCAAAATGATTCTCACCCATCCACGCGGTAACAAAAGGGATCAAAGAAAGCCAGAAAAGCAAATGCAGGTTAGCCCAAAGAATGTTTCCGTTGATAGATTGTACAGCGTGCATCATATGATGGTGGTTGTTCCAGTAAATCCCTATATAAATAAAGCTAAGAATATAACTGACTATCACAGGCAGCAGAGGTTTTAATGATGCAAAGTCTCCGCCATGAGGCACCTTCAGTTCTAATACCATGATAGTAATGATGATAGCAAAAACTCCATCGCTAAATGCTTCTAAACGTCCCTTATGCATAAGAGTAGGCAGTGTTTATTTTAAGACACAATATAATAATTAGATTGAAGAGTATATAAAGATGGTTTTAGTCTTTATTAAGGTATTGCTGTCGTAGCTTAAGCGTTCCTGGCAACTTCCTAAAATTTTCAGCCTGAAGTTTAGTATTTACACATTCGTTTTAACTATCTGGTTACTTTAATAATAACGCTGAAAATCTTATATTTCCGTTTTGAACTAACATTGAAATATGCCTTTAAGCTGGAATGAGATAAAAAGCAGAGCGCTTGCTCGCCGCACAAAATGTATTAGACGCACGTGCACAATTTCCCAATGCAAGTCTTGCAGACTTATACGACCCAACACAACGCCACCGGTATTAGTAAAAGCTCACCAGGCATTAGACAAAGCCGTAGACCTATGCTACCGCCCCCAACCCTTCATAAACGAAACCAGGCGAATAGAGTTTTTGTTTGAGTTGTATGATAAGTATACGAGCGGAATGTTTGGGGAGGGGAAGAAAAAGAAGAAACCGAACTAATATGGATGAGAAAAAAAGGAAAGCCAACGAAACAGAATTTGATTTGTGGACAGATAATGATATGGGAGGCAGAATTTACTATTTTGAAATAAATGGTAAATTCGAGTGGAAAGCAAAGTATTTAAAAGAGGTTGACAAAGATGAAATAACAAAAAGATTTTGGCAGAAGATTTATGACGAAAGAAATATTCTTAGAGAAATTCATGAAAAGTACCTTTTTAATAAAGGGCATAAAAAAGTAGAAAATGATAACTAAAAAAATAATAGCCTGAAAACTGCTTGCATATCTGCAACATGAAACATCCCTGGCAGAGGTAGTAGCCTGGGCAGAACAAGCCCTTTTAGATGCAGATTATAAAGATGATTCTTCTCACACCATCAGAAATATTCTTGCTCAACTGGGAATGGCTGATGTAAAAGCCTTGGGCTTGAATGGAGAGAGTGTGAAAGCATTATGGAAAGATTAGGTTTTAAGTTGGAAGTGAAAGCTTTGGAAGTAGCGTAAAATATCTGCTTTACTGCCGCCAGTATTAGTAAAAGCGCATCAGGCATTAGACAAAGCCGTAGACCTCTGCTACCGCCCTCAACCCTTCATAAACGAAACCAAGCGGATAGAGTTTTTGTTTGAGTTATATGTCAAAAAGGAAATTGTAATTAATTTAAAACAAGTATTTATGAAGTTTACTTATTTCAAATTTGAAAATTTTAAAGGAATTGGGAGCCAAATTTTAGACTTATCCAAAAATCCAGACTCTAAGGTCTTTACATTAGTAGGATTGAATGAAAGTGGCAAAACTACAATACTGGAAGCTATAAATTATTTTGCTTACAAACGTGAAACACTAAATGCTTTAAAATTGGAAAGTTATGAAGTTGAAGATATCCACAATTTAATTCCGATTAATAAAAGGGATAATTTTAATGGATCAATAACCATTGAAGCTGGAATTGAGCTTGATGATGAAGATATTGTTGAGATAAAAAAAGCTTTTAAGAAAAAGGAAATTTTACTAGAAGAATACTCTAAAAAAATAATATATACACAAAAATACTTTTTTAGTAATTCTTTGCATCAAAAAGAAAAAGACACAAGAAATTGGGATTATGATTTTAAAGGGAAAACAGGTAGAGGCAAAATAGTAAAACGGTTAGAAAATGTAAATGCACTTACAGCACATGAAATTATTATCAAAAGAATGCCAAGTATATTATATTTTCCAAATTTTCTTTTTGAATTTCCTGAAAAAATCTACCTAAGCCCTTCTATTACCGACTCAAAACATCTTTATTTTCAAACTATAATTCAGGATGTTCTGGATTCACTAAATAACGAAACAAAGATTGCAGAACATTTAATTGCAAGGATCGTATCAACTGATGAAAACGAAAAAAGGAATCTAAATAGCTTATTGGGTAAAATGCAGAGGCAACTAACTGAAGTAATATTTAGTAAATGGAACCAAATTTTCAAAAAGCAATTGTCAAAGATTGAAGTTATTCTTTATACAGGATCGGATGATAAAGGAACATTTTTAGAATTCAATATCAAGGATGATGTTGATACTTATCGAATTATAGAAAGGTCTTTGGGTTTTAGATGGTTTTTTGTTTATATATTATTAACTCAATTTCGAAGCTACAGAAAATCATATGACAACGTTTTTTTTCTATTTGATGAACCCGCATCAAATTTGCACCCTTCAGCACAACAGGAACTATTAAAAAGTTTTGAGAGACTTCCTAAAGTTTTGTATACTACACATAGTCATTATTTGATAAATCCTAAGTGGCTAGAAAATACGTTCGTTATTAAAAATGAAGCAATAGATTATGATAAGGAAGAGAACTTCAAATCTAAAAATACAGATATTCGAATTTCTAAGTATCGTGAATTTGCGGTTAATCATCCAAATCAAACGAGTTACTTTCAGCCAATTTTGGAAGTCCTTGACTACCGCCCAGCTAATCTTGAATTAGTTCCGAAAGTGGTAATTAGCGAGGGTAAAAACGATTTTTATAGTTTTAATTATATTCAAGAAGTTTTGCTCAAACAAAGGCACTGTGTGAAATTTATTCCAGGCACAAGTTCTAGTAACTTAAGTACACTTATAAGCCTTTATCTTGGTTGGGGTACACCTTTTGTTGTTTTGTTGGACGCGGATAATGCAGGAAAGGAACAAAAACTGCGGTATGAAGAAGAGTATGGACTTTCCATATCGGATATTCTCATTACTTATAAAGATATAGATAGCAGCTGGGACAATATGGAGACGGAAAAGCTCTTTTCGAAAGATGAAGTATTGCAAATTCAAGCGAAGAGTTATCCTCTTGAAAAAAAATATAATAAAAAGCTTTTCAATAGAAGCATTCAAGAACTGTATGTAAAGCATGAAGAATTTTCATTGTCCGCAGAAACAATAGGTAAGTTTGAGAAAGTAATTACATTTTTAGAAAAAAAATTGTTATGAAAAACCCTCAGTTCTCCGTAGAATATTCACCGCTATCCGTATGTCTGGCGACTACGGAGGCAAATGAAGAGAGTCGATGTGCCCCTGTTGGTGTTATTAGAAGCGCCGCCGTTGCATGGTGTTATCACCTGCAACATGCAGCTTAGCCAACTTTTGCATAGAAAACGATTTGCAAAAAAAGAAGCGATCTTGTTACTTTCACATACATGTCTGAAATAACTTTCAATTATTATCCTCAATTCTTTACCGCAACAATTTTAGAATGTAAGCACCTTCTGATAGTGGATAGTATGAAACAAATTATTATCAGCAGTTTGCAATACCTGGTAAATGAGGGCAGGATAAAAATATATGGCTTTGTAATTATGCCAAATCATATTCATATTATTTGGCAATTCAGGATGGGCACGAAAAAGCGAAAGTGCAGCAAAGCTTTTTAAAATATACTGCACAACAAATGAAATTTACATTGGCTAATGCTGATATAAAAGAACTTGAAAAATATAAAGTAAAAGCAAGCGAGAGAGCATGCTAGTTTTGCGAGCGCAATTCATTAAGCATAGACTTATGGAGCAGACCTGTATTTTTACAGAAGTTAAACTATATGCACAATAATCCAACACAGCCTAATTGGCAGCTTTGTCAATATCCCGAAGAGTATAAATATTCTTCATCAGGATTTTATGAAAAAGGCATGGATGATTTTGGATTCTTAACGCATTACCTTGGATAGTTTCTCTGCTCAGGCTTCAAAAGCCTGCCCTTCAGTTGCAGGTGATAACACCCTGCAACGGCTTTGGTTTTCCGTGATAATGAGGAGGTGAACTCCCATTGAAAAAATCAGTAAAAATGAAATTTAATTTGGTTAACTGTAAACATCAATGGAAACAGTCATAAAAATCATCACATAAGCTATTCATATTCTTGTTGAAAAGATTTTCAATTTCATCCAACATATTTACCATCTTAAACACCTGGCTTTTTGTGTTTTGTCGGTTTTACTTTAATCAGACAGAATTTCCGGTCAACTGCGTTAGTCATTTTCCCTTTTAAGCTTTCTCAACAAAGAAAAAGCTGAATGTCTGAATTTTAAATTTTCAAACATTGAAACTAAGAGACTAATTAATCCAAAAACAAATGCTGTTGCCCTAACACCTCCTCTTATTCCAAGTATGTCATTTTCCTTTGAGGCTAATCCCCTTATCCCGTAAATTAGAGTAATAGTTGCTCCAATAGCTCCAATAGAGAACCATGCAAAAATGAGAGGATTCTTGAGCGTGCGGTCAATATATTCTGAGCCAGGCTTAGCGTCTTGTTCACTTGTCAACTTATTTACCAACGAAATAATTGCATCCTTAAACCTTGCATTTTCATACATGCTTCCTATAAAACCGATAAATAATAAACCAAAACATATTGATCTAAGAGAATCATGTTGGTTTGATGCTAACCCTATCAACCCATCGATTACATTGATACCGCTTCCAATAATTGCAGCAATAGAAAAGAATTTGAATAATTTGGGATTATAAGTATTTTTAAGATTTTGTGCAGCTGATGTAGTAGCAATTTGCAAAATCTTTTGTTCACTTAATGTAAATTTCATAGCTTTTGTTGTTAATCATTTAGGAAACTTAGATGCCGCCAGGTTAGTAGAGTTAGCATATGATGGTGGATAATTGTGTTTTTATGGTGACAAATAGGTAGAATAAATATTTGAGAGATGAGAAATAGCTTTTCATTTTTCAAACTGTTGTAGGATGCTTAGGATAACACGGATATAGTACTTCCACTGTCTGTTTACGTAACCATACTGAATTTTTAGTCCTCATTTATTCAATAACATAAGCTCATTGTTTTAATTTTAAAGAAAACCCCAAAGACCCATATTTTTTTGTTACGCTTTATAAATCGATAATATTCAATTCTTTTTAGTGTAACCTCTTTTGGAATATTGTTCCTAAAAGTTGTTCTCTTTTGCCAATTGCCAAACTTGTCATAATCACTATATGCACCTGTATTCATTTATAATTGTAGCATCTCCAATATAATTTTTCCATTCAATTTCATTTCCCTTTTCATCATAGTTATATAAAAATTTTTCAATTATATTGTCATTAGCATTTAAGGGAAGAAAATAATTTTATTCAATATAATAAATAATTATATTATTTGCAATAGTCAAATTAAAAATAAATTATAAATACTTAGTGTTAGGTTCTTACGAAAATAATTCAGGCAAAGAAGTTACAATAGAGTAACATCTTCCAGATACTTAAATTTAGAAGGTAAAAGAGTTGGTAAGAGTGGAGCACCATTTACTATTCCCATAAATAAAATGATAGAAATAGTAAGAATGGTAAAGAAATTCAAGCTAACAATCCTGAGTACTGTCTCTTTACACTGGGACACTACCTGGCAGGACAAAATATTTTATGCCCCTTGCCCGCTTAATATCTGAATGAAAAGCATAATCAAAATGAAAATAGCTAGATTTACTATAACGGAAAGGGGATTTGCAAAGTTTATAGTCCAGCCTAAATTATCTCCTTTTGGTGGAAAAATCCTATTGTCGTCTTTATTATAGTAGAAGAGATGCCATATCCAATTTGAAGGATCATGCTCATTTTTCATAAAGAATATGTTTGAATAAACTCTACATAAAGTTACTTGTATATAACTTAATTTAGCGTTTTTTGACTTGATTTAAAATATATGTAAGAGTAAACAACAGGTATAATAGTTATAATTATAACGATACCTATCAAAAAGCTTATACTGAAAGAGGATGGCAACAGAATAGATATAATGGCTATTGACAGACCTCCGATGAACCATAGCTTACCGGCTAACTGGTGCGTTTTTCTCCATGTTTCCTCACTCTCTAAAGTCCAGGGTGTACGAATACCGGCAAAGTAATTTGGTTTTATACTATACATGATATTGCCCGTAAAGGCAAAGAAAATCCCTAATAAAGCAGGAAAAGCATGGTTAAAATTGAAAACCCCTTTTTGTGCTGAATTTATGATTAGGCAATTAATAACTGATAGAAGAACTACTGCTGCTACTCCCATTTTTACGAATGCACCAGCAGAATTTTGGGCTTTTCTTTTTGGATCTATTGCAGGTAAAAAGACATACACGGGGACAGCAGCTGAGCTTTCATCCCCACATTCAGTATATTGTAATCGGTGGCGGCATTGCTAATGATAATACCTGGAAAGAAGCTAAGAAAAACAGTTATCGTTTTCTCTCGGGATTAGGTGACGACCGGGCCTGACCACGCCCCGCCATCGATGACCCACATGACATTGACAGCGCCATTGTTGTCAACGAAGAAGATGTCGGTCTGGTTGTCGAGCTGGCGGGCAGTCGCAATCGACGCGCCTGGCACCGCAGTACCGGGAGGAGTGAGCCCGACGGGACCTGACCACGCACCACCATCGATGACCCACATGACATTGACAGCGCCGTTGTTATCAACGAAGAAGATGTCGATTTGGTTGTCGAGTTGCCGGGCAGTCGCAATTGACGCGTTTGGCACCGCAGTACCGGGAGGAGTGAGCCCGACGGGACCTGACCACGCACCACCATCGATGACCCACATGACATTGACAGCGCCATTGTTGTCAACGAAGAAC
>JAABUN010004163.1_pt1 | contig 20409 bp, 15 predicted proteins | sample 5559311 | NCBI WGS metagenome assembly JAABUN01 (sample SAMN10711877, study PRJNA513370) | rock metagenome | isolation source: Antarctica rocks | place: Antarctica: Victoria Land, Siegfried Peak sud
CAGAATGAGCACCGTGCCCACGCGCTGGGCACCTTCGAGGAATTTCTCCGATGGCTTGCGGCGCAAAATCATTTCGTAGAGCAGGAACAGCACGTGCCCACCGTCGAGAGCCGGAATGGGCAGCAGGTTCATAAAGGCCAGCACCATGCTCAGCGTGCCCACCAGGCTCCAGAAGTGCGGCCAGTTCCAGACGCCGCCAAACTGCTGGGCAATCTCGACCGGGCCGCCCAGGCTTTCCGAGGCCGAAGCCTCGCGCTTCAGAATCTTGCCAAACGCCTTGGCTTGCAGCGAGATAACGCTGAATGCCTGCTTGGTGCCCTGCGGCACCGACTGGCCCAGGTTGAAGTAGCGGGTGCTGAGATTCAGCTCCGGCTCGGGGCGCACGCCGATTTTGCCGGCCGCGCTCACGGCCACGGGCAGCGTCTGGGCCTGGCCGGCGCGCTCGATGGTGATGGGCACCGTCTGGCCCTTGAGGCGGGGTAGGGTGCGCAGCAGCTGGTCGTAGTACTTGATGGGCGTGCTGCCAATCTGGGTGATGCGGTCGCCGGCCTTGATACCCGCCTTGGCGGCCGGGTTGCCGGGCACTACCTCGGCCAGCGTGAAGGGCGAGCGCGCCTCCACGAACAGGCTGTCGCCCTGATGATTGAGCTGGTCGAAGAACGTGCGCGGCAGCTTGGGCAGGTCGATGAGCTGGCCGCCGCGCTCCACGGTGTAGTAGCTCTCGTTGCTAAGCAGCACGTCGGGGCTGTACACGTCGTTGAACTCGGTAAATGGCCGGCCGTTGATTTTTACAATCTGGTCGCCATCGCGGAAGCCGATGTCGCGGCCCAGCTTGGTCGTTACCACGCCGTAGCGCGCCTCCGACGCGGGTAAGTAGCTCTCGCCCAGCTTATAGGTGAGCGCCGCGAAGATAACGATGCCCGTAATCACGTTCATAATAATGCCGCCCAGCATCACCAGCAGGCGCTGCCAGGCTGGCTTACTGCGAAACTCGTCGGGCTGCGGCGGGCCGGCCAGGGCGTCAGCGTCCTGCGTCTCGTCCACCATGCCGTGAATGGCCACGTAGCCACCCAGCGGAAACCAGCCAATGCCGTATTCCGTCTCGCCCACTTTCTTCTTGAGCAGACTGAAGTTCCAGACGTGGGGTAGGGGAAAGAGGAAGTCAAAAAAGATGTAAAACTTCGTGACTTTTATCTTAAACAGCTTCGCGAAGGCAAAGTGCCCAAACTCGTGTAAACCAACTAGTAGCGAAAGGCCCAGCACCAGCTGGCCAATCATAATGAGAATTTCCAATTTCTAAGGAAGAATTTTAACAGGAGAGGATTTTACGCCGTTTGTCATTGCGAGCACAGCGAAGCAATCGCACCGGAACGACACTCGAACGACTCGTTCTGGTGCGATTGCTTCGCTGTGCTCGCAATGACAGACTGTTCAATTTGTCAATAACCCAGTTGCCACCCGCCGCGCTTCGGCGTCCGTCGCGGCGTAGTCGGCCAGGGTTGGGGCCGCAAGATACGGCACCCTTTCCAGGCACTCGCCCACTACGTCGGCCATGCCCAGAAAGCTCACCTTATCCTGTAAAAACGCGGCTACCGCCACCTCGTTGGCCGCGTTGAGCACGCAGGGCGCGGTGCCGCCGCGCCGCATGGCCCCAAAAGCCAGCGGCAGGTGGCGAAACGTGCCCAGGTCGGGCGCCTCGAAGGTGAGGGTGGGGTAGGCTAAGAACGAAAACCGCGGAAATTCATTCCGCAGCCGCCGCGGGTAGCCCAGCGCGTACTGAATGGGCAGCTTCATATCGGGCAGGCCCAGCTGCGCCTTCAGCGAGCCATCCCGGAACTGCACCAGCGAGTGCACGATGCTCTGCGGGTGCACCACCACGTCGATTTGGTCGTTGGTGAGGTCGAACAGCCACTTGGCCTCCATCACTTCCAGGCCCTTGTTCATGAGCGTGGCCGAGTCGATGGTGATTTTGGCGCCCATCGTCCAGTTGGGGTGCTTCAGGGCCTGCGCCTTGGTAACGTGGGCCAGCTCGGCGGTGCCGCGCCCCCGGAACGGCCCACCCGAGGCCGTGAGAATGACCTTCTCCACCGGGTTCATTTCCTCGCCCACCAGGCACTGGAAAATAGCCGAGTGCTCCGAATCGACGGGCAGCAGCCGCACGTTGTGCTCCTGCACCAGCCTGGTAATCAGCTCGCCGGCTACCACCAGCGTTTCCTTGTTGGCGAGCGCGATGTCCTTGCCGGCCCGGATGGCGGCCACGGTGGGGGGTAGGCCGGCGTAGCCCACCAGCGCCGTGAGTACCACGTCCACGTCGGGGCGCCGCACCACTTCCAGCAGGGCCGCCGCGCCGGCCAGCACCTGGGTTTCGGGCTGGCCGGCCAGGGCAGCTTGCACTTCCTGGTAAAACTCGTCGCCGATAACTACGGCCGCCGGCCGAAACTCCAGCGCCTGCCGCACCAGCAGCGGCCACTGCCGCCCGGCCGTGAGCACCGCCACCCGAAACCGGCCCGGCTGCTCGCGCACTACCTCCAGCGCCTGCGTGCCAATGGAGCCCGTGGAGCCCAGCAGCGCCAGGCCTTTGGGAGAAGATGTTATAGAAAAAGAATCCGTCATTAAGTATACCTGCGAGCGAAACCTAATTGGTCAATGTGAAAAAATAAGTTAGTTCCAGGCGCGTAGTAGCCGCAGGGCTACCAGCGCCGCTGCCAAATCGTGCTGAAACTGCTGGTACGAAGCCAAGAGCGCCAAACGTTCCAAGGCAATAGAATCTGATAGCAGAGCGTATAAGTCAGCCAATTCTAAACGGTAGTTTTTGCGCTTCAGGTGCGTTTGGGCTGCATTCAGCACCTCTTCCAGGAAGGCTTTGGGGTCGGCTTTACGCTCGGCACCAGTTGCATTCAGTAGACTTAGCTGGCTGGCGGTGAGTGGGGTACCTAGTATACGCAACAACGCCTCGGGGTCGGCGAGCATCCAGGCTTCCGTCATGTGAATGGGAATGAGCGGCACTAGCTGTGGGCACAGTGGGTCGGCCTCCGCCTGAAGTAGCATTAGACCTGGTTCGTAGCGCTCGGCCAGGGCTCGCGAGGCGGTGGCATCGTCGGCATCCGCATGAATGACAAGGCAGTGAAACCCATACGCCTGCCTACCTAAGGTCAGGATTTTCGCGTCGCCGCTGCTTTTGGCGCGGGGTAGTGGCATGGGTAAAAGTACATCTACCTCCTGTTGCACCTTATCGGGAGCCAGGAGATGGCTGGCTGTGCGCTGAATAATCTGGCTGAGAAAGCGCACGGCGGTTGGGCCTTCAGGGCTAAACGCGATGGTAAGGGTAGTCATGCGCTTTGCAGAGAAATTAACTCAGCAAGTGCCAGCTCTACATCCGCTGATTTCAAGTAGTGGATGGCTTCCTGAAGGGAGTACTGGCTGGCAGCCCTTTGGTTTTCAAGGGGTAGGCTGGGTTGTAGCCGGTGTTCCAGGGTGAAGGTGATGGGCAGCATTTTGGTGCGCTGGCTGGGTTGCTCGCCCGGCGCTACGTGCGTGGCTAAAGAAGCAAACAACGCCGTAGAAGGGGCCGACTGCTTGAGGGAGACCAAGGCGGCCAGCAGCCCCGGCGAATGGGTATTAACTAGTAGCTGCCGCAGGGTAGGCTCTTCGGCCTCGCTAAAATCGGTGGATAAGTCGTGCAGCAACTGTACCAGGTGGTGCAGCCGGTAGGGATGAATACCATTCTCTGGCTCTTCGAAGCAAAGCACTCCCTCGTATTGGCTGTCGTATTTGAACGCGCACAGCGCAATTAATCGCAACGTACCCTCCGACAGTACCCGCGAGCTGAAGCGCCGCCCATCAGTCATGGTAGCATACACAATATATTGCTGCTTGGCTTCATCGGGTACCAACTCTACTTGCTGAATGCCAGGCAGCAGCCGATGCACCTCCCGCGAAAGTAGGCGAATGGTGCCCGGCGCATCGGCTTCCATGCGGGCCAGGGCAGTGGGTAGGTTCGAGCCATCGGGGGCGATAGTGCCCTTAGCCAGCGAAAGCAGCGGGCTGGGCTTGCGCAACTCCACTGGGTTGAGCTGCAAAAAGCGCCAGCTAATCATCTCCTGCTTCACGGCAAATACGTGCGGAAAATCAATTTTTGAAACGCTGCTGAGCATCGTCTGCTCGGTTTCCAGCACGGGGCTGGGTCGCCCGCCCCGTGAGCCATCCTGGCGGATAAATATTTCCTTTTCGCTAATTGGGGCCTCCGGGTCAATTGGCCGGGTATCAATAAAAGGCTTGGTGCCCCCGTGGGTGGAGGGCCGCCAGGTGGCAGCGTTGCCTCCCGTATTTACTTTAAACCAGTCGTCAGTGGCTTTGGCGATGGGAAAAAGTCGCTCTTCCGCCACAGTCAAACGCTCAAAGCCGCGCTGGTCGAGGCCACGTCGCAGCACTACTTCGTACCGTAGCCGGGTGTAGCGCAACTCGGCTTGCCCCCCAAACTTGTCACGGATGTTTTTACTCAGTAGCAGCTCCACCGCAAAGCGCATCGTATCGGCGTAGCTCCCGTTTGGGTTTAGCGTGAATAACTCCTGCGACTCGCCCCGTTGATTGGTAAAGGCTGACTGCAGGTCAGTCTCGGCAATGGTACCCAATAGCTGGATAGCATCAAATAAATTGCTCTTGCCACTCCCATTAGGCCCGGCAATAATAGTAAAAGGTGTAAAGCCAATGCTAAAATCTGTAAAGGTTTTGAAGCCTGAAATCTCTAATCTGGTAATCATGGGGCTTCACAGCTAAAAGCACAGGATATAAGGAAGCAGCGGCTACCTGTTGAGCCAACGCTTAGGGCGACTGGTACTAGTGAACGTGCCACTACGCACTACAGCCAAAGATAGTAGGGGCTTGCTCCGCGGGCCTAAGCTCCTCGTTATCCCGGCAGCCTGGTTGCTCGTATGGGAAAGGCAGGCAGTAGCCAGTTTTCCCTTTTCCACTCTTCTCCCATGTCCATCAAGCTCAAACCGCTCGACCAGCAAATAATCGTCATTACCGGGGCCACCAGCGGCATTGGCCTCGCCACCGCCCAGGCGGCTGCCAAGGCCGGCGCCCGCCTCGTGCTGGCCGCCCGCTCGCAGACCGACCTCGACACCGTGGCCCGGCAGCTCGGCAACCACAACGTGGCTACCGTAGCCGCCGACGTGGCCGACCCCGCCGCCGTGCGCCGCATTCACGACGCGGCCCACGCTCATTTCGGTGGCTTCGATACCTGGGTCAATAACGCCGGGGTAGGGATGTGGGGCAAGCTCGAACAAGGCAACTTGGAAGACTTTAAGCGCCTCTACGACACCAACTTCTGGGGTGTCGTGAATGGGTCGCTCGAAGCCATCAGGCACCTCAAAAAGCACGGGGGCGCGCTCATCAACCTCGGCAGCGTGGTAAGCGACGTGTCGGTGCCCATTCAGGGCATGTACGCCTCCAGCAAGCACGCCGTGAAGGGCTTTACCGATGCCCTGCGCATCGAGCTGGCCGATGAGAAAGCGCCCGTGTCGGTTACGCTCATCAAGCCCGCCGCCATCAATACGCCCTTCCCCGAGCACGCCCGCAACTACCTGCCCGAAAAGCCCAAGCTGCCCCAGCCCGTGTACGCGCCCGAGGAAGTGGCCAATGCCATCCTGCACGCTGCCACTACCCCCATGCGCGACATCTTCGTGGGTGGCGGCGGCAAGGTGATGAGCAGCATCAACAAGTATATCCCCGGCGTGATGGACTGGATGGAGGCCAAAACCGGCGTAGCCCAGCAAAAGCAGGACGGCACCCGCGCCGTGGACCCCGCCGGCTCGCTGCACCGCCCCAACGGCCCCCACGCCAAAGTACATGGCCACAACCCCGGCCACGTGATGCAGACCAGCCTCTACACCCGCGCCCGCCTGCATCCGGTAGTGGCGGGGGTGCTAGCGGCGGCGGGCCTGGGCGCCACTATCGCCCTGCTATCGGGCAAGAAGCAATAGCGTGAGGTTTCGCCAGGTAAAAAGAGGTTTTGCCAGGTGCTAAAAGAACGTCATTCCGAGCTTGCCGAGGAATCTCGCTCGCGCCGTTCGGGTATCGTTCCACGACGCACGCGAGATTCCCCGGCAAGCTCGGAATGACGTTCTTTTAACTCATTCACAAGTAACTGACTGCTTACGTCAGCTTATCCAGCGCGGCTTGCAGGCGCGGCAGCGCCGCCTGAATGGAAGCCAGCGGCTCGGCCCCCACCGACAGGCGGAACCACGGGTCCGAAGCCTCCGCGCCGAAGGCGCTGAACGGCACCACCGCCAGTCCGGCTTCGGTGAGCAGGTAGGAAGTGATTTCCTTGGTCGTGGCCAGTACCTCGCCGGTGGCCGTGGTGCGGCCCAGCGCGTCGATTTTGGCGGTGAGGTAAATGGCGCCGGCCGGCACGATGGCATCCACGGGGTAGCCCTGGGCGCGCAGGTCTTTGAGGCCGTGGTAGGCGGCTTCCAGGCTGGCTTGCAGGCCAGCCTTGAAGCCGGTGAGGTAGTCATTCACGGCCGTCGCCTGGGGTAGGAGCTTGGCGGTGGCTACCTGCTCGGCCTTGGGGGCCCAGGCGCCGATGTGGCCCAGCAGCGATTTCATCTTATCAAGCACTACTTTGGGGCCGAAGGCGTAGCCCACGCGCACGCCGGTAGCGGCAAAGCACTTCGAAATACCGTCGATGTACACCACGTAGTCACGCAGGGCGGGCCGCAGGCTCACGGGGTCGTAATGCTGGGTCTGGCCGAAGGTCAACAGCCAGTAAATCTGGTCGTACAGGATGTAGAGCGGCTTTTCGTCGGGTCCGCGGCGCTGATTTTCGGCTAGCACGAGGTCGCAGATTTCTTCCAAAACCTGCTTGGAAAACACCGTGCCCGTGGGGTTGAGCGGCGAGCACAGCGCCAGCAGCGTCGCGCCTTTCAGCTTCGGCGCCAGCTCAGCGGCGGTGGGCATGAAGTCGTTTTCGGGCTGGGTGGGCACCATCACCGGCGCGGCACCCGAGAGGTGGCAGTAGTGGTTATTATTCCACGACGGCACCGGGAACACCACGCGGTCGCCGGGGTCCACGATGGCCAGGTAGGCCGCGTAGATGAGCGGGCGCGAGCCGCCGGCCACCAGCAGCTCATCGGCCGGCGAGTAGCTGAGGCCCAGCCGGTTCTTCAGAAAATCGGCGGCCGCCTGGCGCAGGTCGGCGGTGCCGGCGGCGGGCGGGTAGTTGGTCTGGCCGGCCTGGTAGGCGGCTATTACCCCCTCGCGCAGCTCGGTCGGAATGGGGAAGAGCTTCGGGTCAAAATCGCCGATGGTGAGGTTGCAGATGGTTTCGCCCTGGCGAATCTGTTCGCTCACGGCATTGCCAATTCGGATAATTTCGGAGCCGCTCATCTGGTCGGCTAGCCGGGAAATACGCATGGGGTAGGAGGGGTAGGGGAGGGAGAGCAGTAAAGACCCCCAAAGGTACCACCCGCAGCGGGGGGTAGGAAAAAATGTAGCATAAGCTTTAGCTTGTGCGTACTTGCACCCGGCAAAACTTCCTACCCCCGCTCTCCCTCATGCGCCTGACCCTGCTTCTACTATTTCTGCTCCCGGCGGCCCCGGCCCGCGCCTATTCGGTGCTCACCCACCAGGCCGTCATCGACTCGACCTGGGATAAAACCTTGCTGCCGCTGCTCAACCAGCGCTATCCCGGTGCTACCCCCGCCGGGCAGGACGACGCCAAGAGCTACGCCTACGGCGGCGCCATCATCCAGGATATGGGCTACTACCCGCTGGGTGCCACGTTTTTTACCAACCTCACGCACTACGTGCGCGCGGGCGACTTCGTGCGCAACCTGCTGCGCGAGGCCCACGACCGCAACGAATATGCCTTTGCCCTGGGCGCGCTGGCCCACTACGCCTCCGACAACGTGGGCCACCCCGAGGCGACTAACCTTATCCTGCCCGACGTATATCCCAAGCGCAAGGCCGGGTATGGCCCGGTCGTGACCTACGAGCAGGCGCCCATCAACCACACGGAGGTCGAATTTTCCTTTGACGTGGTGCAAATCGCGGCCGGCCGCTACCGCTCGCAGGATTACCACAAGTACATTGGCTTTCGGGTGAGCAAGCCGGTGCTGGAGCGCGCCTTCCTGCAAACCTACGGGCTGGAGCTGGGCCAGGTGCTGTTCAACGTGGATGCGGCGATAGGGGCTTTTCGTTTGACCGTCAATCAGTTGCTGCCCGCCGCCGCCCGCGCCGCCTGGGTCAGTAAGCGCCAGGAGATTCGCAAAACCAGCCCGCGGGCGCGCCGCCGCGACTACGTGTACCGCATGAACCGCCGCCAGTACCGGCGCGAGTTTGGCGACAACCACGAGCGGCCGGGCTTTGGGGCGCGCATCTTATCGGCGGTGCTGAGTATTGTGCCCAAAATCGGCCCGCTCAAGCCCTTTGCTTTTGAGGTGCCAAGCGCCGCCGACGAGGCGCGGTTCCGGGCCAGCTACCGCGATGCGCTGGCCCGCTACCGTATGCTGGCCCTGCGGCAGCACACCGATACCACCGCCGCCCCCGCCTACCTGCCCAATACCAACCTCGATACCGGCCGCCCTACCCACCCTACCGACTACATCCTGGCCGACCAAACCTACGACCGCCTCCTGCGCGAGCTGCACCAGCATAAGTACGAGCACCTGACGCCCGCCCTGCGCCAGAATATCCTGGCGTTCTTCGCCGCCGGCCCGCCGCCCTCCGCGCCGCCCGCCCGCTACACCGAGGCCACGGAAGACGCGCAGAAAGACTCGTCCAAAAACCGCAAAAAGCGGGAGGAAGCACAAAAGGCGTTGGATGAGCTGAAGGCTACGAAATACTAAGTTGTTAGTTTGCAGTCCAAAATCTGTCATCCTTATCTGTCGTACGCTTGCGAAGAACCTTATCAGGTTCGCGCAGAATTGCTTTTTCAGCGACTTGTCCGAATGTAAGTAAGGTCCTTCGCAAGCGTACAACAGATAAGAATGACAGATTTTGCACTGCCTAATCAGCTTCAGTACATCAAAAAGCCGGCTTCCCTCGCAGGGAAGCCGGCTTTTTTAAAGCTATTTAGGAAAGCGCAGCCTAAGCAGCTACTTCCTTTACGATGTCGCGGCGACGCTCCTTGATGCGGGCCGCTTTGCCCGACAGACCGCGCAGGTAGAACAGACGGGCGCGACGCACCTTACCGCGGCGGATTACTTCAATTTTGTCGATGTTGGGCGATAGCAGCGGGAAAATCCGCTCGGTGCCAATCTGGTTCGAAATTTTGCGCACGGTGAACGTTTCGCCGTTGCTGCTGGGGTTGCGGCGCTGGAGAACCACGCCCTGGAACTGCTGAATGCGCTCCTTGTTGCCCTCGCGGATTTTTACGTGCACGTTGATGGTGTCACCGGCAGCAAACTTGGGAAAGCTGGCGCGGCGCTCCTGGCCTTCGGCATTGATAAAGTCGAGTAGTACGCTCATGGCGAAAAAAAGAATTACAAAGTGGACAGCGCCGCTGCCCGCTGATGGGTATTTTGCGAAACGGAGCGCAAAGATAGAAAATTAACCGCGCAAATACAAACTCTTTTGTCATGCTCATCTGGCGTCCGCTTGCGAAGCATCTTAGTACGTTGCGATTACTACCTGCCGCTGCCGCAATAGGGCTCTTCTCAGGCAGAGGCAGAACGTTTATTTTAGTAGGTCGGGTCGGCGGGCCTGCGTGCGGACCAGCGCCTGCTCATGGCGCCATTCCTCAATCAGGGGCGTATTGCCCGAAAGCAGAATTTCGGGCACCGCCCGGCCGCGCCATTCGGCGGGGCGGGTGTACACGGGCGGCGCCAGTAAGTCATCCTGAAACGAGTCGGACAAGGCCGATTCTTCGTTGCCCAGCACGCCGGGCAGCAGCCGCACCACGGCATCTACGAGCACGGCGGCCGCCAGCTCGCCACCGCTCAGCACAAAGTCGCCCACGCTTATTTCGTGCGTAACGTACTGGTCCCGAATCCGTTGGTCTACCCCCTTGTAATGGCCGCAAAGCAGAATGATGTTGCCCAGCAGCGACAGCCGGTTGGCCAGCGGCTGGCGCAGCGTCTCGCCATCGGGCGTGAGGTAGATGATGGCGTCGTAGGGCCGCTGCGCTTGCAGCTCATCAATCCAGGCCGCGATGGGCTCCACGCGCAGCACCATACCCGCCCCGCCGCCAAACACGTAGTCGTCGAGCTGCCCGTGCTTGTTGATGGCGTAGTCGCGCAGGTTGTGCACCAGTATTTCGGCCAGGCCTTTGTCCTGCGCCCGCTTCACGATGGAATAGGCAAACGGGCTTTCGAGCAGCGCCGGCTGGCAGGTAAGAATGTCGATACGCACCGCGGATTCAAACGGATTAAACGGATGGAACGGATACGCCCGCCGCGCGGGCTGGCTGGGGTAGGGAGCCGGTGCTAGTCCGCGTTCGGGTTTTTGTGCGCGCTGGGGTTCAGGTAGATGTCCAGCAAGCCCTCGGGCATGTTCACGAAAAGCTGTTTGGCCTCCATATCGGCGTGGCTCACCAGCTCATCGACCACCGGCAGCAGCACTTCCCGGCCTTTATAGCGCATGGCCAGCACGTCTTGCTGCGGCAGCTCGTAGAAATTCTCCACGACGCCCAGCGCGCCTTCTTTCTCGTCAATAACCTGAAAGCCAATGACGTCGTGGAAGTAAAACTGGTGCTCTTCCAGGTCCGGCAGCTCGCTCAGCGGCAGCCACAGCCTGGCGCCCCGCAGCGGCTCGGCCTCCTCGATGCGCTCGATACCGCGCAGCTTGAGCAGCACGCGCAGCCCGCCCTGCGGGTTCACGCGCTCCACGGCGTAGGCCGTGAGCTTGGTGGGCGCGGTGGCGAGGGCCAGGTACACGGTTTTCAGCTTGTCGTAGGTGGCGGCGTCGTCCACGTCCAGCTGGCTGACCATCAGGCCCTTCAGGCCGTGAGGCTTCACGATAAAACCCAACTCAAAGCATTCGTCGAGGGTCATACTTTATAGTAATGGAGTGTTGCGGTAAGTTAACTAAAAAGAACGTCATGCTGAGCTTGCCGAAGCATCTTGCTCGCGCCGCTAGGATTACTAACCTGACGATTCGAGCGAGATGCTTCGCGGGGCTCAGCATGACGTTCTCTTGAGAAACTTAGGTGCCTGGCTTTACGCGGCGGCTTCGGCCGAAATCTCGGCGGTTTCCGTCGTGCCTTCGGTAGCTTCGGCTTCGGCCGGCGCGGCGGGGGTAGCGGCAGCCAGGGCAGCGGCTTGCTTCTGGGCCAGGGCGGCGGCGCGGGTTTCCTTCACCTTGGTTTCGGCGGCCAGCTGCTGCTTGCGCGTCTCGGTCTTGGTGTCCACGAGGCCAGTCTTCTTGGCTTCGATTTTAGCGTCTTTCTCGCTCAGCCAATCTTGGTAGCGCTGGTCGGCCACATCCTGGGTCAGCGCGCCTTTGGTAACGCCGAGCTGCAAGTGCCGACGCAGCAATACGCCGCGGTAGGCCAGCATGGCGCGGACCGTTTCGGTGGGCTGCGCGCCGGTCATTACCCAATAAAAAGCGCGGTCAGCGTCGTAGTTGATGGTGGCGGGGTTGGTATTGGGGTTGTAGGTGCCGAGCTTCTCGATGAAGCGGCCATCGCGCGGGGCGCGGGCGTCGGCTACTACGATGTCGTAAGTCGCGGCCTTTTTGCGGCCACGGCGGGCGAGGCGGATTTTAACTGCCATAAACCTTGGGGGTTGTGCGACGCAGCTCGTGCGTCTAATGAAAAAAGAAGTATTTGGGGCCGCAAAGGTACGGCCAACGCAGGCAATAAAAAAGGCCGAAGCGAAACTTCGGCCTTTCCCAGTTATCAGGGGGGTAGGCGCCCGGCTAGGCCGCCTGAGCCAGCTTCTTGCTGCGCTGTTTGGGCTGCACGTTCTTGCGCTTAATCTTGATAATGCGGGCCTTATCCAGCGTCCAGATGGCGACGTAAGTCGGGTCGAACTCCCACCACTTTACGCCGAAGTTGACGCGCATGGGTAGCTTGTGGTGGTTGTTCTGGAAGAGCTCGCCGAAAGCCAGGAAGTCCATTGCCAGCGTGTTCTTGCTGTGGTCGTGGTTGTCGAAGTTCTGGTAGCCGTACTTGTGGCCGCCCCAGTTCACGATAGCGCCGTGAATCGGGCCCATCAGAAAATGGATGGGTAGGAGCAGGTACATCCACCAGGCCGTGGCAAACTGGATGTAGAACAGCACGTAGAGCGTGCCCCAGCCCAGGCGTGAGTACCACTTATCGCCAAAGTCCTCTACGGCCTGCCACACGGGGTAGTCGCCCTCAAAGCGCTCGGCCAGCTCGTACTTGTTGCTGAGCACATCGTTGTAGATGTTCTTGGTTTTCCACATCATGTCAAACGCGTTGTTAGAAAACAACGGCGAATGCGGGTCCAGCTCCGTGTCGGAGTAGGCGTGGTGCATCCGGTGCAGCAGCGCGTAGGCGCGCGGCGACAAAAAGCTGCTACCCTGGCAGATGTACGTAAACAGGAAGAAGAATTTCTCCCAGAACTTATTCATCGTAAACATCTTGTGCGCCGCGTAGCGATGCAGGTAAAACGTCTGCGTGAACAGCGACAAGTAGTAGTGGGCAACGAAGAAAACCAGAATGGCCATTCGAAAATGAAAAAAGCGTGAGGATTGCGCCGCCCGCACAAGTTATTCCCGTGGGGCATAGTTCACCGTTAAGACAAAATTACGGCTGTTGTTTAGCCATAATTGCCCCGGAGTTGCACAATGCCATAATGTTACACAATCTCAATTATCAATTAACAATCATCAATTATGAGCCGTTTGAACAGCATTTTGCCGTTGAAAGAACTGATAATTGATGATTGTTAATTGATAATTGAAAACGCTCGCGCCGCGTCCCAGTGTGGGGCGTCGGGCAGAGGCGCCACCAGTTTCAGCGCTTCTTTCGTCACGGGGTGCTGCAACTCCAGCTGGCGGGCGTGCAGGGCAATGCTCACGTCGGGCAGCGGGTTGAGGAAGCCGTACTTCACGTCGCCCACGATGGGCGTGCCCAGGCCAGTGGACAACTGCACCCGAATCTGGTGCGGCCGGCCCGTTACGGGGTTCACTTGTAGCAGGTAGCGGTTGGCCGCCGGGCCCAGCAGCTCGTAGCTCAGCTCGGAGCGCTGGCCCTGGCCGTGGCGCTCGGGGTAGGCCTTCGTAACGTTGCGCATGGGGTCTTTTACCAGCCAGTGTACCAGCTTGCCCTGCTCGGGCACCGGCGGCTTGCTCGTGAGCGCCCAGTAGGTTTTCCTCATCTGGCTGTCCCGAAACAGCTCGTTCAGGCGGCTCAGGGCTTTGCTCGTTTTGGCCAGCACCACGATGCCCGATACCGGCCGGTCAATACGGTGGCACACGCCTACGAAGGCCGCGCCCGGCTTCTTGTACTTGAATTTCAGGTACTCCTCGGCTTTCTTGGAAAGCGGCTCGTCGCCGGTTTCGTCACCCTGCACCAGGATGCCGGCGGGCTTGTTAATCACCAGCAGGTGGTTGTCTTCAAAAATAATTTCCTGGCCTTCGGCCCACAGGTTCGGACGATTCACGCGGCAAAAGAGCCGCAGCGCGGGCTGCGGAAAAAGTAATTCTAATCGCCAAAAAGCAAGGTAGCAGCCTGGCCCGCGCCAAGGCGGGCGCATTCAGCGTCTGTGGCAGTACCCGAACGATTTAGCTTGCTGCCGGCGAAGGTAAGGCCGCGCACCCAATGCGCCTGGCCGGCGAGTAGGGGGTAGGGAGGAAAATAGCTGGTAACTAGCTGACTACTAATTAATAGCCTTCTTCTTTGCTGGGAAAATCCCGGCTCTTTACGTCGGCCACGTAGTGCTGAATGGCCTCCGTCATAATATCGTGCAGCTCGGCGTAGCGGCGCAGAAAGCGCGGCTTGAACTCCTTGGTGATGCCCAGCACGTCGTGCACTACCAGCACCTGGCCGTCCACGTCGGGCCCGGCCCCGATGCCGATGACCGGGATGGTCAGCTCCTCGGCCACGCGCTTGGCCAGCGCGGCGGGGATTTTCTCCAGCACCAGCCCGAAGCAGCCAATTTCTTGCAGCAGGTGGGCGTCTTCTACCAGCTTCTGCGCCTCGGCTTCTTCCTTGGCCCGCACGTTGTACGTGCCAAACTTATAGATACTTTGGGGGGTAAGGCCCAGGTGGCCCATCACCGGAATGCCGGCCGTGAGAATGCGCACGATGCTATCCTTGATTTCGGCGCCGCCTTCGAGCTTCACGCCGTGGCCGCCGCTCTCCTTCATAACGCGGATGGCCGAGCGCAGCGCCTCGCTGCTATTGCCCTGGTACGAGCCAAAGGGCATATCGACCACCACGAAGGCCCGCTTTACGGCCCGTACCACGCTCTGGGCGTGGTATATCATCTGGTCAAGCGTAATGGGCAAAGTAGTCTCGTGGCCCGCCATCACGTTGGAGGCCGAGTCGCCCACGAGTAGCACGTCTACCCCGGCGCCGTCCAGAATCTGGGCCATCGAGAAGTCGTAGGCGGTGAGCATGGAGATTTTTTCGCCCCGCTGCTTCATGGCCAGCATCTGGTGGGTAGTAACGAGCTTGACTTCTTTGTGCTGCGACATGGGGCCGAAATAAGGGATTGGGGCCGCAAAGCTGGCAAGAAATTTGGAAACGCCTACGGTTTTGGAACGGCGGGAGCCGAAAGGACGTATTCTAAAGTGGCAGCGGCTAACTTCGCCGCCAAGGTTGCCCTTTCCCTTAATCCTTCTGAATGAAAGTACTACCGCTCTGGCTCACTGGCCTTACGCTCCTGGCCGGACCAGCAACCGCGCAGACTACTGCCAAGCTGCATGGTCACTTAGTGAATACGGGTACCGAAAAGCTACTGATAAGGTGGTGGGGCCAGCCCCTGGCTACGCACGAGCAGCAACGCGCCGTGCACGTCACGCCCGAAGGTAATTTTGACCTGACGGTACCGGTTGCCCAGCCTACGCTGGCGCAGCTCAGCTACGGCGACGAGGAAATGACGGTTTTCCTGGAGCCTGGCGACGTGCTTGACCTGCACGGCGATGCCCCCGACCTGGCCGCCACGGCTAAGTTTGATTCGGGTGACGGCGCCGCCCACCGGCCCGCCGCCGCCGCCAATAATTACTTGCAGGAATACAGCCGCCGGTTTGTCAACAACGACGACTACCAGATTCTGCCCGAGAATATTAAGCTGCTGGAAAGAGGCTTCCTGACTTTCCTGGATTATCGGCGCGACCGGGAACACGCGCTGCTCAAGCAGGCCAACCGGCGCGGCAACCTGACGCCCGCCTTCCAGGCCTACGCCGAAGCCGACATCGCGTATACCTACGCCGAAGACCGCCTCACCTACGCCGACCTGCGCGAGCAGACGGTAGCCGGCCAGCCCCGCCTCCAACTAGCGGCGGAATACTATGATTTTTTGAAGGACCCTGGCTTGCTACCCGGCAATGAAGTGGCCGTCACGAGCCCGCATTACCAGGATTTTCTGCTCGACTACGTGCACTACCAGGCCCGTATCAGTGGCCATCAGCCCACCAGCCCCGAATATTTTCCGACCTGCTACCAACTGGCTGATAGCCTGTTGCACGCCGAAGCCCGACCCGTAGTATTGGGCCGTATCGTGCTCGAAACCATTCGCCAGGGCCACGTGGCCCACGCCCAGGCCTTGCTGGCTACTTACGCCGCCACGGCCAAGGCCCCGGCCAATTGGATAGCCCTGCTGCGTACTGACCTGGCCGACCATCAGTCGTTTGCCATTGGCAGCCCGGCGCCCGAGCTGCCATTACGCCTGGCCAACGGCCAGCCCCTGACGCTGGCCAGCCTGCGGGGCAAGCTGGTATATATGATGTTCTGGGATAGCCGCTACCCCGCCAGCCAGCGCGAGATTCCCTACCTCAAGGAACTGACTACCGCTTTGGCCGACAAGCCAGTAACCGTGCTAATGGTGGCTCTGGATGAAAACCTCTCCACCTGGCAGCAGACGGTAGCCTGCGCCAGCCCCGTTCTCACGGGCGTGCAGGCCTACCTGCCCGCCAGCTACCGGGCCGAGGCCCGCCAGGCCTACAACATTGACCGGCTGCCCGCCGCCGTGCTACTGGCCGAAGATGGTACGCTGCTCGACCTGCACCCGCGCAACATCAGCAGCCGCGCCTTGCAGGATGACCTGAAAGCCGCCATTGGCCGGGCCGCCGCCTACCGCGCCGTAGCGCTCAATAAGCTCTAAAAAAGGGGTAGGGTGCGGGGCTTGCCCCCGCCCTTCGTTGAACAAATCCAGCGCGGACTGTTCAACGAAGGGCGGGGGCAAGCCCCGCACCCTACTTGGTGCTACTCTGTTTCAGAATTTACCTTAGCGCCACTATTGTAGCGGTACGCGCAGCGTTTCGCCCACTTGCAGCGTCATATCAGGGCGGTCGTTGTGGGCCAGCAGGGCCGCTACGGTGCAGCTGTAGCGCCGCGCGATGCTGTAAAATGTATCGCCACGCGATACTACGTAAGAGCCATCGGGCGCATCAGCCAGCACCGGTTCGGCGGCGGGCGGGCTCAGGTGCAGGGCCTGGCCCGCGCGCAACGAGGCAGTGGGCGACAAGTTATTCCAGGCCGCCAGCTCGGCGGGCCGCACGCCCACGCGCCGGGCCAGGGCATACAGCGTTTCGCCGGGCGCTACCAGGTAAGGGTGCGAAAAGTCAGGGTTGGCCTGCGCGGGGGGGGTAGGGGCCAGGCGCACCGGGGCCACGGCCACCGGCCGGGTGGGGTAGGCCACCGGGGCCACCACGGGCCGGGGCGTGGGCAGGCTTTGCACCGGCGGGCCAGGCACTTCGGTGGGCAAGTCGTTTATTTTCGCCAGCTCATCCGCGGTCGTGTCGTCTTCGGCCGCTGGCGGGGGGGTAGGGCGGGCCGGCGCCGGGCGCGGGGCCGCTGCTACGGGCCGGGGGCCGGGCACCGGCTGGTACTCGGCCGCCACGCTACGCGGGCGCAGGTGGCTGAGCCACAGCACCAGGCCGGGCCGCACGGCCTCGTCGTCGGCCAGGTGGTTGTACTGGCGCAGGGCGTGGTGCAATACGCCGTAGTGCTGAGCCACGGCGGCCAGCGTCTGGCCGGGGGCCATTACGTGGTAGTCTTCGTCGGCCGTTTCCTTTTTGCGCTGGAAGAAGTAGGGTTCGCCGGGCCGTAAGGCCTCATTAGTGGCCAGCTCATTCACTTTCTGGAAGAAGCCCAGGCTGGCCCCACCCCGCTGCGCCAGGGCGGCGGGCGTTTCACCAGGGCGGGCCAGCAAGGCCTTTATCCCATTGATACGCAGATAAGTAGGGGTAGGGAGCGCCGCCGCTGGCAGCGTGGGCGCGTACGCCGGCCGCGCGGCCAGCGGCGCGGCCCCGGCCAGCGGCACCAGCAGCGTGTAGGTGTGGCCATCATCGGGCACGGCGCGGGCCAGGAGCCAGGGATTGAGTTGGGCCACGGCCGCGGGGTCGGCGGCCAGCGCGGCGGCCTGCTGCGCCAGGGTTTGGCCGGCGGCGGCGGGTACCTCGCGCCACGGCACGAAGGCCACGGCCTGCTGCGCGCAGGCTGGCTCAAACACTACCTTCTGCGCCACGAAATCCAGCAAATACTGGCTGGTGCGGCGCGTAAAGTGCATGTCGTGGGCATCGGCATCGGCGGGCTGGGTGTAGGGGCGCACGCCGCCCAGGCCGGTATTGTAGCTCAGCAGGGCATTGGCCCAGTTGTGCAGGGTAGCGTTGTTGCGGCTGAGGTAGCGGGCGGCGGCGCGGGTGCTGGCCGTGAGGTGGCGGCGCTCGTCGATGCTGCCGTTCACGGTCAGGCCCAGGCTGAGGGCCGTTTCGCGCTTGAGCTGCCAGTAGCCCACGGCCCCGTGGGCGCTCTCCGCGTTGCCCTGCAAAGCGCTTTCCTGGAGCGCCAGGTAGCGAAAATCGCTCGGTAATCCTTCCTCAGCCAGCACCTGGTCGATGAGCGGAAAAGCCGCCTCGGCCAAGGCCACGCGCGCCTCCAGCGATACCTGGTGGCGGCACAAGCTGTTCACCTTGGCCTGCACGAGCTGCCGGGCATCTTCGTCGAGGGTGAGGTGCAGGCCCACCAGTTCGAGCGTTGAGGGCACGGTAGGTGGAGCGGCCGCCAGCCCCGACCGGCCGGCCAGCCCCAATAGCAAAGCCGGGAACAGTTTTTTCATAACGAGAAGCCAGTCAGGGTTTTCCTGAAGCGCACGGTGGCAAGTTAGCCCAGAAAAACGAAATATTGGCTGAACGTCGGCCCCAGGTGGTTGGCCTGCTGGTTTCGCCAGGCTGGTATTATTCCGCTTTTCGCCAGGCTTATTCGGTTGTACTTAGCCGCCGGGCGGGCCACCAAAGCCCCCGCCGCCGGGCCTACCCCCGCCGGGCGGCCCATCGAAGCCGCCGCGCCCGCGCCGCCCGCCCGGCCCGTCCTCGGGCGCGGTGGGCAGGGCCGACATGTTGGCCGAGCGGATATTATAGGTAAACATAAGCATGACGTACTGCTGGAGCACGGTGGTTTGCACATCCTCGTAATAGGCCACGTTCACGTTGCGCTGAATGGCGCGGTTCTGCTTCAGAATATCAAACGCGTAGAGCTTGATTTCACCGCGCTGGCCAGGAAAAATCTTCTTGCCAATCGAGGCGTTCCAGAGTACGTAGTTCTGGTTGTAGGCGCTGCTCAGGCCGCGGTACAGCTGGTGGGCTACGTCGGTCTGAAACGAGATGCCCGGCCCCACTATCCAGCTCAGGCGCAGGCGGGTGAGCTGGTTGAAGTAGTTGCTATTCAGCTGCGTGCTGAGCGTGTTGCGCACGTAGCTCTGGGTGGAGGTCGAGGAAAGCGTGAAGTCCAGCTGCGGGCTGATGTTGCTGCTCAGCGTGAGGCCGCCGGTGATGGCCGGGGTACGGGCGTAGTTGAGCGCATTGTTCACCAGGCCAGGGTTTTGGCTGAACGTAGCGCCGGCCGTCACGTTCACGTTCGACTTAATGACCGTGAGCGGCCGCCCGTAGTTGGCCAGCGCCCGCAGCGTGTATTGCTGCTGTAAATTAGTCGATTGCGTGAGCTGCGCGCCGGCCGGCAGGCGCACGGCCCGGTCGGTGCCGGTGGGCACCACCGAAGTGTCGCGCACGGCCACCAGCGTGCGGTTCGAGATGGGGTTTTGGGTATAGCTGCCCGCGAGCAGAGCGAAGAAATTACTGTTCTTATCGGCGCGGGCGGCCGTGTAGCGGGCCACCAGGTTGTGGGCGTATTCCTGGCGTAGCGCCGGGTTGCCGATGGTCAGCTGCAAGGGATTAGAGTTGTTCACCACGGCCTGCAACTGATTGATGCTCGGCGCGTTGGTGCTGGTGCGGTAAAACAGGCGCACGTTGTGCGAGCGGTCGGGCCGCCACATCAGGTTGGCCTGGGGCAGCACGTTCCAGAAGGTATAATCGACCGGGCCGGGCCTTGGAAACGTCTGGTCGCCTCGCAGCCGCGCCACCTGCGCGCTGGCCCCGATGGACGCCTGAATCGTGCGCGTGTTGTAGCGGTAGCTCAGGCCGCCGCCCTGGGTAAGGTAGTAGTTATTAAAGACGTTGCTCAGCGCCGTATCGAGGCGCGAGTAGCGCTGGTCGCCGGTGTTGAAGTCGTAGGTGCGCTTGTCTGAGTTGTTAGGCGCGTAGCTTAGCAAGTAGTTGGCCTGCAGCTGCGCGTGCTGGCCCACCGGCTCGGTGTAGGCCAGGTTGCCGGCCAGCGTGCTGCTGTGCTGGGTCAGCAGCGCCTGCTGGTTGAGGTTGGCGCTGGTGCCGCCCCCGCTGGTCGTGTTCAGCAGCGAAGTGCCGGTGCGCGAGTTGTACGAGCCATTAAGGCTCAGCGAGAGCGTGCGGCCGGCGCGGCGGCCCACCTTGCGACGCAGCAGCAGGTCGCCGGCCGGGTTGACGCCCTGGTTATTCGAGCCGTAGCGGGTATTAATCTGGCTCTGCGTCACGCCCTGGCGGGCCGTGAGGCCGGTCAGGGTCTGGCTGGCATCGTTTTGCTGCCACGACAGCCGGGGTCGAAACAGCACCGACGTCATCGAGTCGATTTTCTGGTCGAACCGGACATTCGCCCGGTGATTGATATTCGTGCTACCCGAAAGCGACGTCTCGTTATACGTCGTGCTGCTTTGGGAGGGTAGCACGTACTGGCGAAAGGTGCTGCTGTTGAGGGTGTTATTAGAATGATTGAAGAAGTAGCTGCCCGTCAGCTCGGTCTTCTTGTTCCAGGTGTTCGAGTAGTTTACCCCCGCCGCCGTGGTCTTGCTGATGCCGCCGTTCTGGCTCACCAAAAAGTCGCCGGGGTTCGAGCCCGAGCCGCCGCCCCCGCCCGGGGGGCGGCCCGCCCCCCCCCCCCCCCCCCCCCCCGCCCGCGGGGGGGGGTCA